>ERZ1740065.17-NODE-17-length-87162-cov-17.228661_pt1 | contig 87162 bp, 82 predicted proteins | sample MGYA00581738_ERZ1740065 | MGnify/ENA primary metagenome ERZ1740065 (study PRJEB43018, sample SAMN04849749) | marine metagenome | isolation source: floating plastic debris | place: Pacific Ocean | collected 2008-09-01 | study: EMG produced TPA metagenomics assembly...
TAGACTACAAAAGACCGTTGACTACAGTCTGCAGCCAACGGTCTTTTAGTTTTTTCAGTAAAGATGCCAACTATGGTCCGACGAATTTGTTAGGTTGCCTGTGCATGCAACACAACGGAGCGCATCTGTGCCTGGGTGGGATCAAACCCACTGGGAAATCGAGTTGTTCCTGCTATATAGTCAGCGTCTTTTAGGTTGGTGTTACCTAAGCTGGCATCTCGCAGATCGGTGCCGATTAGCATAGCTCCCCGCAAATCTGTTTCGTGTAGGTTAACGTTGGAGAGTTTTGCATAGCTAAGGTCAACGCCGCGCAGATTAGCCTGTTGGAGGTTGATGTTGCTCAGGTCGCTATAGCTGAGATCGGCTCCTTTGAGGTCGGCATAGCTAAGGTCAACATTCGCTAGAGAGACGCCAGAGAAATCTCGTTGGCCGTGATTATAGTTTTCAAGCAAGGTACTAACTTCATTCATATGACCGATACCTACTCAGGTATTAAGGACAGGCGCATGGGGACTTTTTAACGTCAGCTGGGCGTCGGGTTGTTGACAGGCTGTCATGGTTTTCACATGCTCCATCTCATCGTCGCGAATAGCCACAAACACATCGTAGAGATTGTCTATCTTGGGACGACGCTCGGCTGGTAGATGAGTGGTTTGAAACTCATCAAACATATAGAGATCACCATCTCGGTAGTAGCTAATCGCGATTTGAGGAGCAGGCTGTTGCTTGAGCATCACTTCATCGGTTGTTAGAAACTTGTCATAGCTTGCATAAGCATGCTCTTCGACTAGTTCCATAAAGTGATAAGCGGCGCGAGGGCTGACGATATAGATGCCGACAATGATCCAGTAGTAAAGCAGGGCTACATGGCGAGCGAGGAATCGGTCAATCCATTGATTATTCCCGCCTAATTCTTCCATGATTAGTAGGTGGTGTAGCTCATTCCAGGATTCAGCGAAGTGGACCTTGAGCCAATCAACTTTGCGCCACCAGCCTAAGGTTTCGTAGAAGTGTAAAACCGATAAATAGGAAAAATAGGGGACTCGAGCAACGGTTTCTAAAACGTAAAAGCGTGGGAAGGGACGATTTTTGTAGACAGTGTTGATGACAAAGACAAGAATACCTACTAGAGCTTTGATCATGGGTCGTTCTCCAAGAGGTTAGAGAGAGAGCTTTGTGGAGGTTGTCTTACTGGTTTGATTGAGGTGGCCAGTAGGACGATAATCGTTTTGTATCTCCCATAATCTAGCCATTTGCTAGGGATATGGGGGTAGTTCTTGACATCCGGTAATAGACAACATGGTTGTTGTTAAAGCGTCTTAGACAAATTTGATACCAAATTGCTTCGGTTTTTTAGCAAGAGATTTTGCTGATTTTTCGATATTAAGCGGTTGGTCCCAATGATGCGATGTGCCGATGTTGACCAGATAAATTCATACCGGGGATCAGCAACGGGCAGTGTGGTTTGTCTTGTCTGCTGATTGAGCATCGGCGAAGCGATTTAGCTTTATAGTTCCTTTTAATCTTGATGGGAGCATTATATTGCCAAGGTTAGGTTAGGGGATAGGATACTCTGTGGACTTAAACCTATGGCCTGCAAGAGTGTCATAGCTTGTATCCGATTCACGGCTCACTATCCCTATTTTTCTGTCCTTAATTGGGTGCAGCCATAGAATTCAGTGGGGTTAATTTACGTTTTCCAACCAAAGTGATTCTTGGGTGCCATTTCGTCGAAAAATATTGAAAAGCATAGATGGTTTTGGGCTGGCTTCGGTTGCAACCTATAGCCTTCATAAGGACCGCATTTAGAAACGCTAGTAAGACGACATATGGCACAATCCACCAACTCACAGCCTGCTATTGAATCGATTCTGCAAGAGCAGCGTCTGTTTGCGCCGCCCGCTGAGTTTGCTGAAGCGGCGGCTATTTCTGGAGCTGATCAGTACCAAGCCCTCTACGATAAGGCGGCGGCTGATCCCGCTGCATTCTGGGCAGAGCTGGCGGAGCAAGAGCTTCACTGGTTTAAGCAATGGGATACTGTCCTTGATTGGCAGCCCCCCTTTGCTAAGTGGTTTGTGGGCGGCAAGATCAACATTTCCTATAACTGTTTAGACCGTCATCTAGAAACCCATCGTCGAGATAAGCCAGCCCTGGTTTGGGAGGGTGAACCTGGGGATGCCCGCACCTTAACCTATGCAGAGCTGCATGCTGAAGTGTGCCAAATGGCCAATGTCCTTAAGGATATGGGTGTGGCGAAAGGGGATCGGGTGGGCATTTATATGCCGATGATTCCAGAGGCGGCGGTGGCGATGCTGGCCTGCGCTCGGATTGGTGCTGCCCATACTGTGGTGTTTGGTGGCTTTAGCTCTGAAGCACTGCGAGACCGGCTTAATGACGCTGAGGCCAAGGTGGTGATCACCGCCGATGGTGGTTTCCGTAAGGATAAGGCGATGCCGCTAAAGCCTGCGGTGGATAAGGCCCTAGAGGGAAATGCCGTTGCTAGTGTGACTAATGTGCTGGTGGTGCAGCGCACGAAACAGGAGGTGGACTGGACCGAAGGACGCGACGTGTGGTGGCACGATGTGCAGCCCGGTGCCTCCACCGACTGTGCGGCCGAACCCATGGATAGTGAAGATCTGCTGTTTATTCTCTACACCAGTGGTACCACTGGTAAGCCGAAAGGGGTGGTCCATACGACAGGTGGCTACAACCTCTATACTCACACCACCTTTAAGTGGGCCTTTGACATCAAAGAAGACGATGTTTACTGGTGTACGGCAGATGTGGGCTGGATTACGGGTCACAGCTACATTGTGTATGGTCCCCTATCCAACGGTGCCACCAGTGTGATGTATGAGGGTGCCCCGCGGGCGTCTAACCCTGGCTGCTTTTGGGATGTGGTGCAGAAGTATAAGGTGACGATTTTCTACACGGCACCGACGGCAATTCGGGCGTTTTTGAAAATGGGTGACCAGCATCCCAATGCCCGCGATCTGTCGTCGCTGAGGATTTTGGGCACCGTGGGTGAGCCGATTAATCCAGAAGCCTGGATGTGGTATCACCGGGTGATTGGTGGTGAGAAGTGTCCAATTATTGATACCTGGTGGCAAACCGAGACGGGCGGCTTTATGATCACGCCGCTGCCGGGGGCTGTTGCCACTAAACCCGGTTCAGCTACTAAGCCGTTCCCTGGCATTCTGGCGGACATTGTCGATGCCGAGGGTAACCCTGTCCCTGCCAATGAGGGTGGCTACCTGGTAGTCAAGCATCCCTGGCCCAGCATGATGCGTACGGTTTACGGGGATGACGCCCGGTTCCGCCGTACCTACTGGGAGCACATTCCCCCCAAGGATGGTAAGTACGTCTACTTTGCTGGCGACGGTGCCCGTAAGGATGAGGATGGCTACTTCTGGATTATGGGTCGCACCGACGATGTGCTGAATGTGTCGGGTCATCGCCTTGGCACCATGGAAATTGAGTCGGCGCTAGTGTCTCACCCGGCGGTGGCCGAAGCTGCCGTGGTCGGTCGTAAAGATGACCTCAAGGGAGAGGACGTGTTTGCCTTTGTGATTTTAGAAGGTACCCATACGGCTAGCGATGAGCTTAAGGCTGAGCTAAAGCAGCATGTGGTGAAGGAAATTGGTGCGATCGCAAGACCTGGCGAAATTCGGTTTGCCGATGGTTTACCCAAAACCCGCTCCGGTAAAATCATCCGTCGCTTTCTGCGTAACCTAGCCAGCGGTGAAGAACTAGTCGGTGATGCCACCACCATGGAAGACCAAAGTGTTCTAGAAAAGCTCCGCAATGAAGCATAAATTATGCGGTGTTGCTGATCCTCGGTATGACTTTATCTGCGAGATCCTGTTCCATGGCACGTCTCACCGATTGGCTCATCCTCTAAATCAGCAACGGCAATTCTGCTAAGTTGGCCGGAGTAGCCGCTTAACTATCATCTGCTAATAAAGCCTCTGCCGACTACGGTGGGGGCTTTCCCATAGGATGGTGCCGTACTACTACCCTATTGACGTTCCATGAGCCTGGGGTCAAAATCACTGCTATCGACAGCTTCTGCTGGGCCGCCGATCCCCTCTACTTCCTCGGTCCAAGCCTCAAAGCGTGCTGCCTGACTGAGCGCTATGTGGTAAGGCAGTTGGCGAAAGGACTTGAGCTTGCCAAAACTCGGCTGGGACTTGGGTCTGGGCGTTAATGTTGAACGAATAGGCTGCTGTTTAGCGCGTGACATTATGGCTTAAGTACATAAGAACCACTCCATTCTAAATCGGCGATGGGCTCTCGTAATGTGTGGTAAACCACCCAGCCAAGATAAAAAGGGACGCGTTCTCAGATTTTGTCAGGACGTCTACCCATAATGATGGCTGTAGTCGAAGTTTAATAGAACGTCTTCATAATCTAACGCCAGAAATCGGTCCAACGGCATTGAGAGCCAACTCAACGATGAATCAGGATCTCCCTTCATGGTGCGAAATCCCAACGTTAGAGCAAAATCCTCCGATAGGGGATGAATGGCCATGGTGTAAATGTCACTCATGTTGGGAAAATCGTCTCGAATTTTTTTCAAGGTTGTCTGTGAATCTTTGATTAGCTCACAGGCATTCTCATAGGTCCAAACGGCTGGCTGAATCTGCCAGCTACGAACAAACACGGTGTAACAGTCAGGATCGCCTTTCTCTGCTACTTTGATTGGGTCTTCTTCTCGCACGTCTAAGCGGCTCAGATGCAAGCTGCGGCTGGGTGGGAGGTCAAACTTCTCTTCTGACTCAGGGTGGGGCGGGAAAAAAGCGGCAAATCCCACGGGTTCTTGATTGGATGCACGTCTTAATACCCGTAGACCCTCAGGATATAGGCGAGCCCACTGGCGTAGCCCTTTTTTGATGTTGTGTAGCATGGCTTCGGGACGTTCAGTATCATAGCTATAGAGTTTTTCTAAAAAACTAGCCACCAGTAATGCGTCATTGCGAGGGTCAAACGCATCGGTGTAGAACGTATCATCCTCAATGGTGTCAGGCAGCTCAAAACTCTGCGGAATTTTCAAACTCAGTCTAGTGGCAACACCATCGGCTTCGCCTCGCCTGAGTAGCTTTTTAGCGGCGAGTTTATCCAGCATTTGCCCTGCTGCCCTCGGGGTGCCGTTGGTTTGGGTATAGAACAAGTCTGCCGCATCGCTGTGGGAGCAGTAAAAGCTACTAATATTGCGGGTTAGCGCGGTGATGGGGGCATGCTCCACCCCATGCTGTATGAGATAGCCGTAGCCCCATAGCCGAACGAAGTAGGTAGCCTGTCTCAGGGTTATTTTTAACCCTGGCTGACGAACAATATGCTCAATATAGTTTGTTTGAACATCTAGAGGAAACCACTCTTCCACAGCGTGGGGAGTTAGGTCAGGATTCATGGTAGAGAGACTCCTATACGCCTTATGCTCAGCAGGTCTCTAAGAAGTAATTTTGCTTCACCCCTGCTTCACCCTGCTTGATGCTAGCTCATCCCCCTGGACAATGCCACTCCCATCTAGTCAAAACACCATGTCCATAATCGTGACTTCTAGACCCGGTTGATCGCTACATCCCTCTCGTAGATGCTGTTCAGCCAAATTGCTTAAGTTAGGACTGTGATCAGTTGCAACCCTGATTTTTGCCCCTTTGCAAGTTAGTAGATGCTGCTTTTCACCCGTTCCCCCCATTCCTAAACAGAACCATGGTGTTACCTTCGGCAACTCTCAGCCACCTGACAGATTTGACCGCTCCCAACGATGAGAGATTTCGAACTCAGGCTGATAATGACTCGACATCGGCAACTCTCAGGTCTAATAATTTGGATCTGATTTTTGAAAGTTTGCTAGGACAGGTTTTCCCGTTTCGAGGATTTGTCCTCTTTGATGAAACTGGCAAGCTTCTGAGGTGCACAACCAAGGCTGAAGAATTCTTTGTCCTCTTGAACAAAGGAATTAAAGGTAATGCCTTTCAACCTCAAGAAAATTTGTCGACTACGGCATTACCTGAGCAGGTGGTGACACTCTGTGATTTTCTTTTAGAGAGCTGTGTTGACTTTCCTGACCATACGTTGCAGCTGTATGACACTGTTTTTCTACCCGGAGGCATTCGTCTCTATCTCAAAACAGAGTGGATTGACTTAGTCGATCAGCCGACAAAATGCATGTTGATAACAATCGAAGATCTCACCCAGATTGCCCATCATCGAGCCGTGTGTGATGCCTATCGCTATGGTTTAACCACCCGTGAGGCGGAAGTGTGGAAGCTATATTTGCAAGGGCTTTCCTACCGAGAGGTGAGTAAAGAACTGGTCATTGCCCTCAATACGGTTAAAAAACATATGAAGGGTATTTTTAGAAAATGCAACATTGAGTGTCGTTGTCGGCATTTGGTGTAGTGCCATGCCTGGGTATGAGGGCATAGCGAGATGCCCATAGCTAAATAACTGCATAAGGGCTAGAAATCTTTATTACTGGGTCTTATGCAGTGTGTTAAGCCAGCAAATCACTGTATCTGAGTGAGATTAAACACATTTAATAAATAGAACAACGATCACAAGAATTGGCCGGTAACTGTCTAAGGTAATAGTATAGCCTTAAGTTAGAACACACTAATTGTTAGGAGAGTGTATCCATGTCGCCCGCCATTGGCGGTCACTCAACCGTTTTGCAGTCATCCTCTCAATGTGGTTGAGGTACAGTCTTTCATGGGCCAGACCTCTCAATTTCAGATGTCTCAGCCAGTCGCGAGATGGATTGTTGGAGAGGGACAGCTGCTCGGGGTTTTGGTAGCGTCGTTTCCAACTCCTCTGTTTCCTGATACTGCATCCTGTGGTTGAGCACTTGAAATGCAATCTGCTAACAGTCGTGATAAATAACAAAAAGCCTCCAGTGTGACTACTAGAGGCTTTTGTTGATGATTAATACTATCTATCTATCTATCTATTGGATAGCCCTAAGCTAGAAATTGCTGTCGGCGGGTGTCGTAGCGGGCTACATAGCTTACAGGGTTGGCTCGTAGATACATGACGCCATGAATCATGTTCGAGTGCTCTTTGCTAGGCTGTTGAAATGTGAGATTGTTGCGATCGCAATAATCCTTATACTCGGCCGTCATCGTCTCAAAGCTGGGAGTATTGTCTGACATGGGTTACCTCTAATGACAAGCATGGGTAACCAACCAGGTAGCATGCGCCTTGCGCTCTAACTAACAGCATGCCACCCAGCTATTTGGATTTGTGACCTCACCTTAGCACGTCAGGGGGTGTTTCATTGTCCAGTGACTTGTTGTGATCGCCGTCACCCCTTGAACTCAGCTGATTTTATGACTGATTCAACAACTCTTCAGGGGGCGATCACATAGGGTTCAGATTGTTCTAGCACTCTAATAGGTGTTCCATAAAGCCAATTTCCCCTACCTATCGGAGCTTTTCCCATGAAACGTCCTGTCTTGACTGCACTGGTTTTAACGACCGCTCTTGCTCTCATTGCCCCCATTGCCCAGGCTGAGCCCGTAAATTTTGGCCTTAGTAACGGTCAACCCGATTCTACGTTTTATCCCTTTGGCCGCTCATCTGAGGCGGTGAATAGTAGCAATACAGTCTCTAATGATGTTTGAATCACTGACTTGTAGTGTCTATATCTGAACAAAACACTATCAGCGAGTGGATGAAAAGTCTGCGTCTGAGATAGGAACGCACACCAGTAAGATCACAGTATTGCTCAAGACATTGGAGTCTGTGGTCCGATGCTAAACCTTCCTATTCACTTAAAAGCTTTAAAGCTTTGGGGACAAGCGGTTACCCTAGCCGGTTTGATTTTTACGTTTGTTATTGGTTGCTTAACAACTAATGTGGCCCTGGCAGCAGTTGCGCCTAGCCAACAGTCTTTAAACACTCTGCAGGTCCATTTAGGTAATCAGGATGGCAGACTGGTTTTTGAACCCGATACATTAACGTTTGAAGCTGGGAAACGTTACAAACTTTTGTTGGATAACCCTAGCCCTGTCAAACATTACTTCACGGCCAAAGACTTTACCGATGTCATTTGGACCCAGAAGGTGGAAGCAGGACAGGTTGAAGTAAAGGGAGCTATCCATGAGTTGGAACTCAAACCCAATGCCGAGGCTGAATGGGTGTTGATTCCCCAGAAACCGGGGACCTATGAGCTACACTGCTCGATTGCCGGTCATGCCGAGGCGGGCATGGTTGGTCAGCTGACCGTTACCGCCGGTACTTAGGTTTTGGCGTTGCTGAGCCTCGAGATGATTTTATCTGCAAGATCCTGTCAAGTGGCCTGTCTAACTGATCGGTTTATCCTTTAAGTCAGCAACGGCTAGGTTTTCAAGTTGTATTTTGCTGAAACATTTGGTCCCAGATGCCCGGAGCTGTTGTGCCAGACTCAGTAGCTGGCTTGAGCAGCGGGTATTGATTGCGCGTTAACCCATCATTTTTTGCAATAGTTCGGCTAGCCGGTCTGCACTGTCGTTGACGGCCAAGGTTTCTGCTGCAACTCTCATGCAGTTGAGTTCCTCTGGTGTCTCGAGCAGGGTTACAACCTGGTTTTTCAGAGTGTCGCCGTTTAGGTCTGACTGTCGGTAAACTTTGCTGGCCCCCACTGAGCCAAAAGCATTGGCATTATAGGCTTGGTGATCATCCGCTGCAAACGGGTAAGGAATCAAAATGGATGGGGTGTGGGTCATGGCTAGCTCGGTGAGGGTGCCAGCCCCAGCCCGACTAATGACAAGATTGGCTCGCTTAAATAGGGCGGCCACATTTTTAAAGAAAGGACGGTGAATATATTGGGTGTGACTCAGACTGTCGGTGTCTGGATCGTTGGTGCCGGTTTGGTGAACCACCCACCAGCCTTTGTCAAACCAGGCCGGTGCTGCTGCCCGCACTAATTTATTGACGGCGACAGCTCCCTGGCTGCCGCCGACCACCACAATCAAGGGGGCGTTGTCAGGGATGGTTAGGTCTGTGAGGCTGGCATTGCTATCGGCCAAAAACTGAGATCGCACCGGTGTGCCCACACATTCTGTCTTTGCCTGCTTTGGTAAGTATTGGCGGGTTTCGTTAAAGCCAATGGCCACCAGCGAACACCAGCGACTGAGCCAGCGTGTGACCTTACCCGGCATAGCGTTTGACTCGTGCAATATGGCGGGTAGGCCCAAACTGCGGGCGGCAATAATGGCCGGTGCAGCAATGTAGCCTCCGGTGGTAAACACCCCTTGAAACTCCCCCTGTTTTAGCAGGCGACGTGTGGCCAAGGTGGCTTGAACAAATTGAGCCAGGATCTTTAATGTGCCTAAGCCCAGTTTGCCCTGAACACCACCCATGCGGACCGTATGGAGGGGGTAGTGTTTGGGGACAAGCTCGGTTTCTAAACGATCGGGTACTCCCAACCATTCGATGGTGCTGTTGAGCTTTTCGGCGGTTGCGATCGCAGGGAAAAGATGACCACCCGTACCACTAGCGGCAATCAAGACCTTATTGGCTTCACCATTTCCTTGTCTGTCGTCCATAATGTGAAAGACCTAAGCCATCTAGTAACCGCTGCTGTCAAAAAATCAGGCTAGCTAGCTGTTTCTACTGTAAAAATTGAGCCTAGGGTTATCTTTGGGGGTAACTTAGCCAAAAGCTATTATCCGCTGAATTGGTGCTTATGGGGCAGCACTTTCTGAGTCATCGTGTTGGTGGGTCAGACAGGGTGGCTTCAAGATAGTATCTTTTTGCTGATTTACCCACTGTGTTACCTATCGTTACGACTATTGTCACCGAGGACTTTACTAATGATTCATCCTTGCCGCTGGTCTCTACTTTCGCTGGGTGTGCTGGGGATGAGTATAGTGAGTGCGCCGGTCCAAGCGGCGTCTCCAGAAACAGCGCCTGCCGCCCTAGTCAGTGCTCTAGAGCAGATTGAGTCTGCCTCCAATGCCCAAGACATAGAAGCCGTGATGGCATTCTATGCCGATGACTTCACTAACGAAGACGGCTTTAGCTATGCCACCCTAGAAGCCACATTGCCCCAGCTATGGGAGCGCTACGACACCCTGAGCTATCGAGTAGAGCTACAGTCCTGGGATGAAGTTGACGGTGGTTATGTTGCCGAAACGGTGACATATATTGACGGAGTCCAAACGACGCCTCGACGTCTCACCCTAGAGTCAGTGATTCGCTCCCGTCAGCAGTTTGTCGATGACAAAATCACCTTTCAAGAAATTTTATCGGAGCGCAACCAGCTAAATTCTGCGACCCCTGCTCCAGAAGTTATCGTGATTTTGCCGGAGCGGGCGGTGCCCGGCGATAGCTATGGGTTTGATGCCATTGTGCAAGAGCCCCTGGGGGAACGCTATTTACTCGGGGCTGCCTTAGAAGAAGGCACCACCGCAGAAGATTTCTTTGTTCCACGCCCCATCGATTTAGAGCTTTTATCAGCCGGTGGGTTGTTTAAGCTTGGTGATGCCCCTTCTAGTGCCGATAATCTCTGGGTGTCCGGGCTATTGATCCGAGAAGACGGTCTGGTGGTCATTACCCGACGTCTGCGGGTAGAGTAGATGCCCTAACGGACCTGCTGCAGTGGGCTTACCCCATTGGGAGCGATCGCTCCCCACAGGTTGCTATCAGCAAAAACCGTATTGACGATAGTGGCACCGCTCAAATCGGCGGCCCTTAAGTCTGCTTGCTTTAAGGTGGCTGTTGTCAGATTAGCCCGCCGCAGATTGGCCCGGTGCAGATGGGCGTGGGTCAAGTTAGCATTTGTGAGATTCACATCACGCAAAATGGCCCATTCCAAATCTGTGCCAACTAACCAGGCCTGACTCAAGACGCTATAGCTCAGATCGATCTCACTCAGCTGCAAGTGGCTCAAATCGCAGCCACTTAAGTCCCAACCGTGAAACATACGTTCACCCTGCTGGTAACGTTCGATTAAGCGTTGAAGCTTCGATTCCATAGTGCTCTTTAAGGGATTCCATTAGCCTTACTTATTAACTAGTGATGCCATCCGTAGAGATGTGACGGCGATGGTAATGGTCAATACATCGACTGGGACAGATGCCAGGACATTAATAAGTGGCCTAAACCCTTGAACTAAAAGACTATGGTGCGTTTTGCTAACTGACTACATCGGGTGTATTTATGGGGAAAGGCTGTGGCAATTCACCCTGCTGGTCGCAACATTTCTGCATAGCAGCTTTGGTGGATTGTCCTAACACACCGTCAATAGCGCCCTCGTAAAAACCCTGTTCCTTAAGGTACTGCTGCAGACTTTGACATTGGGAAGCCTGCAGCCGGTAGGCCAGATCCTGAAATGCCTGGTTTAGCCATGCATCGCTGAGGCTTGTCTGCAATTTTTGCTGTTGTTCTGCAATATCCCTATCATCAATAAAATTGTATAAATGGGCCAACATATGGTCGGCTTCATCCAGTAAGAAACTAATTAAGGGATCGGTTTCAGCCGTTGCCAAAATGGCATCAAGACGTGTGGTGTCACTATTGCTGAGGGCAGGCTGTACTGATAGCTGGCAATAAGTCTGGATCAAATCCCGATGTTCTTGGGCATAATCGCTGATATCGAGATGGCTAGGGCGGCTAAACATAGGAGCCTCTCCGGTGATGTGCGCTAAGGAGTTAGTGATTGTGGCTACGCTACTGTGACGACAAATTTCTGATTGGTGCTCGATTGGCCTAAACCGCTGGGGAGAAATGGCGGTGCTTGGTCAGCAGATCTACGGATATTTGAATAACCATAGACACCATGCGGAATGTCACAGGTTCAAGCTGAACGTCACTATAGAGCAATTGACGAATGCATATCTCCCAAGGAGAGGTGATGCCAACGTCGGTTGTGAGTTAGGTTAGCTGTTGTAATTTGAGGCTTTCAAGGATATCCGTTGTCCTAACTAACCTGACAGATGCAATAAATAAAATCAAACGGCTCATTGGTATGGCTGACCACCCTGACTTGCCTTTATTGGATGTTTTGGATCTTGCCCTTTCAGAAATATTAGGTGGCGGTAATTCCTACGCGTATTCCACATTAGCGACTGTACGTCGTCATCTTTATCAGTTTCGGCTCATGCATCAGTTAGAGCCCCATGAAATTTTGTTTGAGGCTTATCTCAGGGGTAAGGCTAAGCAACGAACGGGTGAAATGATTTACAACCCCCATGCCTGGCTCAAGCGCACTGCGTTTAATATTGTGCGCGAAAAAAGTCGTCAGGCCCAGCGTCAGGCATCTCAGAGTTATGAAGATATTGAATATCGCATCAGTGCTGAACCCGACTATGTGCTAGAAGAAATCGATCTGCGCCATGAAATCGATTTGCTTTATAAAGCGCTGAGGACCCTATCCCGTGAGGATGATCACACGGCTCAGCTGCTGGTGTGGCGTACCATTGAGCGACTGTCGTGGGAGCAAATTACAGATCGTTTGGCCTCGTTGGGAGAAACGGATATTCCCACCCAAGCTACGCTGCGAAAACGGGTATCACGGGCAAAAAAGCGGATGCGTCACATCATGCATAGCTATGGATTACCAACGGGTTAAGGCGTCATCGCCTAATCGGTGCTGTTGTGCGGGTGTCTGCTGGCGCTTAGTGTTTGCCGCGATTGTCTAGTTCTGACGACATTGAGGTTTTGACCGTGAATGTTAAGACGGTTTCGTCAATTCCTTTAAGTTTGAGGGAACTCGATTTAATAATTTCCTGGGTGTCTAGGTAGTCGGCAACGGCGGCGGAGACCAAAATACTTTTGCCATTGGCGGCTTCCTGTAGCCGGGCGGCGATGTTGACGCTGGGGCCAATGGCGGTGTAGTCGGCTCGTTGAGAGCTGCCAAACATGCCGACAACGGCGGTGCCTTGATGGATGCCACAGCGAAACGTGACGTTGGGGACCCCCTGCCATCGCTGGTTCAGCTCTTCTAAGTTTTGGTACATGTTTCGAGCCGCTGCGATCGCACGTCGTACCTGTTCATTTGGGCTGAGGGATTCTGGTGCTCCAAAGAGGGCGAGGACCGCATCACCCATAAATTTATCCACGGTGCCCCCCTGGTCAAAAATGGCCTGGGTCATGACCTCAAAATATTCGTTGAGTAGTTCAGCGACTCGGCGAGATCGCAACGTATTGGAGAGCTGAGTAAACCCGACGATGTCGCTAAAGAGTACGGTCACTAGGCGGGGTTCTGGGGTGAGGTTGAGCTGCAGATTTCCGTGGGCCGCTTTTTGCACCAGGGTAGCTGGTAAAAATCGCTTGAGAACCGAGTTAGTCAGGTACTGGTTGAGTTCTACCACCTGGCGTTCACTGGCCTTTAGTGCTAGCAGATTACGCACCTCTGCCAGGAGTTCTCGATCTTTAAATGGTTTAGATATATAGGCATCTGCCCCTTGTTCAGTGCCCTCTAGCCGAGTGTCATCATCCACATTGGCGGTGAGTAGAATAATTGGAATGCCCTGTAGCTCAGGATCGCGGCGCACCTGCTGAATGAGTTCTAAACCCGATACTTGGGGCATCATCAGGTCCGTAATGATCAGCTGGGGGTGGACCTGGTGAGCTACCTCTAGGCCAGTGGCTCCGTTGTGGGCAGTACTAATGTGATGGCCCTGACGCTGCAAGATACTTGCCACATAACGACGTAAATCTGGATGATCGTCAACGACGAGGATCTTGGCTCCCTGGTGGGGCAAGGTGGCATTGGGTAAAGGGCATGTCGGTGCGTCGGTGGTAATGTCAGTCGGTGCGACGGTTGGCTCATCTGAGGCTACTTCGTGTTGAAGATCGGCTAGCTCTATGGCAGCGCGCTGTTGTTCAAGGGTGCGACTGGTGGTGCTCACTCGGTCGGTGGGCAGATGGTCGGCCCCTAAGGGAAGTTCGACCGTGAAGAGGGTGCCGGCTCCATAGGCCGATGAAACCCGTACATCGCCGCCATGTAACGCCACCAGTTCTTTGACCAGGGCCAGTCCTAACCCAGTGCCTTCATGGGTGCGGCTAGCGGAGCCGTCGGCCTGTTGAAAACGCTCAAAAATATGGGGTAGCTGTTCTTTGCGGATACCAATGCCGGTGTCTTCGATTTCTAGGTAGCAGCTTTTTTCAAAGGTGTTGAGGGTGATTTGAATGGCCCCACCTGCGGGGGTGAATTTCACCGCGTTGGAAAGGATGTTGTACAGCACTTTGTCAAACCTTTCCAGGTCTAAATACACCGATGGGCAGGGCTGAATCTGAGTGGTGAGGCGAATGTGTTTGCGATCGCAATAGGCCTGAAACGATTCGGCCACCCCCTTCACCACCTGGGCAAAGTCGCACGGATAGAAGGTGGCCTGCATCTGACCTGCATCTAAACGCTGTAGGTCGAGTAGCTGATTGACTAGACGTAGCAATCGCCGAGCATTACGCAGGGCAATAACGGACTGATCTAAGGGGAGTCCTGTACCTTGCTCTACCGCTGACTCTAATGGACCAATGGTCAGTGTTAGGGGGGTGCGAAACTCGTGGGAAATATTCTGAAAGAATGTGGTTTTTTGCGCGTCTAAGGCTAAGAGCTGCTCGGCCTGTTGCCGCGTTGTTTGATAGAGTCTGGCCTGCTGTACGGCAATGGCGGCCTGGTTGGCGACCGCCTGGGCCAGGTTAATTTCCTCCATATGCCAATGGCGGGGCTGGGTTTGGCGCAGGCTAATGCTGCCGATGATTTGCCCATCGGTAATCAGGGGCACCAAGAGTAATGCCGTTGCTTGGGTATGAAACGATAGACGTATGGGCGTTTGGGACGCTGATTTAGACAAATCATCGAAGACCACCGGAGACCGACTGGTCAACAGTTCTTGCAAGATAGGGTTTTCGCTGATTTTGACTTGGGATGTGGGCAGCGTCAGGATATTGGCTTGGTTGACATCGTATAGGCCAACACAGTCCACATAGTCATCATCCTGGGTCCAGAGGGAAAGCGCACAGCCATCCGTCTGGAGAGCGTGGCCCAATTTGTGGGTAATGGCCGAAAAAATTTGCTTGGGTTCTAAGCTCCCGTGAATGGCCTGGGTAATGGTGTTGATTAAAACCTCCCGTCGAGCCAAGGCCTGAACCCGCTCGTAGGTCCACGTTTGAGCCAGGGCTAAGGCGGCTTGGTCGGTGAGGGTCTTGAGCTGCTTGAGTGTCCTGGTGCCCCAGGGGTTAGGCCGCTGGCAGTGGTGTATGGCTAAGATTGCCAGGGGTTCGCGTTTGCTCGTGAGCGGTATGAGAACGCTGGAGTGGGGGGCAAGGGTTTGATAGGCAATGGGCAGGCTGCCATGGGGGGCTGCCATGGGGGCTGCTAGATCTGACGCTTGGATCACCCGCAGGTGATCCGTGTCTATGGCTGTTTCTGTCAGGGTTTGCTCCTCTACGGGGCTGGCTGAGGGTGCCTGATAGGTCCAGCAGCGCTGTGGTTGGTTGGGTAAATCATAGAGGGGCCGTAGCACGCAGTAATCGGCTTCAAATGTTTTTCCCAGGGTCTGAGCAATGACCTCTAGCATCTCCTCAGATGTTTCGGCACTGCGGATGGTGTGGGTAATTTCATTGAGCAATGTTTCTTGTTCAAGGATGCGATCGAGCTCCTGGGTACGGGACTTTAGGAGCAGGTGGGTATCGATGGCCTGTTGAACGACCGCTCGTAGCTCGTCTTCTACCCAGGGTTTAGTGATGTATTTGAAAACTTGGCCCGTATTGATGGCTTCGACTAGATCCGCCACATCGGTATAGCCGGTCAATATAATTCGGATAATGTTGGGATACTGGTGCGCGACTTGCAGCAATAGCTCTGTGCCGCTCATGCTAGGCATGCGCTGATCTGAAATAATTGCCGCCGTATCGGGATGCTGAGCCAAACTGAGCAACGCGGCTTGACCGTTGTCTGCCCGCAACACCTGCAAGTCGCGATAAAAGGTCCGCTGAAGTAGGTCTAAATTATGGGGTTCGTCGTCAACAATTAAAATCTTGGGCTTGGATGTATGAACTCGTCGATTGTGCGTTTGGCTAGCCATGCACCCTGTTGTGTCTTTAACCGACTGTTGAAAGAGGTTGTCATGTAGTGCACCGTTGACCTCTGCTTCCATATATTCAAGAAGCAACCCAGGTGTTACCGCCTTTAATCTGGGCATTACCTGGTTGAATGGTCCTATCAAGAGTTCCCAAGCTGTTTAGTCGCTCACCATGTCCAGACTCAACTGGGATCGGGCTAGCACCCTGCCCCAAGACTATCGGTTACGCTCCGCCCAGCCTGCAGATCTATCTCAATTAGGCGAGCTGCTGTTAACAAGCTTTTACCCCGAACGGCACTTCAAGCGTTGGCTTTACCCCCTTATGCGGCTGGGCATTCAAGAAGATATTAAGCGGCGTTTAAAGAATTCACCCCATCAGTATGAGTGTCTGGTTGTGCAGACGGTTGGGGCTGCGATTGTGGGTACGGTGGAAATTTCGTTGCGATCGCAGTTTTGGCAACCCTTGCAACCGCGCCGTCCCTACATTGCCAATGTGGCTGTTGACTATCGCCATCGTCGTCGCGGTATCGCCCAGCAAATGCTCATCGCCTGTGAGGCCATTGTTCAAACCTGGGGATGTCGTCAGCTTTATCTCCATGTCGCCACCGATAACCCATCTGCCCTGGCGCTGTATCAAAAGATTGGCTATCGCGTCAGTGATAAATCCCCCTGGCGACGGCGTCAAATGATGGTGAAAGAGTTATTTTTCTAAATATTTAACTACTTAGGTTAGTCATTTCTTAGAGAATATTAAAAGTCCCGTCGTTTAAGTATTGCCAGCAATTTGGGCGTACTTTCGATACCATGCTTCTCACCCCTCATACCGTGAAACCATCCATATCCTCCTGATAAATATTATTTTTTATGTAGTGAGTATGAGGAGGGACTGGTAACTATCAAAGACTGTATAAAACTCTGCTGATTTAGTGCACTAAATCAATGTGTTCGTATCAAAGTAAGAGTAATTAGTCTGGATTACCTCAGCCCTAGGTAGACTCTCTAACATGATGGATGCTCAATCCAACCCTTTGCCACTCTATTCTTCTTCGGTTCGACACTTGGGCCGAAAGCGTCCCCATATGTTCACCGTGCAATCCAAACTATCCCCCGGTGATGCTATGCATCTAGAAGATAGTACGGTGAAGTGGTGGGCTGAGCGCGCCAAGCAGTCTTCCGGTTCTAGTTCCAACGTGCCTGTGAATGAAACACTAGCTGTTGACAGTTTGCTTAAAAAGATAAACCGTGGCGATTTACTAGTCGTCAACAGTCGCCGTCGCAACGGTCTGATTATTTTTCGAGAGTTCTACGCCGAATTTGCTGGTCCTGGGGCAGCGGTGGGCGGTGATTTTGACCAGGGATGCCACAAAATTATTCCTTTGGGCAACCTGTCTTTGATTGAGCCCGATGATCATGAAGATCATCAAAAGGCGCTCAAGATTCGCCTCCAGTGGATTCGTCTGACCCAAAACTTTACCGATCAGCCCCGCTCCAACGATCGGGCCCAGATGATCCTAGACCAGTTCAAAACCTATTTTGACAAAGGCACCATCGACAACGTGCCCAATGAAGCATTTGCTCTGATGGTTGGCGTTTTACCCCAAACCGTGCGGCGCGTTCGTTTGGGCCTAGACCGTTAAAGGCCGTTAATGATGAATTTAATGGGTAGGGGCGTTCCATGGAACGCCCCTACCCATTTGTGGCGTATGATAATTGGCCAATTCAACCAATAACGGTTTGCAAATTTGCCCGTGTGCGATCATTTTCCTCGGGTGTGCCCAGGCTAATGCGTAGTCCACCGCCGGTATATCGAATCAATGTGCCTTGCTGACGCAGGGTGCTGAAAATGTGGTGTAATCCTTCAGCTTGCTCCATCCCCAATTGAGCTATCCCCTTGTTGCTCAAACGGCAGTAAATAAAATTAGCCGCACTGGGCCATGGCGTAATAGCCGGTTGCTCACTCAGCCAGGTGGCCATCTGTTGCCGTTCCATAACGGTGGTTTCTAAAGTTGCCAAAAGTGAGGTGCGATGGGCCAGAGCGGTGAGTGCGGCTGCCTGGGAAAAGCTAGGCAGATTATAGGGAAGTCGAACTTTTTCCAGGGCTTCAATTAAGTCGGGTTGGGCGACGGCATAGCCCACGCGGTGGGCGGCGAGGCGAAATGCCTTAGAAAAGGTTCTGAGCACGACCCAATTGCTACGGCTCAGGCTATCGGCCACGAGGGTTTGCTGGCTGAATTCAAAATATGCCTCATCAATGACTACCAGCACATCGTTGGGCAGCTGTCGGAGCCATTCAATTTCCGCCATGTTGAGGCCATTAGCCGTCGGGGAGTTGGGATGCACCATAAACACAACCCGAACAGAATTGTTCTCGATTGCTGTCTGGGCGATGTCTAAATTGATACAGAAGTCATCGGTGCGGCCGACGTCTATAACTTGGACGCCTAGTGTTTGAGCCAAGATGCCGTACATGGAAAAGGTGGGACTGGCCACCAAGATTGCGCCGTTATTAATAGCTGTCGCAATTAACAATGAGCGAATCAGCTCATCGGACCCGTTGCCCACAGATATATTGGCTGCCGTTGCGCCACCAGCTGATTCTGATACATAATCGGCGATTGCCTGCTTTAAAGCCCCATGCCCACCATCTGGATAGCGGTTGGCGGCAATGGATTGCTGGTAATGATTTGCTAGTGATGCTTTGACATCAGCGGGTAGATCAATCGGGCTCTCATTAGTATCAAGCTGATCGTAAGGCTCTGGGATGGGAGGATGGGGCTGATAAGCTTTGAGATTGGCCAGATCAGGGCGCAAAAAGGGCAGCATGGGCAAAACAATAGGCGAGCCTTTATTGTGCCATTTTTACAGCTGACAAAACTCTTTGATGGTTGGCCAGGCTACCTCCATGGCGTCTGCCATGCCATGGTCTGTGTCTAGGGGGTGTAGCCTGATCCAAGGTCGCTGGTTGCTGTGGTGCTGGCTGGCTTTGAGGTCAATCACCTCGTCGCGACTGCCATGGACTATGAGGGTGGGAGTCGGCTTAGTTAATTGGCTGTCGTCATAGGCTTGGGCGTCGGTGAGAAATTTGTAGTGTAGACGTTCTTGGCGTTGCCAACCGTAATGGTAGACCGAGAGCCAGCCGCTGGTTTTCCACTGCTGCAGCTGGTCTGGGCCCAGACGCGGTAACCACTGGTCTAAAAATTGAAATGCAGGGGCGAGTAAGACCAGCTGCTGGATATGGGGAGATCGCTGGGCGACCCAGGCTGCTGTAAGACCGCCTAGGCTAGAGCCGATTAGAGTTGTGGGGCCCTGGAGGTGGTTTAGCACCTGGTTTATCTGGCGTGTGAGGGTGAGGTGGGCAAAGTCCCCTTGGTTGAGGTCCATGAGCTGTAGTTCAATGCCTTGGGTTTGGAATTGCGATCGCATCCACTGCCCCTTATAGGACTGTGGCCCAGACGCAAACCCATGAAGATAAATGTAGTCACCCATGGCTCTCTTATTTCCAGTGCTGCACCATGCATACAATATGATGTCCCGATCACCCAAGATCCTGAAATAAGCTTCCATGACCCAGCAGTTCCGTATTACCCTTCTCCCCGGCGATGGCATTGGTCCCGAAATTATCGCGGTTGCCGTTGATGTGCTGACAGCGGTTGGTGCCAAGTTAGATTTGCAGTTTGACTTTACTGAAGCCCCCATTGGCGGTGTCGCCATTGATGGCACTGGCAATCCGTTGCCACCGGAAACCCTAGAGACCTGTCGTCAGAGTGATGCGGTACTGCTGGCCGCTATTGGTGGCTATAAGTGGGACTCGCTACCCCGAGCCCAGCGTCCAGAAACAGGACTGTTAGGTCTGCGGGCGGGGCTTGAGCTATTTGCCAATCTGCGACCGGCAACGATCCTACCCCAGTTAATTGATGCCTCATCCCTCAAGCGAGATGTGATCGAAGGGGTGGACATTATGGTGGTGCGTGAACTAACCGGGGGCATCTACTTTGGTCAACCCCGTGGTGTATTTGATGCTGATGGCGATCAGCGGGGATTCAATACCATGGCCTATACGGGTACTGAAATTGACCGCATTGGTCGCGTCGCGTTCGAAGCCGCCCAAAAGCGTCAGGGCCGTCTGTGCTCGGTTGATAAAGCCAATGTGTTGGAGGTATCTCAGCTGTGGCGCGATCGCATTACCGCCCTCGCGACTGACTATGGCAATGTAGACCTCAGCCACATGTATGTGGATAATGCCGCTATGCAGCTGCTGCGCTGGCCCAAGCAGTTTGACACCATCGTTACCGGTAACCTGTTTGGGGATATTTTGTCCGATGCGGCCGCAATGCTCACAGGCAGTATTGGCATGTTGCCCTCAGCCAGTTTGGGGTCCTCTGGCCCCGGCGTCTTTGAACCGGTGCATGGCTCAGCTCCAGATATTGCTGGCGAAGATAAGGCCAACCCATTGGCTCAGGTTCTTAGCGCTGCCATGATGCTGCGCTATGGATTAAGCCAGCCCCAAGCGGCGGACATGATCGAAACCGCCGTGAATACGGTGCTAGATCAGGGATATCGTACTGGGGACATTATGGCCGATGGCATGACGGCTGTTGGCTGTAAGGCCATGGGACAGGCACTTTTGCAGGCGTTAGGTTAGTCTGAGGGGTATCTTCTTGGTGCCAGCTACCTTGGCGTAATCTATCAATGGCAGCTAGTATTATTGTACTGAACAAGAGCATCATGTCTGTGGGTGCTCTTTCGCGCAGTGCCCAAGGCAAATTTTTCACGATTTTGACAAAAAGCTACAGTTATAAGCTGTGGCGATGGGGTATCTTCAGCACATGTAGGGTTGGGTTTTTCTCAAAAATCAGCTCTGGTGTAGTTAACTGACTTTTTATCCAGCAAGAGGGAGTATTCAGTCGTGCCATCTTTACAGCGACCAGAGTACGGTAACCATAGTGAAGCGGCGGTACATCCCAGTGTGGTAGCAACCGGTGTTCAGCGTAGCCCGCTTAATTTGCGGTCGCCGTCGTCCATGTTAGACCCGGCGTTGTTACGGGCCGCTCGCCATATTTACCGCACCTATTACGAGGTTCATCCTGAGATTATTGAGCGGCCGATTGGGGTGGCCATTGGTCGGACTACTCGCCGTGGCAAGCTCATTTTTGGTGCTAAGCCCGTACTCCTACCCCATGAAAGTTTTATTCCATTAACTCAGCTTGAGCCAGGCCTGCACTAGGTCCAATGTTATATCCTTTGCTGCCTTGTGCCTTTGTCTTTGTGCTGGGGGCCTCAATTGGCAGTTTTCTCAATGTTGTTATTTATCGGCTGCCCGCAGGGATTTCATTGCTGTCGCCGCCCTCTCGGTGTCCGCGCTGTTTTACGCGCTTAAAGCTCTATGACAATGTGCCCGTCGTTGGCTGGCTATGGTTGAGGGGGCGCTGTCGCTACTGTCGAGCTGCTATCTCTCCCCGTTATCCCCTGGTGGAACTGCTGGGCGGGCTGCTGTTTGTGGTCATATTTTTGCGGTTTGGCTGGAGCCTGGAGACGCCTTTATATTGGGGGCTGGTCAGTTGGCTGGTGGCCCTCACATTAATTGATCTAGATACCCTGACACTACCCAACGGGTTAACGATGTCAGGGGTGTGTCTGGGTTGGCTGGCTCAAGCATGTTTGGCCAATGCCGCCAATATAGCGGTGATTCCTACCCTGGCGGCCAGTGTTGCAGCCAGTATTTTGGGTCTGTGGTTGTTTGATGGCATTAGTTTTTTGGGGTCTATCGCCTTGGGGAAGCCGGCGATGGGCGGTGGTGATGGCAAGCTAGCGGCGATGCTGGGGGCCTGGTTAGGGTGGCAGGGGCTGTTGCTAAGTGTCCTAATGGCCTCTTTTTTGGGGGTATTAGGTGGTGGGCTGGCAATGTCACTGGGCTGGGTAGATCGTCGTCAGCCGATTCCCTTTGGTCCATTTTTAGCCTTCGGTGCAGGAATTAGCTTATTTTTTGGTAATGCCTTGATACAAGGCTACTTGAGCCTGTTCTTTTAAGGTCAGCTGTACTATCTGGTGGCGATAAAATCGGCGTCAATTGCGTCAGGGGTATGGGCAAACCGGTAGGATTGAAAAACACTACGTATCGAGAACAGGGTTTATGTCCCTCTTTGATTGGTTTGCAAATCGTAAAAAAGAAAGCCCCATTAGCCCCGATCGTCAGGAGCGAGAAATTGCTGACGGTTTGTGGACAAAGTGTGACGAGTGTGGGGTTTTAACTTACACCAAGGATCTGAGGGCCAACCAGATGGTCTGTCCAGAGTGTGACTACCATTACCGCGTCTTTAGCGATGAGCGCATCAATCAGCTGATCGATGCAGATACCTGGCAGCCTCTGGATCAGAAAATTACGCCAAAGGATCCCTTAAGATTTCGCGATCGCAAAGCCTACAGCGATCGGCTGCGCGATATGCAAACTAAGACCAAGTTAAATGATGGGGTGCAAACGGGCACAGGCCAGCTCAATGGTGAAGGGGTAGCCCTGGGGGTTATGGACTTTCGCTTTATGGGCGGCAGCATGGGCTCAGTGGTCGGTGAGAAACTGACCCGTTTGATTGAGCAGGCCACGGCGACTCGATTGCCGGTGGTGATTGTGTGTGCTTCAGGCGGTGCCCGTATGCAAGAAGGGATGCTGAGCCTGATGCAAATGGCTAAAATTTCAGCTGCCCTAGAACGTCATCGTGATAGTCGCCTGCTATACATGCCTATTCTGACGCACCCTACGACCGGAGGGGTGACCGCCAGTTTTGCCATGTTAGGTGACATTATTCTGGCGGAACCCAACGCTACGATTGGATTTGCTGGACGGCGCGTGGTAGAACAAACCCTTAGGGAAAAGCTGCCAGAAGACTTTCAAACAGCGGAATATCTTTTGAAACACGGGTTTATCGATACGATTGTTCCCCGGACCCAGCTTAAGGATACGATTGCCCAGCTGATTCGTTTACATCAGCTACCTGCAGCACCGTCTAGTCTGAGCAATGGCTCGTTTGAGCGGGCTGCCACCAATCAACATGTGCAGATCAAACCTGTGATTTAGTCAATCCTGTAACTGTTTTGGGAATTGGTCCTATCGGTGGCATGATAGTTATTAACTATTGGCTACCTGAATAATTAGATAGCTGTAACTTGCGAGCATCGCCTGATTTTTGGGTTTAATGCGTCGTGCTGTGTTGGGTATTTGATGGCGATCCATTTCGAGGAGAATCATGTTTAAAAAGTACATTTGGCTGGTGGTCGCGGCTGTTTTTCTGGTCGGCAACCTTTTTGTAGGTGGCAGCGCGATGGCGGCTGAGCTAGATGAAACAATCCGCACCATCCCCCTGAATGAGCAGGGTGATACAGTAGTGCTTTCCTTAGAGCAGGTCTCTCAGGGGCGGAGACAATTTAACTACGCCTGCGCTACATGCCATGTACAAGGTGTTACCAAAACTAACCCCAACGTTGGTTTAGAGCCTGAGGCACTGGAAGGGGCTTATCCTAACCGCAACAACTTAGAGGCTCTGGTTGATTATTTGAACAACCCAACTACCTACGATGGGTTAACTGAGATTGCTGAGCTGCATCCAAGTACTCAAAGTACTGATATCTTTCCTAAAATGCGTAGCCTCACCGATGATGATCTAACGGCCATCTCGGGTTATATCTTGCTTCAGCCTAAGGTCATGGGCGATATGTGGGGAGCTGGTAAGACTCGATTCTCTGCACCCGCTGTCTTTGACTAGACGATGTTTTCGGTCCCCATCGCTGAGGGCTGAGTCTCATCAATAGCTTTAAGGGAGGACGGTCTATTAGACCGTCCTCCTTTTTTGTTGAGGTGAGCCGATCTCAAAATTGAAATGATTGTTTAGGGGCACTCTGGGATTGTGTTCACCTATTGCGCTAGTTTAGATAGGCGGTGTAGTAGAACACGATGGTAAAGCGGCGCACGTTACTGTGGGGATTGTTGGGGGTTGCGATCGCAAGCTGTCGGCCTGGTTCATCTTCCTCTCTAAAGATAAAACTGCTTGCTCGTTCAGTGCCATCTCAAGTTTTAAAGGCCTTTAACCGAGTCACCCCCACTGACTTTGATGCGGCCTCGTCTTTAGCAGATATCTATCAGCAGTTACAACAATGGCAGTCTCCTCAACCTGCTGTAGACTCCCTATGGCGTCGGCTACTCTCTATGGGAGCCTCCGATACAGAAGAGAGTGCTACCCAATCGGTTGACACCCAGCTCGTCACCCTGAGCGACCCTTGGTTAGACAATGCCATTCGTCAACAGCTCATTCAACCATTACCCGAGCTTGCATTTGTAGAGCTGCTGCCCGAATCCTGGCAGCAGCTACTGCGACGTGATCAATCAGGAAACCCCACAGCCATCGGAGCATTGTGGGCCGTACCCTATCGTGTTCAGGGATTGATGATTGCCTATCAGAAGCCCATGTTTCAATCGAATGCCAATACCAAGCCAATCACTAAATGGGCCGATCTCTGGCGTCCAGAGCTAGCAGGACGCATTGCTATGCCTAACCAGCCCCGGTTAGCGGCTGCGATTGTCTTAAAAGCATTGGGATATTCTGTCAATGATGAATCAGCCCTTGCCCAAGACGATGTTCAAGAACAGCTACTGGCCCTATACAGACAGGTGAGGGTTTTCGATTCCGAAGCCTACCTCAAAGCATTAGTCAATGAAGACGTCTGGTTAGCCGTGGGATGGAGCGGTGATATCTTAGCGACGCTCGTTCGCTACCGACGGCTAGGGGCTGTTCATCCCCAAGAAGGGACGGTATTAACCACCGATCTCTGGGTTGTTCCAGCCAACGCAGACATGACCGAAACCGCTCAAGCGTGGATGGAATATTGCTGGCAGCCCCCCATTGCAACTCAAATTTCGGTTTCAACCTACGGATTATCGCCTTTATTTTTCGTGCCTGGGGCGAACGTCCCAGAGCAGCTGCCGCAACAGCCATTGCTCATGCCTGACCATAGTGAAGTGCTACTACCCTTATCTAGCAGTGCCCAGACTGTGCTATCCAATTTATTTAACGCTGACGCCCTCCGCGAATAGCCCCCTGACCAAAGTAATCTAAATCTACAATGCAGTTTGGCGTAACTGGCAGTGCGGTCGTGGAGTTACTGGTGTTGTCGGTAGATTGATTGGTTGCGCTGGGAAAGTCACAGACATGTAGCCCCACTAAACGCTCTCCCGTAAAGATCCGCAGCTGATAACCATAGGATTTAGAACTTTCCCCAAATTGAGTAATAAACGCGTACTGTTCCAAATAACTCAGAACCGGCCATATTTGCCCGTTGACAATGACGTCTACATAGCTGGTGGGGCTGACCGTGTCATCATAGGCTCGCCAACTATCAATTAACCTCCCGTTGATGGCCTCTCCTTGCTGCTGTTCCTGCCACCATAGACTCGGTATCGTAAAAGCCTCCGCAGAGGGTGTGGCATCAGTAGCCACAGCGGGGATATCAACGGTGGGCCGTTGACTATTGATTTGACGAACCCTGTTTGCCTGCTCTACCAATGATTGGGCTATACCAGGACGGGCCGACATAAAGGCCATACACACCGCTGGAATCACTGACCATGGGGCAAATTTCATAGCTGTTTAACGGTGAAATGCTGAGGTGCTACTTTAAGAGCAGTTGCTGCCGATGTACATGCACTAAGTGCAGAGGGTTTGCTTCTTCCTGTTGCCGTTCTAACATACGCAGTAACTGTTCGGGGCGCAGCATGTTGCCATCGTTGCGACAACTGCCCACATATCGGACCACCGTAGTATCTTCGCTAGATAGCTGATTCAGCACGCTAGGTGGCAGGGAGTTCGGTAGCTCTGGGACTATTTCGAGCGTGTTTAAACGCTCCCGTAAGTTAATCTGCTTGACCTTGCCTGACTTAGTTGTGTGGGTATCACTAATTTCATCCGTAGCAAGGATTTGATCAATCCATTGTTGCCAAAGACTAGGACGATGATCCTCCTGAGCCGTAATCGCCAACAGATAGTCTGCGTGCTCCAGTGCTTTGGTAGCAGATGGAGCTTTGATGTCAACTTCTTCTACCTCGTAGATCGGTAAGGTATCAGACAGCTGCTGCTGTAATCGCTGTCTGAAATCAGCGACGTCCATCTGCTCAGTTAATTCAAAATCAATGACTTCTCCAGTGCTGGTTGCTCCTAGAGACAAGGCATTGGCCGGAGCAATCCGTGGCCCTGGGTGGTACCCCCCTGTAAACGAAATAGGCAGAGCTGCCCGTCTAACTGCCCGGTCCAGCATCCTAGCCAGGTCCAAATGACCAATTAAGGCCATATCTCCCAGTTTGCCAAGGGTTACCCTGAGCCGTTGTAAGCGCTCAGATTTGGGTTTGCCATGGCCTTCAAATGACGGAATAGGTAAGGGTGGGACAACGACGTTATGCCCAAAGTCAGTGCCACATACCCCGCAGTGGGAACAACCCTCAAACGAGCAGTCAGGGACAATTGCTGCTTCCAAAGCCCGTTGTAAATCCTCTTGGAGCCAGGTTTTGTCAATCCCCGTGTCTATGTGGTCCCAGGGGAGTGGGGCTTCCATCACACCTTGCCATTTGCTGATGGTATCGGTCCCATGGGGTTGCTCGTTAGCTAAAGACTCATCTAGGTTCCATTCCCCCTGTTCGACCTGGCGATATTTCCAGGTGAGGCCAGCGTCATCAATGGCTTGGGTCCAAGCATTAAAGGCTCGTTCAAGGCTTTCCCACCAGGCATCCATCCCGGCCCCCAATTCCCAGGCGCGGCGAACCACGGCGGCAAGTCGTCGGTCACCTCGACCCACAAAGTCTTCCATGGCTGAGATCCGCACATCAGTGAAGTTGACCTTCACCCCGCGTATGGAGCGAAAGACTTCTTTGAGCATGGCTTGCTTGCGCTCGAACTCGCTGGTGGAAACAGAATGCCACTGAAATGGGGTATGGGGCTTGGGGGTAAAATTAGAGACCGTAATGTTGAAATTAAGAGACCGCCGACCCTTGATGCGACATTCGCGGCGTAGCCATTGGACGGTTTCGGCAATGCCGAGGACATCGACATCTGTTTCACCTGGCAAACCAATCATGAAATAGAGCTTTACCTTGTCCCAGCCCTGCTCATAGGCAGTTTTTACCCCCCGCAGCAGTTCTTCATTGGTTAGACCTTTATTGATGATGTCCCGCATACGTTGGGTCCCCGCCTCTGGTGCAAACGTGAGGCCAGTTTTACGGGTACCACCGATAATGTGGGCAATGTTTTCATCAAAGCGGTCGACACGCTGACTGGGTAGCGATAGGGACACATTGTCGTATTTCAGCCGATTTTTGACTTCAACGCCTACGGCAGGAAGGGCTAGGTAGTCTGAGCAGCTCAGAGACAGCAGCGAAAATTCGTTGTAACCCGTTGCGCGCATACCGCGCTCAATGGTGTCAACAACTTGCTCGGGGTCTACGTCACGGGCTGGGCGAGTCAACATACCGGGCTGGCAAAACCGACAGCCTCGGGTACAGCCGCGACGAATTTCTATGGTTAGACGGTCGTGAACGGTTTGCACATGGGGAACGAGACCGATGGAATAATCAGGTATTGGGGTGGCTACCCGACGCAGAATTCGCTGGGGGACATCGTCTCGATTGGGGTGGACCGACCCATCGTCGGCCATGTCATAAAACTGTGGTACATAAACGCCAGGGACCTGGGCCAAGTCAAGGAGAATCTCTTGGCGGGTCATGCCTGCGATTTTTCCTTCCTCGAGCACTAACCCAATCTCTGGTAGAAGTTCTTCGCCGTCTCCCAGGGCAATAAAGTCAAAAAAGTCGGCGTAGGGTTCGGGGTTGGATGTGGCGGTTTGACCCCCGGCAAAAATCATGGGCCAGCTAGATTCGTCCCACGGATCTGTGCTGTTGCGTTCTTGCGAGGTGAGGGGAATGCCCGCCAGAGTTAGCATTTCTAGGATATTGGTGGCCCCTAGCTCATAGCTGAGGCTAAAGCCTAAAATATCAAAATCGATTAGGTGGCGACGTGACTCAACGGCAAACAATGGGGTGTCGCTTTCTGTCAGTTTTTTGGCCAAGTCTGGTCCAGGCAGATAGGCGCGATCGCAAAGCTGTCTAGGCTGCTGATTTAGAATGCTGTAAAGAATAATGTGACCCAGATTAGACGCCCCCACCTCGTAAACTTCTGGGTAGGTCAGCACCCAACGAATCGCTGCCGATTCCCACGGCTTATGGACCGCTCCTAGCTCATTACCCAAATAGCGAGCAGGACGAGCAATATCTGGGGTAATCAGTTGGTCTACAGCGATAGCCACGGCAATGAAAAAGCAACTCAGACATAAACTATAGCTGATTCTCAGAGTCCGGGCTTTGCTCTTGATCTAGGCCAGTAGTTAGTAGTCTCAGCCTTTAAACCTGAGCGGGGTCCACAATAATCGTGGACCCCGCTCAGGTATTAGTGTGTCATTAATTTTTTAGAACTGCATTCATGCAGAAGTTTGCTGAATATTTAGGGAACCCTAGTGTCTGTAGGTACCAATAACTAGGCAGCCTGCAACTCTTGCCGATCAACCATAGAGACGGCGCGATCTAGTTGAGCCAGTTCAAACACAATACGTACAGGGGGAGCAACATCCTGCAGACTTAACCGCTTACGATGACGCTTCGCGGTGTCGCAGCCAGCCAGTATGGCAACAAGTCCAGAGTTATCCACGCTATCTACAGCTGCCATGTCGATGGTTACCTCACTGGCATGGTCAGATTTGATGGCTGTTAACATTTCTGCTTTAAATGCATCAGCCGTTGCAGCGGTTAAAGCGCCTACAGGTCGCACAACCTTCACTGATGTTTCAACGCTATTCATATTCTGTCTCCTATCAGTTTTGATTAGATTGAAAATAGGTGTCGGACTACGAGCTTTTCATATGTTCTCGAAGCTAACTGATGAATCCCAGCTTGCCCACGTGCCTGATGTCTATTTGTAGAATCTTGATGTCCGGACCGATTGTTTGAAGTTTCCAGAAAGTCTTTCTCTTAAATGGTAACTATCGCTACACCCTTTGTGGGGATTTGGTTTGGCGGTGTTGTTTAGTGATACGGATCACTGAGGTTGCCAACTCCAGAAGTTTCACTTGAGATAACACCAATGGGTAAAGACCATATTCCAGATCACGAAATGGTCCCCGGGATGTAAACACTGACTCGAAAGCCTGCTAGGAGAAGACACCATGCACTCATTTGCTATTCGCCATTTGGTTGAGAAAGCTCTTTATATAAAACAGCTAACTCCCGATATTGAAGAACAGATCAATTCCGAACTGTCGCGCTTAGGCTACATTTCAGAAGTTGATTATGAGGCCCTTGAGCTCCTCATGAGCGAAATGGATGAGGGTCGTATAAAGCTAGTTCCCTCTATTCGCTAATTTAGCTAGTAAAAGAATTGCCAATATGGCCCGATCTGACACTAGTCTGATCAATTATTTTTAACTTTTATCGGATTGAAACTAACTTTGTGGATGCTTGAGGTTCATCATCCTCGGAGTTGTTCTTATTCCAACAAGTATGTAGAAAATGTTGAAAGTGCTGCTTTGCAATGTCTTCTGGTCCACTATCGTCTGCAATACGTAGGTGAAATAGCAAAGCAAAAAAGTCTGTATCAAAGGCCATTTTGAAACTATCAATTGGCCAGACCAGGTCGGGAGCGGTTTTAAGATCGTATAGATCCAGGTCACAAGCCTCAGGATCGGTTGCTGCTGCTGCAATCATCATTTGCTGCTGTTTCGAGCCGTAGGGTAGATGACACACCAACATCAGGGGCCGACACCAAAGGCGTACTGCTCCAGCTGGTTGGATCGCTTCAACGTAAAGACGCTGATCTAAACATTCGAGATAAACAATTTGCCCAGGGTTTATGGTAGCCATTTTGAAAGATTAAATTTCCACTCAAATTAATTGAATTGAAGATACACGCGTAATCATGGGTGGGCTTACGGTCTCAAACCATGACTCCACAAGGGGAAAGCGGCAATATGGCTGCTTTTGTTACGGTTTGAGTAGTAAAAGTTCAATTTTTGTTAAATTAGCTAATAAATTACCACTAAGCTTGTTTCGAAACGTTTACTTTAGGTTACTTATTTATGAATCTGTCTGCTTGCCCTAATTGGCTATGATGTCCAAGCCCTTGCCCGATATTCGTTTAAGGGCCTGAGCTCTCTTTTTTAGATAAGTTCTGGTTAAAATTAAAAACGGTGTGTGTGGCTGACGTCCCATGGTCCATTGAGACGTCTGTCTAGAGCAAACATTTCTAGATTCAATGAGTAATTAAGGTCATGGTGTCTACCGGAACAATCGAAAAAACAGTTAAGTCCAGTAAGCGGCAGCATGCTCCCCGCTATCGGGTGCTACTGCATAACGATGACTTCAACTCAATGGAATATGTCGTGGAGTCTCTGGTTAAGACCGTACCCAGTCTGTCTGTACCGCAGGCCGTCGATATTATGATGCAGGCCCACAACGCTGGAGTAGGCTTGGTGATCGTATGCGAATTAGAGCATGCTGAGTTCTATAGTGAAATGCTGTGCTCCAAAGGCCTTTCTAGCACCATTGAGCCTGATGAATAGCACACAGCAAGCGTGTCTTTGGGGGGCCTCCCTCAAAGATCTTGGGTTTGCTTACCCATAATGTGGTGGTTCAAGGTTTATCAACGCGCTGCTAAGGGGCGAGTCCTCTGGCGCGTCTTTATATTCTTTGTTTTGCTATTGTTGCTGTGGTCTCCCTTTGCTCTGACAACCTATGGTCTGGGGTATTTGCTAGGGCAGCCCCAGCTTGCTAGTACCCTGTCGCTGATAGCGCTGTATGTTTGCTTTATTGGTCATGCATGGTTTTGGGGGCGTAGGGGCCATGGTTGGCAGCGCCCGCTTTTATCCTATGGTCTATGCTTTGTCCGTCGCTTTTGGGGCGATGTCATCGTTGCGCTGTTTTGTGGCATTGGCCTAGTATCTGTTCTGTTTGGAGCAGAAGTGCTTTTGGGGTGGGCTAGCTTACATCCTAGGCCGCTGCTGGGGATTGCCCTAGAGGGGTTGGCGGTTGGTATTGGTATTGGCCTAGCTGAAGAGCTATTATTCCGCGGCTGGCTTTTGACGGAATTGCGGACGAGTTTGTCCCGTCGCAGTGCTATTTTTTGGAGCAGCCTTGTTTTTGCATCAGCCCATTTTATAAAGCCGCTGTCAGAGGTATTACAGACATCGCCGCAGTTTTTAGGTCTGTTCTTGCTCGGGATTATTTTGGCGTCTGGGCGTTATGTCAGTCGGCTAGAACGTCCGTTTAGTAGTTTGGGGCTACCCTTGGGCTTGCATGCAGGGTTGGTATGGGGCTATTACATTGTCGATGTGGCAGATTTGGTGGTGCCTTCAGGGCGTGTGCCCGAGTGGGTGACCGGCATTCATGGCAATCCTTTATCTGGAGCTTTAGGGGTGACAATTTTGGGCTGCTTAGCGATGTGGTCTTGCTCTAAACTGCGCTCAGAATAGAGGCTAGCAGTGCTTTTTGAGCATGGAGACGGTTTTCAGCCTGGTCCCATAGACGGGACTGGGGGCCTTCCATGACATCGTGGGTAATTTCTTCGCCGCGATGGGCTGGTAGACAGTGGAGAATGATGGCGTGATCGTCTGCTAAGTCCAGCATCGCCTGGTTAATTTGGTATGGCTGAAATTTAGGGATTCTGGATGCCGCTTCGGATTCATCACCCATGCTGGCCCAAACATCCGTGTAGAGAGCGTGGCTACCTTGAACGGCGGCTTTGGGGTCCGTGGTGACCACCACAGTGCTGCGTCCCTGCGCTAATTCGATTGCTTGATTGACGACGGTTGGATTGGGCGCAAATCCATCAGGGGTCCCGACTCTGATATTGACTCCTGCTAGGGCACAGCCCAACATTAGGGAGTGTGCAACATTGTTGCCATCTCCTAGGTAGGACATGGTCAAATTTTCTAAGGTACCAAAGGCTTCTTTGAGGGTCAGTAAATCTGCCAAGATTTGACAGGGATGCTCTAAATCGGTGAGGGCATTGATGACTGGAATCGATGCATAGCGAGCAAATTCTTCGATTTCGGCCTGCTCAAAGGTGCGGATAGCGACCACATCCACGTAGCGATCTAGGACCCGAGCTGTGTCTGCCGTAGGTTCTCCTCGCCCTACTTGGGTGACACCGGCGTTGAGATCTAGGACTTGCCCACCCAGTTGGTACATGGCAACTGAAAAACTGACGCGGGTGCGAGTTGACGCTTTGGAAAAGACTAAACCCAGCACTTTATTGGGGCATTTTGGCTGACATGTTCCAGCTTTTAGCTGTGCGGCTAGCTCCAGAAGTCCGTGTAACTCTGTACTGGTCAAATCTGCCATGCTAAGCAGATCTCGTCCCTTCAGTGAGTCCATAGCGTCTTTGGTAATAAGCGGTGGAGTCAACAAGATACTACTATTTAGCCTTGATAAGGGCTACTGATGTTTTAGATGGATGTAATCAGTGAGGTTGGGGATTGGTACATGGGAATGTATTCACGGTTGATTTTTCCGCGCTTGTTAGAGCTTTCGATGTCAGGGCAAGAGTTAAGCCGTTATCGTCAGGCCTTGCTGGCGTCTGTTCGTGGAGAAGTACTAGAAATTGGGTTTGGGACAGGGTTAAATATGCCGTACTACGGGGATGGTGTCACGGCCCTGACGGCAATTGATCCAAATGAGGGGATGGCTGCGATCGCAACACCGCGTATTCAAGCTTCAATGGTCAACGTTAATTTGCAAACGGCTAATGCAGAATCCTTACCGATGCCGGCTGAACGTTTTGATGCGGTGGTTTGCACCTGGACCCTGTGTAGTATTCCCCATATCGAGCAGGCGCTGGCGGAAGTCTATCGGGTGCTAAAGCCAGGCGGCCAATTTTTCTTTATTGAACACGGGTTAAGTCCAGAGCGTGGCGTCGGTTCGTGGCAGCGTCGGGTAACGCCTTTACAGCGACGGATTGCTGATGGCTGTCATCTGGATCGCCCCATGGCTAACCTGATCAAAGATGTTTTTCCGCAAGTTGAGTTGCGGGAGTTTTATGCCACGAGTCTGCCTAAGCTCATTGGCTATTTTTATCAGGGGGTAGCCACTAAATCTCCCCTTTAAAGATTTGGGCGGTTGCGATCGCAATTCGTTCAATATCAGCATCTAGTAGCGGCGGCCACTCTATATTTTCCCGTTTTCCCCGCTCATAGGCCTGGCGGCTTTCATAGGCCAGTTGATGCAGCGCATAGACCAAGGTGCGGTCAAGATGCTCTACAGCTTTGAGCGCGTCTTTCATCACCTTGCAGGCGAGCAACAGTGAGGTCACCTGTCCAGGCACGGGTGGTTGCTGCTGCATGAGACGTGCCAAAAATGAATCGGTAGCAGTCAAATCTGCTTGGGCTACGATCACATGCTGGGCTGTTTTAGCGTCCATAGTGTGGGGAAAATAAGAAGGTTGCCCAGTATTATTCCAGTACTGATGCGGGTTCCGCTCACCATAGTGTTAGAAAGGGGCCGCGTCAATTCTCAAGCAGAGACAAAGCTTTTCAAGAAGCTTCATAGAGACTTTACAGTTTGGGGATATCCAAGTTTTAAATCTTCAAGAGACACTAATAAGCAAGCATAGAAATATGTGAGCGAAGACTTTAGTCTCACAGCTCTAATACTTTACACAACCTGATTAGCCTGCCATTTTCCAGGAGCGCCCATGAATCATTGGCGTTGCCCAGGGAACCTTTTAGTAGATGACGACTCTGCAAATTCCATAACCGTTATTCACCGTTGTGGGACAAGCAGCAACGTTTCAGTAGATATTTGACACCATGGCTAATCCCAGATTTGTTCCGTTTGTTGACCTATCTAAGCAGCATGAACCGCTACGTGCAGAGTTGATGGCGGCGATGACGGCTGTGGCGGACCGGGGTGACTATATCTTGGGCAATTCCGTGGTGCAGTTTGAACAAGCGTTCGCTGCTGTCTGTGGTGCACCGCTTGGTGTGGGAGTAGGCTCTGGTACCGATGCGCTCACTTTAGGGCTGCGTGCCTGTGGCATTGGCCCTGGAGACCAGGTGATTTTGCCAGTTAATACCTTTGTTGCCACCCTCATTGGAGTGCTACAGGCTGGAGCCACTCCCATTTTTGTTGACTGTGACCTGGAAACGGGGTTGATGGATGTCGCCGCTGCGGAGCGGGCCATTACCCGTCGAACCCGGGCGGTGATTCCTGTGCATCTTTATGGGCAGATGGTTTCGCCCGCTGCCCTACGGGCTCTCTCAGAAACTTACGGTGTCACAATATTTGAAGATGCTGCCCAGGCCCACGGAGCTGAGCGGGAAGGCGTCAAAGCAGGGAGTGTGGGGCTAGCGGCTGCTTTTAGCTTTTACCCAAGTAAAAACCTGGGGGCCATGGGTGATGGCGGCATGGTGCTCACTCAGCAAGATTTGGTGGCTCAAACGGTTAGATCGCTGCGTAACTATGGGTCAACTCGTAAGTATTACCATACCGACCCCGGCGGGACTAATAGCCGTCTCGATACATTGCAGGCCGCTATATTGGCGATTAAGTTAGGGCGTCTGTCGGCTTGGAATTGCGATCGCAACCGGTTAGCCAAACTCTATGATCATGCTCTGCAACCCCTGGCTGCCCATGGTCTAATACCCATGACTAACCTCAGCGGCAGCGGTCACGTGTACCATCTCTACGTCATTCGTCTAACCAGAGACTGTCCCATTGATCGCACACGTTTGCAGCAAGAACTCGCTGCCGCAGATATTCAGTCTGGCATTCACTATCCCGTTCCCTGCCACCTACAACCAGCTTTTCATCACCTTGGCTATCAGCCTGGCGATTTTCCCATTGCCGAGCAGCTGAGCCAAGAAATCCTCTCGTTGCCGATGTATCCCGGCATGACGGATGACCAACTAGAGTATGTAGTAAAGACCGTTATGGGGTTGGTTCAAGCCTGTCCAGTATTGACCTAACAATGTATTCATCATGATTAGCGTTCCCCAATCCAAATCTCCACGATGGTCCATTGAGCTGGCAGTGATTAGCTGTGTCGTTATTCTCTATGGTCCCCTGCTGTATCACTGGGTTTGGGATGGCTGGATTAACAAGGGTATTAGTATTCAGCACGAATATTTTAGCCACGGTATTTTAGGAATTCCCCTGGCCATCAAATTAGTATGGGACAAACGACAAGTCTGGCACCGATTGGGTGATAGCTGTCATTGGTCTGGTATTGCTTGTTTGCTAGTAGCGTTTGTGTTCTATACCAGTGGAGTGATGGATGCGATTAATCTATCGCTCCCCCTTCTGCTGACAGGTCTGTTGCTATGCCTAAAAGGACCAGCAGGACTCAGGCTGATGCTTTTTCCCCTGGTGTTGCTGATCTTTTCCACCCCCACTCAGCTGCCATACCTCATTGAGCCTCATATACTACCCCTGCAGCGGTTTATTGCCACCGTTGCAGGTACGATTTTGCATGGATTTGGCTATGACGTTGAGGTCAATCAAATTTATCTGAGCATGAATGGTCAACTGGTGGAAGTTGCCCCCCATTGTGCAGGGTTAAAAATGCTGTTTACTAGCCTGTATATGGGGTTAGTGATCACCTACTGGACGGGCATATACAACTCAAGATTGCGCACAGGCATATTTTTCGTGGGCATCATCTTAGTCAGTGTCATTGGCAATATTCTACGCAATACGATTTTGACCTTCTTCCATGGCCATAGCATGTCAGAGGCTTTCCATTGGCTGCATGAAAGTTGGGGCGGCGATGTCTATTCTGCGGTGATGTTAGGGTCCTTGATCTTGATAGTTAACGCTATTCAAAGTCACGTACCTGTCAGTTTCGCCACTGCCACTGTTGCGCAAAAAAATGGCAATCAGCCCACCGTGTCTCCCATTGATTTTTGAAGTCACTACTCCGACGTAGCGCCTAACCATATCGCTTTGAGAAAATGGCTTTGTCCTTTAATTCTTCAGACTCCAAATCTAGATCTTGGCTGAGGTGGCTAATCGTTGCTTTGCTGGCGGTCATGATTACGGCTGTTGCAATACCCCAATACTTTTTCGGTCAGTTACCTTGGCAGTCACCGCCTGGAGTGGCCCAAATCAAAACTATCCGCACCCTGAAAGACACTGGCTTAGTCCTAGATGGGTGGTCCGAAGAGTTGCAGCAGAAAATATCCATTGGCGGCGATCAGTGGTCAGTCCAGCAATTGACCCATGCCAATGGGGCTGCCCCAGAGCAGATGATAATCTTCCTAAAACCACAGGGACAGTCGAAAGACCAGCCTGAGGTTGAATGGATCGACCTACAAGGAGCTCAGAAATGGCAAACCTCGCACCAGCGCCGTTTGCGTGAGGGTGACCTAAGTATCGATACGTTTCGTGCTTGGACGTCTAATCAGACCTTTGCTGTGGCGCAATGGTACGCATTGCCCCAAGGGGGGCATCCGGCTCCCCATCATTGGTTCTGGCGAGATCAAACCTATCAATGGACACGAGATGAACGCCTGCCTTGGGTTGCTGTTGCGATATTACTGCCAATGCCACCTCTAGGGGATATATCGCCCGTTTACCCTGACCTAAAGCGTTTGAGTCAGTTGGTTCAATCATCTCTGGCCAAGGCTGCCTTTGAGCCAGAGTCATGAAAACTGGCGTTGTTCGTAACCTCAACCAGCTCCTAGGCACATGGCGGTGCAAAAGATCGGCTAAAGTAGCTACATTGAAAAAAATATAGTTTTCATACAAGCTCACGCTATTTCACATAAATCCTATTAATTTTTTTGAATTGCGATGGTTCCTATAAAAAATACCAAAGCATCCCAGAGTTCCTGGAAGAGAACAGTAGGCCAGTTGACTAGTCAGCTGCTATTGAGTTCGTTCTGTTGGTACCTTTGGCAAGGGCAAGGCGTAGCACAGCTCGATCCTCTAGCCCCGCTTCCGCCCGAAGATTCTACCGAGGAAATAGACTCCGTTGAGGCCCCGGTAATCTCGGAGGAGGTTGTTTTTCCTGAAACAGATGCCGATCTTGGAGTAGAGCGGGGTTCGGAGTTACCAACGCTAGAGCTGCTGGAACGACGTCCTACCCTTGAAGATTTAGACCCGCGTATTCTTGAACAATCCTCACCGGATCTGAATGACAGCGATTTTGATCAGTATCGTTTGGGGCCTGGAGATGGAATTTTTGTGAGCGTTCAACGCTTTCCAGATTTGGCTTTCCAGGCCACTCTCGATCAGCAAGGGAATGTCATTATGCCCATTGAGGGTGCTGTTTCCTTAAAGGGGTTGACCTTAAACCAGGCAGAGAATCGGATTCGAGCGGTGTACAACCAGTATGTTGTGCTCTCTGAAATCCGTTCTCTATATTCTTTAAATCGCAGTTTGATAGGTCAAATTGAGGGCCGTTCGTATCGCGTTTCTGAAGATGTCATCAACAGATATATTTTTCCGAATTATCAGGCTTTACGCGCAGACAACCCACGTAGTTATCAAGTCCCTGACGTAACCTTAACGCTGACGGCTCAACGAGGGGTTGAGGTGATCATGCTCGGTGAAATTGAACGACCTGGTCTTTATCCGCTCGCTGTTCCCAGGGTGACAGCGGCTCTGTTTGCCGCTGGTGGGGCTAGTAGTACAGCTGATTTACGAGAAATACGTATTCAGCGACGCTTAGCCGATAACACCATCATTGAGAAAACGGTTGATCTTTATACCCCTGTACGGGACGGTGTACCGCTGCCAGAAGAACGACTTGAAAATGGTGATGTCGTTATCATCTCGCGTCTTGATCCGGCCCAAGCCTATGACTACGATGTCAATCTTGTTTCCCGCTCCACCTTGGCTCAACCTGAAATTCTAGTGCGGGTGATTAATTATCCAAATGGTGTTGTTGGTGGGCAGCGGTTGCCCAATGGCAGCACGTTTGTGGATGCACTAGTTGGCAATGCGGCCAGAGGTGGTAATGGTGTTGGTCTGCCTCTCAATCAGGCTAATCTGAGGTCGGTTGCCTTAATTCGGTTTGATCCAGAACAAGGTGAAACCGTAGTGACTAAGCTCAATGCTAAGGACGCAATTCATGGCGATCCGACCCAAAATCCTCCACTAAGAGACAATGACGTGATTGTGGTGGGCCGGAACTTTATCAATAGAATTACCTTTGCCATCGATACCGTTACTCGTCCTTTCCAAGATGTTTTGAGCTTTGTGCTCTTTTTCGACCGATTTTTCGATGATGATCTCTTCAATTAGCTATCGTTGTCTGTATTCACGGTGTGCCTGATTAAGGGTAGATCGTGAGTGATTGAGCTATGATTTCCTTAATGAACGGATTAAGTGAGACCTGCTCTGTGTCACTGGTCTTTGTCTGAGAAAGTAATTAAGTACGCTCCTTGCTCTAGTTCTCTTCATTCAACATTTAGCCATGGTATCTCCTACTATCAAGCGATATCTATTAGCTGTTCAAAGATATAAGTGGGCTGGGCTAACGTGCTTGTTGTCGATTGTGGGAGCGTCTGGTGTTGTTGCGTTGCAGCCACCACCGCCCGTTGAATACTATGCTGAGGGGCTGCTGGAAGATAACACCCCATTGGTCGTCCTTACCAATACGGCGGACACCATCGACCAGATTGGGCGGGGAATTATTAGTGAAGAGCAGCTGCTGTCGGACGTTTTACTCAAAGGTGTAGCTCAAGAACTGGGTAATAGGGGTATTGAAATTGCTCCAAATGAAATCCGTAGTAACACCACGGTTAACGTGGGCGGTGGTAAAAAAAATGAGCCTGGTGACAGGGCAATTGTCCGTTTTATTCATGAGGATGAGGACATAGCGCTTGCGGTCTTAAACACCATGTTTGAGGGGATGGTGGCGTTTAGTCGCGTCCGTAACAAAGCACGGCTAAAAGAAATTATTGATGCGCTGAATGAGCGTTTGCCTCCCATTGAGTCTGCTCTCAGACAGGCAGAAAATGAGTTAGAGCAGTATGACCGTCAAGAGGGACCTGCTATTCAAGCGGCTGAAGACGGCAGCCTATTGGGGCAAATTTCAGGTAGCCAGCAGCAAATACTGCAAAACCAAATTACGTTAGAGGGGCTTGATGCCCAGATGCAGAGTCTGACACAGCGTTTGGGGATGACGCCTGATCAGGCTTACGTGTCTTCAGCCCTGAGTGCGGACCCGCTAATTGCTAATTTGCGTGCTCAGATTTATCAGGCTGAGAATGAACTGGATGTTCTCCAGCAGTCAGACTACCGGTCCGGTCATCCGGTGGTGGTAGATGCTCTACGAAATCTAAATACGTTGAGTAATCAATTAGCTGCTCGCGAACAAGAGGTTTTGCAAGGTGATGGTGCAACAACAGCTCTGACGCCTGTTGGCAATGTGAATGGCAATTTAGACCCAGCTAGGGCTGCTTTGGCGAATCAGCTGGTAACGTTGCAAACAGAGATGGATGCCTTAATTCGTCAGACTCAGGTATTAGCGCGGGCCGAGCAGGGCCTGCGTCAAAGATATGCTAGTTTGCCAAACAAGCAGCTAGAGCGAGAGCGCTTGGCTTATCAGGTAGGTCTTAAGAAGGCTCTTTTTGATCAGATTCAAGCGCGCATTGTGGATGCGGAGGCGGCAGAGGCGGAGACTGTCAGCAGCTTGACCGTTGCTAGTCCACCCACGGCAGTGATCAATGAGCCCGAAAAGCCAAATCCGGCGACTATTCTTTTAGCAGGTGGACTACTGGGTCTAGTGGCTGGCGGTGGTGTGATCTTCTTGCTCGATATGCTAGATGGCACCATTCGTACTCCTGAGGATTTGGAGAAAATTCTGCGCGATCAGGATATGCCGATTCTGGGTGCTGTGCCAGTTATTCGTACACGTCCTGCTAAGGCAGCTCCTATCTTGGTCCAGGCTGATTCCCATTATCACGGGAGTTATGAGCGCTGTTTAAGCAAGCTGAGACTCACAGGTTTTGAGGACAGTGTGATTGGTCCTCGGGTCGTGTTGGTGACTAGTACCATTAGCAACGAAGGAAAAAGTATTACGGCCTATAATTTGGCGATTGCAGCTGCTCAAGCAGGACGTCGAACGCTGTTGGTAGAGGCTGATTTACGTTCCGGGTCTAAGGCTCAGTATCTTGGTCTGGTGAATGATGATCGCGTCCAGATTGAACCCCTTCGTTACTATGGCGGCGGTATTGGCGACAATGTGCGGATGGTCCCATTTATTGAAAATCTGTATGTATCGCCTAGTCCTGGACCGCAGCGTCAGGCAGCGGCAATTCTAGAATCGAGTGAAATGCGTCGCTTCTTGGATGATGCCCGAGAACGCTTTGATATGGTGATCTTAGATACGCCTTCCCTGAGTCGTGTGGATGATGCCCTGCTGCTTGAAGAACAAAGCGATGGCATGATTTTGGTGGCACGCCCCGGTGTGACGGAAAGGGCTGTTTTAAATACGGCACTTGAAGAGTTAGATCTGAATGAAGACATTCGCTTGCTGGGGGTTTTGATCAACGGGGCAAATGTTACTTTGCAGGATGAAGGCGATGATGATGACTATGGTCTCCAAGATGATGATAGTTATGTCTTAGACCCAGATGAGCAAGAGCTGCCCCATGCAGTCACTAAAGTTCCAGTAGATTTTTAGGGCAATGCTCGTTTGTTAGTTCTTGAAATAGTTGGATGCTGTGGGTATCAAGGCGGTCTTATTCATACAATTGCTAAAGACAGTAGGTCGTCGTTGTTGTGGATGTAACTGCTGTTGGTAAGGGATGGGCAAGATTAATGATGGACGGTAATGGAGTTCGCATTCCCTGCTAAAATCCTGTCTATTAGATTTGAAGACGGGTTTCCCGTGGGCTCAATCAATTTGACGGTTTTGTAATACTCATGACGACATATTATTACGCTTTAGCAAGCCAGCACTTTTTGCTAGAAGAGGAGCCCTTAGAGGAAGTTCTTAAGGAGCGACGACGCTATTATCAAGAGCAGGAAAAAGAGATTGATTTTTGGTTGATTAAGCAGCCTGCCTTTTTAGAAGCCCCTGGACTGGAATCTGTAAAGGCTAATTGTCCCCAACCTGCGGCAGCGGTTGTTTCAACCGATAAAGTATTCATTACCTGGCTCAAATTGAGGCTTGAGTATATTGCAACTGGTGAGTTTGAGGCTCCCTTAACGTCGGTGAGCGATCCGTTGGCTTCTTTAGCAACGGCGTAGGTTGTGTATCAATCCTATAGGCAGACTATGGTAAATGACCTACAGTTCGGCGATGTGGTTTAGGCAGTTAGGAGATATGGCCATGGGATATCGTTGGCTAGGTGGGGCTATGGTCGTTCTGCTTAGTGGTGGTTTTGCTAATCCAGGGATGGCGCAAAGCTACCCTGACTGTCCACCGCCTGGGAGTGGAGAATATCTATTATTTGTACGTGGTGCGGATGAGGAAACTCGCGATCGCACCGTATCAGTATTGCCGGCCGACCAGCCGACCCTAGTATGCAATTATCTCAGTGATACCGTTGTCCGAGCAGGCGGATTTACCTCTTTGGAGGTGGCGAATTCTTGGGCGCTGTATCTGACTGATATTGAGCAGCTTGAAACCGTTGTTGTTGAACCAACGGCTGCTTCTCCAGCACCCGCAGATGATGTAGCGGTAGCATCAACCCAGGGGCAGTATCAGCCGACTTTGCTGGGTGAAGGAGTGGCTGTGCTGGTGGATTATCAGCAAAATCCTGAGATTGGGCGCGATCTGGCCCAACAGGGAACCGTCGGGCTAGCCGTTTACCTACAGCAGCCCTATTTGCTGGTGCTGCATACAACTGATTCATCGGCAGCAGCAGCTAGATTACAGCAGCTAGTTGATAGCGGTCTAACGTCATTTTTGGTGGATGGACAGCAAGTTATTAGACTGACTGACGCTATTCGTTAATGGGGTTAGCTGCTCTGAGAGTGAGTACAGCTGTGGCTATCTAATAGGTAGGGGCCGCTAGTAGACCAATAAAGACACCTAGCGCGGCTCCTGCAATCACTTGTACAGGCGTATGACCTAATAGCTCCTTGAGTCGATCTTCTTGGAACTCATGTTCGTTGAAGAATTCATCCACAATTTGGTTAAGTACCCGTGCTTGTTTTCCTGCTGCTTGGCGGACTCCAGCTGCGTCGTACATGACAATGACGGCGAACACAGCTGTCAGTGCAAAGGCTGGACTAGACCAGCCAATGGTTTGACCCACACCGCAGGCTAAGGCGGTGACCAAGGCTGAGTGGGAACTCGGCATGCCACCAGTTTCTACTAGGACATGAAAGTTGAGGCGCTGGTTGGTAATCACTTCGATGATTAACTTGAGTAGTTGTGCACTCAAACAGGCCACCAGAGACACGACTAGGACGTGGTTCTGAAAAATCTCGCTAAAGGCTTCCATAGTTAGAGTGTAAAGGGGATATTAATGAGTGCGCGCGGTGATGTAGTCTGCGATCGCAACCAGGGGCTGCTTTAAGGGGCCAAAGTTCGCTAGCTCGTCCTTAGCCGCCTGTACCAGTGTGTTAGCCTGCTTTTTAGATTCCTCTAGTCCCCAAATGCTGGGATAGGTTGCTTTTTGTGCCTGCACATCTTTACCAATGGATTTACCCAATTCTTCTTGGGTAGAGGTAATATCCAGCACATCATCCACAATCTGAAAAGCAAGACCAATGTTTTGAGCATAGCGAGAGAGGCGTTCTACAGTTTCTGTGTCAGCCTCTGCTAAGACCGCTCCTGACACCACAGATACCTCAAGTAGGGCAGCCGTTTTATGCCGATGAATAAAATTCAGGGTCTCGATAGAGGTATCTGGTTTCCCCTCAGATGCTAAATCGACAATCTGACCACCCACCAAGCCCGCGGCTCCTACCGCACGTCCCAACCGTCGAATAACTTCCAAGACCGCTTTGGGTGGGACATTTTCAGTGCGGTCAGCAATAAATTCAAAGGCATAGGCTAGCAGAGCATCCCCTGCCAAGATCGCGACATCATCGCCATAAACCTTGTGATTCGTCAGCTTGCCGCGACGATAGTCATCATTATCCATGGCCGGTAGGTCATCGTGGATGAGCGACATGGTGTGTACCATTTCCAGGGCACAGGCTGTCGGCATTGCTTGAGCGGCTGTCCCACCCACCAGTTCACAGGTAGCTAAACAGAGAATCGGTCGCAGCCGCTTGCCCCCTGCCATCAGTGAGTAGAGCATTGACTCATAGATGGTTTCCGGATAGACCACCGCCAATGACTGTTCGAGGGCTACCTCAACCTCAGCACACTTAGTTTTGAGGTAAGTTTTGAGGTCAAAATCAGTAGCGACATTGGTGGTCATCATGATTGTAAGAAAAGAAATTTATGAACCTGTGGAACCCTATCAACGGCAATCTGCGATTTCTCAAGCGCTGATTGATCAGTTCGCGCGGGTTAACGACCTGCGAAAGAGCTAACTAGAGCTAACTATTAATTAACCATTAAATCGTTTACGGTAGCTTAATATTGTATTGTGCAACAACATGGTCACTGTCATGGGACCAATTCCGCCCGGTACTGGGGTGATGGCCCCTGCGACGGGTTCTACAGTGTCAAAATCCACATCCCCAACCAGCCGAGATTTTCCCGATTCAGTATCTTGGATTCGGTTTATACCTACATCAATAATCGTAGCGCCTGGTTTCACCCAGTCAGCACCGATCATTTTTGGGCGACCTACAGCAGCCACTAAAATATCTGCCTGACGGCAGAGTGCCGATAGCTCTTCCGTTCGAGAATGGGCAACGGTAACGGTTGCGTTAGCCTCTAGCAGCATCAGGGCCATGGGTTTTCCCACTAGAATGCTCCGCCCCAGGACGACTGCTCGTTTGCCCGCTGGGTCAATGGCATATTCCTTGAGAACGGCCATGATGCCTGCGGGAGTGCAGCTGCGCAAACCGGGTTCGCCACGCATTAAGCGCCCCATATTTTCAGGGTGCAGGCCATCGGCATCTTTTTCTGGGGCAATGCGGTTTAACAACGCTACCGCGTCTAAATGAGTCGGCAGAGGCAGTTGAATTAAGATGCCATCTACCCGGTCATCTGCATTGAGCCGATCAATCAACTCCCGCACATCTGCTTGAGAGGTCTGTGCGGGCAAATGAGAGCCAAAAGAGCTGATCCCCACTCGGGCACACGCTCGTTCCTTATTGCGCACATAGGCAGCACTGGCCGGATTGTCCCCCACCATCACAACGGCTAGCCCAGGAGGTCTGTCCCACTGCCCACGTTGGCTGGTGACGTCGGCTGCTAGTTGGGATTGAAGTTTGTGGGCAAGCGCTTTGCCATCTAACCGTTGGGTCATGAAATTTTTGCTAACTTTATCGGCGATTGTGCCAATGCTGCTAGTCAATTAGGGGATACTAGCGGCATTGGCTCTCCTCAGATTACCAAAGGCTATTCCCTGGCCAAACCCATGGCCTCATATAACCAATAGTCCTACCTATCACCATTGGGTAGGACTATTGAGCAAGACATCTCAATCGACGTTGCCTGCAGCGCCTTTGTACCTACTTCTGACAGACTACTCGTGTGATGTATTTTTTGAACTATAAGTATGCTTTTGGTTTAGGGATTGGCGTATTGACCCTCTGTGTAGCGTGTCAGTCGCCATCGGCTAATCAAGTGCCCGTGCTGTCTCTGGCACGCTCTACGATTAAAATCGAAACGTTACGCCAGCCGCAGCAAGTTGAGCGGTCAGTCTCTTTGACGGGCTCAGTCACTCAGCGGCTAGCTATTTTAGATGGTTGGCTCTATCAGATAGAGGATGGTACGGGGCAGGTATGGATTTTAACTGAAGATGTCGCTCCAGCCATTGGTCGTAACGTTGATGTAGAGGGCGTGCTACGGTACGAGGCCATTGTTATCAACGAAGCAGATTTAGGGGACTACTATCTAGAAGAAAAGCAGCGGCAGCTGCCCAATCACTCCTAAACTAGCCAGTTATAGAGGTTGACCCTGCTAGGGTTCTGAGATGGATAGGCGTGGTGGCATTGTTCGACGGTATGGCTGTGTAGACATTATTGGTAATCAGGTAGCGATCCAAAATTACCTGGGCGTCCTCGGTAGATTTGAGCTGGTAGGTGACAAAAAAGCGATAAGACGCTTGGCCTGGTGAACACTTGGGGCTGTCCTCCCAAATATCAAGGCGTATGCCCTGAGAATTGGGGCGCAATCGATAGTGTAAGGTGTCTTGCCTGGATGCTTGACTACTCATGGGTGGGTACGGGTGTTATTAAGCACTGGATTACACTACGCATAGTGCCCGTATGTATGTAGATGCCAACCTGCTTCTGCGATAAATCGGCACTATCCCCTATTAGCCAGACCGAGCTGTCTTCAGAACCCTACGTAAAAAGCGCTAGGCTTAATTCGCCATCACCAGCTCTTGGGTAAAATTGCCGTGTAATCCATAGGGTACGTGGTGGCGTAGCTTCAGTGTAGCTACTGGCCCCTGGGTAATCTTCTGGGCATCCAAGATTGCTAGTTCTGAGCAACGGCTCTCGGCGTTGTAAAACAGCCCTAATATCCAGCCGTCGTCCTCGGCTGTGCCATGGGGACGCGGGACAAAGGTGGGCTCACCTGCAAATCCACGGGGGCCAAAACTCCAAATTTCTTCCTGACCAGAGTGGAGATCCCGTTTGAGAATAGCCTGTAGGGGGGCGTTGCCTTCGGTGCAATCGGCTACACCGATGTACAAATAGCGATAGGGGCGGCCAACGTGGTTGGGGTTCAAATCAGGGAACTCACAGCCGCGCTCAATCAGACATGTGGCTTTACTGCTCTCAGTGGCAAGGTCGAGCTCGAAACGCCATAGCTGTCCTTCTGGAATGCTATTAAAATCGGCCTCCAGATAATTCTCTGCCCCTTTGAGATCGGGAAATTCTTGATAACAAACCGAATCTAGATACAGTTTGCCATCGGTTTCAAAGGCATTGGCATGGTGGAAAACGAAGCAGGGTTGTAGATCGATGGTTTGGATGGGGCTGGTTCCATCCCGCGGAATAATAATGGCGCGGGTGGGCTGTTTGGCATTGAACTGTATACATTCAGCAGCTCCCTTGATGCCAGCCAGATAAGGGACTGGGTTAAAACTGACTGGATTTTGAAAGAAAATGCAATAGTTGGGGGTGATGGCAAAGTCGTGTAAGAATGCAAACCCTGGGATGTTGTGACGGTGGGTATGGGCTAAGCGACCTTTGGGATCGAATTCGTAGAGGGTGATGGTGCTAGAAAGTCCTGTCTTGACACCAAAATTGACTAGGCACGGTTGGTTGTTGGTTAGATCACAACTCGGATCAATCCGAGGATGGGCTGAAAAGGCTTCCCCTGGTTTCAGCACGCCATCTAGATAATCTAAACCTAGAGTTTCTAACGTATTGGGATCTAGGCCATGGGGTTCTGCTGCTTCCCAGAGAGCCAGCAATTTTCCACCCCAGTAGATCACATTGGTGTTCGCAATATTTTTCAGCCGCAGGTCAAACGCATTAGCCAAGGGACCACCTGGCTTTTGCGTACCAAATACACCTCGGTAGAGCGGTTTGCCTGCAGTCTGTTCTTTCACATAGCCTTCGGTGCGTACAAATCGATTTCGAAAGTAAGCTTTACCCTGGGAAATAGCAATGGATACGATCATGCCATCGCCATCAAATGGATGATGTACTGAATGACCGGCAACATCTAGGAGTCCCGGACCATTTCGAAACAGAGTGCCTTCTAGGTCGGTAGGAATCGTACCTTCGATGGTATCGATTTCGTAGTCATATTCATTGGGCTGTGAGCGATAGCCACTGCGCCAATCATCCATGTCAAAAGTACTAGAGGCGCCAGGGTAAGGGATAGTTTGCATAGGAAAGGAGTTAAATGTTTAAGACTGTAGGTTGAGCGCACTACTCAAAGTTTTAAGAGTGTGAGCGGCTCAAGATGTAAGCGCCGGTGCCGGAGAAACGTCATCTGCTGTCTCTGGATTTTCGTCAGCAGGTGCAGTCGTCTCCGACTCTGATAAGGCTGATGTGCTGGGAAGCAAAAATAGCAGGGGCAGTGGTAATAACGTTGTTAGATTGGTCAGGGTTACCAGGAGCCAAAGATTTTCAAAATCTGTCTCGGTGACATGGAGCCAGTGGGTTAGCAGGGCGCCAAGTTCATGGGAGATCAACCCAGCTAGGTTGACAATCGACATCAGCAGGGCAAAGAGTGTGGCTTCTACTCCAGCGGGGCAAAGGCGTGCAGATAGTACTAGCACAGGCATAAATGCAATTTGTCCCATCACTGTGAGTACAGCACTATCGCCCAGGCTAAACCACTGGTCGTCAATGCCAAGACTTCTGTTGGCATGGGTGACTAAAATCAAGGTTGTCATGCCTCCTAGGGAGGCAAGTACCGTTGACCAGGCAAAAATTGTGCGAAACGGTACGGCTTTTAGAAAGCGTTGAAAAATGGCAATACCGAGCAGTGCGGCCAGACTTGTAACCAATCTCACTCGGCCTAAAAACTCAGGTTCAAACCCTAAGTCGTTGGTGGTAAAAAAGAAAAAAGCTGAATCAGCGCTGGGCGTGGACTGCCACAAAAAGAGAAACAGAGCGGGCATCCAAATGATGCGCTGACTAAATGCCGCCTTGAGCTGCTTCACCTGACTCCATACTGTCGCTACGTTTGCTTGTTCCTCAATCGGAGCCTCTGCAATTAGCCAGGCAACTACGGACACAATGAGGGGGAATGTGGCTGTGACTGCAAAAACTATACGGGTACTTGTCTGCTCTAACAGTAGACCCCCGACATAGGCTGTGAGCAGACCGCCGATGGCTGAAGCTCCCCAGCATAAAGACTGTAGCGTTCCAGCCTCAACTTGGGATTCCTGACGTGCCCGCTCTACCACCAGAGAGTCGACAATGACATCTGAAATGGCTACCGATAGCGAGCTGAGCAGAATCATGGTGGTTGCTAGCCAGGCGCTGTGGACTACGGTAGCCAAAGCTAACCAAGCTGCTGTACCCATCAGGCCAGACAGGATGAGATAAGGACGTCTGCGATAGCCCCCTATGGGCAATCCGTCAGATAGGAAGCCAAAGAGAGGCTTGATGGTCCATGGCAAGCTAGCTAAACCTGTCAGCGCTGCGACTTCTGCGGGGCTCAGCCCCAAATCATCCTTTAGAAAAAAGCTGACTGCTAACCGTGCGAGCCCTAAAATTCCTTGAACAAAGTAAACCAACAAAATAGCGGTTAACTCGGTGGTAAGGGGCTGATCTAGTAAAATACGATTTTCTAAAAATTGCTTCAAGCCCTGCGAGTTGGCGGTTGCAGCCATGTACGACAAAAACCTTTAAGAAATGTCAACTAACTTAATCATAGCGACTCTTAGGGCATTGCCCCAGTGCTGTAGGGGGCTAATCGGGCGATAGGGTAAAAAAATGGGGCACCTTGAGTGCCCCATAGCCGTGATAAATGATTAAAAACAGTGCGATCGCACCTGGACAATAGGCTAAGACTTATCGCGTATGTCCAGAGCATCCAAGCGATACTGTTGGATAGATGTATCTGTTAATGAAGCACTGCTTTTAGTCCGTATATTGAGCTCATGCAAACGACGCTGTTGGAGTGACGTATCCGTTAGTGAGTCGCTACTCTTGGTACGTTGATCTAGAGCGTCTAATCGACGCTGTTGCAGAGTCGTGTCAGCGAGTGAATCGTTATTTGGAAACTTTGCCTGAGCAGCAGGAGCGATAGCTGCAGCAGCGAGTAAAACAGATAACCCAGCAAATACGAAGCGTTTCATAAGTGTATCCTCCGAAAAAATAGGAAGGTTTCAAACTTTCCTATTTACACGGTGAGAAACACATCTGAATATGCTCTGATAGGAGCCTTAGAGTCTTTAAAAAAGACGGTGATAGTTAGCTGAGTAAAAAATGTGATTTAAATCACATAATCTATCTGTTTAATCAGGAATGCGAACAGCTACGGTGCTGGCCTTAAACGTGTAAATCTTGCCTTCTAATTCAATAGGAGTGCCAATTTTAATTTTACTATTGCCGAAGACCGGTCCATCATCAGTGATCTGAGCTGAGCCAGCTAAAGTAATCAGCATATCGGCTGTAAATCCCAACTCTGGTCGAGGGTCCGGAAAAGATTTAACCGAGCCATCGGGTTGTGACACCGCGGTGCTGCGGGGTAAGGCTTTTACCTCTTTGACGGCTACTTGACCATAGGGCTGATTGCGAATAATGACATTGGTGGTGCCTTCAGCCTGTAAGTCGATTAAAAACTGCTCGGGGTTAAGCACGGTTAAGCCGCGGGCCATCACATCGACCTCAATATCCTTATTCACAGCGCCTACCTGAGCCACTGAACCGGAGGTGCCAGGGTAGAAAAAAACAGCCACTACAACCATCAGGATGACCAGTCCTGCACCAATGTCTAGCAGACTAATTTTGCCAAATAAGCGTCCCTTAGAATCCAAAATAGCCATAGCTGTTGGCACTCCGAATATTGTCTACTACTCAGACTAAGGTGTTCATACCAGCCTTAATTAGCCCAAGCGATATGTAACAGACATGCAATGTCACCCTACAGGATATGCAGAGCAGTCGTTTAGTATTTAATCATGGGCTGGTCAGATTAGTTGGCCAAATTACAGGGGAGTAAACCGATTAACTGACGCTAATGTGACCTCGCCTAGGGGCTGCTTGTGGCGACTTCCGCCATGTGACCAATGTAGCTTTGAGCTTGACTATCTAAACTGTAATAAGTGTTGGAATTTACAATCTACTAACTGTCACAGCTTAAGCGGAAAGCTTTCAATGCCACCGCTATGGTCAAGTCATGGATATCATTGAGCGCGTTTGCTGCACAACGCCAGACTTGACAATATCCGTCCTTCGCTTTGTTCATCGTTTCACTACAGTAAGCTGACCCATGTCTAACGCAATTCTCCGTTGGGGCAACCGCTGGCAACGCCGTTTGGCCTACGGCGCCATGGCCTTTCTGACAATATTAAGTTTGGGGGTGTTCACGCCTAAACCTGCTAATGCTGGTTTGTTCGACATCATTTTGCCCACCATTCAGGTGTTTCAAATTACAAACATGTCGGATGAGCAAGAAATACGCCTTGGGGGGCAGGTTAACCAACAGTTGTTAGGCCAGTCGTTCCGGCTATATCGGGATGCTAATCTAACAGGCTATGTAGATGAGATCGGTCAGCGCTTGATTCCCTATAGCGATCGGCCAGACATTCCCTATGTCTTTCAAGTGGTTGAGGACGATAGTATCAATGCTTTTGCCACCATGGGGGGATATGTCTATATCACCACTGGGCTGTTAGCGGCGGCTGATAATGAAGCGGAAGTGGCAGGTGTTTTGGGACATGAGGTTGGCCATATTGCTGAGAAGCACGCTCTTGATCAGATGCGGGATGTGGCCATTGCCCAAGGGGTTGCGGGAGCATTTGGGCTCAGCCGGAACCAAATGGTATCGATTGCTGTGGATGTAGCCTTGACCCTACCCAACAGTCGTAAAGATGAATTGGTGGCTGACGACCATGGGTTTGTGACTATGGGTGAAGCTGGATATGACCAGACTGGGATGGCTACACTGATGCAAAAGCTAGACAGTGGCAATAGCCCACCAGCCATTTTTAGCACCCATCCTAACCCAGCAGCTCGGGTCGCTCGTTTGCAGGAAATGGATAGTGAATTAGCGATTCCTTCGGCGACGGCAGGTAGCGATACAACAGCCTACAGTGCTCGGGTGGCTTCATTGCGATAGCTGGCAATTCCCCAAAACATAAGGTTTGGTTCGAACCAGGTTCTGTTAGACGGGGCCTGGTTTTGTTTTGTGTTTTTCTGGTGCAAGCGGTAAAGATAGTCGCCATCTCCGCCAGTAAAGATCACGGCGGACTGGGGATACTGCTTTTTCCAGCTTTGAATGTAGCTATCAATGGTGGATAGCAAGGTGTGGATCACACCGCTTTGAATTGCACTGGATGTATCCACGGCCCAGCGCGGCGGTAAGGATGCCGGTGGGCTGATCATGGGGAGGGCGGCAGTCGTGTTGTGAAGAGCCGAAAGGTGAGATTGCAGTCCTAATAAAATGGCTCCCCCGACAAACGCGCCGTCTGCTCCAGCCGTAACTGTGAGGGCGGTACCCCCGTCAATGACCAATAAAGGCCAACCATAGCGCTGACCTGCTCCCCACAGCGTGGCTACTCGATCTAATCCCATGGTGGAATATACGTTCTGGAGGGAAAAACGATTAATCCATTTCACCTGAGATAGAGACTCAATATATGTAGCCTGGTTAGGGACGACTGAAACGGCCCAAATGTCTATGGACTCGAATGGTAAATCTAAGGCTTGTGGTGGTAACTGATCTGACCAGATGGAGTGTAATGTTATGCCTGGTGGCGGTTGGTTTGAGAGATGGGGGGTGTGCCAAACTTGCTGTAGATCAGAGCCCCTAAACCAGGCCCAGTGCCATCGTGTATTACCAATAACTAATGCTAGCCAATCAGTCATTGCTAGTTGATGTGATGCTGTTAGTTCAGCATAAAATTCTGCCATTAAAATAGGGATCAGCTATTTCTAACTGACCCCTTTTTAACTTGGTAAAACTCAAAAACAATCGCTAGTCTGCTGTTAGTTTGGTTGGAGAAGTAAATAGGAATTTTTTGCTAAGGGTTTACGATTCAAATTTGCTACTTGCCTTATATCGATTGAGATTTGGCTGCTTATTTCAACTAATTGAAAGAGCAAAGACCCTGGTTAGACGTATAGCTAAACCTGAAAGAGATTTAGGTTTCAAATGTCAGGAGTAATGAGAACTCTCTGACAGGTATTCAGTTGTTCTATGGACTTAATGTAGCACTAGCGACATGGTCTTTTGAATACGATTTACTCAAGTTTACAAGTGCTTACATAAGTCTTTGATTGAATATCTTTATCCATTTAGAAAATCGTTTAGATGATGTCACATGTAACGTCATCTAAACGATTTTTAGAGTTTATTTCTCGCTGGCTAACTAAATATATTAGCGGCTAGTTTAGCGGCGGTGAAGCTGATGCTAATGGCAATTGAGAAACAGGGCTGTCTGGCTCTATGCTGCTGAGCATGTTGACGATGGCTACGATCGACGTTGACGTGCGATCGCACCTGCTTGAAACATCTGGCAATATTGTTGATGTCCGCCAGGAAAGACCACGTTGAGCGTTAATGGATCGGCATCGTCGTTTGGATCGCCAGGGCCTTGGGTGACGATGGGGACGCCGTTATTATTTTCTACCTGGATAGCGCGACGGTTTTTAAGTTCGCCACCACTGCTGTCAACATAGACGACGAGGTTGCCGCTATCAAAGGCCTGGCCAATATTTTGGATCAGTTGAAGGAAGTTGCGATCGCTACCCCCACGCTTAAAGACCACTCCCTCCTCTGTGGCGATTGCTTGACTAGTAACCGTATCGCCAACACCAACGATCACAGGCATATGGGCCGGATCAAAATCCTGCTTTACTAGGGTGAGCATGTCTTCCATAGTTTTAGGAGCCTGCCGAGCGTTAAACCCAATGCCTAAGGGATGCATGCCTGTTTTGTGAAAATAGTAGCGGTTTAACAAAGCCAGGACGCCTGCTTCTTTGACCGCTCCCCGCAACATAAACTGAAAATCTGTTGTCCCTGATGTGGTGTCATCCGCCCACCACATGACTTCATTGCCACTATCATCACGCCCTAAATTTGGCGCGTAGTGGACAAAAAAGGAATCACCGAGACCCTGCTGTGTCGTTTCAACTAGGAGTTCGTTGGTCAGTGCTTCCATTTGCTCTTGTAGCTGCCGATAAAGAGCCGGATTATTTAGGGTTTCATAAAACGTGTTGAGATTGGCGGTGGGTGAAGCCACGTTGTCTAATACCGATGCATTGATGCAGTGGGTGACGGTGGCGTCTGATAAACCATGGTCAACCGTAGCCAAGAAATTCCGTAGGGTTGTTGCAATGCGATTAGGGATCGACTTGAGGAAGGTCAATTCAGTATCGCTGACACCGGGATGCGATAGCTGCCCAGAACGATCTTGCCACTGGACTCCTCCAGCTGCCAGTCCTGGCAGGTGGAAGTCGCCTACTGCTGTTCCCAACGTTTTCGCTAAAATGTCATTGACGCCACGTTTACCAATGTGTTCACCATTTGTTAGCACAAAGAAATGCCCGTCATAGGCGGTAACGGCTTCTATATAGTCTCTGCTAATCTGGCGATGCAAGGGGTCCTTTACTAGCCCCATGCAGACACCATCAAGGTCTTGAATGATGAGTAGATTTTTTGTCTGGGCCAGCAGGCTAGTCAATGCCTCATGCTCTAGAGACAAGTTTTGTTGATGTAATGAAGCCATTTCGGAGCTAGGAAAGGGGCATCGTGGCCGTTTTGCCCTTGATATAAGAGAAATGGCCACTCTCGTAGAATTACGGTAACATTTGTTACCACACCTTCACAGTCGCGAGTCACTAACGCGTGCTCGATCTATGGCCACTCTCTATACCCTGCATCCTGAATCACCCCAAACATTTAAGGTTGAGAAAATTCGTAAGCAGTTGCAAAGTGGTGCAATTATGCTCTATGCCACTGACACCGTGTATGCAATTGGTTGTGATTTGCAATCTAAAAGTGCAATTCAACGGGTGCGACAGCTTAAAAAACTCTCTAACGATAAGCCACTGACGTTTCTATGCCCATCACTATCTAACATTGCTCAGTATGCGTATGTTAGTGATCCGGCTTATCGCACTATGCGCCACTTAATTCCAGGCCCATATACGTTTATTTTGCCCGCTACTAAGTTGGTCCCCAAGTTGGTGATGAATCCAAAGCGCAAAACGACAGGAATTCGTGTGCCCAACAGTGTCGTCTGCCAAGCCCTTTTGCAGAGCTTGGGTAATCCCATTATTTCCACCTCTGCCCATGTTGGCGATATGGATGAAACCTATCTATCGCGCTATGAGTTATTTGATGCGCTAGAAAAACAGGTAGACATTATTATCGATGACGAATCTGAGCCCAGTTATCAAGCTTCTACCATTTTGGATATGACTAAGGATGATCCAGTTATTCTGCGCAAAGGGTTAGGATTTGATGCTGTTGAGCAATTTGAGTCGGTACCAGTGGATTAGCAGGGACTATTGCTCCAACAAAAACTAGAATATCCGTTGGTAAAATCTTCTCTGGAATTGGACTAGTGATGTTGCTGAAAAAGGCTATGTTTACCAGCCAATTAAGTATCGGCTTCGTTTTTTGAGCACTGCTTTTATGCCAATGGCAATAGCCATGGAGGTGATGACTGTTGTGAAAGCAACGAAAATCCAGATAAGAAAATTACCTTCATAATTGAGGTTTAGTGTCGTAAATAGGCTAAATACAGCGTTTAAAAGAAAGGGATGGAGAAAGTAGATAGCGAAACTTGTATCCGCAACTTTGTTGAGGATAGAAAACTCAGTATGTTCGTATTTGTCTAAGATTGAAATAAATAGAAAACAAAGAACAATTTTCTGCAACAGGTTGACATCAGGTACCGTGATTGACCAAAACTCTTTATGAAAATTACCAGGTTGTTGAAATACAAACACTTGTAATAAACCTAAGGAGATAGCCAGCGTAATAAGGAAAATCTTCTTGTTTCTATCGCGTAAATAGGTATAGATTTTCTTCTGGTTTATTGAACTCCAAGAACCTAATAAATAGACTGGGAAAAAATAAATGAGTGAGTGAATAGCGTTGAGATTGTTAATAGGTCTATGGATGATCAGTGAAATGGGCAGTAACGCTAAAGTGATAATTAAAATAGTTTCTGACTTGATAATTTTGTTGACTAAGGGAGATAAAAGAAATAGAAGAATTGCCATGGGTACATACCAATAGGCAACAATGATATTGCCAGTCAATAGATACCAAGCTATTGCCCTTAGGGGTTCATCTCTTAAATCATCAGGCAGTGCATATCCCCCACCGTCAAGGAAGACAGTATTCAGGATAGGAATTAAAGAGAACAACACATAGGGAACCAAGACATATCGTATTTTTTTAGTCAAAAATTTCTGATAGTTAAAATTTGGATAGAAAATGTGATGGTATAAGAAGCCTGAAATGAATACAAAATATACTGTGCCATTCAGACTTAGTGAATATATAAACTGCTCCAGACCATTAGATATTTCCCAGTGAGCTAAATCATATGAGTGGCCCAGGACGATAAGAATAATCGCTATTCCTCTGAAATAATTAATCGAATTAATAAACTTTTTTTTCGCGTTTGGTAGAGGCTTTTTAAGCATTATTCAAATGTGCGGAATATCAATAGAGCGTAGAAAACAAGCTGCCGTATATCTACGCAAATAGTCAGACCCTGGTGGTTAGCCATAACAACAGCCTTTTGTATGACGGTTAGGATTTCTGTCTGTTCCGCTGAGGACCTCTTCCAAGGATGGTTTTTTGAACAAAAGTTGGAGATTGAGCCTAAGACTCCGTTATTTCAAGTCTTGTGTATTGGTTGTGAAAACTATGGCTGCTGCTGATTTAGAGGGGATGCCGATCTGTTAGGTCTTCGCCCCGTATAGAGAACTTTATCCTGAGGCTTAGCAACACCCTGTCGATGCCCGCAGAGGTCTGACAAACGCTGATTTATTCAGCAGTTAACTGCATTCATAGCCATTGTTACCTAAAGATTTTAGGGATATCCATAGTCTTAACGGACCTGACAGATGCGATATTTGCTCTGATGGAAGCCCGTCTTATTGGCAAAAAAAAGACTGCCAGTATGCACTGCACAGTCTAATCATTGGCTTTCAGAATCAAAGAGACCGATCATAACTTCAGCGACCTTCTGTCTCAGGGAAGATTGCTAATGTGCTTATCATGCACATTTATAGAATAGTCAGCAACTCTGACATTTGGATAAATCGCTGATGAAGAAATCCGTGTTCAATATAATCTACGTATGAAACTCAGTTTTGAAGCGCTTTTCGTACAGGGGATTACGGATGTTAGTCCAATAGTCGAGGGGAAGACCTGTGGCTGATTGTATTGAGTAGATGTTGAACCCTGCTGCGCTGTTTTTGAGCATGGATATCGGAATATAAGCTTAGGGCCTGTTTCCAGTATTTATGGGCAACTTGGTTTTGGGTTAGGACGATATGACTATGACCCAGTTCAACATAAGCATTGGCTAGGTCACACTTTGCGCCAATACTGTCGAATAGTTCAATGGATTGAGTATGAAACGTTAGGGCGGTGTCTAGCTGCTGGCGTTGACGAGCAATGGTAGCTAGGCCAGTGAGGGCTTTGGCTTTGACTTGTAGATAATGACCAGCGTCAGCAAAGGTGAGCGCTTGCTGGTATAACTTTTCAGCAAGTTCTATTTTGTTGAGCTGGCCATAGGTCTGACCTAAAAGCTGGATAAAGTAGGCGAGTCTGCCGGATGTTTGGCTTTGATGGGTAAAGGTGTTAAAGCAACTATTGGCTAACTGATAGGCCTGTTCAATGCGGTCTTGATAAGCATATGTAAGGGCCAGGGCTACGGTGGCTTTATTGGCCCAAGCCTGGTGGGGAGTATCTTGACCAAGGGTAATGACGGTACTAAAGGCTGTTTTGGCTTGTTCTAGCTCCCACAGATCCATGGCATATAACCCCAGACTCAATCGTGAGTCGATGTTCAACATTTGCAGGTAGTAGTGGTTGAAGGGGTCTGCTCTATTGGTGGTGGCCAGGTGATTTTGGGTGGTTGCGATCGCATCCTGCTGACATTCAATCGCCTGATTAATCTCCCCGGTAATCCAATAAATATCTCCAAGAATATTACGCAGTTCACTGACCTGCGGTGATGGCTTAGATGCAGATTCTAGATGGGATAGCACCTCAACAATGAGCGTACTCACCGGTTGCAATAACCCCATTCGATAAAGGCTGCTAGCTAGGGGTAAAAACTGTTGCCACTGGTTATGGCGACTTTGTAACAGCACCTGGGCGGCCGCTGAGTACTCACCGATGGCCACGTGATGATAGTACGCCTCTAAGGCCTGCTGAGCATCTGAAAGTGAGGTCAGTAACTCTATGCTGTTGCTCCAATGGGTGGCGGCTACCTGATTAGCCAGATGCCACCACTCACTTTGTCTGAGCCGTTCAATGGCTATGGCTCGAATGACAGGATGTAGCCAATATTGACCGTTCTCGACCTCGATGAGAGAACGATTTCTCAGGGATGTAATGGCCCGCTGTCCATCCGGTGGTTGGCATTGGGCTAATACGGTTGGTAACGAAAGCTTGGCGATTGTCTGATAGCGATAACAGCTCAATCGACATAGGAGCTGATACGCCGTAGGGTCAAGGTGTTGTAAGCGATCAATCTGACTAATGACCAGATTTTTAAGATCAATCTCAGCTAAGGGATCGGCTCGATAGGCTTTCCAGTAAGCTCCTAAATTGCCATCAAAATCTGTTTGTACCGTGCTGCATAAAATTTCCATGGCTTTGGCATTACCGCCATAGGTTCGATGTAAGCACCGTAAAATCTCATGGGCATTGGGAAAACAGAGTTGATGATAGGTAAAACAGTGTTGCCAATCTGTCAGGGTGAGCCGAGGTAATCGATAGTGATAGGCCTTAATACCAGGTTCGCAGAGGCGATCTCGGCTGGTGATTAGTGTCGTTGTATTGATTGAAAAATCTGATAACAGTTTTAATAACTCTGTATAGCAGCGAGCCTCTTTAACAAACTGTCCATTGCCATCTAGGGCCGGTTCGAGATTGTCAATGAGAATGCCTATGCGTTGTTGTTTGAGATGACGTTTTAATCGACTGAGGCTAATGCTCACATCCTGACCAGGTTCGTCGTTTAGATCCTGCCGCAGCCACTCATCGAGAATATGTTCGACCGCCGTTAAATTTGAGGTTTCTTGGGCAATGCGCCACTCTAACACCAGGTCAAAGGTGGTGTGGCGTAGATAATTCTGAGCAAGGGTGGTTTTACCAAGGCCACCCTCCCCTTGAATGACAATGATTTTATGCCCCTGGTTACTTAGGGACTGGATCTTCTCTATGGCATTGTCCCGACCAATAAAGTGAGGATCGATCCCGTGGGGGGCTATTGTTTGACTGGATTCTTGATGACTGGATTTCTGAGCGGGCTGGGTAACGCCAGCATGATTAAGTCGGGGCCAGGTTTCACGGGGCCATGCTTCTTCAGCGACATGAACCATTTTGCGCTTGGCGCGTTTGAGCCAATACACCAACCGTGAGCGGTAGTTACCTTTGGTGATGCGTTCTCCTAATACATCCGATAGGAGTCGCCATAGCTGGGATGCCACGTCTTTAATATGGCCTTCGCTATAGCCAGCGATGGCTGCGATCGCACGATACGTTTTCCCTCCCCACACCTGCTGCAAAATACAGCATTGCAGATCGCTAAGATGCTGCCCCGTTTTCTCATAGAGCAGAGAGTCAGTAAATTCGATTGCAGTATCAACACCCATCGGCCATGGTCAATGGTTTTCTTCACACTGACAGACTACCGCCACGGTTAGGAACATTGCGCATCAGATATCCCGACTTTTTCAGACCTTTAAATTCGTACACTTCCCTACAATCTCAGACAAAGAACCCTATAGGGTGTAAACAGGCAAGGGGGTACACTGGTCTGACCCGTGTTGTTAATCAAATGATGTTGATGTAAACCCTCGAGCTCGCTCTCTACAAACTTTGGGGGCGTCTCAAACCTTGGGCACTTAGGGCACCCTGGTTAAAGACGATGGGTCCACTGGGGCCAATATTTTAATTTTTCAATGAACTTGGTGCTATCGGCTGTGTAACAGCACAGATAGGTCTAGTCACGTTTAATGCATATTTGGAGCATACGTATCTGTAATTATGACAACCCAAACTTTGCAAACTCTACCATCTGATTTGGACCCCCGTGGGCTACCTAACCATATCGCTGTGATTATGGATGGCAATGGTCGTTGGGCTCAAAGCCAGGGCCTGCCACGTATAGAGGGCCATCGTCGGGGGGCTAACGTCCTCAAAGATTTGCTGCGCTGTTGTAAGGATTGGGGCGTGGGGGCGCTGACGGCATACGCCTTCTCAACTGAAAACTGGCGACGTCCCCATGAGGAAGTTGATTTTCTGATGGTGCTGTTCGAGCGCTTGCTGCGCAAGGAACTGTCAGAAATGCATCGAGAAGGGGTACGTATTCGCTTTATTGGCGATTTGTCTGGGTTGCATGGGTCTCTGCGTCGTGAAATGGAGCGTTCCATGGAGCAAACTCAGCACAATGATGCGGTGGAGTTTAATGTTGCCATCAACTATGGCAGTCGCCATGAAATTACCCAGGCATGTCGCTCTGTTGCTGAGCGTGTAGAACGGGGTGAGCTTTCCGCCGATTCTATTACCGAAGAGCTTTTAGAGCGTCATCTCTATACCGCGGGCAGCAGCGATCCAGATTTGTTGATTCGCACCAGTGGTGAGCAGCGGTTAAGTAATTTTCTGCTATGGCAAATGGCCTATGCTGAAATGTACTTCACTGATGTATTTTGGCCCCAGTTTGATCGGCATCAGTTTCACCAAGCACTGCTAGCGTTCCAAAAGCGCGACCGTCGTTTTGGCGCGCTGTCTGAACCCGTTAAGGCACAGGCGCTGACGGCATAGGGGCAAGGGCTTAATTTTGAATGTTGGGCTGGGCACTGAATCCAACATTCAAAATTTAATCCTCTTGATTATGGGTTCACTGCCGCAAAGACGGCTGAATAGTCTTGGTCCGCCAGACCTTTTTCGATTGCCTGTTGGACGACCTGGGCGACACTTTTGGCAACGTCGGCGTTAAAGGTGTCAGCTGACTGCACAAATAGGTTCATATCCTTGAGCAGATGTTTGGTGGGAAAATTGGGATTGGCAAAGTTGCGATCGCACATGCGCCCCAGCTTTTTATCAAATGTCGGTGCATAGAGGGCGCTTTGGCGAACAATCGCCATAAACGTTTCAATGTCGATGGCCTCTTGTTGAACCAGGCTCAAACTCATGGCAAAGGCGGTGGTTAAGCTGCCAATCAGCTGGTTCATCGCTAATTTGACTCCGCTGCCTGCCCCCACCGGTCCCATTAGCTTTGGCTCGGGGCCAAAGCATTCCAAAATAGATTTCCACTGGTTAAACTGGTCTGGGGTGGCACCTGCCATCACAATCAGGGTTCCAGCTTTGGCTTCAGGAATGCTGCCAAGGACAGGGGCTTCAATATAGTCACCGCCAGCTGTTTGCACGGCTTGGGCAATGGCTTTACTCTCTTGGGGGGCGATGGTGCCCATCTGTAGAACGGTTTTGCCCGCTAACTGAGGTAGGGCATCGGGGCTGAGTACGGTTGCTTGAATCGCATCGGCATTGGTCAGCATCAGGATGATCAGCTGAGAGGTTGAGATCGCAGCTATCGGTGTTTCCACCTGTTGAATGCCGTCTGCCAGCAGGGGCTGGAGTTTATCAGCGCTACGATTCCAGCCATATACCTGATGTCCAGATAATTGTAAGCGTCGTGCCATGGGCGCACCCATTAGCCCTGTGCCTAGAAACCCAATGTCCACGTTAATCTCCTCTTTTTCACAATGTTTGAATGGCGGCTGTCCTGGGGTTACCCGACTAACCTGTAAAACTAATAGGCCATGACGTCGCCGTCGATTAGGATTTTTTCTATGGTTTACTTGTACAGACATGCGGCCATCTGGCAATCGACGCATGCATCCTTGCCTAAATCAATCGCAGTGACCTAACTGTATGTCGAAATCTTATATGTCTAATTTTTATCGTTTTCGTCCCTTAACCCGTCAGTGCATAGCTCTGGGGGCTGTCTGTCTAGTGTTGGCCAGCTGCACACCTCGAGAAGACTGTGCTTTGATTAACGATGCGCTGGCTGAAGGGAATTTGCGCATTCAAGAACTTTATGAAGGGAACCGTGGCGGGCCAGGCTATAACCAGGGCATTGAACGCCAGGTGGGTCGTGTGTATTTTGATATATCCCAGGTGATCGATGGTCTGCTGCTCTCAGATCGACGGTTGCAAACTGTCCAAATTAGTTTGGTTGAAGCCTATCAACAAGCTTCAGACTATCGATATGAGGCAGCAGATCTGATCTCTGATAACCCTAATCCTAACGATCAGTTAGAAGCTGACATTCGCCAGCTACAGCTAGACCCCGAAGAGAATATTGGCGCCATCACTGCAACTTTACGCAAACATTGCCCACTGCGTTAGCCAGCCTATTTGCATAAAAGCCAGATTTAGCTGGCTGCCGACTCTAACAGTTGGATATTGGTAAACTGAAATTCCATGTCACCCTCATCGGCAGATGCGATCGCACGCCGAGTCAGTACATGGTAGCCACCCACTTGGCCATACTCATCAGTAAACTGGCTGTGTCCTTTCTTCTGCTCACCTGTTTTCGGATCGTGATACACCGAGTCATAGGTATGCGACAGGTAACCGGCACCCGTGTCATGGGTGCTAAAGGTATTGATGGTAACCACAACACCGTGGATGTGGCGATGGACTAGCACTACCTCATCGTTAAGGACCTTATACTTATCGCCGGTGGATTTACCCTCAACCAAGATTTCCACGGCACCTCGATCATCGGTTTCACCTAGGGCAAAGACATTTTTGCCATGGGTAGTTTCAAACTCACGACGTACCCGGTGAATAGCCACTTCCCAAAGCTGACCCTTAACGAGTTTCAACGCAGCTTCATCATCAATATCAAAAACCTCTGCTGAAAGGTCGGGATTCACCTTAGCGTTGCCAACATAGATCTTGTCACCCTGCTTAAACTCCACATCCGTTGTGTAACCGGGGAAATTACTATCCCAGGTATAGCGGTTTTCGTAAGCGGCACGCATTATGTCGCGGGCAGAAAGCTGTACAGCACTCATGGGTATCAGTTTGATTACATCTACCCTTTACTTTAGTCAGTTTTTTGCCGGTTGAGCAGACGGATATGAATTCAGTCAACAATTAAGGCATTACTCGGACTGAGGTCCCCAAAGCTCTGCCAATCGCTGATCGCGGCCACAGCCATAGCGGTAGAGGCGATAGCGAGCTGGATGGGTTTGATAATAATTCTGGTGATAGTCTTCTGCTGGATAAAATGCTTCCGCAGAAAGAATTTCAGTTGCAATCGGTTGCTCAAACAAGCCATCAATAGCTTGCTTAGAATCCTCGGCTAGCTGGCGTTGACTATCGTCATGATAGAAAACAATCGAACGATACTGACTACCCTTATCGCAAAACTGACCTTGCCCGTCTAAAGGGTCCACGTTTCGCCAAAAAGTATCCAAAAGAGTTTCATAGCTGACTAAATCAGTGTCGTAATCAACTTTAACTACCTCTGCATGGCCAGTCGATCCTGACGATACCTGACGATAGCTAGGAAACTCGACGGTGCCTCCCATATAGCCTGAGGTAGTGTCTGTTACCCCTGGTAATTCATCAAAGGGATGTTCCATACACCAAAAACATCCCCCGGCAAATGTTGCTTGGGCAGGGGATGCCAATGCTGCCGTTGGCCCCAGACAGCAGATGACGATAGCGATGAGGGCGCTGATGAATATTTGCTTGGGCTGCCACTGTACGCGTATTTCTGAGATGACGTTGCCGATAGAAGATGCCAAATCCACTGGTGAAAAAATTCCTATATCCAAGGAACTACGAAGGCTCCTAGGCTAAAGGACAAAACCGCTAGCAGCCAATAGTCAATGTACCTTTTAATTATAGGGCTGATTCGATGGCCCATAGTTAGTGCTCCTCTCTCTGGCTGGCCGACCTCGATTGTCGCAGGTTGTCGAAACCTTGCAAACACAATCTAAGGGTTCATGGGTTTTCCCCAACATTCATCTCATCATTAAGTTCATCCGGTAACGATAGCGAATGCGTGATGACAGCGCCTGGTGTCATCAGGTTGGCCAATTGCACAATGGAGAGTTGACTCAGGGCAGACTTTGGATGTCTCCGGTTAAAGTCTAGAATTTGAGACGTAACGGCTAAGCGATCTATCCCTTCAGTTCCCCAGTGTTGCGGTAATAGCGGGCTAACTGCTCTGTTAGCTGTCAAGGTCACTTGGTTGCTCAGTTTAGCCGTGGCCGGATTTGCTGCAGGGATCGGCCAGGTCAGCTGGTGGCGGACTAATGAAACCGTCATACCTGCCATCATTGCCAAGGGTAATAGGACAGCGATGCCTCGAGTTTGCCAGCGTTGGTAGATAACCGTGTGCTGACTGATTTTCACAAATTTTTGGGCCAATGTTGATAGGTCTTGTAAATGGGCCTTTAAAAAATGATCGACATCTTTGAGATACTCTTGCCCTAAGAGGTATTCGGAGCATTTGAGTTCGCCGCGCTTATGCCATATCCAGGCTCGTTCTTCAAGATCCCGCCGTTGTCGTAGTGGCGAGCGATGGGTTTCTAGCCACTGGCGCAAGAGGGGCCAATCTGACACTAGTGATTTATGGGCGAGTGCGATAGTGTCTTCTGACCGTTCTGTAACTGCTGGGCTGCGAATTACAAGCCAATGTTGACTCTCTTCTGTTTCATGCCCTTGAGTTTTCCAGACGGTTGCGGGTGTTGATTCATTATCTATTTGAGATTTCAATCGAGGTTGATCGACTACCACTAGCCTGGCTGTGATTAAATTTTGCAAGATTCGATCAATTAAGCTTTGAGGAAATTGTTGATTAATTAATTCAACTTTACGAGCTTGACGGCATCGATCCAATTGCCCGTCACCTAAATCACACAGAGAGAGAAAGATGCGCTGTGTTGCGGTTTGTTCAGCTGCTGATAATGACTGATAAAGTGCTGTTGCACGTTCAGAAATCATGGTAGATAACCGTCCTAACTTCATATAACTCTCGAGTGAGAGACAAGGGCTGCCTTTGCTATAAGAGGCTGCTGAACGATGTTGCCATAGTTCGTATAGAGAACTTTGTAACAGGGCGAGCTCACCCGGCGCACCCGTTAGGTCAAGGGTGAGATTATGGACTAAGTAAGGATCTATATTAAGACCTAATTTTTCTGCTGGCTTCTCAATGGTGTCTCGAATTTCTTGATAATTCATCGGAGTCATGACAATCCGATTACGTTCTATCAGTGAGAACAGCTCACCGTACTTTAACAAGCTATCAATCGCATCTGAGCGTAAACTAACAATTACCCCTAGCGGTGATGACGGGCAACGTAAGGCATGGACTAAGGCATTAATCACCGTTTGACGCTCTTGGTGTACTTGAGGGTCGGTGGTGGGCATCAATAGCTCTTCAAATTGGTCGATAATGAGCCAAATTTTTTTTACGTTGGGTCGTTGCAGGAGTGTTGCTGTCACTAAATTGACCAACCCCTCTGACCCATGCCTTAAAAGCGTCTCCGCTTGTAATAACTGATTCGCAACTTCTATTTCTTGATTGGCTAGTGTGAATACTGATGCTAGAGCTTTTAGTGGTTGTACCCCAGGAGTGACATAGCGCACTAGCCAATGTTCGCTGTCTACAATGTCATTGCCGCTGGATAGCTGTGGAATGAGCCCGGCTCGTAATAGTGACGTTTTACCACTACCTGAGGCTCCTATTAGGGCACAAATATTGGTGTTCTGTAATGTCTGTAGTAATTCTTGCGTGAGAGCTTCTCGACCAAAGTAATAGTCAGTATGTTTCTCTTCAAAGGGGGCGGGACCACGGTAGGGGCAAAAATTAAAACTATACTGTTTGAGGCGAGAAATAATTGAGATACTTTCTGATTTTGGTAAGTAGCGTTCTAACTGACGAGTAATGACAATTTCGCTACCCCCTTGCTCAAAGAGAGGTTGTTGGATCTCACTACTGAGCTGGTTAGTAATGGTGGCGACGAGATCAGTGCTGGTGACTCGACCACTCTCAGCCTGTTGAGGTGATAAACCTGATAGGACTGCTTGGGTGAGTACACTGTAGTCGCTACTCAATGACTCATAGGCTTCTTCATGTTCACGGGATGCAGCTATGAATAGATAGCTTTGGCCATCACCTCCCTGCCATGTTTCATCCTTTAGAGAAAGAAATTCTCCACTATGGCAACAGTCTAAAATAATTAGGATCTGCCGTACTGGACTATGTTTGATTAAGCGACGTAACCATGATAGAGATAGCCCGCTGTTAGACGTGTCGGGTTGAGTGTCACTGGTGGCTAGATACCCTTCTCGGATGCCCATCTCTCGTTGCAGTCCATGGCCTGAGAAGTAGAAGAAGACAGCTTCGGGGATATGATCGCCTTTGGGTAATAAAAGCCGCACCAGGTTATTTTCTAGTTGCTGCGATGATACAGGTGTTTGGCGGCCAATCTTTGGACGCTGCTCTTCAATAACTTCAGGTAGTCGCCGCACACGGAAATCGCCATAGGTTTCTAGCATGTTGGCGATACCTTCAGCGTCTTTAGCTGCCGCAGTCAGCCTTGGCAGGTTGTGGTACTGATTAATTCCAACAATCAGTGCATCTCGTGACATAACCAATACATCCTGATAGGCATTGAGGCTGTTTTATAATTTCTTGCAAGGCAGGATCTTGGCCTATTTAGATAGAGCTTTGAGCGTTTCAAAGATGGTCAGCTTATAGGTAAACTGACGCTTTGCAGGGGGATACGCTGATGACAGAACTATCTGAAAACTTACCTTGTATAAAATTAGCAACCTTCTCCAGGTTTACTCTTAAGAGCACTATAAAGACCTATCAAAGTTTGTAATTATAGGTTCCTGAAAATAAGCCTGTTTTCATACTCAACATATAGAAGTTTTTGTAGACAGGCTAGGGGGGTGAAACCCTTGTGGATTCTCTATCAAGCTAGCTTGTTATATTGATTTAAGTGGAGTATCGATAAATTTCCTTAGAACGTTGGACAAAGTATCAAATTCATTGGTTGTATTGATTTCGATAGTCCGTAAAAATACTTGAAGTGCCAATAAAATCTTTAGAAAAGATCAGTATTTTTAAGGTTAACTTTGTTCATCATTAACAAAAAAATCTAACTAATTAATCTTTTTTGATTTGTATCAGCTAACTGGCGGATATTTACTGTCATAGCTCTCTGTATTATTGCTAGGAAATCTGCTCAAATGCTTCAGTGATAATCATTACAGACGATTGGATGATGGGACTTATACTGAATTCTATAGGTAAAACTTTAGACATAAAATATTACGTAGAGTATGACTATCTTTTTAGTGTCATTGTGTCTAATGGCTGAAAATGAACAGGGGTTTATATTTGATAAACATAAAATATCTAACAGACTACTGTAAGAAATTGACGTATTAGTACGAGAGACTGTTGATTCTTGATGTTTTATACTTAGATAGTGATGACTATTATTATTCCTGTAGATAGTTAAGCAGGTAGGCACAAAGTTCAAAGATATTCTATGTAAGCTGTGTAAATGCTTAAGTGGTTATAGTGCATCCTGATTCTTAAATATCTGCACTAGAATTTTATGCCTTCATAGTATCTGAGCGATCTTGCTTAATTTCCTGTGCCAAGGAACAAATCGGCACAACAAAATCTCTATGAATATAACTTTGATGGTTAGGGTGCTTAAAGGCTAGGGTCGCTTAGGTGATAGGAACTATATAAGGTTTGATTGGCTGTGAACTTGCAGCTGACTTAAGGCTTCATTTATTTGTTGCTTAATTCTTTATCGGTCATAACTTTTTAGCATGGGCCTATCTCCATGGGTTTGTGGGATTGTGTGTTTCTTAAACTGCTAGGGATGAAAGCTTCGAAGGCATATGTTCTTAAGCATTAGGATGCCTGGGTATGTCAGCAATTAATGAGCTGATTATTTCTAACTAATAGAAAAGCTCTTAGACCTGATGACTGCCAAGTGGGTTAGCTGCTTATTTTCTACGTAAAAGATTGATTCTTGACTAATTCTTCTCACTTTACATAATTCATTTAAGGCAAATTTCATATGTCACAGGAAATGCTGGAGGCTGCGATAGATGCAGTCAGAGACGGGCAGTTTCAGGCAGGCATTAATGGACTACAACGCGTCGCGTCTCAAGTGCGCCCACCCGATAAGCTGTACTATTCAGCGAATATTTGGTTGGTGCGTGCGTATAAGGAAAGTGGTCAATTGCCCGCTGCTATTAGATTATGCCGCCAGTTAGCGACGAGCTCGCATCCTAAGGTGCAGGTTTGGGCGCAACAGGCACTGCCGGTATTGCGGCAACCCAGTAGTGTGTCTGGGCATCTAGAGCTTTTTTAGGGTGTGGCAATCTCTAAGTTCATATCTCTAAAGCAGAAGGCTACGCCAATGGCAGCTTGGTGCCCATCGCCGTTATTCTTTATAGGAGCAGCGATTGTGTATGGTCTGAGCGATAGGCATCAAGCTACATAACTCACCTCATTTTTCCTTGCCTGGCGCAATGGGCTATGCCTGTTGCGCCATAGCCTATTGGTTAAACTAAGGGATAAGCAGGTAAACTGCATTAGCGCATTGTTTAAGGATGGAGTGAGGGGGTGCCATGTACTTGCTGTCGGTTACCCTTACCAACTTTAAGACCCATCGCGATCGCAACTTTGAGTTTCAGTTAGGAACCAACGCTATTTGCGGCGTTAACGGTGCGGGTAAAACTAGTATTTTAGAGGCGATTGCCTGGACGCTGTTCAATTATCGGGGTAGCTATAGACAGGACGATCTAATCCGGAATGGTAGCGGCAGCGCCCAGGCAAGGGTTGCTTTTGTGTCTAGCTATGATGGCCGTACCTATGAGGTAGAACGCTGTACTAGCCGGGGGTATACCCTCTTTGACCCACAGCTGGGGGAACGCCTTAACTATAGTCGCATTAAGGATGAGGTAGAGCCCTGGCTGCAGCAGCATCTGGGAGTGCCGCCGGGTACAGATCTAGGGCAGCTTTTTGCCAACACGATTGGAGTACCCCAGGGAACATTCACCGCCGACTTTTTGTTAAGTCCTGAAAAGCGTAAGCCTATTTTTGACAGTGTGCTCAAGGTCGAAGAATATCGCCAAGTGCATAAGGAGACAAATAGTCTGCGTCGATATGCAGAAGCCCAGGTGGATCTGCTCAAAACTCAGCTACAGCAGTATGAAGAGCAACTGCAATCTCTGGATGCACTTCAAGCTCGGTATGCCACTATTACCCAAGATATTGCCACTGGTGAACAACAGCTAGCGAGTTTACAACAAGATCTCGTACAGCTACGGAGTAAAAAAGAGTCTTTAACTAATCAAGCTCAGCGTATACAGCTGCTGCGTCAGCAGCAACAGCAGCTAGGGTTGCAGCTGGAGGCTAAACAGCAGACTTATCAGGTATTGGAGCAAGAGCGGTTGCGATCGCAACAAGCCTCAAAACTGTGTGACACTCATGGGACTGCTTATCGACTTTATTTAGAGGTTGAAAAGGTATTGAAAACGCTGAGTCAGCAAAACCAGCAGCGTCAACAACTTTTACAACAGCAGCAACAACAGCAGCGAAACCTTGATCAGCAGGCGACAGCCATGGCCCGCTTGCAGGTTCAGCTAGAGCAACGTGACCAGCTTCAAAAACAGATTGCAGATTTAGCGTTGCCATGTAATCAACAGGAAGAACTAAATGCTCAACGCCATGAGCTGGTTCAGCAACAACAGACGCTGGCCAACCTGCAGGTTCGTCGCCAAGGCTGGCAAGATAACTTAACTAGACTCCAGAAAGATAGTCAACAGTCTGAGCGTGATCTTCAGGCCCTGGATGCTTTGCAAAGCAGCGTAGACAATATTCCTACTCTGGAGCAACAGCAGCAGCGTCTGCAACAGCAGCTAAGTCGAGTGGAAGCGGCTCAACAATTTGAAACAGAGCTGGAGCATATAGTGACCAGTCATCGGGTTCAGGCGGAAGACTATGACCAACAGGTGACGGCTGCCATAGCCACCCTGGGAAATCTGCAACAAAGTCTGCCACTGTTTTCTGATGCCGTGATTGAACAGCTAGAAACTGCGATCGCAACAGGGCAAACCCTCAGTCAAACAACATTGTTAGCCCTAGAGAGTATTCTTAACGATCTCTCAGAACAGGTAGACACGGCCCAACTTAACCGCAACTTGAAGACAGCTCAGACGCAGCTAGCCCAGGCCTATGGTAATCAGGCCCAGCTCGGGAACCGCGAACGGCTGTTACAAAAACAAATTCAACTCATGGCGCAGCAGCAACGGCTGCAGACCGATATGGCCAATCTGGATCAGCAGCTGAGTCAAACTGAGACGATTAACCAGCGTCTGAGTGAGCTAGATTCAGCGCTGGCTGCTTTGGGCGATCCCCAGGGGCGTCGTCATGTTTTGAGCGAACAGTGCCAGACCATGGCTAATGTGGAGGCTGAGTATCAGCGTCTGCAAACTCAGCGCCAAACCCTGGAAACGACCCTAGCTAAAGTGACCCATCAGCTGGCTGGCTTTGCTGACCTGGATGCCGACATGTCGCAACAGCAGCAGTTACGTCACCAGCATCAAGCAGGCTATTTAGCCTATGTTCAACATGAAAAAGACGCCCAAAAGTTAGAAAAGCTCAATACCGATCTGGCAACTGCGGCTCAGGTCATTGCAGACCTCACCCAAAACCATTCAGAGGCAATGGCTGAGCTAGCCCTACTCTCGGCTGATTTTGATCCGGCTATATTGCAGGGGGTAGAGCAGCAGTATGGAGAGGTTAAATCCCAGTGCGATCGCATCACGGGCAGCCTACCCCAACAGTGCAAGCTACAGGCAGAACTGAGCAGTCAGCTAGATGCGTTACAGCAAGTTGCAGCAAAGCAGACCCAAGCCCAGACTGACCTGAAACAAAAAGAACGAATTAAACGCTTTATTAACTTTGCCCGTAAAGCCTATAAAGAAGCTGGGCCTCGCATCACCGAACGTTATGTTCAGGGCATTTCCCAAGAGGCAGATCGCCTATTTCGAGAGCTGTTAAATCGACCGAATGTGGCACTGGAGTGGACACGTGACTATGAAATCCTTGTGCAAGAAGGTGGGAATACCCGGCGATTTATTAACCTTTCTGGTGGTGAACAAATGTGTGCTGCCCTGGCCGTACGCTTGGCCCTGCTAAAAGTCTTGGCCGATATTGACATTGCCTTTTTTGATGAACCGACGACTAATATGGATCGTCCCCGGCGAGAAAGTCTTGCTGAGGCCATTGCTCGTCTGAAAACCTTTAAACAGCTGTTTGTAATCAGCCATGATGACACCTTTGAAAAGGTTACAGAGAACGTCATCGTTGTTGAAAGAGAAGACTAATCGATTATTCGCACTGATCCTTAAAGTGACAAAGTCTCTCAACTATCAGTTGAAAGACTTTGTTGTTTACTAATATCTATTGGTAGCTTGGCTTAACTCAACTTAGACAGAGTTGCTTTTGAGCTAACCCAAAGCCTCTAACCTTCTAGGCTCTGGCTGGCGAATGCATCATAGGTGTAAGCAGGAACACGATTGCTGAAATCAGTTTCGCTGCCAGTCACCGTTTTAGCGAGGGCATCAAATGAGTCAGAGCGCCAGTTACGCTCGTGGATAGGCTTGGACTGCTCACCCATAAAATATGCTTGGGTGCCGATCAGTGCGGCCGCAACCCAACCTACAATCACAATTGCTAATACGATAGCCATGTTAAATCTCCTTCTTAGTTGCTGGCGGGAGCTGTTGAGGGCTGCAACCAGCGGTTAATCAGTGGTGTCTTATGTAACTTAATGTAACGAATAATATTAAGAAGCGTCAACTAAGCTTGACTGAATTTCAGGTGTGGTTATCAACACTTTTGAGCTGATACTCCGGGGCAATGCCCCTGGTGCTCAAAAGTGGCCTTGGCTAAAGCGGTTAGCGATTTGTAACTGATTAGGCTACTCGCTGTTTGATCAGCTCAAATAAGGCGCGCATACCCATAGCATCGCCTCCTTCGGGCCGACCGGGTAAGCTGCGGAGGTTGTAGGCCATGAGGTCTACATGAATCCATGGAATGTCGGGTTGAATAAATTCTTGTAAAAACAGAGCTGCGGTAATGGAGCCGCCATAGGAACCGTTGGCGATATTGTTCATGTCTGCCACTGGGCTATCTAACATGGAGCGATAAGCGTTGTGTAAGGGCAGATTCCAAAGCGGATCGTCAGCTGTCTGACCGACTTTGAGAAGTGTGGCTGTAACCTGCTCATCGTTACAGAAAAAGGCAGGGAGTTCGGTGCCCAAGGCAACGCGGGCTGCACCTGTGAGCGTGGCACAGTCAATCAGCAGGTCTGGGTCTTCACTGCTGGCTTCCCAGAGAGCATCGGCGAGCACTAAGCGACCTTCGGCATCGGTATTGCCGATTTCGATGGTGGTGCCTTTGCGGGAGGTCAAAATATCTAGAGGTCTGAGGGCATTGCCAGCAATGCTATTTTCAACGGCTGCCACCAGTACTCGCAGGCTGACGGGTAAACCGATTTCCATAATCATTTGGGCCAGTCCCAGGACTTGGGCGGCACCCCCCATATCTTTTTTCATCAGCCGCATACCGGCAGCTGATTTGATATCGAGACCACCACTATCAAAGCAAACGCCTTTGCCCACCAGGGTAATGCTGGGGGCGTCTGGGTTGCCCCAACGCATGTCGATCAGCCGAGGAGCTCGGGTGCTAGCTTTGCCAACGGCAAAAATCATGGGATAGTTTTCGACGACCAGGTCACCTCCGGCAATCACGGCTATTTTCGCTTCGTACCGATCGGCCAAATTGCGGGCGGTTTCTTCTAATTGGTCAGGTCCCATGTTGTTAGCCGGAGTGGTGACTAGGTCCCGGACTAAATAGGTGGCTTCGGTAGCGGCCTTGACATAGGTTAGGTCGGCGTTTTCGGGTGCTTCTAGGGTGGCGAGCAAACCGACTTTGGTGAGTTTGTAACGATCAAAGCTGTAGCTACCTAACTGCCATCCCAGGTATAGCTTGGTGGCGTTACTATCAGAAAATTTATTGGCTAGGGCGTAGGTGCCTGCTGGCAGGGTTTTAGGTAAGGCCGCTAGTGTCCATACATCTACACTGTCGGAGCTACCCACCAATACTTTGGCTATTTTACCGGTGGCATCGGGAACTAAGCATAGGGTCCCGACTTCGCCTGAAAACCCTGATGCTTGGCACCAGGCCGCGCTATCAGGATGATCGGCCTGGAGTATCTCTGCGTTGACTAAGTGAATTGCGATCGCATCTGCCAAGGAAGACCTCCACACGTTCAAAGACGTTTGCTCAAACGAGTTTAGTTTGCCTTATGGCTATCAGCAACTGTGTAGCATCTGAGCATAATCTCAAGATTTACACCTTAAACTTACCTAGCTTCACGGACGCTCAAATAAAACTCGCTGATCTTCCACCGATTGACGACACCAGCAGCCTTCTACATGATCGTTCACTAATCCCATTGCCTGCATAAAAGCGTAAGCCGTTGTGGGGCCAACAAAAGACCAGCCTCGCTTTTTCAAATCCTTGCTGAGGGCTATGGATTCCGGTGTTTTACTCAGCTGAGATAGGGTGGCGTAGTCATACTGGATGGGTCGCTCCGTCGGTTCATACTGCCAAAAATAGGCGGCAAGAGAGCCCCACTGCTCGACCAACTCACAGGCCCTTTGAGCATTATTGATAACGGATTCGATTTTGCGGCGGTGACGAACAATGCCAGCGTTTTGCAACAGACGTTGCACATCTGTTTCGGTGTAACGGGCCACCGTTTCAAATCTGAACTGGGAAAAAGCTGCGCGAAAATTATCTCGCTTGCGCAAAATAGTCAGCCAGCTAAGCCCTGCCTGAAACCCCTCCAGGCAGATCTTTTCAAACAGCCTAATATCGTTCTCAGTTGGACGACCCCATTCATTATCGTGATAGCTCAAATACTGAGCATCCGCGCCAGGCCACCAACAGCGCACTTTACCATCCGCGCCAGTGATTAATCCGTTACCAAGATTTTTCACTGTTTCCTAGGGTTGAACGATGTATTCGCCCCCAATCTCTTCAATTCTTCCCTGGGCTGCCAGGGTTTGATAGATCATGGCAGCTACCTCGGCACGGGTGGCAGGCTGATTTGGCTTTAGTGTAGTTAAGTCGGGATAGTTAACCACAAGGCTAGACTGAGTGGCGGCAGCAACTTTAGGAACTGCCCATCCTGGGATGTCGGCCGCATCGCCGTATCGCTTAACGATGTCGGCCGCATCGCCTTGAACGGTGGCCTTGCTACCAGTCACCATGGCCGTCAGTGCTTGGGCCCGGGGCACCGGCAAATCTGGCTTAAAGCTGCCATCGGGAAACCCATTCATATAGCCGCCTTTAACAGCGGAATTAATAAACTCTAGGGCCCAAAAATCGTTAGCTACATCCGAAAAAGGAATGACAGCCTCATCTTCTGATAAAGGAAATGCCTTCGCAATTGCCCGAGCCAGCTGTGCGCGACTGATCGGAGTATCCGGCTGAAATGTGTCAGCCTCAGCTACACCATCGACGATGTTTCCGTCGAATACATCCCGCTCACTGAGGGCATCAATGTAGGGCTTAGCCCAGTAGTCATCGGGCACATCTGAAAACTTGAGCACTTCCTGGGTGACCTCCAGCGGTGGAGCAACTGGCTCAGTAGGCGTCTCGGGCTCTACTGCTGGCTGAGCGACCTGTGCAGGCGGCTCAGGAGCGACAGGAATTGTAGCGCTAGCTGCCGGTGTTGAAGCCTGGCTATCAGGGGTTTGAATGTTGGGCGGTATAATTATGGTTGTAGCACTTTCAGCAGAGCTGCCTAGATCGCCCAAAATGCTGCCGTTCCCGGCGGCACCGACTGCCTCTGCGGCACCAAACCCAATGCCGTCGCGCTCGGGTGTATCAACCTCTGCTGCTAGCTCATCAGCATCACCCAATAGGCTGTCATTGTCTAATGCGCCAACCAGCGGTGCACCGTCGGCACGAAATAACCCAGCATTGCCAAACAGATTGACCCCTGTGCGAGTTAATCCCCAAAACAATACGCTTCCCAAGGTTATAAATGCTACGAACAGGGCAATCAGTTCATCATAATCAACTGATTGGCGACGGCTATTATCACCACCTTGGTCGGATTGAAGTTGTGACACAGTAGACTCCTATACCTGCTGGAAGGATAATGGAAACATATTTCTCTTATAAAGATAAAGCAGAAAAGAATTGGTTTAAGCGTTATTACTTACATTTCTAAATTATTCTTTCTATTAGGCTCTTAAGTAAGTGTTTGTTTCCTTAAGGTGGACCGATGTTGGGCCATCTTCTCTGTGACCGATGATTTCGCCATCTAGAAAGCCCAAATTAAGCTCTACGCTCGCCTGTTCCATCAGACGTTGTTTGTTCGCTGTCTTACCCGTCTTGAGCCTGCATGGGTGTGCTGTGACTGCTCAGCTGCCAGCATTACAGCCAGTCTCTGTGCTGGTGACTCACATCATGGCTAGGGCCATAGCCGTTGAAACTCTGATCAGTCGGGTTCAGCAACGTTTAGATACCACCCATCCACTTCACAAAGAAGTGGTATCCGTTGGCGGTCTAGGCCCGGTCAGGTTGGGTATGACGGTTCAAGAGGCTGCTAACGCTGCCCAGGTGAGTTTTGTGGTGTCTCCAACAACCCAGTCGGAGGTTTGTCAGTACTATTTGCCAGAGGTGTATGACCCTGACAAGGCTGCGCCCACGGCTCCCATTGATGGTTTGGGTCTGATGGTGGTCAATGATCAGGTGATTCGAATTGATATTTGGCCGGGAAGCCCAATTAAAACTCTCAGCGGTCTTGGCATTGGAGCGACCGTCGAGGATGTTGAGGCCGCCTACGATGAGCAGATTGAGGTTATACCCCATCCCTACACAGATGGTAGCTATCTGACGTTAACGCCCGATGCGTCTGGGAGTAATTTGTATAGCCTAGTGTTTGAGGCGGATAGCGACGGTAAAATTACCCAGTTTCGTACCGGTCAACTGCCTGCGGTCACTTGGGCTGAGGGGTGTTCCTAGTTTCTATGTCGCTTGCTTATTGAGGGGCTCTGATTTTTTCCAGTTAAGCTCGTTTATAAGCGTGTGTGTTTGCCAATGAGGCTCTGTGTATGGATAGTCACTACGGTAGTGACCGCCACGACTTTCTGTGCGAAATAGAGCACTTTTAATCACTAATGTGGCAACGGCTAATAAATTACGAGTTTCTGTCCATAACCGTAGGGTGTCTATGGTGAGCTCACTCTTTAAATCGTGGGTTGTATGAGTCCTGAGGCTGCTCATCGCTTGAGTTAACGGTAACGTGTCAAACGTAGTTTGCCAGTGACCTAACTGTTTTAGGGCGATTTTCATTTGGTCTGCTTCTCGGGAAATGCCTGCACTTTTCCACACGAGTTGGCCAATCGCTAGTCGATGTTGATGTAGCCAGTCGACGTCTGTGGCGATGTCTATTAGGCCTTCGAATGAACTGCTGTCGGGAGTTGGGTGGGTGGATAGAGCTGTCTGCGGTTCTGGGCTGAGTTCCTTGAGCTGAGCGCCAAATACCAGGCATTCCAATAAAGAATTACTCGCCAGTCGATTAGCCCCATGTACTCCTGTACTCGCATTCTCGCCTACGGCATACAGCCGCTGAATAGTCGTCTGGCTGTCTAGGTTGGTCACAATGCCACCCATCCAGTAGTGGGCTGCAGGTGACACAGGGATGGGGGTTGTAAATACATCAATGCCTGCCCACTTTTGACACTTGCGGATGATATTAGGAAATCTATATTGCACCCGTTCGGGATCAATGACCCGCAGATCTAGATACACAAAAGATTCGTTGGGTGTTTTCTGTAGGTGGCTAAAAATAGCGCGACTCACTACATCCCTGGGTGCCAATTCACCATCGGGGTGATAGTCAAAGGCAAATCGTCTGCCGGCGCCATCAACGAGGTGGGCGCCTTCTCCACGGACTGCTTCACTGATGAGAAATCGGGGAGCTCCTGCTTTGGTGAGAGCGGTGGGGTGGAACTGCATAAATTCTAAGTCCCGCAGCTGAGCACCCGCTCGCCAGGCCATCGCTACACCGTCGCCTGTGCTAGCAGCAGGATTGGTTGTCTGGGAGTAAATTTGTCCTCCGCCCCCGGTAGCCAACACGACTGCTTTGGCTTGCACCCACGATAGCTGCTGTCCATAGACCATCTGGACGCCACGGCACTCCCCTTCATGTATCCATAGGTCTAACGCTAGGGCCTGGTTAAAGACGTGGATGTTATCCCGTTTGAGTACTTGGGCCGTTAGGGTGGTGACTACGGCCCGGCCCGTGGTGTCGGCTGCATGGAGAACCCGTCGCCGAGAATGGGCAGCCTCTAAGGTCATGGCTAGTCGATCATCTTTACGATCAAAGGCAACTCCCATCTGCGTTAGGTTTTGGATGCATTCCCCCGCCTGCCGCACCAGAACCTCTACTGCTTCCACCTCACATAATCCCGCTCCAGCATTGAGGGTGTCGGTAATGTGCAGTTCTGGTGCATCGTCAGGTGCGATCGCAGCCGCAATCCCCCCCTGAGCCCAGTCACTGGCTGATACGGACAGCGTATCTTTAGTGATTAGCCCCACTTGAAGTGTTGCTGGTAAACACAGAGCAGAATAGAGACCAGCAGCTCCACCACCAATGACTAAAACATCAAACTGTGCCGGTAGTGACGCAAACGAAGAAGAGGAGGATGCCAATAAAAATTGCTCCTGACAGAGGGATTAAACCACTTTATCAAGAGCAATGATGGATAAAGAAAATGCCAAAGAATTGAGACGTTAGCACACTAGTTAGTCTGCAACTTGGTCCACCCCAAACGACAATGCTGACTTACTTGTAAGCACCATTGTTATAACGGTCATCACCCTCAACCAACGCAGGGTTGGGTGGAGAGATGGTGAAAATATCCATGTTTTCACTAATACGAGATTTTTCGACATCGCTGAGGCCAGGGATCTCAAGGATATCTTCTAGGTTTTCGTAGGGAGCATTCCGAATGATTTTGCCTGCAATCGTTGGGAACAGACCTCGATACTTTCTAAACGCCGCTACGTTAGTGTTGTTAACATCTAACTTATAGCCGTACTCCGTAGTGAGCTTGTCGTCAATTGCATTACGGGGCATTGTCGCTTCTGCTAAAAGCACTGTCCCTCTATTATTCAACATGCCTGCTACTGCGGGCTGGGCGTTGCTCACCAGAGTGCCAACTACTAGTCCAAACGCCATTAATAGGCCAAAGAATCGTTTCATCTCTTTCCGCCGGATTTATTCAAATCTAATACACAGCATTAATGAGAAGCGTATCACTTTCGCTGTGCCAATGTTGAGTAATGCGGATAATCCGTTGCGGACCGTTACGCAAATGACCCAATCTAAGAGGATTGAACCGGAGAAGATTCCACTGGAACTGATTTTTTACGATCGTAGCTAATCAGAAATCGATCCAAATCTGAAAACGTACAAGCATAGGTGGTGAGGGGCTTGTCGTATCCCTTTAACATTGCTGAATAACGTTTGAAGGTTTGTTCGTTAGCACCCAGCTTACTCAAGTACTTATAGGTTTCCGCTCCCAGAGCTACATCTAAGCCCAATTGCTTAGTAGAGCTTTCAAACCGGAAAGCCGCATTAACTGTATCGCCCAGGGCTGTATAGTCAGGTCGGTCTCCCGTACCTGTATTACCTACGACGGCATAACCTGTATTCACACCAGCCCCCACCCGCAGGGGAAAGGGTAACGGAAATTGCTTGTGTAGCTGTCGAGTCATGTCATTCAATGCACTGATGGCCCGACTAATTTTGAGCATTTCCTCTGCTTCAACTTCTTGGGTGCCGTGAATCCATACGGCCATAACCGCATCGCCGATATACTTATCGACCCAGCTGCCATATTCACCAATGATGTTGCCTGCATGACGGAACCAGGTCCCAATCACTTCGGACAGGATCTTTTCATCTAACTGCCGAGTCATGACAGTAAAGTCACGAATATCTACCACCATGACCGAGATCAACCGGCGAACATGGAGTGTGGCGGTGGCGGTGGAATCGTGCGAGTTAATGGAAGGGTTACGGGGATTAACTGGTTCAGGGGCTGGGCAGTAAAACTGAAGCTCGGTCTGGCCAAATGTAAGAGCATCCCCGTTACGCAGCGTGACGGGCACACTGACTCGACGACCGTTTACAAATGAACCATTTCGGCTACCCAAGTCGATCAAATAAAATTCCCCACTTTCCATGAACTGAAGCATGGCGTGGTTCCTGGAAATCCAGCGATCAGGTAAAACAAAATTGTTATCGTCGCTGCGGCCAATTGTCCAGCAGCTATTACCAATCAACGATAAGTGACGTTGACCTGAATCTGTCTTGAGGACCAAATAGGGTCCAACTTGTGGAGTTTTTTCAGGGAATAACACTATACCTCGACAGTTCGAGCCAGCCTATGTCCTATACCTTAACGCTGCTGTTCCTACCAGCACTATAGCCTTTGTGCTTATTTATTATTCGTTTTATCCAGGATACTGCTGATCTTCCACATCTATGGTGAAAGCTGCATACGTTATCTATAACTTCACTAGCAACTGTTTATAGCAGCATACTCTGCTGCTTAGCTTCCCGTTTGTCAATAGGTAACATTTATTGGCTTTTTGAGTTGCTGATGCAGCTCATAGGGCCAAACTATCGCATGTTAGGCAAACATGGCAGCAACCAAGAACAGTGCGTCCACTAAGATTGTGCTCAAAACCGCTCCCGAAAAAGCCCACCAATAGACTTTGTCAGATTTAATGGACAGTGTGCCCATGATGACTAAAACGCTCAGCAGTACTAGGGCACGTATGACAGCAATTGGGTTCTCAATATGCCTTAAAGCAGCCTGAAGCACTGCTCCCGCAGCGGTTGGTTCTACTTGCATGACTTGCTGCCAGTAGGGAATCAGGTCAACCCAATAGAAATAAAGGTCAGTTATGACGGTGCCCAATAATGAGCCCATGTAGAAATAGCTGCCAACCTTGAGACGATTCTGGCTAATGAGAATAATGACAATGGGTAGCCCAATAGCTTCAACGGGTAGATGCACATAGGGATTGTCTCTGAGCCATCCCCAGTAAAGGCTGCCGGCCAGCCATGTCCAGGAAAAACCAATGGCTAGATCTCCCCACAGCTTAAGAGTTGGCTGACGTAACATATATAGACCGCTAAGCAGCCAGACCAGGGTGATTGATAAACTTACCCAGGGCTGAAGCCTCACCAGGGGAGCTTGGATGAATACGGGAACACTGACCAAAAATGCAGCGGCCAGAAACGCCGGTAGCCGTTCGGCCACAGGTTGCTCGATCTTGGCAGTTAACCGTTCGGTGATTTTTGTTTGAGGCGAAGTTTCGGATAGCAATGCGGCCTAACGAATTCAATTGAATTCTGAGAAAGGTTAATTATTGTTAACATAACATGCTGATTGAGCCGCGCAGGAACCGTAGCTTAAGAAATAGCGACCTAGATAATATTGCGGTATGTAAATACTTTGGGAATGTAAATGAATCAAAAAAATGGCGTGACCCTGTAGGGTGATGTTCACGCAGAGAGTAGATTAACGAATATAAGTCAGGTTTATATTAAACTTCAGCTTTTCTTTGGATATGGTTTTGATTTTATAGAAATTGATTGTCTGTTAATACGCTTGTTCTTATGGTAAATGCATGTTGACGATTGAGTCCTGATTTATGGGGGTGCCCACATCGGCATTAGCGCGTTTGGCCTAGTGCTGATGGTGATGTCAATTGGGTGATGGCCCAGTGTTATGTCAATTGGGTGATCGCCCAATGTGTAATCCGGATTTGGGTGTGTAGGGGACGTGTCCTTTATGGGAGAGCTATGTCGGCCCCGAGTAATAACGTTTGAGCATTGGAGCATTGTTCATGTCTGTTTGCCAATCATTTGAGCTTTTGGCCCAAGCGCCTACGAGCCAGGCAGCACAAATTAATCTTTTTCAAGCCATTGTGATTGGCATTGTTCAGGGGTTAACCGAGTTTTTGCCTATTAGTAGTACGGCCCACGTCAAGATTGTGCCGGTAGCGCTTGGCTGGGGAGATCCTGGCGTGGCGTTTACGGCGGTTATTCAATTGGGTAGTTTGGCGGCGATTTTGTGGTACTTCTGGGACGATTTGACCACGGTGACTCGCAATACTGTCAGTGCGGCTATGGCAAAGCGCTATCAGTCCTCAGAGTTTCGTTTGGGATTAGGCATTATCCTCGGTTCGGTTCCCATTGTGTTCTGCGGGATGCTGATTAAATTATTTTTTGAAACTCAGTATGAGACATCGGTGATTCGCAGTACCCAGGCGATTGCGATCACGTCTATTGTGATGGCGCTGCTTTTAGGTATTGCAGAGGCGGTGGGCAGCCGCAAGCGGAACTTTGAGAAGTTGGATTTGTGGGATGGGATTGGTGTTGGTTTAGGTCAGGCGTTAGCTCTCGTCCCTGGGGTGTCACGCTCGGGCTCTACATTGACGGCAGGTTTATTTTTAGGCTTAGAGCGGGACACTGCAGCGCGTTTTTCCTTTCTGTTGGGGACACCGGCTATTTTGCTATCTGGGCTGGTGGAGCTAAAAGGACTACTGGAAGAGATGGCAAGCGTGGGAGATGCCAGTTTGATGCCTCTGGTGGGCGGGCTGATTGCGGCGGTTATTTCGTCATACCTTGCGATCGCATGGCTCATTAAGTTTCTAAGACGCCATAGTACTTGGGTCTTCGTGTGGTACCGCCTTGCTTTTGGTGTCGCTATTCTTGTTGGTCTAGCTACCAAGACTATCCAGAACGTCTAGTATTGTCCCCTTTTAATCGATTTCCACAATTCTTGGTCTGTCTAAGTATCATGGAGTAATTGTCTAGCCCAACGGTTTATGCGTAGTGCGTCTATCCAGCCGGCTGTCATTACCAGTGTGATTAGCGACTCCATTGCTGAAGACATTGGCTTTGAGCCTGGTGATCGCTTGGTATCGATCAATGGTGAGCGTCCCCGTGACTTAATTGATTATCGATTTCTTTGTTCTGATGAGTGGCTGACCCTAGAGGTTTTAGATGCCACTGGGGAAACCCATTCAGTAGAGATAGAGAAGGACTTTGATGAAGATCTAGGATTGGAATTTGAAAGTGCCTTTTTTGATGGACTGATTCAGTGCAACAACCGCTGTCCTTTCTGCTTTATTGATCAGCAACCGCCTGGAAAACGTGACAGCCTCTATCTCAAAGACGATGACTACCGTTTGAGTTTTCTCTACGGTAGCTATCTAACATTGACAAACCTCCCCCCAGCAGAATGGGATCGCATTGCTCGGCTGCGTCTGTCGCCGCTGTATGTTTCTGTTCATGCTACCGAGTCTGAGATACGGCAGCGTCTCCTAAAAAATCCTAGGGCTGGGCTGTTGTTAGAGCAGCTCAAATGGTTTCAAGAGCATCGGCTTCAGATTCATGCCCAGGTGGTGGTTTGCCCTGGAATTAACGATGGTGCTCATCTAGAGCGTACGTTACGTGACTTGGCCCAGTTTCACATCGGCGATACACCGGCTGTTGCGTCTGTAGCGGTTGTACCGGTGGGGCTGACGCGTTTTCGCCCCGTGCAGGATGAGCTGATTCCCGTAGATACGGCTAAAGCCAACGAGGTAATCGTTCAGGTTGAACAGCTTCAGGTAGAATTTAAACAAACGTTTGATTCAACCGTTGTATGGCTTGCTGATGAATGGTACTTAATTGCTCGACAGGGACTGCCGTTGGAGTCACACTATGAAACCTATCCCCAGATTGGTAATGGTGTTGGCTCAATTCGGTTGTTTCTAAAACAGTTTGACGTGGCTGCTCAGGCTCTACCTGAAAAGATTGATGTCCCTCGCCGTCTAACCTGGGTTTTAGGAAATGCGGTTGAAAAGGCGTTTGAACCGATTGTTCAGCGGCTAAATCAGGTCCAAGGACTGACCGTAACCATGGCTGCTGTAAACAGCAGCTACTGGGGTCAGGATATTACGGTCACCGGTTTACTAACGGGTTACGATATTTTGGGGAAACTCAAAGGCTCTGACCTAGGTGATGGTCTATTGTTGCCGTCTCTGATGCTGAAGCGAGGTCAGCACGGTACCCCTGAAGACACCTATTTTCTTGACGATATGGCGTTGTCTGATCTGACTGCTCAACTTCAGTGTCCAGTTTTGCCTGTAGACGATATCGATGGATTGTTGGCAGCCTGTACTGCATCAGATTTTGTCCCTTCTCAATGAGTGTGCCTCTAGGTTTTGAATGGTTCTAGCTTAGGACCTGATTTAAGGGAACATGGATGGAAAAAGTATCCATGGATAGGCAGTTTTCTATTTTTACGGCTTGAATGTCGTTCTAAGCTGTCTTTTTGTCTGGCTTGTGCATGAACTCATTAAAGTTATTCGCTATAGATTGACACAAACATTATGGGATACATCAACCACGCGCTTTTAGTTCAGCTAGCTGTTGTGAGTGGAGTCCTTTCCTCTTTACCATTTCCAGCGTTGGCAAAGGTGCTAACAGATGATGCAGATAGACTGACATCGACAATAAATCCATTGATATCGACGTCTGATGAGGCATTGGAGGCATCATCTGTTGCTGGTACATCAGGCCTGCCAGATCTAGCTCTTTTAGTACCAGCTGTGGTTGCCAGTACACCATCTGCCCTATTTACGACTCAGTCCGCTCAGTCAGCTACAAGGGCGAGCATCTCTTCCTCCCCAGAGCTCACTCAGATTTCTCAGCTGCCTAACTTGCCGGCGGATGAACCTGTCGATGATGGTGACAGTCCCACATTACCGACGGAGGGTGATGTCGACGAGCCGCCTACGACCGAAGATGTGAACGAGCCTGAGGTCGAAACTGGGGAAATTGTTCCTGATACTGGGCAGGCGCCCTCTACGGCTGCTGAAGACTTATTGGATGAAAGCAATTTACCGCCTACGGAGCTATTGGCGGATCCAAATCCACTGAATGTGCCTACGGTGGAATCGGAGATATTGCTACAGGCAGGCGATGAGCGGACAATTACGATCGAAGAAGCGATTGAGCTGGCTTACTTTAATAATCAGGACCTTCAGGTGGCCCTATTAGAATTAGATCAGGACGCAGAAGCTCTGGCGGAAGCCCGTGCGGCCTATTCACCTGTGGTGACGACTGCAGCCGATGTGACGGCCCAAGAGCAAGATAGTAACGAAACGGCGTTTGGGACGATTGGTGATGACGGTATTGACACTACTTTTAATGCATCTGTCGGTGTTAGGTACGACTTATTCACCTCAGGAGAACGACTGGCGACGGTGCGAGCAGCCGAAGAACAGGTTCGTTTGAGTGAGCTTGAGGTCGACCGCCGTCGTGAAGAACTGAGGTTACAGACCACTAGTCTTTACTATGATTTGCAGGATAGTGGCGAGCAGATTCGCATTAACCAGGCGTTTGTTGACGAAGCTCAGCGTAACCAGCGTGATAATGAACTGCGTCGTCAGGCTGGTGTGGGGACTCGTTTTGATGTATTGAGGGCCGATGTACAACTGGCCAATGCGCAGCAGGCCGTGGTGCAGTCCCAGGCAAACCAGCGTATTGCTCGACGTAATCTAGCCCGTCTATTGAATTTGCCGTCTACCCTGAATGTCAATGCGACGCCTGTACCTGCTCCAGACAGCTGGGATGCTACCTATGAACGCTGGGAACTTACCCTAGAGGACAGTATTTTACTTGCGTTTCAAGGCCGGGCTGAACTAGAACAACAGCTGGCTCAACGGGAAATTAGTACGCAGTTAGCCCGAGCTGCTCGAGCGGCCAATCGACCTCAGGTAAGTTTATTTGCTAACTACAGTTGGAATGATTTGCTAGACGACTCTTCAGATACTTACAACTTTGGTGCCCAATTTAATATGGTGCTGGTGGACGGTGGTGCCGCCCGAGCCCGAGCCCGTCAGCAAGAGTTCAATGCAAATATTGCTGAAGAGCGCTTTGGTGAAACGTTGGACCAGATTAGGTTTGATGTGGAGGAAGCCTACTTTACACTGCGATCTAACGAAGAAAATGTAAGGACAGCGAGAACGGCTATTACCCAGGCTGCTACTGCTTTAGAGTTAGCCCAATTGCGAGAAGCTGCTGGTGTTGGAACGCAGCTAGATGTCCTGACAGCTACGTCTGAGTTGACCGAGGCTGAAGGTAACTGGGTCAGCGCTGCGTTGGGCTACAACCGAGCACTTGCGTCCTTGCAGCGGGCTGTGAGTAATTTGCGCTCCACTTTTTAGTAAACAGTAAAGTAACTGGTGGTGGTCGGTGTGATGCTCTAGGTCGGGTGACTGTGCTGCTGAGCTACGGTGGCAATGTCAGGGCTGGTTGTCCCGTCTGCATGACCGCTACATAGTTTTTCGATTACCTGATCGGCGGTGATCAGTCTTTTGAGAACAACTTGGCCGATGGGAATATCAGTTGCTCCGTCGGCTAGCACCTCCACCATCAGCACATCGTCTTCGACTTGGTAGAGCCACAGTTTTTCTGTGGCTTCTTTTATATAAAGGTCTAACTTTTTAATGATTGGTTTGCGCTGCCAGGCGATTTCATTCCACAGGCCGCCAAACTCCCATACCCTGCCGGTTGTCCAGCCATCGGACAAGAAAAAATACTTCACAGATCGCGAGTAAGGTCAAAGGTTCAATGGCATTATCTCTGGTCCTGTTGCTTTTTTACACCGAGTCTCTGAAATCTTGATGCTTCCTTTTGACATCTTGAGAAAATAGTTGCATTTGTAGCTTGGTGCTCATGGTTCAAGTCATAGGGAATATCTGAAAGCTTTATGGGACCATTGCTGTGGCGCCTATGTCTAAAGGACAGACTACGCCACCAGTAGGTTGCTATAAGTTGGTTTTTGTTCTGTCCGGAAGTGGGGGGTGATGGTGTGGACAGTTATCTGGTAGATGCACCCTGATGTCTGACTCCTAAGCTCTTTTTGAGCCTAGGAGTTTTTTTTGCTCATTTTTAGATCGTGGTGATGTTTGAGGCTTTGTCCGGAAGTGGGGGGTGATGGTGTGGACAGTTATCTGGTAGATGCACCCTGATGTCTGACTCCTAAGCTCTTTTTGAGCCTAGGAGTTTTTTTTGCTCATTTTTGAGTCCTCGCTCGTGCCAAAAAATATAGGCATCGATAATGTAGCTGTTGGTTGCTATGTGACCTTTCTCCCGTAGCTCATAAACAGTATTATTTTTGGATGAATCAAGAGGCCGACTCAATGGCAAAGATGCGCGTAGGCTTATTATTTGGTGGATGCTCGGGAGAGCATGAGGTGTCTATTTCTTCGGCCCAAGCCATTGCTCGAGCATTGGGTCTTGGGGATAATGCAGAGAAGTACGATGTGGTGCCTGTGTACATCCGTAAGGATGGCAGGTGGGTGATGGATGCCCAAGCTGTGTTGATGTCTGGGGAGCCATTGGTGCCTGAAGATGGGGTTGTAGAACCGACCCAGCGTATACCCACGGCTGTCAATGGCATTGATATTTGGTTCCCTGTTCTACATGGGCCCAATGGTGAGGATGGCACCATCCAGGGGATATTTGAACTGATGCAGATGCCCTATGTGGGCTGTGGTGTTTTAGCGTCAGCTGTGGGAATGGATAAGCTGGCGATGAAGTCTGCTTTTGCTCAGACAGGATTGCCCCAAGTGAAGTATATGGAGGTGTTGCGATCGCAAGTCTATTCCAACCCCTGTATTTTCCCCAAGCTGTGTGACGACATCGAAGCTAGCCTCGGCTATCCATGTTTTGTCAAGCCCGCTAACTTGGGGTCATCAGTGGGTATTGCCAAGGCCAAGGATCGTCAGGAACTAGAAGCTGCCCTCGACAGCGCAGCCAGCTATGATCGCCGCATCATTGTAGAAGCGGGAGTGATTGCCCGTGAGGTAGAATGCGCCATTTTGGGTAACGATAACCCAAAAGCTTCTGTGATTGGTGAAATTAGTTTTAACGCCGATTTTTACGATTACGAAACAAAATACACCAGTGGACAGGCCGATTTAGCCATTCCGGCACCGCTTCCAGCCGATATTGTGACCACAATTCAGGAGCAGGCGATTCAAGCGTTTCAAGCGATTGATGGCGCCGGCCTATCGCGGGTAGATTTCTTCTATCTAGAAGCCACAGGTGAGGTCATTATCAATGAAATCAATACCTTTCCGGGGTTTACTGCTACCAGCATGTACCCCATGCTGTGGCAGGCCTCTGGAGTTCCGTTTGACCATCTAGTTGACCGACTCATTCAACTGGGGTTAGAGCGTACGAGCCATAAGTCTTAGACTATCTGGCATTACAAAAATGTAAGATGTTTGATCACAGTGGGGGACATCGCTCAAACCCTATCTATATTGGTCATACGCTTGCCTTTTGCTGCATCTGTGAGGTTAGTTAGGTCAATGCGTATCTCTGAAAGTTTGAAATTAAAATGGCTAACCTGACGAGCAATCGTCGACTGCCTCCGTTGATTGCTACATAAAGGCTCTAGCTTGTTTAGAGGAGTAACTAGAATGAAAGCCATTTTGACTGTGATCCTAGCAACTATTGCCAGTGCAATGGTTGCTATGCCGGCCTATGCTGGCGATATTACTGCGGGTAAGCAAGTGTTTGATAACAACTGTGCTACCTGTCACGCGGGGGGAAGCAATGCCGTTGTCTCTTCGCAGACGCTGAAACAAGAGGCCCTGGAGAGCTATTTGTTTAACTATGGCACGGACCACAATGTTGAGGCGATTGTCTACCAGGTTGCCAATGGTAGAGGTGCGATGCCCTCGTTTCAGGGACGTATAAGCAATAAGGCAATTGCGGACGTTGCTGCTTATGTGAAAGATCAGTCTGAAAATGATTGGTCAGACTAGCTGTCTAATTTACCGCTGTAGAAGATTCGTTGGCTAATCACATTACGTTGGCAGCCACGGATGTAAGGGTATAGCAAATGTCGTGATGCCTTATGACATGTGTGAGTCAGGTTAGCGGCGGCAATATCAGCCTCTTAGAGATATC
>ERZ1740065.18-NODE-18-length-84886-cov-7.047518_pt1 | contig 84886 bp, 71 predicted proteins | sample MGYA00581738_ERZ1740065 | MGnify/ENA primary metagenome ERZ1740065 (study PRJEB43018, sample SAMN04849749) | marine metagenome | isolation source: floating plastic debris | place: Pacific Ocean | collected 2008-09-01 | study: EMG produced TPA metagenomics assembly...
AGCGCTATATCACCAACGCGCCGCACGCCGATGTCGCGCTGATCATGGCGCGCACCGAAAAAGAGGCTCTGCCCAAAAACGCGCATGTGAGCGCCTTCCTTGTGCCGATGGACAGCCCGGGTGTGTCGACCGGATCGCCCGACAAGAAGATGGGCCAGGAAGGCAGCCATATCTCGGACGTGATGCTCGACGATGTGAAGGTGCCGGGCGATGCTCTGCTGGGTGGAGAGACGGGCAAGGGCTTCCGCTTTGCGATGCAGAGCCTCGACAATGGCCGTATCTCGGTGGGCGCGACCGCGACGGGTTACGCTCGGCGAGCGCTCAATTCGGCAATCCGCTACGCCAATGAGCGCAAGGCGTTTGGCGAACCGATCGCGCGCTTTCAGCTGATACAGGCGATGCTGGCCGACAGCGAGACTGAGATCTACGCCGCCGAATGCATGATGAAGGATGTGACCGCGCGGGCTGACGCGGGCGAGAACATCCTCGTCAAAGCCGCCGCCTTCAAGGTCTTCGCCTCCGAGATGTGCGGACGCGTCGTTGACCGTGTGGTCCAGATCTATGGCGGGGCGGGCTATCTCGCCGAATACGAAGCCGAACGCTATTTCCGCGACGCACGGATCTACCGCATTTACGAAGGCACAACGCAGATCCTGCAACTCCAGATCGCCAAGCACATGCTGCGCGAATGGGAAGCCGCCAACGGCTGATTCTTTTGCGCGCTATCCCGGGTGGACCGTCCTCAAGCAGCGAAGCGGTAGGACAGAAAAGACGCGGAGGGCGCGGGTGGCTAGGGCAAAGCTCAGACGGATGTCTGAGCGCACGCAACAAGGACTCTGAATGTACCAATTGTTGAACGACCTCTCGATCATCGAGGTCTCCAGCTTTGTCGCCTCGCCCACGGCCGGGCTTTATTGCGCGCAGATGGGCGCGGAAGTGATCCGTGTTGATCACAAGGCGGGCGGGCTCGACTACGATCGCTTTATGCTGACCGAAGAGGGCCGCTCGCTGTCCTGGGAGAACCTGAACCGGGCCAAGAAATCGGTCGCGCTCGACCTGCGCAGCGGCGAGGGGCGCGAATTGTGCGTGGAGCTGGCCGCAAAGACGGGCCAGTGCATCACCAACCTGCCCGAAAAGAGCTTTCTCAGCCACGCCGCAATGCAAGCGCAGCGCGAAGATATGGTGAGCGTGCGGATCATGGGCTGGCATGATGGGCGCCAAGCGATGGACTTCACTGTCAACGCCGCCTCGGGCTATCCGCTGATGACGGGGCCTGAGGAGTGGGACGCGGAAACCGCCCCGCCGATAAGCCAGCCACTGCCCGCCTGGGACTTTATCACCGGGGCCTACACCGCCTTTGCGCTGATGACCGCGCTGCACAACCGCACGGTCACGGGCCAAGGCACCGAATTGCGCGTGCCGCTCGGCGATGTCGCGATTGGCACTATGGCCAACTCGGGCACCATGGCCGAAATGCTCTATCGCGGCGGCAATCGCGAACGGCTCGGCAACGCGATCTGGGGGGCGTTCGGGCGCGACTTTCAGGCGAAGGACGGCACCCGCTTCATGATCGCCGCGCTGACGCCCAAGCAGTGGGACGGCCTTGTTGCGGCTTTCGACATGGCGGAGCCGATCGCTGCGCTGGAGCAGCAGCTTGGGGTGGATTTCAGCGCCGGAGACCGCCCGCGCTTTGAAAACCGCGCGCCGCTGTTCGACCTGTTTCAAAGCGCCGCCGAGCAGCACGATTACGCCGATCTTGCCGCGCGCATGGCCGCGCACGGATGCACGTTTGAGCGCTACCGCTCGCATTACGAAGCGTCGCTTGATCCAGTGCTGGTGGCGGACAACCCGCTGTTTGGCCCCTCACCCGCAAACCCCTCAGGGCTCGAATACCCCGCGACGCGCTCTTTCGCGAACCTGCCCGCGCAAGTGGCGGGTGACCCTGCGCCGGCGCCCTTCCTGGGCCAACACTCAGAAGAGGTGCTGGCGGAAAGGCTGGGGCTCTCTTCCGGCGCGATTGCCAAACTGATCGACGCTGGCACCGTCGCTCTCTCCGATGAAAACGCCGATTATTCGCACCGATAAGGGAACGCCATCATGACACGCCGCGCCGCCATCTGCACTCCGCTTCGCACGCCCGTTGGCAAGTTTCTGGGAGGCCTCTCGAGCCTCAACGCAGGCGAATTGGGGGCGGTGATCTTGAAATCGCTGATCCAGCGTTCGGGCATCGACCCTGCGCGCGTCGACGATGTCGTCTTCTCGCAAGGCTATGGCAACGCCGAAGCGCCTGCGATTGGCCGATGGAGCTGGCTGGCAGCGGGCTTGCCTATCGAAGTGCCCGGCTACCAGCTCGATCGCCGCTGCGGCTCCGGGCTGCTTGCGGTCGCTAACGCAGCGATGATGGTCGAGACCGGCATGGCCGATGTGGTGGTCGCGGGCGGGTGCGAGAGCATGTCCAATGTTGAGCACTACACTTTGCAAGGGCGCGGCGGCGCGCGGATGGGCGACATCACGCTCTATGATAGGCTGTCGCGTGGGCGCTTGATGAGCCAGCCGATCGAGCGCTTTGGCGTGATCACCGGCATGATCGAGACCGCGGACAATCTTGCGAAAGACTACAGCATCACCCGCGAAGAGGCTGACGCCTACGCCGTGCGCTCGCACCAGAACGCGGCGCGCGCCTGGGAGGAAGGCAAGTTCGACGCGCAGCTCGTGCCGGTAGATGTCCCCCAGCGGCGCGGCGATCCGGTGACCTTTGCCAAAGATGAAGGCTATCGCGCGGACGCGTCGATGGAGACACTCGGCAAACTGCGCGCGATTGATGGCAAGCGCGACCCTGAGGCTATCGTCACCGCCGGTAACGCCAGCCAGCAGAACGACGCGGCCGCGGCCTGCCTTGTCGTCGCCGAAGAGAAACTCGAAGAATTAGGCCTTGAACCGATGCTGTGGTTTGGCGGCTGGTCAGCGGCGGGGTGCGATCCCTCGCGCATGGGCATCGGCCCGGTCCCGGCGGTTGAGCGTCTGTTTGAGCGGCGCGGATACAGCTGGGACGATGTCGACCTGGTCGAATTGAACGAAGCCTTCGCGCCGCAAGTACTCGCCGTGCTCAAGGGCTGGGGCTGGAGCGCGGATGACAGCCGCCGCGACATCCTCAACGTCAACGGTTCGGGCATTTCGCTGGGCCATCCGATCGGGGCCACCGGCATCCGCATCCTCGCCGACATGGCCTATGAGATGGAGCGCCGCGGCGCGCGCTACGGGCTGGAGACGATGTGCGTGGGCGGCGGACAGGGCATGGCCGCGATGTTTGAGCGCGCAGCCTGATGAGCGAGTTCGACGCCTGGATCGGTCGCGAGATGCACGCCACCGACCGGCTCGATGAAGGGCTTGCAGCGCGTTGGCTGGCGACGTTTGATCGCGACATGCCTGAGCCTGCGATCATGCCCCAGGGCATCCACTTCGCTTTGTGCCCACCCCAAGCGCCAAGCTACAGACTGGGTGAAGACGGCCATCCGGAGCGCGACCGGACCGGTGCCGGCTTTCTCCCGCCTTTTCCCATGCCCCGCCGTATGTGGGCCTCAAGCGCCATGGAATTCCTGGCGCCTCTCGCGGTGGGCTCCGCCATCGAGCGCACCAGCCGCGTGGCGTCGATCCGCGAAAAGGAAGGCGGCTCGGGTAAGCTCGCCTTTGTAAATGTCGAGCATGAGACGCACGCCGACGGCGCGCTGTGCGTGCGCGAGACGCAAACTTTGGTCTATCGCGACGCCGCCCCACCCAACGCACCGCTGAGCCCGCCAGAGCGAGGCGACGGGTGGTTCGATTTTACAAAATGGGACGCGATGATAACGCTCACTCCGGATCCGCGTCTGTTGTTCCGCTATTCCGCGCTGACCTTCAACACGCATCGCATCCACTATGACGCGCCCTATGCCCGGGGCGTAGAGCGCTATCGCGGGCTGGTGGTCCATGGGCCGCTCACCGCAAGCTTGATGCTGCAACTCGCCGCGCGTGAGCTGGGCGCGAACACGGTGCAGCGCTTTGAATTTCGCGGAGTCTCCCCAGCGATAGCGGACGAGAAGCTGCACATCGCCTTACGCAAGGATGACGAGGGCTACGCCTTGGGCGCGTTTGCCGAGGACGCGCGTGAGGTGATGACGGCCAAGGCCACCACCTAACCCTTTGGCGGTCGCCCCCGGCGCGGATGTGCGCTTTGCCCCGCCTCGATCCCTCGTGCGGACAACGCCTCACGCAAGAGCATCTCGATCTGCGCGTTCGCGGAACGCAGCTCCGCCCCGGCGAGCCGCTCAATCGCGGCGTGGACCGCCGGATCGAGACGGAGCGCGAAGGCCTTTTTGGCCGGGGGTCTTGCGGGTGCAGCCATCGCTGCCTCCTGGTGCGGTGAGGTTTACTGGTAAAGCGTTCCGGCGTTAACGACAGGCTGCGCTTCGCGATCGCCGCACAGCACCACCATCAGGTTCGAGACCATCGCCGCGCGGCGTTCATTGTCGAGTTCGACCACGCCATCCCATGACAGTTTGCTGAGCGCGTCTTCCACCATGCCCACAGCGCCCAGGACCACCTTCTTGCGCGCCGCAATCACGGCGTCAGCTTGCTGGCGGCGCAGCATCGCGCCAGCGATTTCGGGGGCGTAAGCGAGGTGGGTGAGACCCGCTTCGTCGACGATGATGCCAGACACTCTGAGCCGCTCGTTCAATTCCTCGCGCAGCTCGGTGTTGACCACGTCCGCGCTGCCGCGCAGCGTCACCTTGTCCTCTTCGCTCATGTCGTCATACGGATAGCGCGACCCCACGGTGCGCAGCCCCGCTTCGATCTGGATGTTCACGAATTCCTCGTAATTCTCGACGTCGAACACGGCCTGTGCGGTGTCCGCGACCCGCCACACGACGTTGCAGGCGATCTCGATCGGGTTGCCGCGCAGATCGTTGATCTTGACCTTGTCGGAATGGATGTTGTGGGCGCGCACGCTCACTTTCTTCTTACTCATCCACGGCCAGATCCACTGCAGACCCTCTTTGCGCACCGTCCCGCGATATTCTCCAAAGAGAGTGATGACGACGGCCTGGTTGGGCTGGATCATGAAAAAGCCCACAGCGATCATAATGAACGCCGCCACGCTGAGAATCAGGAACGGAATACCGATTACCGGGCCCAGCGCAACGCCACCGCCCGACCCAAAGAAGACCGGCACAAACACAAGGATCGCCACCAGGATGGCGAGCATGACATAGCCGTTATAGGCCGATCCCGCGCGTTCCTGGCTGGTGGCAATAACGCGATTGGTGTCACTCATAATCGAATCTCCCCTGATATAAATATAATATCATCTTTATATCAGAAGAGGTGTTTTGTCCAGATAGATCGCCTCCCCGCTAGATCGGGTAATCCTTGATCGGCTGCATCGCCGCATAGCTTTCGGGCTTTGGCGCGCGGCCCAGATCGGGAAATTCTATCGCAGGCGGCTCGACATGCGTGTCGGGCAAGCGATCGAGCAGGTCGCGGATCAAGGTGAGTCGCCCACGCTTTTGATCGTTGAAATCGACCAGCGTCCACGGGGCGTAAGGCGTGTGCGTTGCCGCCAGCATCGCCTCGCGCGCTTCGGTGTAGGCGTCGTATTGCTCGCGCGCGGCGAGATCGATGGGGGAGAGTTTCCAACGCTTCAACGGATCATCGAGCCGCTCGCGCAGGCGCTCTTCCTGGTTTTCCTGATCGGTGGTGAGCCAATATTTGAACAAGAGGATGCCATCATCGGTGAGCAGCTTTTCAAACACGGGCGCCTGATCCAGAAACCGCTCAACCTGCGCGTCATTGGCAAAGCCCATCACCCTCTCAACACCCGGGCGATTGTACCAGCTGCGGTCGAACAGAACGATCTCACCCGCGTGCGGCAGGTGCTGGATATAGCGCTGGAAGTACCACTGGCTTTGCTCATCCTCAGTCGGCTTACCGAGCGCCACGGTGCGGCATTGGCGGGGGTTCAACTTGTCGCGCACGGCCCGGATCGCGCCGCCCTTGCCGGCTGTGTCGCGGCCTTCGAACACCACCACAATCCGCGCGCCCGTGGTCCGCGCCCAGCGCGCCATGCCCACCAGTTCTTCGGTCATCGGTTCGAGGAGCGTGCGATAGTCTTTGCCTTTAAGCGCCATACGGGTTCTCTTTTTTGCCTTGTGCCCGGCTGAAGCTAGCCGCAAAGTGGCGGCCATGGCCACTCTTGCTGATCTGGACACCGATTACGCCGCCTTGCCCGATCTGCCGGACGGCGTCTTTACCGCGCCGCTGGTGCGTCCGGCGCATGTCGGGGAGGATTGGGTGGCGCCCTCGCAAACGGTCTATTCGAACGAACAGCACGCGATCTGGGACGATCTGTTCGCGCGCCAGATGGAGATTTTGCCCGGCCGCGCCGCCTCGGCGTTTCTTAAAGGGCTGGAAAAGCTCGACCTTGGCCAAGGCGGCGTTCCCGATTTTAGCGCGATGTCAGAGGAACTGGGCGCGCTCACCGGGTGGAGCGTGGTGCCCGTGCCAATGCTGATCCCCGATCACGTCTTCTTCTGGCATCTGGCGAACCGACGTTTCCCGGCCGGCAATTTCATCCGCACGCGTGAGACGTTTGACTATATCCAGGAACCCGACGTGTTTCACGACGTGTTCGGTCATGTGCCGATGCTGACCGACCCGGTGTTCGCCGATTACATGCAGGAATATGGCCGCGCCGGTTGGAAGGCGATGCGCTACAACCGGCTGAAGGCGCTGGGCTCGCTTTATTGGTACACGGTCGAATTCGGCCTTATCGAGGAAGCGGACGGGATAAAGGCCTATGGCGCGGGTATCTTGTCAGGCCCGACCGAGGCGGTCTTTGCGGTCGAAGCGAAGAGCCCCAATCGCATCATGCTCAACGTCGATCGGGTGATGCGCACCGATTACGTGATCAGCGATCTCCAGCCGACCTATTTCGTTATCGAGAGCTTTGAAGACCTTTACCGCCAGACGGTGGAGCGGGACTTTGACCGGCTCTATCGCAATCTTCCCGCCGGTTTTACCTACGCCAACAGCGCGGTGATCGATGTCGACTATGTCGTCAGCCGAGGCACGCAGGAATACCATTTGCGCGGCGGGGCGAGCAGTCAGACGGCGCCCGTTTGATCGTCTTTTCTTGGGCGGATGACGGCAAAGTAATAGATCACAAGCGCCAGTATCGCGCCCCCGGCGCCCGCGCTCAACCCCAGCGCCGTCAGGCCGCCAAGCATGGATCCGCCGTTGAACACAAAGCCAAAGAGGACAGCGGCCACAAGGCCCAGACCGATCTGGCTGAGAATCGCGGAAGGCGCGTCGGTGCGCGCCAGAACCGAGCTGAACCAGCCGAGGCTCATGCCGAGAATTATCAGAACAAAAATCGCCATTGTTGGTCCGTTGGAAGAGACGGGTGCGCCGCGTTCCATCAACCCTCCTGTCGCGCGGTGGTTCCGCCGCAACAGCGCGTAAGGGGCGCTTTAGAAGAAGTACAGCAGCGCCGCGCCCATCGCCACACGATACAGGACAAACACCAGCATCGAGGCGCGCTTGAGGAAATTCATCAAAAACGCCATCGTCAAAAAGGCCGCCACGAAGGTCAATCCTCCTGCGATCAGCGCGTCAAAGGCGAGATCCACGCCGGCTTCAAAGATCTCAGGAACGATCAACACCCCCGCGCCCGCGACCGCGGGGATTGAAAGCAAGAAGCTGAACCGCGCGGCCTCGACCCGTTTGTAGCCCAGCGCGCGCGCTGCCGTCATTGTGACGCCCGAACGGCTGGTCCCCGGAATGATCGCCAGCGCCTGCGCGAGGCCGACGAGGAGCCCATCGCGCCAGCTCATATCCTCAAACACTTTCTCTTCGCGCCCGAGCCAATCGGCGAGGCCCAGCAGGATGCCATAGGCGATGAGGTTACAGGCGATGAGGTCGGTAAACCGGATCGAGCCCATCAGGTCGCCATCGACAATGGTGATGCCAAAGACGCTGGTTGCGATGCCGTTGAACACACCCAGCTTAATCGACAGGCCAAAGGCCACAGCCGGGATAGTGCCCAGGACAATCCACCAGAACAACCGCCGTTCCGCCGGGGCGCCCGGCGCCTTGGCGCCGATCCCGACGCTGGCAAACCCTCCCCGCGCGAGCACCAGCACATCCTTGAAGAAATAGACGATGATCGCGAGCAGCGATCCGACATGCACCGCAACGTCAATAAGCGGGCCCTGATCGGCAAAGCCGGTGAAGAACGAGATCAGAATGAGGTGCCCGGACGAGGAGATCGGCAGGAATTCGGTGATCCCCTGGACGACCGCGATGATGAGCAGCTGAAGGAAGGTCATGTCCCGCGCTCCATGGCAGGGGCGCAGGCCAAGTCAATTGATTGTTCGGGTGCGGATGGCGGTGGCGGCGTGCGCTCCAGACAACGCTGTCACCAAATCCGCACGCGTTCCTCGGGCGGCAGGTACAAAGCGTGCTCTTCGGTCACGCCAAAGGCCTCATACCATTCGTCGAGATTGCGCACGACGCCGTTGACGCGGAATTCTTCCGGGCTGTGGCTGTCGGTGCGCAGACGGTTGCGGTAATTGGCCTCACGCTGGGTGGAGCGCCAGACCTGAGCCCAAGCGAGAAAGAAGCGCTGATCGCCGGTCAGGCCATCGATCACCGGCACATCCTGGCCCTTGGTCGCGATCTTGTAAGCGCGGTAGGCCAGGCTCAGCCCACCCAGATCGCCGATATTCTCACCCAGGGTCAGTCGGCCGTTCACGCAGGTTTCGCCTTCGTCGAACGGGCAATAGGCGTTGTACTGCGCGACCAAAGCGTCGCCAAGCGTGTCAAACGCGGCGCGGTCTTCATCTGTCCACCAATTGCGCAGCTTGCCAGTCGCGTCGTATTTGGAGCCCTGATCGTCAAAGCCGTGGCCGATCTCGTGCCCGATAACCCCGCCAATCGCCCCGTAATTGACAGCGGGATCGGCGTTAAGGCCAAAGAAGGGCGGCTGCAGGATCGCGGCCGGAAAGACGATCTCGTTCTTGGTAGGATTGTAGTAGGCGTTGACGGTCTGCGGCAGCATGAACCACTCGGTCCGGTCAATCGGCTGGCCCAGCTTGGCAACGCTGTCGGCCAGGCCCCAGGCGCTCGCCGCGATGGAGTTTTCCAGCGGGCTGTCTCCCACTTCTAACCCTTCATAGACCTCAAGGTTCGGGCGGTAGCCGATCTTGGGGTCGAAGCTGGCAAGCTTTTCGAGCGCCTGCTTCTTCGTGTCCGCGCCCATCCAATCCAAGGAGTCAATGCTCTCGCCCACCGCGAGGCGGAGATTGGCGACAATGTCATCCATCGCCGCTTTGCTTTCGGGCGGAAAATAGCGTTCGACGTAGGACTTGCCGAGCAGCTCGCCCAGCGCTCCTTCGGTCGCACGGATGGCGCGTTTCCAGCGTGGACGCTGTTCGGGCGTGCCGCGCAGGGTTTTGCCGTAAAAGCCAAAGCGCGCCGCATCAAACCGCGTCGGCAGGACCGAGGCGTTGTTCGAAAGGAAGGATTTGATCGACCAGGCCTGCCAGGTCGCTAACGGGACCTCGTTCAAAAGCTCTATCATGCCGGGAAGACCCTTGCCGATCTGCGCCAGTGTCTCTTCGGAAAGGCCCAGCGCTTCAATCTCTTCGTCGGTCGGCGGCATCAGGCTGACGACATAGATGGGCGAGGCATCAAGGCCGATCTTGGCGAGCATCTCACCGGCGGGGAAATCGCCCGCCATCGCATCGATATCGTCGGCGGACAGCGCGTTATAGGTCAGATCACGGTTACGGCGCACGGTGCGCGCCCAGCTGATCTCACGCGCGATCCGCTCTTCCAGAGCGTAGACGGCAACGGTCGCGCCAGCGGGGTCTTCATAGCCCGCTTCGGTGAACAGGAAGGTGAGGTAATCGCGATACGCGGCCTGGATCGTCTGACCCTTTTCGCTGTCATCAAGATAATAATCGCGGTCCGGAAGGCCGAGCCCGCCAAAGCCCAAATAGGAGACATAGCGGTCGGGCTGCTTAGCATCGACATTGACGAAGCCGCCCAGCGGGCTGGGATAGCCCGGTGTTGCCCACAGCGAGGCGAGCTCGGCCATCGACCCCGCGCCCGCCATCGCGTCGATAAAGGGCTGCGCCGGAGCCAGGTCGGCGGCGTCAATAGCGTCGGTGTCGAGAAAAGCGTTATGGACCGCCACCAGCCTAGTCTCATCCGCGGAGAGGTCGGCCGGGTCCTTAGCCACCAGCTCATCCATCAACGTTTTCACATCACTCGTCGACTTTTCGCCCAGAAGGGTAAACGCGCCAAAACGGCTGAACTCGGAAGGCAGCGGGTTGGCATCGAGCCAGTCCTGATTGACATAGCCGAAGAAATCATCGCCCGGCGCAATCGTGCTGGAAAGCAGAGCGGGATCGACGCCCCATTCGCCGAAGCTCATCGTTGGCGTCGCGACCGGTTCGGCGGTGCCTTCATCCAGCGCTTCGAGCAGAGCCTCGATCGCTTGCCCGGGGGCCTCTTCCCCAAGATCCGCGTGGTCGTGCACCTGCGGCTGGGCGGCCGCTCCGCTGGCGTACGCGCCGGAAACAGCGAGGACAGCAGCGGAGGCCAGCAAAGGTGCGTTGAAAGAGCGGGTGGAGCGGATCATAGAGCGGTCCCTGACTGTATCGTGATCGAAAGCGGTAAAATGTTCTAGCGCCACCAATCCACGAGCGAGGTCATTGGTCCCGCGATCGCAGCGGTTCGTAGAAATTTCCCGCCAATGATATAATGTTACGCAGCTTGATCGGTCGCGAATTGCAGCGATGCAAGCCGCGCGTAGAGCCCGCCCGCCTGCGCAAGCTCCGCATGCGTGCCCTGCTCAACGATCCGACCCTCTTCCAGCACGATGATCCGGTCGGCGGCCCGAACGGTGGCGAGCCGATGCGCAATCACAAGCGTCGTGCGGTTCTTCATCAGCGCGTCGAGCGCTTGCTGCACCAATTGTTCGCTTTCCGCATCAAGCGCGCTCGTCGCCTCGTCGAGCAGCAGGATCGGCGCGTCGCGAAGGAGCGCGCGGGCGATCGCGACGCGCTGTTGCTGGCCGCCCGACAATTGCGCGCCGCCTTCGCCCAGATAGGTGTCGAGCCCTTGCGGCAGGTCGCGCAGGAAGCGCTCGGCGTTAGCCGCTCGCGCAGCGTCCCAGATCTGATCCTCGTTCGCGTGCCATTGGCCATAACGCAGATTGTCGCGCGCGTTGGCGCTGAACAGCACACCGTCCTGCGGCACCAGCGCAAGGCGATCGCGAATATCAGCGGGATCAGCTTGGGGAAGCGGCACTCCGTCCAGCCGAATGGTGCCCGCTTGCGGATCGTAAAAGCGTTCGACCAGCTGGAAGATGGTCGACTTGCCCGCGCCGGAAGGACCGACGATCGCCACGGTCTCGCCCGGTTCGATCTCGAGACTGAAATTCTCAAGCGCCGCGACCTCGGGCCGAGCCGGGTAACGAAAGGTGACGTTGCGGAAGGAAAGTCCGCCGCGCGCGGGGTGAGGCAGACGTTCGGGACGCGCAGGGGCCTCAATCTCGGGCTCAGCGGCGAGCAACTCGGCCAGCCGGCTCGCCGCGCCCGCGCCGCGAAGCAATTCGCCATAGACTTCGGACAAAGCCTGAAACGAGCCCGCGACCAGGGCCGCGCCAAAGATAAAGGCGAGGATCGTACCGCCCGTGATATCGCCAGACGCCACGCGCTCTGCACCGCGCCACAGCAACAGCACCACCGATCCAAAGATCGCAGCGATCAGCATCGATGTCATCGCGGCCCGCAAAATGATCCGGCGGCGCGCGGTGTCAAAAGTCTGCTGGACCGCGTCGGCAAACCGATCCGCTTCGCGCGATTGCTGGTTGAAGCTCTGAACGATCTTCATCGCGCCCAGCACTTCGCTCACCAAAGCGCCGACATCGGCCACGCGATCCTGACTGTCGCGCGAGATGATCCGGATGCGGCGACCAAAGAAGATGATCGGCAAACCGATGGCGGGAATGCCCAGGATCAGCCAGATCGTGAGGTCGGGCAACAGCCAAAACAGGTAAATCATCCCGCCCAAGCCCATAAAGGCGTTGCGCAAGGCGATCGAAACCGTGGTCGCCACCACGGTTTCGATGATCGCGGTGTCAGCGGTCATGCGGCTCGAAATTTCGCGGGGGCTGTTCTTCTCGTAAAAGCCGGGCGACAGACGCATCAGATTGCGGTGGACCTTGGTGCGGATGTCGGCGACCACGCGCTCCCCGATCCAGCTTACGAAGTAGAACCGCGCCGCCGTGCCTATCGAGAGCACAGCAACCAGCAACAGAAGGTAATGAAAGCCACTGTCAATATCGGGGGCGCCCCCATCGACCGCGCCGAATCCGCGATCCACGATCATCTTGGCGGCCGGCGCCAGAGCGAGCGTGGCGGCCGCGGTGACCATCAGCGCGAGGAAGGCGAGGATCACCTGGCGCGGATATTTTGCCGCTTCGCGATAGATCATTGTTAGTGGGGCGAGCGAACGCGACGCGGGAGCGTCTTCCGTATCGCCTTGCGCTAGCGCAGGGTCAGCTTCGCCGAGATCGCTTTGAGCCAAAGCGTCTTGCGGAGTCTCATTCGGCTCTTCAGGGGAAAGGTGGGCCACATCGCCAGTCATACGGCCCACGATCTAGTCCCGATCTCCCGCAATTTCACGTGTAAAAAGCGCACAGTTTGCGCGGCTGTGCCAATGTGACCGATATTGTGCATTGCACAATTGGTTGCGAACGGCCATCTACCCCCTTGCAAAGGGCTCTTAAAGGACCCGGTGCTAGATCGGGCTGAGCCAGCGGGATGGGCGCAGCGCATACGTGTTTCCTGGCCGGGGGATCGAGAGCCGGGGAGCGCGCGAATGGACGCCTCGCCCAGACATATGGCGAGGAAGAAGAGGGAACGCGGCCCATGCTTTATCAAGCCTATGAATTGCAGCGCAGCTGGCTCAACTCCGTGAGCTCGGTCGCCTCGATCAGTTCTGAAATGCTCAGCAATCCGGCTAACCCGGTTGGACGGCTGGGCTTTGGTTCGATGGCAGCGAACGCGCTCGACGTGCTTGCCCACGCCACCGCCGCCTATTCCAAGCCCGCTTTTGGCATCACCGAGATCGAGGTCGACGGCGAATTGCATCCGGTCGAAGAGGCGGTGGTTGTCAACCGCCCGTTCGGCGATCTCAAACGCTTTCGCCACACTGGCCTTCCTGAAACTTCACCGCGCCTGCTGATTGTCGCGCCGATGAGCGGTCACTACGCGACGCTTTTGCGCGGCACGGTCGAGCGGATGCTGCAGAGCTGCATCGTCTACATCACCGATTGGGCCGATGCCAAAATGGTGCCCCTGCACGAAGGGCATTTCGATCTGGATGATTATATCGACTACCTGATCGACTTTCTTGAGCAAGTTCACCTCGAAGGCGCCAACAAAGGAGGCAAACGCCCGCATATGATGGCGGTGTGCCAGCCCAGCGTGCCCGCTTTTGCTACGACCGCGCTGCTCAACCAGAACGGCTCGCCCGCAAGCCCGGAAACGCTGACCATGATGGGCGGCCCGATCGACACGCGCGAAAGCCCGACCAGCGTCAACAACCACGCTATGGAGCGCCCGATCGAGTGGTTCCGGCAAAGCGTGATCGCCAAGGTTCCGATGAATTATCGCGGCGCCGGGCGGCGGGTCTATCCCGGCTTTATGCAGCTTTCCGCGTTCATGAGCATGAACCTGCAAAACCACATGATGAGCCACTATGAGATGTTCAAGCACCTCACCACCGGCAATGAGGAAGGCGCGCAGGCGACCAAGGATTTCTACGACGAATACCGCGCGGTGTGCGACATGACGGCGGAATTCTACCTCCAGACGGTCGAGGAAGTGTTCCAGAAACACTCCATCCCCAACGGCACGTTCAAGCATCGCGGCGAAGTGGTCGATCTTACAGGAATCACGCACACCGCGCTGCTCGCGATCGAAGGCGAGCGCGACGATATCTCAGGGCTGGGCCAGACCAAGGCCGCGCTCAAACTCGCGACCGGCCTGCCCGAGGCGAAGAAGCGCTATTACATGGCCGAAGACGCCGGGCATTACGGCATCTTCAACGGCAGCAAATGGCGCAACAAGGTTGCGCCCGTGGTTGAGGAATTCATCGCGAAGCACGGCTGAAACGCCCGGCTTGAGCGGCGCCGAGCGCGGCTCTGCGCCTGGGCGGGATACGCTCCGATTTGCTTTTTACGCAATTGCGAGGCATTATCAACTTAGGCCCACTATCGGGGCCCGCAGGGGGAAGGCATCGCATGACCGCCATAAAGACACACCAGACCAAGTCTTCTCCAAAGTCCCAACGCGCGATCATTTTTACCGGGCTTATGATCTTTGCGATGGGGCAGACGATCCTGTTCGCGCTGCTTGGCCCGGCCGCGCGCGACATCGGTTTTGCCGAATGGCAGGTGGGCGCGATCATCTCTACCTCCGCGGTGGTGTTCGTGCTGATCTCCCCGGTGTGGGGCACGCTGGCGGATCGCTGGGGGCGCAAGAACGTGATCGTCAGCGGGCTGGCCTCCTACGCGCTGGCCACTCTGCTGTTCGCCTGGCTCTTGAGCCTTGGCCTTGCCGGCGTTCTTGTAGGCGGCGCGGCGTTTGCGTCGCTGATCGGTGCGCGGCTGCTCTATTCGCTTGGCTCGGGCGGAATTCAGCCAGCCGCGGTCGCCATGATGGCGGATCTGACATCGAAAGCGGACCGGTCCGCCGGGGTCGCCGCCGTGGGCGCGGCGTTTGGCCTGGGCACCGTTCTGGGCCCGGGAGTGGCCAGCCTGCTGGTGGATTTCGGACTGCTTATCCCGCTGCTCACCGCAGCGGCGGGCGCCTTTGTCATCGCGCTGCTGGCGGCCGTCTTTGTCGAGGATCCGCCGCGCCGCGACCAGGCCGAAGACGCTAACGAGGACGCCAAGCCAGACCTTCTGGCCCTCGCGCCGTTTCTTGCGCTGGGCACCGGGACCTTTGTTGCCATTTCGGCGATCCAGCAGACGATGTCGTTCTTCATTCAGGATTTCACCGGGACCGACGCGATCGCGGCGACCAAGCTGGCGGGCAACGCCTTCGTGGTGCTGGCTGTGGCCACTCTGGTCGTTCAGGCGGGCGTGGTGCAAACGCTTAAGCCCGCGCCGTCGATCATGCTGGGCTACGGCCTGCCCATCGCTACGCTCGGCATTGTGACCATGGCGCTCGCGCCCAGCTACGCGATCATTCTGGTGGGCTTTGGGATTATGGGCGCCGGGTTTGGCTTGGTCCAGCCGGGCATCAGCGCGATCGTCTCGCTCGCCACAGGAGCCGAGGCGCAAGGCAACGCGGCGGGCTATGTGCAGGCCGCGATGGCCGGCGGCTTTGTGATCGGACCGATCGCGGGCACCTCTCTCTACGCCCTTTCGCCCAAAGCGCCCCTAATGCTCGCCATCGCGTGTTGCGTGGGCTGTTACGCGCTCTTTGGCTGGGCTGTGCGCGGGCGAAAGCGGGTCGAACCCTCCGAAACACCCACGCCGTGAGCCTCACCGGGCGTTAGGCGAGAAAATCCAAGCACCCAGCCTCGCCTAACACCGGGTCGATGATCGCCCTCGTCTCCGTCGGCAAGGCCGCGTACCGCCCGCGCAGGTCCGCAAGACATTTGAGCTGGTATTTGAAGACGCCCTGTTCGTAAGGCAGGCCGTCCACTTCAATGCGGAACGTCGCCTCACCCGCCTCAGCCGCCGCCGCGTTGGCGAGCAGGAACGGGACGTAGACCCGGCCCGCCTCGGCCAGGATAGCCCGCGCCGCTGGTTTGAGATCGGCGCCCGGCGCGTGCCATGCGCCCTCAATCCCGGACGGGTCATCAACGTGCAGCAGCCAGCGATAGGTGTAAGGGTAATCGGCCCGCATCATCGCTTGCGCGGTCGGATCGACACCAAGCTGCGAGAGCTGTCCATACAGACCGAACTCCGCCAGCGAAGGCCGGGTGCCGAACAGCCAGTGCTCGTTCACAACATGCGCTTCGAGCGCATCCAGGATGCGCCGAGTCGACGCCTCGATCAACGGGAAGTTTTCATGCGTGCACCCGACCAGCGCCATGCGGCCCACTTGCCGCTCACGAAACTGGGTCGAAAACGTGTCCATCTGGTCGATCCCCCCGCCCTTGAACGCGTCAAAAGCAAGCCATTCGCTCATCTGTTTCTGATCGACCTCTTCGAGCCAGCGATAGCCGAACATCGCTTTGGTCACCCATTCATCGGCGAAGTCCTCGATCACATGCGCGAGAAAAGCCATCGCTGCGTCTTCGGGCACGATCGAGCGCTCTGTGTGGCGCTCTTCCAGCGTGTAGATCAGCGGGGTCGTGTCGTTGGCGAGTTCGCCGTCGGGAAATTCGAGCACAGGGATGACCGGCGCCTTGAGCTTGGCGCTCAAACTGTGCGCGATGGCGCCGTGCGACCAGATATGGGTGATCCGGCGATAGCGCAGGATCGCGCGCAGCTTCATCGAATAGGGTGAGCCAAGGCTGCCATAAAGCGTGTACATATTCTCTCCCGCGCAGTTAATAGATTCTATTAGCGCGCCTTATGCAGCCTTGCCCGGGCAGCGACAAGCCACAGCCGCACCGTGCGTTAGCGTTTGAACCAGAGCGCCTGCGCCTCTAATCCATGGGCCATGAGCGACCGTCTTTCAAACAGCCGTTTTGACCAGAACCGTTTCATGAGGCGCTTTGGCCTGACAACCCCGATTGCGCTGGCGCCGATGGCGGCGGCCTCGGGCGGGGAACTGGCGGCTGCATCGGCCAAAGCGGGCGCCTTGGGGCTGATCGGCGGGGGCTATGGCGAGCTCGACTGGACGCAGGAGCAACACTCCATCGCCGCCCAGGCGCTCTCGACCGATCCGCAAGCCTCCGCGCGACTAGGCTGCGGTTTCATCACCTGGAAGATGGCGCAGGATCGCTCCGCACTTGATTTCGTGTTGGAGCGCGAGACTCCGCCCACCGCGCTGATGCTGTCTTTCGGCGATCCTACGCTCTTTGCACGCGATATCACCGCGCGTGGCATCCCGCTGATCTGCCAGATTCAGACCATGGCGCAGCTTCCTCAGGCGGTGGACGCAGGCGCGAGCGTGATTGTCGCGCAAGGCGCGGAAGCGGGTGGGCACGGGATGAACGCGTTTGACGGGCGCAGCACCTTCACCTTTGTCCCCGAAATCGCTGATTGGCTCGCCGCGAATGCGCCGCATGTCGACTTGCTGGCAGCGGGCGGCGTTGCCGATGGCCGGGGTCTGGCCGCGGCGCTGACACTGGGCGCGGGTGGCGCGCTGATTGGCACACGCCTGTGGGCGACGAAGGAATCGCTCGCCGCGGACAAGGCCATCGCAGAGGCCGTGCAGGCCAGCGGCGATGACACAGTGCGCTCGGCGGTGTTTGACGTGCTGCGCGAGAAGAACTGGCCTGAGGAATACGATTTTCGCGCGCTTCGTAACGTGATCCACCGCCAGTGGGAGGACCGGATGCATGAGCTGCGCGCCGACCCCGCGGCCGCGATTGCCGATTACAAAGCGGGCGTTGACGCGCAGGATTTCAGCCGCGCCCATGTCACCGTGGGCGAAGGCGCCGGATTGGTTGGCAACTGCCTTAGCGCGGGCGATGTGATTGCTCAGATCACCGCCGAGGCGCGGTCTTTGCTGGGCTAGGCCCCTGGCCAACGCTCAGCGGGCATGAGGAACAGATCGGTTTCCTTGGGCTTCGCTCCCGCCGCGGTCAGCATCGCGTGGACCTGGCCGCGATGGTGGGTCTGGTGGTTGAAGAAATGGGTGAAGACCACGCCAAGCGGCGCCTTGGCGTTCGCTTCGATCGCGCCGCTATACCATTCGAGCGAGCCTTTAACCGGCCCCGCCTCGTAAGCGTCGCAAAAGCCAATCAAGGTCGTGTCGAGCTCCGCACGCTTTACGACAAGCTCTTCGAAATCATCAACAAATTGCCCGCTTTCAGGGTTCGGCACGTCAGGCGGTTCGCACAGATCAAAGCGCGACAGCCAGATGCGATCGGCCCAGTAAACGTGGCTGAGCGTGCCATGGATCGACTGGAAGAACGCGCCGCGATCCTTGCGCCGCGCGTCCTCACCAAGCCCGGCCGCCGCGTCAAACACACTTTCGTTCTGCCAGCGATTGTAGCGCGCCATGGACCGCAAATAGTCGCTGGTGATCACTCCGCTTCCCATCCCTTTCTTGCTCGCAAGCAAAGTACGTCAAGACCGCGATGCGCGCCAGACGAAAGGGGCGCTACGGTTTTTGCGGCCAGGTTGAGCCCAGTCTCTCGGCCTCCTCGCGGTAGAAGTGGCGCAGGCCATCGCTGATAACGCGCGGGGCGACCGTGTAGTGATCCTCGCCCGTGTAAAAACGGCTCTGGATCGTCAGCCCTTCGTAATCGCGCAGGGTCACGGTCTCGACAAAACGCGCCGCGCCGCTGAGTATCCCGCCAGCGTTCAAGAACCACTCATTGCCCTCTTCCCCGCCCGCGCCCACAAACAGATCGGCCTTGAGCGCGGTGTTTTGGGCCGCGAACTCGCGTTCCAGCTTGAACACCGCATCATCGGCGTTGGCCATCGCTGGCGAGCCGATGATCATGCGGTCAAACAAGCCGGGCCGGGCGAACAGGGCGTAACCGGCAAACAGCCCGCCCAGAGAATGGCCGTGCAAAATGTGGTCATCAGCAAAGCGGAATTCCTGGCCAAGCGCGGGGCGCAACTCATCGCCCAGAAAGGCGAGGAAGTCGGCCGCGCGGTGCGGATATTCGGGGAAAGGCGCGACGCTGCGAAAAGCCTCGCGGTTAAGGCCGGGCGCAGCGAAACCCTTGCCAGGAGGCGAGAACTCGACAATCCGGCGCCCGACGCCTTGCAAGCCATCCTCGCTCGGGCTGCCCACGCCGATGACGATCATCTCCGGGATCCTATTACCCGCCACCAATAAATCCACCGTCGCCACCGCGCTGCGCGTCATCAGCGGATCGTCAAGCACCCACAGAACGGGGTAGGCACGCTCGGGCTGGACGCGGTAGCTCGCCGGAAGCGCGATGGTGACGGCGTGCGTGTAATCGAACCGCTCGGATTGAACGGCGCGCGTTTCAAGGAGCTCCATATTGGCCCGCGCACCGGGAATGGCGGCCAGCTGCGGATTGGCGTGGGCCACGCCCGCGCTCAGCAGACCAAAGGCGATAAGAACACTCGCAGCCAAGCGGATCATAAACACCTCAATCCAAACCCCGTCCGCTTTTCGTATAGCGCAGCGAGCTTTCGAAAGATGGTGTTGGTCGCGGGCTCAGGTTGTTGATCGAGAGGTTCGGGCTGGCGGGGGTCAAGGGCCAGTGCACGCCGCGATCGGGTCTTCGGGGATGCCAGTTCGAAAGCAAACTGAAAACGGGCGAATCCCCGGAGGAACCCGCCCGCTTCGGAAATCAACGCAGATCGAAGCTCATTGAGCTCCGACACCTAAAAAACCTCGAACAGGCCCGCCGCGCCCATGCCGCCGCCGACGCACATCGTGGTGACGACGTACTTGGCGCCGCGACGCTTGCCTTCGATCAGCGAGTGGCCAACGCAGCGCGCGCCGGTCATGCCATAAGGGTGGCCGATCGAGATTGAGCCGCCATTGACGTTCAACAGTTCATTGGGGATGCCGAGCTTGTCGCGGCAGTAGAGGACCTGCACCGCAAAGGCTTCGTTGAGCTCCCACAGGCCGATATCGTCCATGGTGAGCCCGTTGCGCTCAAGCAGTTTGGGGATCGCGAAGACGGGCCCGATGCCCATCTCATCGGGCTCGGTGCCAGCCACCGCCATGCCGACATAGCGGCCCAGCGGCTCCAGACCCTTCTTCTCAGCCAGCTTGGCTTCCATTACGACGCTGGCGGACGAGCCGTCCGAAAGCTGCGAGGCGTTGCCCGCGGTGATGAACTTGTCCGGACCCATGACCGGGTTGAGGCTGGCGAGCCCTTCGAGCGTGGTCTGCGGACGGTTGCCCTCATCCTTCTCGATGGTGACTTCCTTCTGGCTGATCTCGCCGGTTTCCTTGTCCTTCACCATCATAGTGGTGGTGACCGGAACGATCTCGTCGTCGAACTTGCCGGCCTGCTGAGCGGCGGCGGTGCGCTGCTGCGAGGAGAGCGCGTATTCGTCCTGCGCTTCGCGGCTGACATTGTAGCGCACGGCCACGGTCTCAGCGGTGTCGAGCATCGACATGTAAACCGCCTTGTGCATCGCCATCAGCGAGGGATCGGGCTGGATGCGCATTTCAGCGGTCTGGACGAGGCTGATCGATTCCTGACCACCGCCCACGACGATGTCCATATTGTCGACCATGATCTGCTTGGCCGCCGTGGCGATCGCCATCATTCCGCTTGAGCACTGACGGTCGATCGACTGGCCCGACACCGTCACCGGAGCGCCGCCGCGCAGCGCGACTTGGCGACCGATATTGCCGGCTTGCGCGCCCTGCTGGAGCGCGCTGCCCCACACGACATCGTCGATTTCAGCGGGGTCGATACCGGCGCGCTCAACCGCCGGCGTGAACGAAGCGGCGCCAAGCGTTGCGCCCATAGTGGCGTTGAACCCGCCGCGATAGGCTTTGCCGATCGGGGTGCGGGCGGTGGAGACGATGACGGCTTCACGTGTCATGGGATGTCCTTTTCAAATTGATACGATCCGAAAGGCCTTGGGGAGCGGCCTTGATTGTTAGGTTCATTCAAGCGCGTGTGCGCGCTCAAACGAAGTACTGGGTGATCCACTCGCAGATCAGAGCGGGCTTGTCCTCGCCTTCGATCTCCATCGTGATCTCTGCGGTCTGCTGCCACTGACCAGGACGCTTCTCGATCATTTCGACAAGCTTCCAGTGGCCGCGAATGCGCTTGCCCACCCGAACCGGCGCGATGAAGCGGGTTTTGTTGCCGCCATAATTGACGCCCATCTTCACGCCATCGATCCGGGGCATGTCGCTGTTGGCGCCAAGATAGGGGATCATCGAAAGCGTCATGAAGCCGTGGACGATGGTTCCGCCGAACGGGGTCATCTTGGCGGCTTCTTCATCGATGTGAATAAACTGGTGGTCACCGGTCGCGTCTGCGAACATGTTGACCTTGTCCTGGGTCATCTCGATCCATTCGCTGGTGCCAAGGTTTTCGCCGACTTTCGCGGCCAATTCCTGCGGGGTCATATGGGTCATCCTCCTCGTCTGGTGCCATGCTTTCGGGCTAATTGGAGGTCGGTTTGGCGGCATAACGCGCCGTTCGCAAGCCTTTGGTGTGCGAAAGGGGGCGAGGGCCCGGTCGCCCTAGCGTCAGGCGACGCGCGGCGCGCGCGGCTGGCGCGAATTGAGCCACCGCTGGGCGGGTTTTTCAAACCCGACATAAAGAATCGCCGCCCCCGCCTGCACCGCGAGGCAAAAGCCAATCAGTCCCATCCAGCCCACCTGCAAATCCGGCCCGACAAAGGCGATCTTGAACAGGATGAACGCGAAGAAGTGCATCAGATAGGTCGCGTAGCTCGTCTCTCCAATCCAGAGCATGATCGGCGCGGAGAGCGCTCTGGCCAACGGGCCGGTGTCGAGCGCGCAGGCCATCAGGATGGCGGCAAAGCTGGCCGGGACAAACAGCGTTTCGGGCAGGCCCAGCGCTATCCCGGCAAGCGCAAGGCCAAGACCGCCCAGCGCCCAGAGCGGCGGCCCCACAGCGATCCGCTCCGCGCTTTGCCACAGCCGCGCCAAGACCAGCCCGGCGGCGAATTCCAACACACAGCGCAGCAGCCCGGTGCGGGCGATATCGGCGCCCAGGCTGGTCTCATCCATCGTCGCAAAGACCGCCCCCAGCCCTCCCAAAAGGGCCAACAAGACCGCCAGGAGGACGGCCGGCCCCAACCGCTGCCACGGCACCGCCATAACCAGCACGGGGAACAGCAGATAGGCCGCAAATTCGGTGCTGATCGACCAAGCGGGGTGGTTCCAGGTGAGCTCAGATGTCAGGCCCCAGTTCTGCATCAAAAGCACATGGAGCGGCAATTCATGCAGTGGGTAGCCTTCGATGGGCCGTCCCGTGGCCGCCAACAGCGCGACAAAGACCACAAACCCGCTCAGCATCAGCGCGTGAAGCGGCCAAACCCGCGCAAAGCGCTTCCACAGGAATGGCAGCGCCTGGCGCGCGCCGTCTTGGGCGAAACGCTCGCCATAGTTCAGCCACATCACAAAGCCCGAGAGCAGGAAGAAGAAGTCGACCGCGAGATAGCCGCGCGCGAACACATCGATCACTCCCGTCGGCAGCAGATCCGTCAGGCTGAGGCGGATGTGGTAGAAAACCACGAACCAGGCAGCGAGACCGCGAAGCCCGGTGAGCGCGTTAAGCTGGGCTCGCGGGGTCCCAACCGACCCAGCCGGCTCTCCCGCGCCGGGATGGGACTTCGGCGCCGGAGATGCGGGTGGAGATCCGGGCTTAGGTGTGATCGTGGCCATCTTACGAGGCTGCACCCGTTGCCGCGCCCGCCACAGGCACTTCACCGCCGCTTTGGCCGCGTTTGGGGCGACGGTCGCGCCGTGAGTCGACGCCCTCTTTCGCGCGCACCGCATCGATCCGTTGGCAATAGGAATGCAAGCCGATCTGGAGACCGATAATCATCAGCACGACCGGCTGATAGGCAATCCCCTGAAACAGCGCGCCGACCAAATAGATGCAACTGGCCAGTTGCAACGCGGTGGCCATGGGCGCGATCCACGCTTCGTCTTCGCCAAGGCCGCCCTGGCGTTCCGCCGCTTTTTCCCGCTTGCGCCAGCGCGCGCCGATCCGCTCCATCTGCCACAGACCCAGCGCGTGGAGCGTCAGCCACAGGATAAGCCCCGGCCAGCCCTGCTCGCCCAGCACCTCGAAAATCGAAGAATGGTAGGCGCGCGCTTCGTCGATAACCTGGCGCAGCTGAACCGTGGTGGTGTTGCCGCTTTCCTGTTTGATCGGCATTTCATAGGCGAAGCTGTTGCCTCTATAAGCGTCAAAACCGCCACCGAGCGGGTTTTCAGAGGCGTAGTCGATCGTCCATTTCCACACCGCCACCCGGGTCGAAGCGCTCTCATCCCCGCCGGGCTCGGCAATGGTAGCCATGCGTTCGTAATAGCTCTGCGGCAGAAACGGCAGCGCGGCGAGGCCGAGCGATGCGGCGCCGACGATAAACAGCATGCGCCGTTTGGAATAGCGCAGCAGCAAGACGCCCAAGGCCGCGATGCACAAAAGGCCGGTGCGCGCTTCGGTGCCCACCGGGATCAGCAGGCAGGCAAAGATCAGCGCGACCCCGAACAGGCTGACCGTCCAATGCGGCTTGAAGATCGTCCCATAGCGCGTGAACCACCAGATCAGCGGCGTCAGCGCGATCACCACTGTCGCCAGCGTCGAGCTTTCGTAAATGCCGCTGTTTTCGTCGACAAAAAAGTTGAGATTGCCGTAGCCGCCCCCGCCCAGAACGATCTTCATCCCCGTCGCGATCACGATCATGCCCACCGCCAGCACCAGCGTCAGCGCCAGGGCTTCGAGCCGCGCGCGCGATGTCAGCGTGAAGGGCAGGAAGATCGCAAACAGGAGCGCCTTCCACACCCATTCCCACTTTGTTTGGGCCTCCACCGGGAAATCGGCGTTACCAGTTGTCCAGAAGCAATAGGCAAGCAGCAGAGCGAGGATGATCTGGCGCGCCGAGACGCTGAAATACTCCTTGCGATCGAGCAGCACATAGCCGCCAAACGCGGCGAGGAACGCAATCATCGAGATTTGCAGGTTCTGGATCAGCCCCCAGGCGATGCGCTGCGGCGCGAGGATATCGATATAGACATAGAGCAGCACCCACATAAATGGGCGCCGCACCCCCAGCAGCAGGATAAAGCCCACAAAGGCGAGGAGCACCAAGCCCAGCATCAGCCCGCCGCGTCCTCGTCGGGTGCGCGGCGGCGAGCGCGGGCCCGGTCTTGCCGACGAGCGCGCGCGCTTTGGCGCAAACGATCAAGCAGCGGGTCCACGTCCAGACCATCGCGCATCACCAGGCGCAAAAAGGCTAGGGCGAGAAGGCCGTGGCCGATGGAAAGGGCGATGTAATCGATCATGATCAAACGGCGTCGTAAAAGCGCGGACCTGCGGTGCATAAAGCAGCCCAGTTGACGCGCCGTTAAGCACAACCGCGCTATCGCTGAGCGCGATGACCCGCGTTCTGCACGTCCTTGACCATTCCCTGCCGCTGCACAGCGGCTACACTTTCCGCACCCGCGCTATTCTGAAAGCGCAGGAAGCCGCTGGGCTCGACGTGCGCGCGATCACCGGACAGCGCCACGAAACCGAGATCGAAGAGAGGTCGGCTCCGGGGGCTGTCGAAACCGTTGAGGGCCTAACCTTTCACCGCACCGCCGGCGTGCCCAGCGGGCCGATTCTGCTCAGCGAGTTTCGCGAAATGGGCGCCCTGACCCGTTCGATCCAGACCCTCGCGCGCGACTGGCGGCCCGATCTGATCCATGCCCATTCGCCCGCTTTGTGCGGCGGCGCGGCGCTGCAGGCGGCGCGCGCGCTGGGCGTGCCGTTCGTCTATGAGATCCGCGCCTTCTGGGAGGACGCGGCCGTCGGCAACAAGACCGGGCGCGAAGGCTCGCTCGTCTACCGGCTTACCCGCGCGCTTGAGACGCAGGTCGCCAAGCGCGCCGATGCGCTGTTCACGATCTGCGATGGTCTGCGCGGCGATCTGATCGCGCGCGGTCTTGATCCGGCCAAAATTGACGTCATGCCCAACGGGGTGGATCTCTCGCTGTTCGGCGATCCGCCGCCACGCGACGCGGCGCTGGGTGAAGCGCTGGGGATCGCTCCGGGCGCCCCTGTGATCGGCTATATTGGCAGCTTTTACGACTATGAGGGCGTGGATGATCTGATCGCGGCGATGCCTCTCTTGCGGCAGACGCATCCGGACGCGCGGCTTGTGATCGTCGGCGCGGGGGAGATGGACGCCGACTGGCGCGCCGCCGCCGCCGCTTTGCCCGATCCCGAGGCGGTGATCTTCACAGGACGCGTCCCCCACGCCGAGGTCGCACGCTATTATTCGCTGATCGATGTTCTGGCCTATCCGCGCAAAGCCTCGCGCCTCACCGATCTGGTCACGCCTCTAAAGCCGCTCGAAGCGATGGCTCAGCGGCGTATCGTCGCCGCGTCCCATGTCGGCGGGCATCGCGAACTGATCGAAGACGGCGTCACTGGCGCCTTGTTTGAACCCGATAACCCCGCCGCCTGCGCCGCCACGCTTGCGCGATTGCTGGACGCGCGCGAGGGCTGGGAAGCGCTGCGCGAGGCGGGGGTGGCCCGCGTGCGCGAACGCCATGACTGGGCGCGCAACGCCGAGCGTTATCTTTCCGTTTACCAAGCTCTGTTAACCAATCTTAAGCGCAAAGGTGAGGCGGCTGGCGGGCATGACGGCTCGCGCCCTTCCTCCGCTGGCCCAAGCGCTGAACAGCACAGTTTGCGCGCGTGATCCTTCGCAGCCAGCGCGCCGACACCATCCGCCCGGATCAGGGACAGGCAATAGTGGGACGCCATGGTTATTGAAAAACTGCGGCACAAAGCGCAGCAGGAAGCGGCGGAACAGCGCGCGCAGGAAGAGGCCCGCGCCGCGCGGCGCCGCAAGCGGCGTATGACGCTCGTTTCTCCCGCACTGGCCGCGCACGCGATCTTTGTCCCAGCGCTTGTGCTGTGGGGCGCCGCGCTTGGCGGGCTTAGCGTGCTCGCGCTTTCGAGCGTGACAATCGCGCGCATCACCATGTTTACCGGGTTAGGCTCGTTGGGGTCCTCCGCGCACTATGCGTTTGCGGCACTGGCCGCGACGTTGGGCGGCGTGCTGTCCTTGGCGCTGGCCAAGCTGGTGCAAAGCGCCGTTCGACGCTCGCACGAAGGCGCAGGGTTGGTAAGCATGGCGGGCCGCCGTGTCCGCCCGATCGACCCGGCCTCCGAACTGGGCAGCGCCAGCCTCGACACGCCGATCGAAGAGATGCCCTTTGCGCCCGGCGAAGCGGAAAACGAGCCGGAAGACGAGGTCCCGCCGGGTCTTTATGACACCGATGAGGAACCGCCCGTCACCCAAGCGCCCGTCACCCAGGTGGACGAGCCGTCGGCAGAAGAGCCACTCGAACTCGACGCCGCAAGCGAGATCGGTGAGGATGACGTTCTCGCGCTCGACACACCGCTGGACGCCGAACCGGCGGGCAATGAGGCGCTGCCCGCGCTTGACCTTGGCGCGTTTCACGCGGTGGAAGAGACCGAAAGCGATAACGCCGCCCAACACGAAGGCGAACACCCAGACGCGGGCGAAGCGCCGGAAGGGCGCGACACCGCCGCCGCCCTCCCCGCCCCGCTCCCGGCTCCGCAAACAGGGATCGAAAAGCTGCGCCAGACCGCGCCCAAGGATCTCAGCCTTGTCCAACTCGTCGAACGCTTCGCTGCGGCGCTGCACGATGTCCAGGACCGCGAGCCCAGCGATTTCACCGCCGCCGCCGGGATCCAGGGCCATTCCGACCGCGAAGCCGCGCTGGCCGAGGCGCTCAAGGCGCTGGCTCTGTTCTCGGAACACGGCTTTGCTAAGCCTGACGACGCAAGCGCCAAGCCGCCCCGCCGTTTTGGTTCGTCCTTTAGCGGCCAGTCAAGCAAGCCCAACACGTCGACCATCACCGAGACCGAAAGACAATTGCGCGACGCGCTCGACAAATTGCAGAATCTCAGCGGGGCCGCTTGAATCGGTGCCTAAGCTGCAAAATCCGCAAACAATGGCGGGTTTCGATGTATTCGGCGCAATGCCGTTAAAGCTGACCTAGGTCCACGCGCAACAATACTTCGCATTGTGCGGTTGCAAAATCACTTCCCTCTTGGCAAGGGAGATGGCGAAACCCTCTGGGCGCTTATCCGTTGAAAGCGCAGGAGCGAAGAGCACGCCGTCTGGACACACTGGCGACACCGGCAACGAAGCCGGTTCGCGCACCGCCAGGCCCGGCATCTGACAGGATGGAACGACGCCATGGGATACCCGGTCTCCCAGGGTCTTTACGACCCCGCCAATGAACACGACGCCTGCGGCGTCGGCATGATCGCCCACATCAAGGGCGAGAAAAGCCATGCCATCGTTCAGCAGTCGCTCGAGATTCTGAACCGGATTGACCATCGCGGTGCGGTGGGCGCGGACCCGCTATTGGGCGATGGCGCGGGCATTCTGCTGCAAATCCCCGATCCTCTGCTGCGCAAATGGGCCGACGGGCACGGCCACACCCTGCCCCAGCCGGGCGATTACGCGGTGGCGATGTGCTTCATGCCGCAAGACGAAGCCGCGCGCGCCTTCATCACCGAGCGGTTTGAGACCTTTATCGAGAAGGAGGGCCAGCGCCTGATCGGCTGGCGCGACGTGCCGACCACGCTCGATGGGCTGGGCGATGCGGTGATCGATTCCATGCCGGTGATCCAGATGGCGGTGCTGGCGCGCGGCGCGAGCTGCGCCGATCAGGACGCGTTTGAGCGCAAGCTTCTGGTCATCCGCAAGCAGGTGCAAAACCCGCTTCCCGGCCTTGCCAAAAAGCACGATCTGCCCGGCCTCAACGATCTGTACATGCCGAGCTTTTCGAGCCGGACGATCGTTTATAAGGGCCTGCTCTTATGCGATCAGGTCGCCAGCTTTTACGACGATCTTCGCGATCCCGATTGCGTCTCGGCGCTGGGCCTGGTGCACCAGCGCTTTTCGACCAACACCTTTCCCAGCTGGCGGCTCGCCCACCCCTTCCGCCTGATCGCTCACAATGGTGAGATCAACACCGTGCGCGGCAATGTGAACTGGATGAACGCGCGCCGCCGGACGATGGAAAGCGAGCTGTTGGGCCCGGATCTCGACAAGATCTGGCCGATCATCCCGCACGGGCAATCGGACACGGCGTGCCTGGACAACGCGCTCGAATTGCTTCTGGCGGGGGGATATTCGCTCGCGCACGCCATGATGATGCTGATGCCCGAGGCCTGGGGCGGCAACACGCTGATGGATGAAGGCCGGCGCGCGTTCTACGAATACCACGCCGCTTTGATGGAGCCGTGGGACGGTCCGGCGGCGGTGTGCTTCACCGATGGCCGCCAGATCGGCGCTACGCTTGATCGCAATGGCCTAAGACCAGCGCGCTTCTGCGTGACCAAGGACGATATTGTCTGTCTCGCCTCGGAAAGCGGCGTGCTGCCCTTTGCCGAAGACAACATCACCCGCAAATGGCGCCTGCAACCCGGCAAGATGCTGCTGATCGATCTGGAAAAGGGGCGTATCGTCGAAGACGGTGAGCTCAAGAGCGAGCTGGCTGAGGCCGCTCCCTACGGCGAATGGCTGGAACAGGCGCAGTTCAATCTTGACGATCTCGACCGGGTCGATCCTGAATTTGCCGAGCTGCCGCAGGACGAGAATCAGGAAACCCCCACCCTGTTGGAGGCCCAGCAGGCGTTTGGCTACACGCAGGAAGACGTCTCGAAGTTCCTCGAACCGATGGCGCTCAAGGGGGACGATCCGATTGGGTCAATGGGCACTGACACGCCCATCGCGGTTTTGTCCGACAGGCCGCGCCTGCTTTACGATTACTTCAAGCAAAACTTTGCGCAGGTCACCAACCCACCGATTGATCCGATCCGCGAAGAGCTGGTGATGAGCCTGCTTTCCATGATCGGCCCGCGCCCCAACTTGCTGGGACACGCCGCGGGCACGCATAAGCGGCTTGAGGTCAAGCAGCCAATCCTCACCAATGAAGATCTGGCGAAAATCCGCTCGGTCGAAACGACTTTGGACGGCGCGTTCCGCTGTTCCAACATCGATATGACGTGGGACGCGCAAAGCGGGGTCGAAGGGCTGGAGCTCGCGATCAAGGAAATGTGCTGGGCGGCGACCGACGCCGTGCTGCAGGATCAGAACATCCTTGTGCTGTCGGATCGCAGGCAAGGCCCAGACCGGATCGCCATGCCCGCTTTGCTGGCGACGGCGGCGGTGCACCATCACCTGGTGCGCCAGGGTTTGCGGATGCAAACGGGGCTTGTCGTCGAAACTGGCGAAGCGCGCGAAGTGCACCATTTCTGCGTGCTCGCGGGATACGGCGCCGAAGCGATCAACCCGTATGTGGCGTTTGAGACGATCGAGGAAATCCGCGCGCGCAAGCACCCCGAAACCGCCGCGGCAGACGCCGAGCAGAACTATATCAAGGCGATTGGCAAGGGCATTCGCAAAGTCATGTCGAAGATGGGCATTTCGACCTATCAATCCTATTGCGGCGCGCAGATCTTTGACGCGGTCGGCCTCTCGTCCGAGTTCGTCGACACCTATCTGACCGGCACCGCTACCACGATCGAGGGCATTGGCCTTTCCGAAGTGGGCGAGGAAGCCGTGCGTCGCCACGCGCAGGCCTATGGCGACAACCCTTTGTACAAGGGCATGCTCGATGTCGGCGGTATCTACCAATATCGCCTGCGCGGCGAGGAGCACGCCTGGACGCCGCAAAACGTCGCCCAGCTCCAACACGCGGTGCGCGGTAACAAGGCCGAGACCTATGAGGAATTTGCCCAATCGATCAACGAGCAGTCCGAACGTTTGCTGACGATCCGCGGCCTTATGGAGTTCGTGAAGGCGGACAAACCGCTCTCCATCGATGAGGTTGAACCCGCAAGCGAGATCGTCAAACGTTTCAGCACCGGCGCGATGAGCTTGGGCTCGATCAGCCACGAAGCGCATTCGACCATGGCGCTGGCGATGAACAAGATCGGCGGCCGTTCGAACACCGGCGAAGGCGGCGAAGAGCCGTTCCGTTTCACCCCGCTGGAAAACGGGGATTCGATGCGCAGCCGGATCAAGCAGGTCGCCTCAGGCCGCTTTGGCGTGACGACTGAATACCTCGTCAATTCCGACGATATCCAGATCAAGATGGCGCAAGGGGCCAAGCCGGGCGAAGGCGGCCAGCTGCCCGGCCACAAGGTCGATAAACGCATCGGCGCGGTCCGCCATTCGACGCCGGGCGTGGGGCTGATCTCCCCTCCGCCGCACCACGATATCTACTCGATCGAGGATCTCGCGCAGCTGATCCACGATTTGAAGAACGTCCAGCCCGAAGCGCGCATTTCGGTCAAGCTCGTGTCCGAAGTGGGCGTGGGCACGGTGGCCGCCGGGGTCTCCAAGGCGCGCGCGGACCACGTCACGATCTCTGGCTATGATGGCGGCACAGGCGCGTCCCCGCTGACCTCACTCACCCATGCGGGGAGCCCCTGGGAGATCGGTCTTGCCGAAACCCAGCAGACGCTGCTGCTCAACGATTTGCGCACAAGGATCGCGGTGCAGGTCGATGGCGGGCTGCGCACCGGGCGCGACGTCGCGATCGGCGCGCTTCTGGGCGCGGATGAGTTCGGCTTCTCGACCGCCCCGCTGATCGCCGCTGGGTGCATCATGATGCGCAAGTGCCACTTGAACACCTGCCCTGTCGGTGTCGCCACGCAAGACCCCGAACTGCGCAAGCGCTTCACCGGACAGCCTGAGCACGTGATCAATTACTTCTTCTTCGTCGCCGAAGAGCTGCGCGCGATCATGGCGCAAATGGGCTTTCGCACGATGGACGAGATGGTGGGCCGGGTTGACCGGCTCGACATGAACCGCGTCCATCGCCACTGGAAGGCACGCGGCATCAATCTTGATCGCATTCTCTACAAGCCTGAGCTTCAGGACGGAGCCTCCCTGCGCCAGACCGAAGGCCAGGATCATGGCCTCGACGGCGCGATGGACAACCAACTGATCGTCGACTGTCGCGAAGCCATTGCGGGCAGAAAGCCCGTTCAACTTTCCTACGACATCCGCAACGTCAACCGCACCGTCGGCGCGATGCTATCAGGCGAGGTGGCCAAGGCGCATGGGCATGAAGGCCTGCCGCCGGATTGCATTCGCATCAACCTCACCGGCGTGGCCGGGCAAAGCTTTGGCGCGTGGGTCGCGCATGGGGTGACGCTCGATCTGGTCGGCGACGCCAACGATTATGTCGGCAAAGGCCTTTCCGGAGGCCGTCTGATCGTGCGCCAACCGGAAGCGGCGCAGCGCGCGGCCAACGAAAACATCATCGTTGGCAACACCGTTCTGTACGGCGCGATCGCGGGCGAGGCCTATTTCAACGGCGTGGGCGGTGAGCGCTTTGCGGTGCGCAATTCGGGCGCGATCGCGGTGGTCGAGGGCGCGGGCGATCACGCGTGCGAATATATGACGGGCGGTGTCGTCGTCGTGCTGGGCAAGACGGGCCGCAACTTTGCCGCGGGCATGAGCGGCGGTGTCGCCTATGTCTACGATCCCGACGGCACTTTCTCGCAGCTTGTGAATCACGCGCAGGTCGACCTCGTGCCGATCCGCGCCGAAGCGGACCGTGATGAAGGCACCGGCCGCCCGCGCCAGCGCCCGCGCTCCGTCAACGATTTTGGCATGGGCGACATGTTGTACCACGATGCAGAACGCCTGCGTATCCTGGTCGAGCGGCACCAGCTGCACACGGGCAGCGCGGTTGCGGGAGAGCTGCTCGCGGATTGGGACAACGCTCTTGGCCAATTCACCAAGGTCATGCCGCGCGACTACAAGCGCGCGCTCGAAGCGATGGAGGCCGAACGCCTCGAAGCGGCCAGCGTGGCGGCGGAGTAAAGAGCAAGGACTATGGGCAAAGACACCGGATTTCTCGAATTGGATCGGCGCGAGCGCGACTATCTCGATCCTGCGCAGCGGCTGAACAATTACCGCGAGTTTGTGGTGCAGCCGAGCGATGGCGCGCTGTCGGATCAGGCCTCGCGCTGCATGGATTGCGGCATTCCTTATTGTCACAACGGCTGTCCGGTGAACAACATGATCCCGGACTGGAACCACCTCGTCTATGAAGGCGATTGGAAGAACGCGCTGGACGTCCTGCACAGCACAAACAACTTCCCTGAGTTTACCGGCCGCATCTGCCCCGCCCCCTGCGAGGCGAGCTGCACGCTCAACATCGTTGACCAGCCGGTTACGATCAAATCGATCGAATGCGCGATTATTGACCGGGGCTGGAAGGAAGGCTGGGTCAAACCCCAGATACCCCAGATCAAAACCGGCAAATCGGTTGCGGTCATCGGTTCCGGCCCCGCAGGGCTGGCCTGCGCGCAACAACTCGCGCGCGCGGGTCACTCGGTCACCGTTTTCGAAAAGGCGGACCGGATCGGCGGTTTGCTGCGCTACGGCATTCCTGACTTCAAGATGGAAAAGCACCTCATCAACCGCCGCGCGGTTCAGATGGAGGCCGAAGGAGTCGAGTTTCGCACCAGCAAGGAAGTGGGCGTCGATATCTCGTTCGCCAGCCTCAAAGAGAACTTTGACGCGGTCGTACTTTCGGGCGGTGCGGAAGACGCGCGCCCGCTCGCCATTCCGGGCGCGGAGATGTCGGGCGTACGGCTCGCAATGGAGTTCTTGACGCAGCAGAACAAGCGCAATGCGGGCGACAACGAAGAGCGCGCCGCGCCGCGCGGCAGCCTGCTGGCAACGGGCAAGCATGTCGTCGTGATCGGCGGCGGCGATACGGGCAGCGATTGCGTGGGCACATCGAACCGCCAAGGCGCGGCCTCGGTGACCCAGCTCGAAATCATGCCCAAACCGCCTGAGCATGAGGACAAGGCGATGACCTGGCCCGATTGGCCGGTCAAGCTGCGCACCTCCTCAAGCCATGAGGAAGGCGTGGATCGCGACTGGGCGGTGCTGACCAAGCGCGTCGTCGGCGATGGCGAGATTGTCAACGGCCTTGAATGCGCGCGGGTTGAGTGGGTGGATGGCAAGATGCGCGAGATTGTGGGCAGCGAGTTCACGCTCAAAGCGGATCTGCTTCTGCTGGCGATGGGCTTTGTCGGCCCCAAGAAAAAGGGTCTCCTTGAACAAGCGGGCGTTGCGCTCACGGGGCGCGGCAATGTCGAGGCGGATGAGCAAAGCTACACCACCAGCGAGCCGGGCGTCTTTGCCTGCGGCGACATGCGGCGCGGCCAGAGCCTCGTCGTCTGGGCGATCCGCGAAGGCCGCCAATGCGCCGCCAGCGTCGACGAAGCGCTGATGGGCGCCACCGAACTGCCGCGTTGAATTTGCGCATAAGGCGATCGGGGTCAGTGTCGCGTTCTCGCGCTTTCGATGAAAGACTGCCGGTGCCACGCTACGGCCTGCTTTTGACGGCGATGGGTCTGGACAGAGGGCGTTGGTGACGTTTTGGGATCGGTCTTCTCGTCAGCTCGCCGATACAAGAAAAACCGGAACACCGCTGTGACCAACAGAGCAGAGGCCAAATACTGAAGCAATCCGATAAACGGAGTGGAAAAATCAAACCGGATTCTGGATGAACCTTTCATCCAAACGACGATCATATTGTTCACCAGTTCTAAGACCTTAGCCATAACCGGCACGGCGGCGACGCCCGTTAGGATTGTCACTAAGCCTGTGAATCTCTGAGCGCCAATCGAAACACTGTGTATGTCCTCCTGCAGGCCAGTAAGCTTGGTCTGATTGAAGGTGTAAAACCTTTTGGCGATAAAGCTGTCGAGGTAATCGATCCGGCTGCGCAAAATTGCGATGTTTTCAAAATTGTCGCTCAGGTTGCGCTGGATGAATTCGCGGTAATGTTGATAGCCCTCAATCCGCTCAAAGTGCAGGCTGTCGACCAGACGCCAGTATGTGCGGGCGTAGGATTCGCACCAATCCAGGCGATACCGCAGGCCTCCAGCGACGGGACTTAGGGGCAGAGGGGTCGGATCGGCTTCCGGTGACGGCTCGGCGTTGCTCCTATCGGATCCATCATCAGACCGCTCTTCCTTCGTGTCGCAAGTTTCGCCGGAATGGACCGGTGCGTTGGGATCGCGCAATTGCTCTGTGAAGCGTTCTTCCAAGCCCTCGATCTGGCTCTCTTGGTGGCCATATTGCGCGGCCTCGTCCTGAAGCACGCGCAGTTCATTTTGCACTCGCGCGAGCCGTTCGTATTCGTGCATCGAGGCCAATCGGTACATTCCGATATTGTGCAGCGTGTCGATGATACGGCCGATCTGCCATTCCGCCTGATGCGGGCACACCACCATATAGCCAAGCGGCTGGGTGTAGTCTGGCTTCTTGCCCTCAGCGCCCCCTCCCAAAGGGAACCCGGCCCCGCCAAGCGAAGAGACGTAAAGCGCGCGGCGCCGATTGATCAGCGTCAGGCAGTACTCCCTGTCATTGGAAATCGGCTGGGCGTCTTCCGGCCATTTCGTGCTGTCATTCGACACGATCGGGTTCACGTCTTCCACGATCCGCTGCGTGGCACGCAAAACATTGTCGAGATGGCGCCGCTTGAATTTCAGCTTCGACTGCACCCTTCGAATAATGTCCTGATCAGGCGTCTTCGAAAAAAAGAGGGGTGTGTTTGCGAGATCCCACTTCTCCGGGCGCCGTGGCAACTGATCCAAAGACAAGCCAAAGGAATGGCCGATAAAATCCGCAAAACGCAGCGCCTTATCGTCGACACAAGCAATCCCTGTCTGAGGGTCTGTCTTTTCCAATGCGCGAAAGATCTTGCCCTGAATCGTATGGAGGTTGCGCGAAATCGCGAGCGAAAGATCACTCATTTGAGCACCGTTATCGGGCTCTGGCTTGGTCCTCGTATTGGGATGAATTCGCGGACCGGGGCTTAGCCTGCATCCTTGCGCCTCAAACAAGGCCTGCTGATACTCAGCGTTCATGTCCCAGGTAAGGAAACTGAGAATGTCTCCAAGATCCTGGATCGGGAAGGTCTCACGGTCCTCAATCGGATCGAGCGGATACTGACTGCGCTTTCCATGAAATTCAGTGTAGTCAATAATCAGTTTTCTTGACCAGAATTCCTCATACACCTCAAAACCGATGGTAATCCGGACAATTCCACGACTCAGTTTGAATTTGTACTTTTGCGAATAGGATTCGCCCGGTTCAATTATATTTATGTCTTCAGGCAGTTCACTTTCGTCGTTGATATGTTCCTTTGGTGTTTCAACTCCGGGCGAATCAGCTTTTATCCAGCCTTCGATTGTCGAATTTGCATCTCTCCTCGTACGTGCAAAGACCTCCGCAATTTTCGTATGCCAATCGTCGTCATCCAGCCCTTGCTGCTTAAAATAGGCGCGGTGCCAGATAATCGCGGGGTGGCCAATTTTGACCAAGCGCTTCTTGTGCAAATGCCCATTAAGCGTCTCGGGCAAACGGTCTGCATCCATCAAAGCGCTCCTGGAAGTGGAGAAGAAGACTATAAATGTGTCGATCTAAACGGTGACCGACACAGTGATTTTGTTGCCTTAGACAGATTACTTCAATCCTTTACAACTCAAACTGTGTCAGGACTGGTAGAAGTTCGCCAATTCATTGTGCAGTTCACCTTTCTTGTCTTTCCTGCACGATTACCGTTCGTTACAAAGGCCGTTGGAGACAGTCGCAATTTGGTCAGACCTCATACGTCCGCAGGCGGCCGCCCGATGCGGCGACGTGGGGGAGGTTTTGCGCTTTTCTGAGTATCAAACGGGCTGACGCGTAAGGTCCGTTTTTGCGCATTCGGATTGTGTAAGCTGTGTCTCCTACACGGGCGGCGGCGAGGTTAGGCTCGGTTAGCCAGCACAAAGGCCAGTGCGCGCGTGTTTTCAGGTGCTTATCCCCGAAATTCACTGAGGATTGCGGGGCGCTTGGGCGGGTTTGCCTTGCCATTGCCCCCCTTTTCGGGCGATCCTTGCCTTGAAGGTTGAGGAAGCCTGTTCGGCGCTGGCGCCGTGCGACTTTGCGTCCATGCAGACGCGAGGCCCGGAGCCGCAACAAGGGAAAGCGTGGCGCGCCCGGGCGGCGGTCGCCGCGAGATCGACGTATGCGAAGAACCACACGCGCTGTCACCGTACAGTTTGCCGCCTTGGGCGCTCTGGCGCTGAGCGTTCCGGCCGCCGGCGAAGAGCCGGGTCCGCCGAACGAACCGACGCAAAGCCCTGAATCGGTGCAAAGCAACGCGTCGGCGCGCGGGCGTATCATCATCGCCGACGAGCGGATCGAAGGGCCCGCACCCGGCGAGAACGGAGGGCTGACTGCCGAGGCGCCGCTGGCGGCCGAACCCTCAATCAAGGCGCGCCTGGTGGTCTCGCAATTTGTCGACGCGCCGGTGGCGGGCGATGCCGACAACACGCTGCGCTATTCAGGCCGGGCGGACGCGTATGTCCAGGTTGGCGGGAGCCTGTTCGGGCTTGACGACAGCTGGCAGCTCAATCTGCGGCCCGAGTTCACCTGGGGCGAAACCTCAAACGGTGCGGTTGGGCTGATCCCGAACAACACCGCGCTGTTCCGACCCGAAGGCGCCGGCGATTTCGACCTTGGGGTCAACGTCAAGAAGACCTGGAAGGACGGAACCAATCTGACGCTGGGCAAGATCAACTCGCTCGATCTGGTGGGGACGTTGCCAATAGTGGGGAGCGATGGGCATTACGGGTTCCAGAATTTGGGCCTCGCCTTTCCGCCGACCGCGGTGATCCCCAACACCTGGATCGGCGCGTTGCTGGAACTTCCGCGCGACGACTGGATCTACCGCGTGTGGGTTTACGATCCCGATTCGCAGTACGAGCGCACAGGGTTTGAGACAGCGTTTGAGAGCGGGGTCGCGTTTCTGGGCGCGGCGACGAAAATCGCTCAAGTGGGGGGGAAGCCGGGCTTCTACACGGTCGCAGTGGTCGGTTCGACCCGAACAGGCCCCGCGGTCGACATCCTGCCGAGCGCGCTGACCCCGCCGCCCAATGGCAATTTCGGCGATGGCCAGGGCGAACTCGCGTTGCAGCTTTCGGCCTATCAGTTTCTGGGGCTGAACCCACGGGCGCGCGGCAAGGGTTGGGGGATCGTCGCGCGAGTGCAGGGATCGCTCGGGGACCCGACCTTCCTCGACTATTCGGGCTATTTCGGGATCGCGGGCAATCCGGCCAAACGCCCGCAAGACCGCTTTGGCCTTGCCTACTTCCAGTACTCCGTGACCGATGAGCTGGTGGACGACATCGCCTTTCGCCTGGGCATCGAGGACGAGCAGGGTGTCGAGGCGTTCTACACGCTGGGTCTGGGCGGATCGGGCGGCCTCAAACAGGGCTTTGAGGTGACCGCCAATGTCCAGGTTGTCGACAGCGCGGTGACCGCGCGCGACCTTGGCGTCATCGCCGGCCTGCGGCTGACCGCGGGTTTCTAGCCCTCGCCCGAGGCGCAGCCGACGCACACGGCGACGCTGGGGTCATGGGCAAGCCGCTTGGGCGCGATGTCGTCGCCGCAGGTGAGGCAATAGCCCCATTCGCCCTCGTCCATCCGCACGAGCGCGGCCTGGATGCGGCGGCGTTCCTGCGCGCGGCGGCGCTCCTGGGCTTGGGCCATCGCCTGCTGCTGCATCGCGTCCATGCGCGAAAGGCGGCCGACGGCGTCCTGCTGCAAGGTCACCGGCTGGCGACCTTCGGCGCTGATACGGTCTTCAAGGGCCAGCTCGCCGAGCCGGGCGAGCAGAACCTGACGGGCTTGGGCTTCGTTCACGCGAGGCTCCAATTGATGGGCCCGCGGCCCTTGGCGGTCAGAAAGGCGTTGGTCTGGCTGAACGGTTTTGACCCGAAGAATCCGCCATGGGCCGAGAGCGGGCTGGGATGCGGGCTGGTGAGAACGAGGTGATGATCGCCTGCTCCCAAGCCCTTGATCCGAGTGGCCTTCTTGCGGGCGTGGCTGCCCCACAGGATGAAGACGGTCGGCTCGCCCCGGTCCGCAACGGCGGCCACACAGGCGTCCGTGATCGCGTCCCAACCGCGCCCGGCGTGGCTGCCCGCCTGGCCCGCTTGCACGGTCAGCGTGTTGTTCAAGAGCAGCACGCCTTGCTCAGCCCAGCGGGTAAGGTTGCCGTGATCGGAGCGCGCCAAGCCAAGGTCGGCTTCAAGCTCTTTGAAAATGTTGGCGAGCGAGGGTGGGACCTTCACGCCATCCTGCACCGAAAAGGCGAGGCCATGCGCTTGCCCCGGACCGTGATAAGGGTCCTGCCCCAGGATCACCACGCGCACCGCGTCAAGCGGCGTCAGCGTCAGCGCGGTGAGCCGTTGACCACGCGGCGGGTAAACCGCCTTGCCAGCGTCCTCCTCGGCGCGCAGCCAGCCGCCAAGCTTGCGCGCCTCCGGGCTGGACAGCGTAGGTTCAAGGGCGGTGCGCCACGATGCAGGGATGTCCTCACTCGCCATCACCCCTGTGTTACCGCGCTTCGGACCTGCCGCGCCACACGCCCCTTCCCTACTATCCCCATGTCGCGTAAGGGCAGCCGCGATGAGTGTGCATTTCCATGAAGAAGACCTGCCCGCTGGCGTGCTCGAAGGCACCGGGGCGCTCGCCGTTGATACGGAAACGATGGGCCTGGTGACATCGCGCGATCGTCTGTGCGTTGTCCAGATCAGCGATGGATCGGGCGATGAACATCTGGTGCGCTTTGGGGTGGGCAGCGACTACGAGGCGCCCAACCTCACCCGAATTTTAGCGGATGAGAGCCGGGTGAAGCTCTACCACTACGCGCGGTTCGATCTGGCCGCGATCCAGTATTATCTGGGCGTTATGGCTGCCCCGGTGTTCTGCACCAAGATCGCGAGCAAGCTGGTGCGCACCTACACCGATCGCCACGGGCTTAAAAACCTGTCCAAAGAGCTGCTCGACGTGGATATCTCCAAGCAACAGCAAAGCTCGGACTGGGGCGGTCCGGAGTTGAGTGATGACCAGCGCGAATACGCGGCCTCTGATGTTCGCTATCTCCACCAGCTGCGCGAGGAACTGACGCGGCGGCTGGAGCGCGAAGAACGCCTGCACCTTGCCCAAGCGTGCTTCGAGTTTCTGCCCACCCGTGCCCTGCTCGACATTGCAGGTTGGGCCGAACGCGATATCTTCAGTCACGAATAGGAGCGCAGTGAGCGGGTCGCATGGTCATTAAGCGTCGCATCGAAACCCACGAAGCCAAAGCGCTGCGCAGCCGTCGCCAGCACGCAGCGGCGCCTGGAGCGAGCCACGATAGACTGATAGGCTTTCTTACGCGCGCCTTGCCGGTCGGTGTGGGCGTGGTGGCTGCGCTGATGGTCATCACCCCGCTCAGCCCGCGCGGCGAAGTCAGCTTTTTGCTTGATCGCAACAAGGTGGCGATGATCGATGACCGCTTGAGCGTGGACAACGCCATGTATCGCGGGCGCGATGACACAGGACGCCCGTTTTCGATCACGGCAGGCGAGGCGATCCAGCGGTCCAGCAACGAAGGGTTGGTGCGGATGGAAGACCTGATCGCGCAATTGCTCCTTCCCGAAGGGCCGGCACGCCTCTCAGCGACAGGCGGAACCTACGATATCGATAGCGATCTGGTGGAGGTAGATGGACCTATCCGGCTCAACGCGGCCGATGGCTATGCGATGACGGCAAGCGGGGTTTCGGTCGATCTGGAGCGGCGCGAGATGGTCGGCGACAGAGGTGTCGAGGGAGAGATCCCGGCTGGCACCTTTTCGGCCCAGTCGATGCGCGCGGATCTGTCGGCGCGGACCTTAACTCTTGAAGGCGATGCGCGCCTTACGATGATCCCTGGTAAAGTGAGTGTTTCCCAATGATCACGACCTCAAAGCCACCGCGAAAACTGGCCGCGCGCGCGCTGGGTTATGCTGCGGGTGGGTTTGCGCTGACGCTGGCGCTGATTGGCGGCATGGAGCTGAGCGCACAAGGGATCGCCTCGCACAACACGCGCGCGCCAGTCAGCGTCGACGCCGGGCGCATTGACGTGCAAGAGCGCGAGAACCGCGTGGCGTTTTCGGACGATGTGATTGTCACGCAAGAGAACCTGACGGTGCGCGCGCAGCGCATGCTGCTGAACTACGCCGATGCGGAATCGCTTGAATTGCAGCGGATTACCGCAACCGGCGGTGTGTCGGTCGCGCGCGGCAACGAACGGGCCACCGGGGCAACAGCGGTCTATGACTTCAATCGGCGGATCATAACCCTCGCGGGCGATGTGCGGCTCCGCCAGGGTCCGAACACGCTGACGGGTGGCCGATTGGTGATTGATCTCGACACCGGGCTTTCGAGCGTGGATGGGAACAGCTCTGCCAACGGGTCAGACGCCCTTGGAGCGCCGCAAAACGGCCGCGTCAGAGGAACCTTTACCGTCCCCCAGCGCGAGCCCGAAAACGAAGAATGAAGGTCAGCTGGCGCGGCCATCAAACCCGCCAGCGCGGGACTAGAAGGCGTTGTCGTGCTGGAGCACCATCGCCGTTTTGAAGACGATCTCCAAATCGCGGCGCAGCGACCATCCTGCGATGTATTCCAGATCCGATTGCAACCGATCGGTCAGGTCTTTTTCTTGCTCGGTTGCGCCGCGGTGACCGCGCACCTGCGCCAAACCGGTCAGACCCGGTTTCAGGCAGTGGCGCTGCCAATACGTGCCGTCGACCTCCCAGAAAAACTTGTTGTTCGCCCGGCTGCCAAGCGCGTGCGGGCGCGGACCAACGATGGCCATATCTCCGCGCAGCACGTTGAGGAGCTGAGGCAGCTCATCGACGCTTGTTCTGCGAATAAAAGCGCCTATCCGAGTGATCCGATCATCTGCGCGCGAGGTTGATCGACTGCCATCCTGATCGAGCTTCTCCTCGCGCATGGAGCGAAACTTGTACATATCAAAGAACTGGTTCCCGCGGCCCAGGCGTCGCTGAACGAAAAAGACCGGACCGCCGTCTTCGAGCTTGATCATGATCGCGACTGCAGCAAGGATTGGCGAGAGCGCAATCAAGCCCCCCACCGCCATAACGATGTCAAATACCCGCTTGGTAATGCGCGCACGCAGGCCCAGAGGGCCGGTTGACACGACCAGAGTGGTGCGCCCCCTGTCCTCATAGCGATGAACACCAACGGCGCCCAAAACGTGGGCAGGCTCGCTTACGATTTCGCCTTTAACGCCAGCGGATTTGAGAAGGAACGCCCAGTTCTCACGCCGCTCGCTTGGAGTGCTAACCACCACCTGATCCTGATTGCGCAGCAGCTTGCCTAACCGGTCCAGCATAAAGGGATCATGGGCGGTCGGATCAAGCCGATACTTTGCCGCCGATATCGACACAGCCGAATCCAGATCAAAATCGGGGCCCCCATCATGAATCACGAGCTGGTTGCGAACTTTGCCTTCCCAAAAGGTGTCGATAACTATTGGAATGCTGCGCCGCACAAACGCCATCGACGCTCCAAACAAGAGAATTCCCAGGGTTACAGCGACCCGCGAGAACTCCGCGCTCGATTTGGTGTAGAACGCAACAAACGCCAGGAGAGCGGTGGAAATCACTAAGGCCTTCAACGCCTGTCGCAGGCCAAACAGCCAATCGCTTAACGCGGTCACCCCATAGGTGCGGTTGTACAGCGCGATAGTGAAGAACAGCGGCAAAAGCGCCTGCGCGGCCAGCATATGCCCTTGCTGCCACCAGGTGCCGAGATAGAGCCGCGAGGCCAGCATAAAGGCGCCATGCAACAAGGCGGCGTCGACAACCAGCATAAGAATGTAAGCCCGAAGCCGCCGCCGCTCGAGCGAAGCGACGATTTTGCTCTCTACCCGATCAGGTGGCGCCGCTTCGAACAGCGTTCCGCTAAGCTTGTTCATTAACAATTTGCCCTGGCTTCCGGCGACCCGTTTAGGCGAAATTACCTATGAACGGGATTATGCGCAACCACCTCAATATTGCACCTGCGAAATCAGGGGTGTGTCCGAATTCGCTACCGCCTCGACGCAAAACGGGCAATTTCGGCCAATTCCTGAGCAAGAAGCGTGTCTGCGGCTTGGCTGTTGGCCAACAAATTACGGTGCAGTGCAACAAGGCGCGGAATCAACCGATCCAAGCGACTGTGTGCGGATTCACGCGCGGCTGGCCGGCACCAGCGCGCAATTTGCTGGCGAATATCACGCTCTTCGCGCCAGAAGATGCCAAGTTGCGCCTTTTCACCCTTGGTAAGGGCATCAAAGCCGCCGCGCGGACCGAGCCGGGCGGTGATCAGCGCGAGCTGGGTAGCGCGCCGTTCGATCGCGAGGAGCAGCCCGACCGGATTGAGACCCAATTCGCGCATTCGGTGAAGCTCGCGTGGCAATCGGCCCAGCTCGCCGCCAAGAACCGCGTTCACCAGCGGCTGGAAACCGTCATCCTCGGTCGCCGCGCCAATCTCCGCGTAATCCTCAACGCGAGCCGAGCACGGCGCCTGCGGATCGGCCCCGCAATAGAGCGCCAGCTTCGTCACCTCAGACTGCGCGAGGCGCACATCGAGGCTGGACGCGCGCGCGATCCGTTCGGCCAAATCGCCGTTCAACCGCAATCCTGCGGCGTCGGCCATGGCTCTCACCGAAGAGGCGACCGACACAAGATCGGGGGGGTAGAACATGCCGACCAAAGCATCGGCGCGTTTCTCAAGCAGCTTTGCGGTGCGCGACTTGTCCGTCGCCGAAGTGGCGACCACAAGGACGGGAGCCGCGTCGCCCGCGCCCGCCTCTCCGGTTTCGATCAGGGCTTTGAGCGCATCATGCGCCTCATCGCCGCTCGCGCGCACGAAGATGTGCCGGGTGTCGCCAAAAAGGGAGCCCGAACGCGCCTCATCACCCAGAATAGCGGGATCGCGGCGCAGGTCAGCGCCAGAAAGCTCGACCCGCTCGCCCGCATCGGGAAGCGCCGCAACAACCTTCTCGGCCGCCGCGCTTGCCCCGGCTTCATCGGGCCCGCAAAAAAAGAAAATCGAGGCTTTCTCAGCCGCGCGGGGCAGGCCGCGGGCAAAATCCTTGTTGGCCGCCTTCACGAGTCGCTCGACGGCGCCTCTTTGGCGCGGGCTCTTAAGGTAAGCGCGACCTGAGTTGCCATGCGGTCAGCCACCTCGCGCGCAAGGTTCTCAAGCGCGGTCTGTTCGGCGGCAATGGTCGCGTATTCGCTTGAGACCACGTCGATCCCCGCATCCGATCCCGCCGTTGCGTCCAGTAAGATTTCACCGGTGGCCAGATCAATCAGCTGATAGCGCGTGCGCAGGATGCGGCGCTCACGGCTGATCGTGTCATCGTTGAGGACACCCAAAGCCTCTAGCGCGTCGTCGATCCGCACGTCGAGGCGGTATTGCGGCGTGGTCGATCCGGCGGCTTCAAAGCGTTCCACCAAGGCGTTGCGCAGCAACCACCCGCCGCGCCCCGGAATGGGCGGGACATCGACGCCCGCAAGCCCTTGCGCCACGCTTGCGCCCGCGCCGCCGGAATAGAGCGGCTGAAGGCCGCAACCCGCGAGCGGGATAGAAGTGGCGAGAGCCAGCGCAAGGACGCCGCGCGTTCTCATGTGACAATATTGACCAGTCTGTCCGGCACTACGATCACTTTCCTGACCTCTGCTCCATCAAGCGAACGCTGAACCTTCTCGCTGGCGAGCGCAAGCGCTTCGAGGTCTTCGTTCGCCGCTCCCTTGGGCGCGGTGATGGTGTCGCGCAGCTTGCCCTTGTGCTGGATCGCGATGGTGACCTCATCCTCGACCAGCATGGCGGGATCGTGCTCGGGCCATGCGGCGTCGGCAATGAGGCCTTCATGGCCCGCCTGCGCCCAAGCTTCTTCCGCCAAGTGCGGCATCATCGGGCCGGCGAGGTGCATCAGCGTGCGGATAGCGAAGTTCCGGCTTTCGCTCGGCGCGGCCTTTTCGGTCGCTCCGGTGAGTTCGTAAATCCGCGCGACGGCCTTGTTGAAGCTGAGCGCTTCGATGTCTTCGGCCACGGCGACAATGGCTTGGTGAGCCTTGCGGGCGAGCGCCTTGTCTTCACCGGTCGCCGCCGGATCGACGGCTTCGAACAGCCGCCACAGGCGTTGGACAAAGCGCGCGCAGCCTTCGATCCCGTCCTGCGACCACGGCAGATCGCGCTCGGGCGGACTGTCGGAAAGCATGAACCAGCGCACCGCATCCGCGCCGTAATCTGCGATGATCGCGTCAGGATCGACCACGTTCTTCTTGGACTTCGACATTTTGACGACACGTCCGGCGGTGACCGGCTTTCCGTCTTCGATGCTGATCCAGTCCGCGCCGTCTTTTGTGACCTCATCGGGGCTCAACCAACTGCCATCGCCAAGCTGGTAGGTCTCGTGCGTCACCATCCCCTGTGTGAAGAGCGCCGCGAACGGCTCTTTCACGTCGAACTTGCCGATATGCGCCAGAGCGCGGGTCCAGAATCGGGCGTAGAGCAAGTGCAGGATCGCGTGCTCAATCCCGCCGATATAGTGCTGCACCGGCATCCACTTGGCGATCTCTTCGGGATCAAACGGCGCGTCATTGGGCTGCGAGGCGAAGCGCAGGAAGTACCAGCTTGAGTTGGTGAAAGTGTCGCGCGTGTCGGTCTCACGCAAAGCCGGCTTGCAGCTAATCGGGCAGGTCGTGTGCTTCCAGGTCGGGTGGCGTTCGAGCGGGTTGCCCGGCGTTTCGAAATCGATGTCCTCGGGCAGCGTCACAGGCAGTTGGTCGCGCGGGACCGGTACCGGGCCGTGATCGGGGCTGTGAATGATCGGGATCGGCGTGCCCCAATAGCGCTGGCGCGAAATGCCCCAATCGCGCAACCGCCAAACCGTGGTTCCCTCGCCCCAGCCGCCTTGTTCGGCGCGCGCGATCACGTCGGCCTTAGCCTCTTCGACGCTCTTGCCATCGAGGAAGTCGGAATTGACGATCACGCCGTCGCCGGGCTCGGCCTCGCTGACCATTGGCGCGCCCGCTTCGGACACGTCCTAGGCGACAACCCGGGTGAATGGCAGGTCGTATTTGGTCGCGAACTCAAAGTCGCGCTGATCATGGCCCGGCACGCCCATCACCGCCCCGGTGCCGTAATCCATCAGCACAAAGTTCGCGATGAAGAGCGGCATGGCCTCGCCGGTGAAGGGGTGCTTGGCGGTAACGCCGGTGTCAAAGCCAAGCTTTTCGGCGGTTTCGAGTTCAGCCGCCGTAGTGCCGCCTTTCTTGCATTCCTCAACGAAAGCCGCGACGGCCGCGTCATCCATCAAGCCTTGAGCAATCGGGTGATCGGCAGCGATCGCGCAGAAGCTCGCGCCGAAAATCGTATCGGGACGCGTCGTGTAGACCGGCAGTGTCTCGCCGTTGGATAAGTCAAAGCTGAATTCCAGACCAGAGCTCTTACCGATCCAGTTTTCCTGCATCAGGCGAACCTTGTCGGGCCAATCCTTGAGTTCAGCCAAGCCATCAAGCAGGTCCTCTGCAAAATCAGTGATCTTCATGAACCACTGGTCAAGCTTGCGCTTTTCGACCTCGGCGCCCGAGCGCCAGCCCTTGCCATCAATCACCTGCTCATTGGCGAGCACGGTCATATCGACCGGATCCCAATTCACCTCCGACGAACGGCGATAGACCAGCCCAGCCTCGTACATGTCGAGGAACAGCGCTTGTTCGTGACCGTAATATTCGGGATCGCAGGTGGCGAATTCGCGCGTCCAGTCGAGCGCAAAGCCAATGCCTTGCAACTGCTTCTTCATCGCTGCGATATTGGCATAGGTCCATTCACCCGGATGAACCTTCTTCTCCATCGCCGCGTTTTCCGCCGGCATTCCGAACGCGTCCCAGCCCATTGGGTGGAGCACTTCGTGCCCTTGCATCTTCTTGTAGCGCGCGAGCACGTCGCCCATCGTGTAGTTGCGCACATGGCCCATATGGATGCGGCCCGATGGGTAAGGAAACATCTCGAGGATGTAACTCTTGGGCTTCTTTGAGTCCGAATCAGCGGTAAACGTGCCCGCCTCTTTCCACGCGCTCTGCCAGCGCCCGTCAACGGAAGACGGATCGAATCGAGTGTCAGTCATGCAACGCTCGCTAGCGAGAGTGGGCTCAGCCCGCCACAGCCTTGCGCCGCAGATCGCGGGCTTTGGTCAGAATAATGTCTTCCAGCTTCTGGACCGTCGCCGCCTGCACCGGCGCATCGACCCAAGCGTTGCCGTCGGCCACTTGGCGTACCGCAGCGACCCGTAACGCATCAGCGCGCAGATCTTGATCCAGAATAGTGACCGTCATCTTCACCCGCTCGTTCGGATTTGAGGGGTTGGCGTACCAATCGGTGACGATAACGCCACCCGCGCTGTCCGCTTGCAGCAGCGGAGCAAAGCTGACCGTTTCGAGCGCGGCCCGCCACAAGAAGGCGTTGACCCCGATTGTGTTGATCTGCGCGGATTGCAGTTCAGTCGTCGGCCGTTCGCGGCTTCCGCAGGCGGCGAGCGTGGCGATCGCGGCCACGGCAAGTGCGGTGCGAGAGATGGCAAGAGTGGCTTGGGGCACGGCGGCAGAATTCCTCAATCTGTTACACAAAACCGTTCTATAGTCCTGACGCTGCGTGCGGCAAGCCTGCCGAACCTTGTGTGAACAGGGCCACAGGTGATTCACTTCCGATACGCGCCATTGTGGAAGTGATTGCCTAGAGCCCAGTCACACTTCTATCATACTTGAGAGTTAGTTCGTCTTTGAACCGATCAGGCGAGGTTAAGGTATACCGCTCCATTCGGCTGAAGCGAACCTGTCTTGAAGGAACACAGGCCATGTCACGGCGCAACACAAACGGAGCATCTCAGCAGCTAAAGCTGCCGGTGCTTGCTGTGTCTGCAGCGATGATGCTTGCGCTTCCCACCGCCAGTCTTGCTCTGGTGGGCTTGGGACAGGATTCATCCAAGGATGGATTGGCCGCGCTCGACCTGTTCACCCCGGCATCGGTTGATCCGGAATTGGCCGCTCGGATTGCCGAAAGCGCGCGAGAGAAGAGCCTGCGTTTCACCCCCGCCGGAACCAGCGCCACGCAGCGTGACCGCACCGTTACGGTAGCGGTCCGGATCGATGACGATTCGGCAAAGGCGATTTCGGTGCGCAACGCAACCAAGGCCGTCCCGGGCGCCGGCGCGGGCATTGCCGCGCTCAACACGTCGCGCTTCGATCTCGGCACCGCGCGCGGCTATCAAAGCTTTGCGCGCACGGTGACGCTGCCCGAATCGATCCGCGATCTGAGCATGCCGGACCTCTCGGAGTTCGAGCCAGCCCAGCCAAGCGCTCAAGACCGCCCAAGCCGACTCCAACCTCGAATTGAGCTTGAGGATGAGCGTCTGGCCGGGCGCTCGGTCAACACGCTTGATGACCTGGGCGCGCAGACGGTGGATCTCGGCGGCTCGTTTCGCCTTTCGTCGAAGGTCGACGTGACCGCAGGGGTGCGGCTTAGCCAAGAGCGGGAGCGTCTCGATCCGCTCACCAATTCCGTGCAGGACAGCCAGGCTGTCTATGTCGGCACTCAGATCAAGTTCTGATCGCTTCCCGAACAGTCTGAAACTTGAACCTGCAAGCCTGCGCCGCAGCGGGGTTTTGTGTTGCCTGACGCTACGGCACCGCTAGTCTCACAGCCCAGATCACCCTGGGAGAACTAGAATGAGCCGAGTTGCGATCGTCACCGGTGGAACGCGCGGAATCGGAGAAGCGATCTGCCAACGCCTTAAGCGTCAAGGGCATACAGTCATTGCGAATTACGCGGGCAACACCGAAAAGGCCAAAGTCTTCGCCGAGGCCACAGGTATTCCAGCCTACAAATGGGATGTCGGCGATCACGAGGCCTGCATCCAAGGCTGCGCGAAGGTCGCCGAAGAGCACGGCCCGGTCGACATAGTGATCAACAATGCGGGGATCACCCGCGATGGCACACTCCACAAAATGAGCTTCGAAGACTGGAACGACGTTATGCGCGTCAATCTGGGCGGCTGTTTCAACATGGCGAAGGCGACTTTCCCCGGCATGCGCGAGCGCCAATGGGGTCGCATCGTCAATATCGGCTCCATCAATGGGCAAGCGGGTCAGTATGGGCAAGTCAATTACGCCGCGGCAAAGTCAGGCATTCACGGCTTCACCAAGGCGTTGGCGCAAGAGGGCGCGAAGTTCGGTGTGACCGTCAACGCAATTGCGCCCGGATATATCGACACAGACATGGTCGCCGCCGTGCCTGAGCCGGTGCTCGAGAAGATCGTCGCCAAGATTCCCGTCAGGCGCCTCGGCCAAGCGGAAGAGATCGCACGCGGGGTCGCCTTTTTCACCTCGGAGAACGGTGCGTTCATGACCGGCTCGACGATGAGCATCAACGGCGGACAGCATATGTACTAGGCTCGCCTTGCAGAGGGTCAATCGCGAGGGACAACCACACGTAGACATCCATTGCACACTCCGACCCTGCGGCTGACCCATTGCGAGCTCAACCACGCGGCTGAAGCGAAAGGCGGCGAGCGCGGCCTGATCGCTTGGCACACGGCGGCTCAGGCTTTAACCGGACGGCGTGACCACGCCCTATCACCCTCCCCTCAAACGCTCGATCGCGATTGCGGGCCATAAGACCTCGATCAGCTTGGAGCCGGTCTTTTGGGACGCTTTGCGCGCCGCGGCTGAAGGCGAGGGCGTTGCCATCAACGCGCTGGTGGCGCGGATCGACGCGGAGCGCATCCAGGCCGAGACCCCGCCGGGCTTGGCGAGCGCTATCCGGGTTTGGCTTGTCGCTCGGGAGATGTCGTGATGCGTATCGTTGCGTACCGCGACCACCATTTCAACGGCGTTGACCGTCTTTGGTTGCGCGCTTTCCCGGACGATCCGCCGCGCAACAGAGCGGCTAACTCCATTCCTCCCAAACTCGCTCAGGAAGACGAACTTTTCTGGGTCGCACTGGATGAGCAGGATACGGTCATCGGGACAATAATGGCAGGGTGGGACGGTCATCGTGGCTGGCTGTACAGTCTTGCAGTTGACCCCGACCATCGGTTCGTCGGACTGGGTTCGGCATTGGTTGAAACGGCCATCTCCGGCCTTGCGGGGCGCGGCTGCACCAAGGTCAATCTCCAGATCCGCGCCGTCAACGAAGGGCTCGTCACGTTCTACGAAAAGCTTGGCTTTCAGACGGAACCTCGAATCAGCATGGGTCGAGAAATCTAGACCGATCGTCTAATCGTCCCCCAGCCGCTCAATATCCGCGCCCACCAGCGCCAGCTTCTCCTCCAGCCGCTCGTATCCGCGATCAAGGTGATAGATGCGCCGCACCTGCGTTTCGCCGTCAGCCGCAAGGGCGGCGATCACGAGGCTCATTGACGCGCGCAGGTCGGTCGCCATCACTTCGGCGCCGGTGAGGTGCACTGGGCCTTTGACGATAGCGGTGCGCCCCTCGGTCGAAATGTCCGCTCCCATACGCGCCAGTTCGGGAACGTGCATAAAGCGGTTCTCGAAGATCGTTTCCTTCAGGACGCTAGTTCCTTCCGCCTTGCACAAGAGGCTCATCAGCTGCGCTTGCATATCGGTTGCGAGGCCCGGGAAAGGCGCGGTGGTGAGGTCGGTGGGTTTAAGCGCGCCGTTGGCTGCGACGGTGACGCCTTTCTTATCCTCCTCCACATGCAGGCCGATGCTCTGAAGCGCGTGCAGGGTCGACGCCATGTCGTGCGCGTTTGCGCCTTCGAGCCGCACCTGGCCCCCGGTGATCGCCGCGGCGCAAGCGTAGGAGCCCGCTTCGATACGGTCGGGCATCACCTTGTAGGTTGCCCCGTTCAGCCGCTTCACACCGTGGATGGTGAGATCCGAGCTGCCTATCCCTTCAATCTCCGCGCCCATGGCGACGAGCAGGTTGCAAAGATCAACAATCTCGGGTTCGCGCGCGGCGTTAAAGAGTCGACTTGTGCCGTTCGCCAGCACAGCCGCCATCACCGCGTTTTCCGTCGCGCCCACGCTCACCACTGGAAAGTCGAAATCGCCGCCCGGCATCCCGCCATCGGGCTGAATCGCCTTCACATAGCCTTGCGCGAGCTCAATCTCAGCGCCGAAGGCTTCAAGCGCTTTCAGATGCAGATCAATCGGTCGATTCCCGATCGCGCAGCCGCCGGGCATCGACACGGTCGCCTCTCCGCTGCGCGCCAGCATCGGCCCTAGAACAAGAATCGAAGCGCGCATTTTGCGCACCAGATCATAGGGCGCGACACTCGACGTGATCCGCGTGGCTTCAAGTCGCATAGTGCGCCCGAAGTCCTCCGGGCGCGTGCCTTGGATCGCGGTTGTTACCCCGAACTGATTCATAAGGTGTTGAAAGCCATCGATATCCGCGAGGCGTGGCAGATTGCGCAAGGTGACCGGCTCCTCGGTCAGAAGAGCGCATGGGATCAGCGTCAGGGCCGCATTCTTGGCTCCGGCTACGGGTATAGTCCCCTCAAGACGGCGGCCACCTCTTATAACAAGTTTGTCCATGGCTAAGCCCCATAGCGAAAGGCACCTTTCACGCAACCGACACGCAAGGCTGGTTGGACGAGAAAAGAGGCGTTCGCGGGGATTGACCCTGACGTGAGCGCGCGGCACTCACCCCCGGGCGGCACCGCACCAGGCGAAGCAGGCTGCCGGCGCAACATAAGAGGACATAAGGACCAGCGCTATGACCAAACCGATCAAGAAAGCCGTCTTTCCGGTTGCTGGCCTTGGCACGCGCTTTTTGCCCGCGACCAAAGCGATCCCTAAGGAACTGCTGCCCGTGGTCGATCGTCCTTTGATCCAATACGCGGTCGACGAAGCGCGCGAGGCGGGGATCGAGCAAATGATCTTCGTTACGGGCCGCGGCAAGACCGCTATCGTTGAGCATTTCGACGTCGCCTACGAGCTTGAAGACACGATGAGCGAGCGCGGTAAGGATATGTCCGTGCTCAACCCCACGCGCGCCACCCCCGGAGATATCATCACGGTGCGCCAACAAGTGCCTATGGGTCTGGGCCACGCGATCTGGTGCGCCCGCGCGATTGTCGGCGAGGAGCCCTTTGCGATATTCCTTCCTGACGAACTGATGATCGGCAAGCCCGGCGGGACGGGTTGCATGAAGCAAATGGTCGAGGCCTATGAGCGGGTCGGCGGAAACCTGATCAGTGTGCTCGAAGTGCCAATGGAAGAGGTACCGAGTTATGGCGTGATCGATCCGGGCGCGGCCAACGGTGCGCTTACAGAGGTGAAGGGCCTCGTCGAAAAGCCGCCCTTGGCAGAGGCGCCGTCGAACAAGATCGTCTCGGGCCGCTACATCCTCCAGCCAGAGGTCATGCGCACGCTGGAGAGCCAGGAAAAGGGCGCTGGCGGCGAGATTCAGCTGACCGACGCAATGGCCAAGATGATCGGCGACCAGCCATTCCACGCGGTCACCTTTGACGGCAACCGCTACGATTGCGGAAGCAAGCTGGGCTTCGTCGAAGCGACGCTGGCGCTGGCGCTAGAGCGCGAGGACATGGGCGAAGATGTGCGCGCCATGGCGCAAAGGTTGCTGGGTCAAAAAGAGCTTGTTTCAGGGCGTTAATTATAAGGGTCCGCGCTCGAATTTCTATGGTTTTCTGGGTGAGAATTGGTGTTAGTCTTTCAGCGCAAGGCGCAATGGAGACCATGCTATGGATGAAAAGATGTCGGTTACAGTCCTCGACGGGATTATTTGTTTCGCCGCCGGATGGGGGGTGACGTTCGCGCTCATAGGGCCGCTATTGGACCTCAACTTTGTGGCCAGTATCGTTTTTGCATTCGTGCTTGGCTTGGGAATCACTTTCTTTTTAGATTCCATGCGCAAGAAGAAAATGAAACACGACGCGGAACGCGACGATCTAAGGTAATCAGGCCTTGATCATACGCTGCAAAAAGCAAGTACAGGCTAACGCGCAGCGGCTTCTAGGCTAGCCGCCCGTATCAAATCCGGGATGATGAAAAGAACAAGAAACCCCCGGCCCGCACGGAGCTGGCCGGGGGTTTTGTTCCGCTAGAACGCCGTGCGTGCGACCCAATGCCGTTACTCGGCCGCTTCGTCGCTCGGCAGGTCGGGCCCTTCGCCCGCGAGCGGATCGTTGGCAAAGGGCAGGTTGGCAATCGCCTCCTCGACCTTTTCCGGGTTCTGCGCCGCGGCTTCAACCAGATTGCTGAGCGAGGAGCCGTCAAGGCCAAGCTCTTTCATCAAACCATCGAGCACAGGCGCCTGAGCGCGGTAGGCGAGCGCCGCTGAAACGGCGTCACTCGCCAGGTTTCCCGATCCACCCGCCCGAGCGCCCCCGCCATCATTGGCCGCACCGCCGCCCGAGCCCCCATTGGTGAGTCCGTCGACCTGTACGATCTTGATCGAATCGATCGCTTCCATAGGCTTGGCGCTCTCACGCACGACCTCAGGCAGGACTTTGAGCAGCGCCAGCTTGGTCTGGAGGCTGATCTGATCCATTGAAAGGATGTTCGCCGCCTCGTTGACCGCGCGTTGGCCGGCCGCTTCGACTTCAAAGCGAACACGGGCCGCATCGGCGCGAAGCTTTTCGGCTTCGGCCTCGCCGTCGGCTCCCAGCCGTAGGGCTTCCGCGCGATTGGCGGCTGCATCCTTCTCGGCCGCCGCTTCGACGGTGACCTGGATCGCTTCACGTTCGGCTTCTTTGGCCGCTTCGATCAGTTCGATCTTCTTGGTCCGTTCGGCGATCTCGCTTTCGCGTGAGGTCGCGACCTGTTCCTCAGCCGCAACCGCGAGGGCGCGCGCGGCGTCGGCTTCGGCCTTGGCCTGGCTTTCCTCACGAGACTTGTTCTGGACCGCGATCTGCTGCTCTTGGCGAGCGATTTCGAGCGCGCGCACCTGATCGATCCGAGCCTCTTCGACGGTGCGGTCGGCTTCGATCTGCTGGCTGTCGACTTCCTTCTTGGCCTGGATGCGCGCCGAGTCCGCTTCACGCTCTCGCATGGCCTGCTCGCTGGCGATTTCCGCCATTTGCGAAGCGCGCCGCACTTCGACTTCGCGTTCTTGCGACAGACGCGCGTACTCCTTGTCACGTTCGATCTCGAAGCTGCGCTCATCAGCTTCGAGGTTCTTGGTCTCCATCTGAACACGCGTGTCCTGCTCGATATCGTTGCGCAGTTTCTTGCGCGCTTCGATCTGCTCGGTGAGCTTGGTCAGACCCTCCGCGTCAAACGCGTTGTTGGCGTTGAAGTGCTCGATGCTGGTCTGGTCGAGCCCGGTGAGCGAAACCGACTCCAGCTCCAGACCGTTCATCGCCAGGTCGTTCGAAGACACTTGCTGCACCTTCTGGACGAAGTCGGCGCGCTGCTCGTGCAGCTCGTTCATGCTCATGCCGGCCGCGACCGAGCGCAGCGCGTCGACGAACTTGCCCTCGACCAGGTCCTTGAGCAGTTCGGGCTGCATCGTGCGTTGGCCAAGCGTTTGCGCCGCCATGCCGATCGCGCCGGCATCGGGGCGCACGCGGACGTAGAATTCCGCTTTCACATCGATCCGCAACCGGTCGAGCGTGATCAACGCTTCGGCGTCACGGCGCACGACGCTGAGCACCAGCGTGTTCATGTTGACCGGCATGGTCTCGTGGAAGACCGGGAAGACCAGCGCGCCACCGTTCATGACGACCTTTTCGCCGCCCACACCGGTCCGGACAAAGGCGGTCTCCTTCGAGGCGCGGCGGTATAGCGTGGTGAGGAAGATGAAGATCGCGAAGATTGCGATCAGAACGATCCCGACAATAATGGCCCAATCAATCAGTGTTTGCATGATGTCTCCTGTTCCTTCGTGTGTGCCGACGCGCGCGTCCTGAGGGGCTTTCGGGGGCCCATCAGGTCACTTGCAGCATCGGGCTTTCGTAGCGAACCGCGTAAAACGTCTCCCCCTCGCGCCGCACGAGGAGGACAGTTTCGCCCTCGCTCAAAGCGGCCTCGGGATCATGCGGTTCAACCATGACAAAATGGGGATGCCCGTGAATATCGAGCACTTTGGAACGCGCCGGGCTGCCCGTTTTGGCGGTGCCGATCTGGATCTCTGCATCGCGGCGCACCAGCGAATCGAGGGGGACAGCGCTGGTCTCATCCTGCGGCAGCAGCTTTGCCAGCGGCCGTGTGATCACACCGTTGACCGGCAAAGCCGCCAGCCCCGCCAGAACCGCAGCAAGCGCGGTGCTCAGCGGCGCGCCGATCAGCGCGATCATGAACTGCTGCCCCGCCACACCGATCGCGGCAAAGACGAAGAGCAGAACCATCAGCCAGATGAGAAACGGCACCTTCCCCAGCCCCAAAAGGCTGAAGGCGCCGGCGACCCACCCGCTCGCAGTGAGAGCCTCGGGATCAACGTCAAACTCGCTTTCTCCGGCCGCTTCAATGTCCAGATCGACATCGATATCGACATCGCCCGCATCGAACAGATCGCCCAGCCCCAGTATTTGCGCAAAGCTGATAAGAACAAGCGCAATAAGAGCGAGCAGAAAAGGCAAGTTGTGAGGCTCAAGCAGAGTCATCGTTTCGTATCCGCAAAAGGCCCCGCCGCAAGCGCAGCAAGGTCAGTGTTCCAAGTTTTTCCCATGAACAGCGACTTAACACACTGTTTCGAGAAATGATACAAAAATCGGTATTGGTTGCCCGATACAACTCTTATTTGTTCGATTTTTTCGTGGATGTCTTGAATTGTTATTCAAAATCCCCATGTCCAAGGCTTAAGCGGCGCTGGTCGAGGCCGATATGCGGATTGGCAAGGTCTTCAATCCACCCACAAAAGTGCTCGTTGCGCGCTTGGGCTCTCCGGCCAGCTCAACTCTCTCAACCCGATCAAGCAGCGCTTCGAACAAGAGCCGCATTTCGAGCCGCGCCAGGTGCAGACCGAGGCATTGGTGCCCGCCCGCGCCGAACGCGAGATGCCGGTTCGGTGAACGCGCGGCATCAAAACGGCGCGGGTCCTCGAATTGCGCGGGATCATGGTTGGCGGAAACGTAGTTGATCATCATCCAGTCGCCTTCGCGGATGAGCTGACCACCCACTTCCACATCGTGTGCGGCGGTGCGCATGAAGTGCTGCACAGGACTGGTCCAACGGATCGCCTCCTCGACAATGCCGGGCAAAAGCGAGCGGTCATTGCGCACGCGCGCCCATTGGTCCGGATCCTGCGCCAGCGCTTGCATGGCACCCGCGGTCGACGCGCTGGTCGTATCGTGCCCGGCGGTCGCGACGATGATGTAGTACCCTGCCATATCGCGCGGCGGCAGCGGCTCGCCATCGACGAGCGCGTTGGCGATCACACTGGCGACATCATCGGTCGGGTTGGCGCGGCGATCCTGCGCAAGCGCGGCGAAGTAGTCTTCGAAGCTCTTAACCGCCCCGGCCACCAATTGGACCACTTGTTCTGGCGACATCTGATCCATACCCGAGCCTGAGAGGTCCGCATCCTGCCCGCCAAACAGCTGCTGGGTGAGCATCTGCATACGCGGTTCGTCCGCAGGCGGCACGCCAAGGATCTGCATTACCACGCGCAAGGGATAAGGCCCCGCCACCATCTCGACAAAGTCGAGCTCGGGGCCCGCCGCGATCATCGCGTCGACCGTGCGCCGGGCGAGCGCGCGGATTTCGTCTTCGATCCGCGCAAGGTTGCGCGGCATGAACCAGTCCTGCGTCAGCTTGCGATATTTCGGGTGGATCGGCGCGTCGAAGACAACCAACGAATCCACCAGCATATTCGAACCGGTTGCCGCGCGGCTGAACTCGATCGCCTGATTAAAGCTGAAAACCACCGGCCTGGGGTTGTTGAGGAAGGTCGCGTTGTCCTTCGATATCCGCATCACGTCTTCGTAGCGGCTGATCAACCAGAACGGCTCAAACAGGCCGGATTCTTCGGAAATGACCTTCGCAACCGGTGTCGTTTTGCGAATGTGGTCGAACGTGTCGAGCAAGCCGTCCCATTCGGCGTAGCTGTGCGGATCGATCACCGCCTTGGCGAGCGGTGTCGGTAGAACCGCCACCGGGCCGTCTGCCTCGGTCGCCATCACGCCTGCTCCCGGGCTCTGGCTTCAAATTCGTCGCGCAGCTCGCGCTTGTAGAGCTTGCCATTGGCCTCGCGCGGGAGATCGGGCCGGAAATCGAACAGCTTGGGCATCTTGATGCGCGCCAGATTGGGAGCAAGAAACTCGCGCAGCTCTTCTTCAAAGCTCGGCCCGGCAAGTTCCATGCTCATCGGCTGCACCACCGCCACAACCTTTTCACCAAGATCAGGGCAGGGCGCGCCGATCACAGCGGCATCCATAACCTTATCGTGCGTTATCAGAAGGTTCTCAATCTCCTGAGGGTAGATGTTGACCCCGCCTGAGATGATCATGTGGCTCTTGCGGTCGGTCAGGAAGAGGAAACCTTCTTTATCGACATGGCCGATATCGCCCAGTGTCATCCAGCCTTTGGGGTGCATCGCCTCGGCGGTCTTGGCCTCATCCTTGTGATAGGTTGGGAGATTGTCGTTCTCAAAGAAGATAAGACCGTCCTCGCCCGCTGCGCATTCCTCCCCATCGGGACCGCAGACATGAATCTTCCCGTGTATCGCCACCCCGACCGTGCCCGGGTGCGACAGCCAGGCCTCGCTGCCGGCAAAGGTCATGCCGATTTGCTCAGAGCCCGCGTAATACTCGTTCACGATCGGCCCCCACCATTCGATCATCTCGCGCTTGATCGGCACCGGGCAAGGCGCAGCCGCGTGCAGCGCGCGTTTATGGGACGAGAGGTCATATTGTGTGCGAATTTCGGGATCGAGTTTGAGAAACCGGACAAAATGCGTCGGCACCCACTGGCTGTCGGTCACACGGTAGGTTTCGATCGCTTTGAGCGCTTCCTCGGGATCAAATTTCTCCATCACGACAACGGTGCCACCGAGGCGATGGACGACGGAAGACCATCCCAAGGGCGCGGCGTGGTAAAGCGGTGCAGGGGAGAGATAGACCATCGATCCATCGCCAGGCATGCCGACGCCAACGGTCGCCAATCCCAAGAGCGGAACCGGCGCTTGCGGGTCGGAATCCTCGGGCGGCGCAGGTTTTACGCCTTTGGGACGCCCAGTGGTGCCGCTGGAATAGAGCATGATAAGCCCGGCGTGCGGGTTTTCGGGTGGGGCCTCGCTGTGACGATCAAGCTCGGCGGCAAAGTCATCCTCGCCCCCACTGTCAAGCACGAGGACTTCCAGTTCAGGCAATTGCGCGCGCACTGTCTCCAGCGCCTCGGCAAACCGTGGGGAGGTAATGAGCAGCCGCGCTTCGCTGTCTTTCAGGATATAGGCGATCTCGGGGCCAGTGAGCCGCGTTGAGATGGGCACCAACATCGTGCCAGCGCGCTGAGAGCCCCAGTTGAGGACGTAGTAATCCAGCCGATTTTCCAGCAAGACCGCAAAAGCATCTCCGCCTCGATCGTTCGGGCCGAGACCGCGCGCGTGCAACAGATGAGCAAATCGGTTCGATGACGCGTCCAGCTCACCGTAGGTCATTCGTGCGCCGCTCCCGGTCATGATGATCGCCGGATGATCAGGACGTGTCACGGCGTGCGCAATGGGATGCAGGCTCATATATCTCTCCAATGACGCCGCCGGTCAGGCCTTGTGGACGGCCTGACCGCGATCGGTCTCTCCAAAAAGGAAATCTAGCGCCGCACTTGGGCCACTCAAGCGAAATCGGCGCGCCAAAGCAGCGCCCCAACTGAACCGCAAAAAAAAGGCGGCGGGAAAACCCGCCGCCCATACTCGGACACCCTCTCCAATGTCCGACCCGCTCCAAGGCGGGTTAACTCTTGCTCGTTCTATTGGCCGCCGCCTTGGCCCAACGGAACGTCTGGACGGATACGTCCGTCAGAGGCCAAACCACTCTGTGTGTCCGCTTCAGCCTGCTGTGTGGCCTCTTTCATATAGGGAATCGGGTTTACTGCAACCCCATCGACACGAACTTCGTAATGCAGGTGGGGACCGGTCGAGCGCCCTGTGGACCCGACATAGCCGATCACATCGCCCTTCTGCACGGTCTGACCATCGGCGACGAGCAACTTGGAAAGGTGGGCGTAGCGGGTCTGCAGATCCGCACCATGCTCGAGATAAATGACCAGTCCATAGGTGCGCGATCGATCCGCGCGCGACACTTCGCCGGCGGCGGTCGCGTAGACCGGTGTGCCGGTGGGCGCGGCGAGATCAACCCCACTATGCCTCTTTCGACGGCGCAGGATAGGATGGACACGCATGCCATAGCCGCTCGAAACGCGACCGGTGTTGAGCGGGTTGCGCGAGGGCACCGAGACCGGTTGCGGAATTGTGGTTGTGATATCGGTCGCAAACGGATCCGGGCCAGCGGTGTCGAGCGCAGTCCACTGCGCGAAAAGCTCGCGGAAACTCGGATCGCCCTTTGCGAGCGATTCCTCCTGCGCCTCCTCGATCGGCTTGGTCACCTCAGCGGCGTTAGCCGAGCTGTTTGCAGCCGCCGGCGAGGCGAGTGTCACCGCAAAGGCGGCGCCAATCCCTGTCGCAGTCCGATAAAAAATTTGCCCGAAAGCAAAACGCATAGTGACCCGTTCCTCGCTGCAAGTCTGTTTCGACTTGGCGCCGAATTTTATGGGTGGCGCGCTCCCTTTTTTAGCGATCTGTATTTCTGATTCCGATTTGGTGAGGATTTATCGGGGCGATTCATTAAAGTGCAATGTCCGCGTAAAAGTCGCGCGACAGACCGGCTGCGAGACGCGCCGAGTCGTTGAACGGCGGCTTAACGGCGCCGCGGAAGTGCTCGCCAACAAGGGATTTCCAGTAGGCTTCAGGCGCTTCGCCAAGGGACTTTGCGTGCGCGAGAAAATGCTTGGTGCCCACCGCCACATGCCGGATTTCGTCTTCAAGTATGCGCGCGAGGATTTTCGCGCCGCCCTCGTCGCCCGCAGCCCGCACCCGCTCCAAAGTCGCCGGGGTGACGTCCAACCCGCGCGCCTCAAGCACCATCGGGACAACGGCCAGTCGCGCGGCGACATCGTGCCGGGTCGCGTGCGCGGCCTGCCACAAACCCCCATGCGCCGGTAAAGCGCCGTAATGGCTGCCCAACGACTCCAGCTTGCGGGCGAGAAGCGCGAAGTGCATCGCTTCGTCCGCAGCGACATCGAGGAAATCGCTGACAAAGTCTTCGCCCATGTCTTCGCCGAACCGACCGGCCATATCCAGCGCCAGATCAATCGCCACAAACTCAATATGCGCAAGACTGTGCCACAAGGCGATCCGAGCGCGCTCAGACCCGCCTTTGCCGCGCCTGGGCATTTTGTTCGGCGGCAGAAGCTCGGGCTCGTGCGGACGCGCGGGGGGATCCGGCATTGGCGCGTCAAAAGCAAAGGCCAGCCGCCCTTGACGCCAACCCCGCGCCACGGCCCGCGTCGCAAAGCACTTAGCGCGAGGGTCAGGAGTCAGCAACGCAGCGCGTACCGCGCCTGACACGGTTGGCGCATTCGATCGCATTGCGGTCAAAGCGTCTTGGCAGCGGCGAGCACTTCTTCTGCGTGCCCCTTGACCTTCACCTTGGGCCAGATCTGGGCAATCGCGCCGCCCGCATCGACCAGATAAGTGCTGCGAACCATGCCCAAATACGTCTTCCCGTACATCTGCTTCTCCGTCCATATGCCGAGCGCGTCAGACAGTCCGCCTTCCTCCGCGTCGGTTGCCAGCGGCGTGGTCAGATCGTGCTTGGCTATAAAGTTCTGGTGCTTCTTGGCCGAATCCTTGCTGACGCCGAGGAGTTCAACGCCTGCGGCCTCAAAGTCGCCTTTCAAGGCGGAGAAGTCCTTGGCCTCCGTGGTGCAGCCGGGTGTGTTGTCCTTTGGATAGAAGAAGAGCACCAGCTTTTTGCCGGCAAAGTCGCTGGGTTTGACACTGCCGCCATCAGGCGTGCCCATGGCGATATCGGGAATGGCGTCGCCGGCTGCAGGAAAGTCGCTCATGGTTTTTGCTCCATTTTGGATGAATCAGGGAATGCGTCTAGAATGTCCGCGCCAAAGGTCTGGTTCCAGACTTCGCACACACGGCGTCGCGCTTCGGCAAATTCGCTCAGCAAGCGTGCGTAGCTGTCAACGCCGCAAGCCCGGGCCAAGGCGCGCGAGGCGCATTCGGGAGGTCGGAACGCGGTCGGCGCCAAGAGACGCAGAGAAACCAACATGCGCGTCAGAAGATCATAATCGGGCCGGAAGCTTGGGGGCAAAAGTCCGGCCTGGATAAGAGCCGGGATTGCAGCTCCGAGATCGGGCGAGTACGCTTCCGGATGCGCGTAGGCCAGCGCGACCCTGTCCTTTGTAACCCCTTGCAATTGCAAGAAATGGACAAGAAACTCACAATCAATCAACCCGCCGCGTTGGCGCTTTACGTCAAGTGGACCAACCGGCGATTTGTGCTGCGCCATTTGCGCGCGCATCGCGCTCACTTCGGCGCGCACGCTGTCAGGATCGCGCGGGCGCCGCAGCACCTTGTCCATGATCGCCTCAAGCGCCCCGCGCCCTTCATCCGAACCCACAAGCACGCGCGCACGGGCAAGCGCCATATGCTCCCAGGTCCAGGCCGCGTCGCGCTGGTACTTTTCAAACGCGGCGCAACTTACCGCCAGCGGGCCTTGCGCACCCTGCGGGCGCAGCCTCGTGTCGATCTCGTAGAGAGCGCCTTGCGCGGTCGGCACGGACAAGGCGGCGGTCACGCGACCGGCCAGACGGTTGTAGTAATTGGTGGCTGAGATAGAGCGCGGGCCGTTCGAGGGTTCGCTGAAATCGCCGGCAAACAGATACACAACATCCAAGTCCGACGCATGGGTGAGCGCGCCGCCCCCAAACCGGCCAAGCCCTAGAACCAAGAGCTCGCTGCCCTCAATCCAGCCATGTCGGCGCGCAAATTCCGCATGCGCTGCAGGGACTGCGAGGCTGAGTGCAGCTTCCGCAATGCGGGACAGCGCCGCGCCGATATCAATGGGATCCGCCAGTCCCTCAATCAGTTGAAGACCCAGAGCAAAGCGCAGCTCGCCCGTTACGCGTCGAATCGAGTCGAGCAACGCTTCGTAGTCCTCTCGCCCGGCGCTGCGTTCAATATGCTCGGCGATAGCCTCGACCGAACCCGGCAGCTCCAATGCACCTGGATCCAGAAGGATGTCGAGCAATTCGGGCCGACGCGCAAGCTCGTCCGACAAGGTCGGCGCGAGGGTAAGAGCGGCGACCAGACGGTCCAGCAATTCCGGCTGCGCGGTGAGCAAGCGAAACAAGGTGACCGCGGATGGCGCGCGCTCAAGCACGCTTTCCCAGCGAATCAGGGCACGCATCGGATCATCACTTGCCGCAAGAGCGTCGAGCAAAGCGGGCGTCAGCGCGTCAAACGCGGACAGCGCCTGCTCGCTGCGCAGCGCCTGATAGCGTCCATCCCGCCACGCCGCGACACGCGCCGCAAGCGCCCCTGCGTCATCAAAGCCCAGTGTCGTCAAGCGCTCTTCGCTCTCCTTCACCGGCATCGGTTCAGGTGTGACAGCCCGATCCTGGGGCACAGGTTCACCGATCAGCTCGGCAAAGACAGACGCTGTCTTATCCGTCAGGGTGCGAAGCTCAGCCAGCAGCGCCTTGCCGTTTGCAAGCCCATCGAGCCGGGCGACCGCGTCAAGCGCTTCGCCGCCTGGCAATTCGTGGGTTTGGCGATCGTTCACCATTTGCAGCCGATGTTCAACCACACGCAGTCGATCGTAATTATCGCCGAGGGTTTGCGCCTGATCGGGATCAAGGCGCCCGGCCTGCGCCAGCGCGCCAAGCGCCGCACGCGTGCCCCGCACGCGCAACCCGCGATCGCGACCGCCATGAATCAACTGGAGGGTTTGTACGATGAATTCGATCTCGCGAATTCCGCCGCGCCCGCGTTTGACGTTGAAGCCCGGGCCGGGATCAGGCGGGCCATCCGCCGCGTCTCTGAAAAGCGCGGACAGCGAACGAATCTCCTCCATGGCGCCGAAATCACGCGTCGCGAGACATACAAAGGGCCGGCTCGCTTCGAGGAACGCCTCCCCCGACGCAATATCTCCCGCTGCCGCCCGCGCACGGGTAAACGCAGCGCGCTCCCAGGGGAGAGCCGCGCTTTGATAATGCTCCAAGGCCAAGGCGCGAGGCACCGCCAAAGGGCTGATCTCGCTCGCTGGACGCAGGCGCAGATCGACCCGAAAGACATATCCGTGCGCGGTGTTCTGGGAGAGCAATTTCACGATCCGGCGCGTATAACGTTGCGCGGCCTCACCCGCGTCGTCCTTTGCTCGCACCGGCAATGTTGCAGGATCGTAAAGCAGCACCGGATCAATATCGGAGGAATAGTTGAGCTCGCCCGCGCCCTGCTTGCCCAGCGCGAGCGCGATAAAGCCATCGACGCGCGGCTCGCCCGTGCGCTCGCTGATGGCGGTGCGGATCGCCCGGTCGAGGGCGCGGTCGGCAAATTGTGTAAGCTCGGCAACAACCTTGCTCAAAGGGAAGGCTCCCGCCAAGTCCCCAAGAGCAAGCGCAACCGCGAGCGCCAATCGCTCCTGACGAAGCGCCACTGCGGTGTCCTCATATTGGCCCTGCGCGCGCGCCCATGTAAGCGCCGCCTCACCGCGCCCCTGTGCCAGGATGTCGGATAGGTCGGGCAGCCGGTCCAGCGATCGATTCAGAAACGGCGCGTAGCGGCGCGCGCGTTCCAGAGCGTCGATCCAGGCGGCGTGATCTCCCATTGCTGGCGGATTTGGCCCTCTCTCCAGCGGACCGCAAGGCCTGTGTTTGCCCTGAGGCTTGGGCGCGTTAAGGGGCAGCTGCGCAAAAGCGGCAAGCCGAGGGAAGATCCCATGCCCAAAATCATCATGCCTCCTGAATGGGCTCCACAAGACTGGCTCTGGATTGGCTTCCCGCACCTCGCCGAAGAGTGGCCCGGTGTTCTGGTTAAGGCCCAAGAGCAAATCGCAGCCTTTGCTAACGCCGTGGCCGAGAGTGGCCAGAATGTGAGGCTCCTGGTGCGCAATGAAGCCAACAAGGCGCGCGCCAAAGCGTTGGTCAGTGAGGCGGTGACGCTGGAGCAGCGCATTTATGGCGACATCTGGCTGCGCGACACCGGGCCCTTGATCGTGTTCGAGGAGGGCGAGCTCGCTGCGCGCCGCTTCGGCTTTAACGGTTGGGGAGGGAGATATGAGATGGCCGGGGACGCGACCATCGGCGGCGAGCTGGCGCGTGATTGCGGGCTTTCTCCAAAGATCAGCGCCATGATCCTTGAAGGCGGAGCGGTGGACGGCGATGGCACCGGACTGGCGATCACCACCGAGCAGTGCTTGCTCAACGCCAACCGCAACCCCTCTTTGTCGCGCAACGAGATGGAAACCGAGCTCGCGCATCATCTCGGATTTGAGCGGCTCGTTTGGCTCGGGGATGGCCTTGTGAACGATCACACAGACGGCCATGTCGACAATCTGGCGCGGTTCGTCGGGCCAGCGCGGGTCGTCGTGCCCGATGCGGCCGGAGCGGATGATCTGAACGCGCAAATATACACTGATGCCGCCCACCGCTTGGCCCTGGCCGGTTTGGATGTGGCGCGAATCCCGTCCCCCGGGCGGATCGAGCGCGACGGACAGATCGAACCAGCCAGTTACGTGAACTTTGCCATCACGACGCGGCTTGTGGTGGTCCCGACCTTTGGTTCACCGCATGATGCGGACGGTGTAGCGGCCATCGCAAGTCTCTTTCCCGACCGAGAAACGGTGGGCTTAAGAGCGGAGGCGGTTCTGGCAGGCGGCGGGGGATTCCACTGCGCCAGCCAGCAAATGCCTCGTGCGGTCAGAGGCCCTAGTTAACAATCTGTTATGAGTTTTGCACGATCACTTGTTTATGAGCAGAGCGAAAAGCCTCCCAATGACCGCCTATCAGGCCGCGCAGCAATGGGTTGAAGTCGCCAGCGGCAGCGTGATTGCGCTCACCTGCGCCGCGGCTCTGATCCTCGCCGGCCAGCCGCTCCCCTTCTGAAGGTTACCCTTCCCCAAGCGCTGTAACCCTTTGGCTCGCTGAGCCGAACGCACACGTGACCGCGATGTGACGAAAAGGGTGCGCCATGCTTCGATTGCTGCTTGTCTTAACGCTCACTGCAGGGGTTGCGATGGCGACGATAGGCCAACCCCCGGCGACCGCCGCGCAATCAGCCACGCCGCCAGTGCCGAGCGGACCGGTTTTGGTAGAGCTCTTCACCAGCCAGGGCTGCTCATCGTGTCCGCCCGCTGACCGGCTAGCGGAGAGGCTCGCTCGCGAAGAGGGCCTGGTGATCGTTTCGCGCCCGGTCGACTATTGGGATCGACTGGGCTGGAAAGATACGCTGGCCTCGCCCGACAACACCGCTCTGCAACGCGCCTATGCCCGCCGCGGGCTGAACGGCTATAACGGCGTGTACACCCCGCAAATGGTGGTTGCCGGCGCGTTCGGCGAAGTCGGCTCAAATGAGCGCGCGCTGCGCTCGCAAATCCGCGCCGCCAAGTCTCTTGCGAGCCGCGTTGCCATAAGCGTCAAGCCCGTGGTGGGGCGCGGGTTTGCGGTGGGCGTGGCGGGCCAGCCAGTGCGCACCGCTGAGCTGTGGCTGCTGAGCGTCTCGCGCGAGGAAGACATCGCGATCGGGCGCGGCGAGAACCGTGGTCGCACCGTGCGCTACACCAACGCGCTGATCGATGAAGAGAGACTTGCGACGTGGACCGGCGGAACGTTCAGCCTCGCGATCGAAGCGGACCAGTTAAAGGTTAGCGGCGCCGACCGCTACGCCCTGGTCTTGCGCGAACCGAGCGGCGGACCTGTCCTTGCCGCGCAATGGCTGGACTAAGCGGGGCCCGGCACCGCTAGAAGAGGCGCAAGACGGCCGCGACGGCCGCTCCACCCAGCACCAGGCCGACAATCAGGCGCCACACCCGATCGCTGACCGATCCAAAGACGAGCGAACCAAGCCAATTGCCCAACAGCACGAAGGGGAAGAGCGCCAGACCAAACGTCAGGGTTCGAGCGTTGAGCACGCCGATAGCCACGCCCGACCCCACACCCGCTATCGCTGCGATACCGAACACGCCGATCATCGAGGCCTTGGCGGTCGCCTTTGGGATATCGCGGCTCATGTAATACGGGATCACTGGCGGTCCAGGCATCCCGACGAGGCCCGTCAGCAAGCCGGCGGACAATCCCGTGGCTGTGGTGATGGCTGCGGAGTGCTGGACTAGCCCCCGCTGCGGGAGAAGGATGGCAAAGAAGGCAATCAGCGCGGCCAAAGCGATCAGCACCCGCGCAAAGGCCGGCGGCATCGCATACAGCAACAGCAGACCTGGTAAAGTTCCGGCCACGATAAGCGCGCCGAGGATTAAAACGCTGCGCTCGGCTTCGCGAAGGACAAGCCGCACGTCCGTCAACGCCAAGAGGCCGGCCATGATATTGATGGCCAGCACCGCTTCGACCGGGGATATAGCGAGCGCGAGGACCGGGACCAGCACAATGCCAAAGCCAAACCCGGTCACCCCGCGAACGCCCGCCGCGCCGAGCGTTGCCGCGACGGCCACCGCAATCTGCAGTGCGCTGATCCCCTCGAGGAACTCCACCAGGCCTATTCGATCAGGTCGGGGGCCAGCGCCGCCTCGGTTAACATCGCGGCCGCCTCATCGAGCGAAAGGACCTTCTGCTCCTTCTCGCCCAGAGTGCGCATCGCCACCGTGCCTTCCTCGGCTTCGCGTTTGCCGACGACCAACAGGTGCGGAACCTTGGCCAGCGAATGCTCGCGCACCTTGTAGTTGATCTTCTCGTTGCGAAGATCACTGTCGACCCTCAGGCCCGCCGCCTTCAGCTTGGCTTCCACGTCGAGCGCGTAGTCATCGGCGTCCGACACAATCGTCGCCACCACAGCCTGCTTAGGCGCCAGCCACACGGGCAGTTTGCCCGCATAGTGCTCGATCAGGATGCCGATAAAGCGTTCGAGCGAGCCGAACAGCGCGCGGTGAAGCATCACAGGACGGCGCTTCTCGCCGTCTTCGCCGACATAGCTGATGTCGAACGCTTCAGGCAGGTTCATATCGACTTGCAGCGTGCCGCACTGCCAGTCGCGGCCGATGGCGTCGCGCAGCACAAACTCGAGCTTGGGCCCGTAAAACGCGCCTTCGCCTTCATTGATGGTGTAGGCGAGACCCATGCCATCCAGCGTATCGGTGAGCGAACCTTCCAGCACGTCCCAGATCTCGTCCGAGCCCATGCGGTTTTCCGGCCGCGTGGAAAGCTTGATCCGCACATCGTCGAACCCGAACTGGCTGTAGATATCGAGGATCAGCGCAACCACGTCGCGGTTCTCGTCGTTCAGCTGCTCGGGCGTGCAGAAGATGTGTGCATCGTCCTGCGTGAAGTGGCGCACGCGCATCAGGCCATGGAGCGCGCCCGACGGCTCGTAGCGGTGCACCTTGCCGAATTCTGCCATGCGCAGCGGCAGATCGCGATAGCTTTTGAGGCCATGCGCGAACAGCGACACGCCGCCCGGACAGTTCATCGGCTTCAATGCAAAGACGCGTTCATCTTCGGTCTGCGTCGTGAACATGTGCTCGCCATAGTTGAACCAGTGGCCTGAGGTCTCCCACAGGCTGCGGTCCATCACGTCGGGCGTGTTGACCTCGACATAGCCCGCCTCTTCCTGACGGCGGCGCATATAGGTGAGCAGGCCCTGGAACATCTGCCAGCCATCCGGGTGCCAGAACACCGCTCCGGGAGCGAAGTCCTCGAAGTGGAACAGGTCAAGCTCGCGGCCCAGCTTGCGGTGGTCGCGCTTGGCGGCCTCCTCAAGCCGGTGGAGATGAGCGTTGAGCTGCTTCTTGTTGAGCCAGCCCGTACCGTAAATGCGCGTCAACTGCGCATTCTTCTGGTCACCGCGCCAATAGGCTCCCGCCGTGCGCATCAGCTTGAAGGCCTGTGGGTCCAGCTTACCCGTGCTGGCGAGGTGCGGCCCACGACACATATCGAGCCACGCGCCTTCGCTGCCCGGATCGCCCGACCAGTAGACCGTCAAATCCTCGCCTTCGGGCAGTTCCTTGGCCCATTCCGCCTTGAAGCTTTCGCCATCCGCTTCCCACTTGGCGATCAGATCATCGCGCGACCACACTTCGCGGATGAGAGGTTTGTCCGCCTTGATGATCTCGCGCATCTTCTCTTCGATCGCGGGCAAGTCTTCGAGACCAAATGGCTCACGCGACGCAGGCGCCATCACGTCATAGTAGAACCCGTCATCGGTTGCCGGACCAAAGGTGATCTGCGTGCCCGGCCACAAGGCCTGCACCGCTTCAGCCAGAACGTGGGCGTAATCGTGGCGCACCAATTCGAGCGCGTCAGCCTCGTCTTTGGAAGTGATAAGAGCGAGCTCAGCGTCGCCCTCAAAAGGACGACCCATATCGCGAACTTCGCCATCCACGCGCGCAGCCAAAGCCGCCTTCGCGAGGCCCGGGCCAATCGCGGCGGCGACATCGGCGGGCGTTGCGCCCGCTTCCATCTCTCGCACCGAGCCGTCGGGGAGGCTAATCTTGAACATCTTGGTCATCGTCAAAAATTCCGTCTGCTCTTGCGCGCGCCCTAAGCGAAGCGAACGCGCGCCGAAAGAGCGGTGTGAGGGTTTGATAACGATTTCGGGAGGACACCGCACCACCCGAAACCGGGTTGGCGGTGGCTAAGCGCTTAACGCGTGACCAACCGCCCCCGGACATCCGAGGTTGTAGTTGTCAGTGTTGTGGTCAGCGAAAAGATCATGCCCGCTAGATAGCGATCCGAGATTGCAATGTCATTACCGGATTAGCCCGGATCGCATATTGGAAAGTCTCGACGCCTATTTGGAAAGGAGACTTGACAATATGACACTTTATATGACAAGTCTACTTTCCATAGTTGAAAGGGAGCTTTACTAATGAAGAATCCGTACAGAGCGCTCGCCTGGTCCGCTCTCATGATTGGCGCCGCCATTGCGATGCAGGTCTATGGGTTCAGCGACGCCGCCAGCTACAGTGTGACCGCCGGGCTTGGCGGAGCCGCGTGGGGGACGCTCAGTTCCAGCAGCGCCTGCACCGGAGGCCCCCTCCAATGAACGGGACCAAACCGCAAAAAACCGGCTTGCTAGGACGCGGGCCGTGGTTCTGGCTGAGCCTGACCGCTGGTTGCACCGCCGCTGTTGTCGGCCTCAAGTTCAGCGGTGCGATCGAGAAATCGACGACCGCCCTTCTCCTGATGGTGGTCCCGCTCGGCACGTTTCTGGCGATGTTGGCATCGCTGCTCCGGGTGAACGAGAGCGGATCGGGCAACTGCGTGCAGAGGGGCGAGGCGCAGCGCCGCTACATCAAGCGGGTGGCGGTTTTCACCTCGCTCTATCTTGCAACCTTCGCCGCGCTCACCTTCCTCGATCAGCTTGGCGAAGCGCCACTCGCCGCCCGCTTCATCGTGGCCGCTATGCCCGGAATTGCCATCATCGGGGTTTTCTGGGCCATCGGTCGCCTGATCGTCGAGGAAGGCGACGAGTTCATCCGCATGCTCACCATCCGCCAGACGCTGGTCGCCTCGGCGCTGGCCATGAGCGCAGCCTCGGTCTGGGGCTTTCTGGAAAGCGCTGAGCTTGTCGCACATGTCGATGCTTATTGGTACGCGGTGGTGTGGTTTGGCGGTCTGTTTGTCGGCGCGCTGGCCAACCGGATCGAATACGGCACTTGGGGAGCAGCGTGATGGGTGGTGCCACAAGAGGTGCAACGTGAAGAACCGTCTCAAGGTGCTGCGCGCCGAGCGCGATTGGTCGCAGCAAGACCTAGCTGAGCGGCTCGGCGTCTCGCGCCAAAGCGTGAACGCGATCGAAAAGGGCCGCTATGATCCCTCCTTGCCGCTGGCGTTCACTATCGCCGAAGTGTTCGAACTGCCGATTGAGGCAATCTTTAGCCGCGATTGAAGCCTTACGCCTCCTGCGCCTTCGTGCCCGCCGCAACACTTGTACGGTGGGTGCCAGCCAAGGTCGTCGAACGCTCTTTAACGCCCGCCACAAAGCGCCATTCGCTGGTCGCAGTGGTGGGAGTGAGTTCGATCGCCATATAGCCGCGTTGCGATGTATCAGCCCAGACAAGCTCGGGGTTTTCCGCCACCAGGGCGCCTGCCAATCCGGCCGGTGGGATCATGCCAAGATAGCTCTCAAGGCCGGGCGAGGTCACCCCGGGCGTGGCAAACTCGACGCCGATCTTTGCGCCTTTATGCGCAAGATCAAAGCTCCACGCGTTGTGCGTATCCCCTGCCAGGACGACAAGGTTGGCGTCCGCTTCAAGCGCCCGCTCAAACAGGCGGTCGCGCGCGGCGGGATAGCCGTCCCACGCATCCATGTTGGAGGGGAGACCAGCCGCGCGCGCCAGGGCGCCTGCTTCAAGGCGGCGTCTGAGATAGTCAGGAAGGCCATCGGGTATTGCGGCGAACAGGGCCTTGGGCGCCTTCTGCTTCCCGATTAACACTTGCTGCACTAGCACCTGCCAAGTGACGCCCCGTGCGCGGGACGCGGCGAGCCCGACGCCCAGCCACTCCTCTTGGCGTTCGCCCAGCATCTGGCGCTCAGGATCGAGGTACTCGCCGCCGGCAAAAGCTTTTATAGAAGCCGCCATCGCCTCCGGGTCCGCTTCCCCCTTGAGCACTTTTTCGACGCTGAACTGCTCTTCGCGTCCTTCCAGCCGCGTATCGATGCGGAAGAGAGTCGCGAGATCGCCGACATCATAGGCGGCGTAAGGCTCGTCCGAGATCGGCATCCATTCGCGATAGACGCGCTGAGCGATAGCCTTGCGGGTTGGCCAGTCGCCTTCAGTGTCGCCTTGGTGGTTTTGTGCGCCGTTCTGCCAGCTGTCGTTTGCGCTTTCGTGGTCGTCCCACACCATGATCATCGGCAGCACTTGATGCAAGCGCTGGAGATCGGGATCAGCGCGATAGGTGGCGTAGCGCAGGCGGTAGTCCGCAAGCGTGATGATCTCGTTGTTGGGTTCAAGGTCACGGCTCGGATGGGTCTGGCCCGTCGAGGGGTAGGTGCCATCGCCATATTCGTAAATGTAGTCGCCCAAATGCACGGCCAGGTCGCAATCGTTGGCCTCCACGGCGTGGGCGTAAGCGTTGAACCAGCCAAAGCCGTAATTGGCGCAGGAGAAGACCGCCATCCGGAACGCCTGGGTCGGACCCTGCGGCAAGGTGCGGGTGCGTCCCACCAGCGACATGGCGCCATCGGGCGCGATGAAGCGGAAGAAATACCAGCGCGCAGGCTCAAGCCCTTGGGCGGTTGCCTTGGCGCACCAATCGCGGTTGGGGCTTGCGGTCACGCGGCCCTCAGCGAGGATCTGCGTAAAGTCCTCGCTGGCTGAAACCTGCCATTCGAGCGCGGCCTCAGCGTCTGCGACGAAGCGCGTCCATAGCAGGACACTTGTCGCCTGCGGTTCGCCGCTCGCGACGCCATGCGTGAAGCCGCGGCCAAAGCTTCGCGCTGAGCCCGGAACGGCGGCAAGCGCGGCGGACGCACCGGCAAGGCCGAACAGGCCGCGACGGGTCAGGGCGGTCGAAGACGGGGCGGGTTGGTGTGTCGTGCTGCTCTTTGACATACCGGACGCGCTATAGCGCGATCATGGCATCGCTGTGACACACCTTGCCAATACTGGCGTCAAGCGGGCATGAGCTGTCGGCATGAACGACACGCGCTTTCACGATATGCCCGATGGACGCCGGATCGCCTTTCGTCACACCAAAGGCGCCGGAAAACACGCCGGGCCCACGCTGGTGTTTCTGCCGGGTTACATGTCCGATATGGCCGGGAGCAAAGCCTCCGCCCTGTTCGCGAGCGCGCAAGAGCTCGGACGCGGCTGCCTGCTGCTCGATTACTCCGGCTGCGGGGAAAGCTCGGGCGACTTTGCCCAAGGCACACTCTCGCGCTGGCGCGAAGAGGTTCTCGCGTTGATCGAAGCCTGCGTTGACGGGCCTGTCTTGCTGGTTGGGTCCTCTATGGGCGGGTGGCTGATGTTGCTAGTGGCCGAGGAGCTGCGCGAGAGCGACTTGCACCCGCTCGCCGGGATTATCGGCGTTGCCCCCGCGCCCGATTTCACCACATGGGGCTATTCCGAAGAGCAGCGCGCGGCGATGGCAGCGGGCGAGACCGTCTACGAAGACAATCCCTATGGCCCCGAGCCCACTCCCACCTATCCCGGCTTTTTCGCTGATAGTCAGGACCAGCTTATGCTTGCCGCGCCGATCACACTCGATTGCCCAGTGCGACTGCTCCATGGAAGAGAGGACGCCGACGTCCCGTGGGAGATCAGCGTGGCTCTGGCCGAGGCGCTCGATACACACGATGTACAGCTCACTCTGTTATGGGACGGCGATCATCGTCTGTCGCGCGATACGGATATCGCCCTGCTGCGACGCACCGTTGCCGCCTTTTATGAGAGCTGAATGAGCCTTTTTCCCATCCTCCTTCCCTTGGCCGTGCTGCAGGTCGGGCCCAATCCGTACAACACAAGCGTGATCGGCGGACCGGACGATCTGCGCAACCGTCCCGAACGCCCGCAGGACCCTTCGCAGCCAGCCGCGTTGACCGATCCCAGCGCGGCGTGGCTTTCGCAGTGCCTCACGCAATTGGAAACCGACGCGGCGCGCGCCCACGCGCAGGCGCAGATCAAACGCAGCGAAGGCCTTGGCGTGGAGCGTGTGGTCGCCAATCACTGCCTCGGCTTGGCGGCAACTGAGCTGGGCTTATGGGACGACGCGCGCGCAGCCTTTATCGCGGCGCGTGATGAAACACCTGAGGGCGAGATCCGCGCCCGTGCGCGGTTTGGGGCGATGGCGGGCAACGCGGCGCTGGGCGGGGGCGATGCGGCCGGAGCGCTGACCCTGCTTGAGGCCGCGCAGGTCGACGCGCAAACTTCGGCCTCCACACCGCTGCAAGTGATCACCGCGATCGACACCGCCCGCGCGCTGGTCGCCCTGGATCGCGGCGAAGAGGCGCTCGCGCCGCTCGAGATCGCGACCAGTCTGGCCCCACAAGCCAGCGAAGGCTGGCTGCTTAAGGCGACCCTCTTGCGCCGGCTCGATCGTCTTGGCGACGCTCAGGCGGCGATTGAACAAGCGGTGGCGCTGTCCCCACAAGAGGGGGACATTGGTCTAGAGGCCGGTGTGATTGCGATCCTGGCCGGGCGCGAAGACGCCGCGCGCGCCAGCTGGCAATCGGTTATCGACACGCAACCGGATTCGCTGGCAGCCGAGAGCGCGCGGGGCTATCTTGCGCAAGTTGGACCGGTCCAACCGGCCGTTTCGGAAGACCCGACCCCATGACAAAATTCTCGGTTCTTGATCTTGTCCCTGTGCGAGAGGGCGGCTCGCTCAGCGACGCCTTTGCCGCCAGCGCCGCTCTCGCAAAGAAAGCCGAAGAGCTGGGCTGCGTCCGGTTCTGGGTGGCCGAACACCACGCCATGGACGGGATTGCAGGCGGCGCAACCTCGGTTGTGCTCGCGCATATTGGCAACGCCACCAACACCATCCGTATCGGGGCGGGCGGGATTATGTTGCCCAACCACACACCGTTCCAGATTGCCGAACAATTCGGCACACTCGACGCGCTGTTCCCCGGCCGGGTGGATCTGGGCCTTGGCCGCGCGCCAGGCGCAGGGCCTGAACTCCAGCGCGCGCTGCGCAAGAATCTGGCCCAGGCTTCGGAGCGCTTTCCGCAGGATGTGATCGAACTGCGCGCGCTGCTCACAGGCGATGTGGAGCTGCCCGTGACCGCGACCCCTGGCCTTGGCGCGAAGGTCGAGATGTGGATGCTGGGCTCCAGCCTGTTTGGAGCGCAGCTCGCGGCCAATCTGGGCATGCCTTACGCCTTTGCCGCCCACTTCGCGCCCGATCATCTTGACGAAGCGCTTGCGGTCTATCGCCGCGAGTTCCAGCCGTCCGATGCGTTGACAGAGCCGTATGTGATGGTCGCGATGAATGTGTTTGCCGCCCACACACGCGCGGAGGCCGAACTGATCGCTTCGAGCCAACAACAGGCCTTTGTCAGCTTGCGCACCGGGAAGCCGGGCCGCCTGATGCCGCCGATCCCGGGCTACCTCGACAGCCTGCCTGCTCAAGCGCGCGCCATGCTGGCGCATGTCGGCCAAGCGGGCGCCGTCGGCACGCCAGCGGATGTGCGCGCGCATATTGAGGCCTTTGTTAGCCGCACCCGGGCCGACGAAATTCTCTTGTGCGGGTCGACCTATGACCCGCAAGCGCGACTGACCACGCTCGAGCTTACGCTCGATGTTATACACTCAGAACTTACCGTTTAGCCTGCGTGCGCATCCGTGATCATCGCGCTTGCGCGGCGCGGGTCTCTCGCGGTATTCAAGACCAATAGAAACGCGCTTGGGCAATAAAATTTCGTAGACGCAATTGCCCCAACCGCGGACCCAACGGCGCACAGTACCGGGAGAGACGCGGTGTCGAACGCTTCCACGATTGAACGGCCCTCCAAGGCGCAGCTCCGCCTCGCCCTTATCCCCTATGTCAGGGCGTCGATCCTTCCCGGCGACACGCCTTTGTCCGACGAAGCGCTTGCGGAAACGGCGGAGTTTCTGGTGTCGGTGGGCTTCTCGCGCGAAGCGGGTAACGCGGCGCTGCTGCTCGAATCGACCACCACAGGCCGCCGACGGCTGCGCATTGGCATCGTCAACGATGACAGGCCGTTCCTTGTCGATTCGGTCGCCGCCCTGATCAACGCGATGGGCCTATCCATCAACATACTCGTCCACCCGCTTATCCCGATCCATCGCGATGCGGCGGGAGAGGTGATCGCGATTGGCGGTGAGAGCGCAGCGCCCGAATCGATGATCTATGTCGAGACCCCGCGCGTCGACGCGCGCCAACGCCGTGAGCTGATGGTGCAATTGCGCGCAGTGCTTGAAGACGTGCGCGCTGGCGTGGAGGATTGGCCTGCTGTCCAGGCGATCATGGAGCGCGACGCGGCCTTGCTCGCCAAGGCCAAGGGACCCAACGCCGCTGAGGAAGCCAAGCTTCTGCGATGGCTGAATGACGGCATGCTGACCCAGCTCGGCCATGTCACACGCGCGCGCGACGGCGCCCTTGCCGATACGCTGGGCATCTGCCGCGCAAGCGCGCGCGACGTGCTTTCGGAAAGTTCGTATGAGCGCGCCTTCGCCTGGTTCGAAGAACCGGACGCCAACGGGGATCCTCGCACCTTGCTGATCCTCAAGGCGAACCGCATGTCGAACGTGCATCGCCGCACCGCGCTTGACCTTTTCATCGTCCCCCGGCGAACCGATGACAGCCCTAACGGCCCGGTCACGGCGCTTTCGGTTCATGTTGGCGTGTGGACCAGCGCGGCGTTGGCGACGCGCACCGACGACGTGCCGATCCTTCGCGGACGCCTGGCTGCGTTGACCCGCGAATACGGACTGAGTTCCAAAAGCCATACGGGTAAAGCGCTGGTCCACGCCTTTTCGACCTTGCCTTACGACCTGCTTGTCGGATTCAGCCCTGCGGACACGCGCAATCTGATCACTTCCGTGATGAGTCTGGTCGACCGCCCGCGGCCACGCCTGATTCTGGTGAGTTCCCCGCTTGAACGCCACATATACGCCTTTGTGTGGCTGCCGCGCGATATGATGTCGACGGCCATCCGGCTCGAGATCGAAGCGCTGCTAGGGCAGATCGAGGGGGCCAAAGCGCTTGACTGGAGCCTTGAGGTTGAAGCGGGCGGATTGGCGATGCTTCAATTCCTGCTCGACACGCGCGAGACCCGGTCCGTACCCGAGACCGCGCCGATTGAGCGTCAGCTTGAAGATCTGCTGCGCGGCTGGGGCGAAGCGGTCGAGGAAGCGCTGAGCGACGGCGAAGAGGGGGGCCGCGCGGTGGCGATCGCAATGCGCTACGCCGACGCTTTCCCGCAGGAATACCGCAGCCGCTTCGGAGCGGCCGAAGCCGCGCGCGACATTACCCGGCTGCGCGCTCTGGCGGCGCGCGCGGGACGCACAGCGGATACGCGCGATGCGCGGCTCTACCGGCTCGACACCGATCCGGTCGGCGCGCTGCGGCTGAAAGTCTACCACACCCGCGGCGATCTGGCCTTGTCCGACGCGGTTCCTGAGCTTGAGAACTTTGGCCTGCGCGTGATGACACAGACGACCACTCGGCTCGCCGAGGGCGCGCTCGGGACAATCCACGATTTCGCGCTGGAGACCCCGCCGGGCTTTGACGCAGACCGGGTGCTCGAACGCACCGACGTGATCGAAGCGGCGATCGCCGAAGTCCTTAACGACGGGGCAGAAGACGATCCTTTCAACCGACTTGTCATCGACACCGGCCTGACCGCGCGCGAAGCCGAATGGATGCGCGCCATTTACCGCTATCTGCGCCAAGCGGGCATGAGCTTTACAATCTACACCGTCGTCGACGCTCTGGCGCGCGCGCCGCACGTGACCCGTGCCATGATCGACCTGTTCACCGCTCGCCACCACCCCGCCTTCCAGGGCGACCGCGAAGCGGCGATCAAGCGGGCCGGGGCCGCGTATTCCGATGGCCTGACGCGCGTCTCTGCGATCAACGATGACCGGCTCTTGCGGCTTTACCGGGCGACCATCGACGCGTGCGTGCGCACCAACGCTTTTGCGCCAGCCTCGACCGAGGCACTCGCTTTCAAGATCGATTCCGGCCTCATGCCTGGCCTGCCCAAGCCTGTGCCTTGGCGCGAAATCTTCGTCTATTCGCGCCGCGTCGAGGGCGTTCACCTGCGTTCCGGCCCCGTCGCGCGCGGAGGGCTGCGCTGGTCCGACCGGCGCGATGATTTCCGCACCGAGATTCTTGGCCTGATGAAGGCGCAAAAGGTCAAGAACGCGGTGATTGTTCCCTCGGGCGCCAAAGGAGGGTTCTACCCCAAGCGACTGCCCGACCCGGGGAAGGACCGCGACGCCTGGGCCAAAGAGGGACAGGCCAGCTACGAAGTTTTCATCCGCACGCTCTTGTCCATTACGGACAATTATGTCGAAGGCGCGGTGGTGCACCCTGATCACGTGCGCGTGCTCGACGGCGAGGACCCGTATTTTGTCGTGGCGGCGGACAAGGGGACTGCGCGTTTTTCCGATGTCGCCAATTCCATCGCGCAGGCGCGCGATTTCTGGCTCGATGACGCCTTCGCCAGCGGCGGTTCGAACGGCTACGACCACAAGGCAATGGGCATAACCGCCAAAGGTGCGTGGGTCAGTGTCCAGCGCCACTTACTGGAAATGGGCATCGATGTTCAAACCGACAGCGTCCGGGTTGCCGGCTGCGGCGACATGTCGGGCGATGTGTTTGGCAACGGTATGCTGCTGTCCAAGGCGATCAAGCTCGTCGCCGCTTTCGACCACCGCCATATCTTTCTGGACCCAGACCCGGACCCGGCCACCAGCTGGAACGAGCGTCGCCGCGTGTTCGATCTCCCGCGTTCGAGCTGGGAGGATTACAATCCCGAGCTGATCTCAAAAGGCGGCGGCGTTTACCCACGCAGCGCGAAACGGATAGAATTGCCCGAAGAGGCGCGCGCCATGCTGGGCGTTGATGCCCCCGAGATCGAACCCGACGCGCTGATCACCGCGATCCTAAAGGCGCGGGTGGATCTGCTTTGGTTTGGAGGCATAGGCACCTACATCAAGGCCGCGCACGAGAACAACGCCGAGGTCGGTGACCCGGCGAATGACGCCCTGCGGGTGAACGCCAAGGAGGTCGGCGCAACGGTTGTCGGCGAAGGCGCCAATCTGGGTGCAACGCAGGCCGGGCGCATCGCCTTTGCGCGCAAGGGTGGGCGGATCAACACCGACTTTATCGACAATTCCGCTGGCGTTGATTGCTCGGATAACGAGGTGAATATCAAGATCGCTCTCGCCGCCGCGCAGCGCGCGGGCGAACTCGACGCGGCGGCGCGCAACACGCTGCTTGAAGATATGACCGAAGAAGTCGCCGAGATTGTTTTGGAAGACAATCGGCTGCAGGCGCTCGCGCTGTCGACCGCCGAAGCGGCCGGCTCCGACGCGGTACCAAGCCTGGTGCGCCTGATAGAGCGGCTGGAGGAGACCGGCGCGCTCGACCGCCAGACCGAAGGCCTTGCCGATGCCGAAACCTTCACCCGCCGCGCCGCTGAGGGTGCCGGGCTGACGCGCCCGGAACTCGCGGTGCTGTTGTCGTCGGCTAAGCTGGTGCTGCAAGACGCCATCGAAGCGTGCACTTTGCCCGAAGATCCACAGCTTGAGAGCCACCTCATCGCGCTGTTTCCCGCGCCGATGCGCGAGCGCTTCCCTCGCTTTCTGCGCGAACACCCACTGCGCCGCGAACTTGTGGCGACCGATCTGGCCAACCGCATCGTTAACCGCATCGGCCTCGTCCACGCCTTCGAACTCGCTGAGGAGGAAGGCGTTACCCTCGCTCAGGTCGCAGCGGCGTTTGTGGTGGTGGAACGTTTGTTCGATCTACCCACGCTATGGCGGAGCCTCGACCACGAACCGATGGCCGAAGCCGCGCGCCTCGCTCTGTTTGACCGTCTCGGCGCGGCGGTGGGCAACCTTATGTCCGATGTGCTGCGCAGCTCGGCCGGGCAAGTCGACGCTGCGCGCCTGATCGAAGAGCTGCAGCCGGGCGTAGACGCGCTCAAGCAAGCGCGAAGCGACCTTGTGAGCGCGGAAACACGCGCGCGGGCCGGAGCGCTTCACAGCCGCCTGATCGAGCAAGGCGCGCCCGACACCCTGGCCCAGCGCGTGGCGAACCTGTTCGACCTTGACGGCGCAGTGGGCTTAGCCAAGCTAGCGCAAAGCGCAGACATTGAGCCGACCCTTCTCACGCAAGCGTTCACCGATATTGGCGAGCGTCTTGGCCTTGATTGGGCGCAGGGGACATCAGCCTACATGTCGCCCTCGGATGTATGGGAGCGGCTGTTGGTGAGCGGTCTGGCGCGCGATTTTCAGCAGATGCGGCTCGACTTTCTCGGCCGGCTCCTGGTCGACGACGTCGGCCGTGCCCAGCCCCTAAATGCCGTCGCCGGATGGTGCGCGCGCAACGCCGGGGGAGTCGAGCAATTCCGCACCATGATCGCGCGCGCGCAAGCGCATCAGCCGATCTCTCCGGCGGTTCTGGCGCAAATTGCCAGTCAGGCGCGCAACCTCCTTGAACGATAGGCCGCTTGACGAGCGCGGGTTTTGACGCGACCCGTGCTTGGGAAAGGGACTCGAGAGAACACTTTATGAGCGAACCGAGCGAAAGCGCGGATATCGTCATCGTCGGCACCGGCCATGGCGGCGCGCAAGCCGCGATCTCTTTGCGCCAACGCGGGGCTGAAGGGCGCATCGTGATGATCGGACGCGACACCGCGCCACCTTATGAGCGCCCGCCCTTGTCTAAGGAGTACCTCGCCGGCGACAAGGCCTTTGAACGCATCTTGATCCGTCCCGAAAAATTCTGGGCCGACAAAGGCGTCGAGCTCAAGCTTGGCGCCGCGGTTGCGGCGGTGGACGGCGCAGCGCACCAAATCACGCTCAGCGATGGATCGACCATCGGCTATCGCAAGCTGATCTGGGCAGGCGGCGGCGATCCCCGGCGCCTGGCCTGCCCCGGCGCTGGGCTAAAGGGCGTGTTCTATGTTCGCGACAAAAGCGACGCGGATGCGATGATGGATGCGCTCAGCGCGGGCGCGAAGCGCGCGGTGGTGATCGGCGGAGGGTATATCGGCCTCGAAGCCGCCGCCGTGCTGCGCAAGCTCGATTGCGCGGTCACAGTGGTCGAAACGCAAAACCGTGTGCTGGCGCGCGTTGCGGGCGAAACCTTGTCGCGCTTTTACGAGGACGAACATCGCCAGCATGGCGTGGATCTGCGCCTTTCCACCGGAGTGAGCCAGATTCTCGGCGATGGGGGCAAGGTCGCTCGTGTCGCACTCGACACCGGCGAAGAGATTGCGTGTGACATGGTCATTGTCGGCATCGGTATTGTCCCGTCAATCGCACCGCTGATTGCTGCAGGCGCCGCGGCCTCAAACGGGGTCGATGTCGATTTCTGCTGCCGCACTACGCTCGATGATGTTTACGCCATTGGCGATTGCGCAGCGCACGCCAACCCGTTTGCCGACCAAGCTGTCATTCGCCTTGAATCGGTGCAGAACGCCAACGACATGGCCAACACGGTGGCCAAAGCGATCATGGGCGAAAAAGAGCCCTACGAAGCGCTGCCATGGTTTTGGTCGAACCAGTATGACCTGAAGCTGCAGACCGCGGGGCTCAACCTCGGCTTTGATCAGGCGATCACGCGCGGCGATCCGGCCACCCGCAAGTTTACGATCGTGTATATGAAGGAAGGGCGCCCCATCGCCTTTGACTGCGTCGGGACGATGAAAGACTATGTCCAGGGCCGCAAGCTGCTTGAAAGCCGGCCGGACAAGATCGATCCCGCGCTGCTTGCCGATCCTGAAACGCCGCTTAAAGAGCTGCTCTGAGGTTGGGTTCGAGCCTGGCGAGCGCCCATTCCGCCGCCTCCGCAACCACGGCATCGGGATCTTGTGTGAGCGTTCTCACCGGCCCGATCAGCGCCGCGTCGCCGCTGTTCCCAGCCGCGTAGAGGCAGTTGCGGACAAACCGGTTGCGCCCAATTCGTTTGATGGGCGAACCCGAAAAAACGCGGCGAAACCCCGCATCACCCAACGCCAGCAATTCAGCCAGGCGTGGCGCAACCAACTCGGCGCGTGGCATAAACTCGCGCGCAGCGTGGGCGGCTTGCGCAAATTTGTTCCATGGGCACACCGCGAGGCAATCATCGCAGCCATAGATGCGGTTGCCGAGCGCAATCCGAAACTCCTCTGGAACCGCGCCTTTGTGCTCAATCGTAAGATAGGAAATACAGCGCCGCGCATCGATCACATAGGGGCTGGGAAACGCGTCGGTCGGGCATGCGTCCAGGCAGGCGCGGCAGGTGCCGCATTGATCGCGCTGGGGATCGCTCGGCGCGAGATCGAGCGTAGTGTAGATCGCGCCCAGAAAGAGCCAACTGCCATGCTCGGGGCTCACCAGATTGGTGTGCTTACCCTGCCAGCCGATCCCCGCCGCCTCGCCCAGCGGCTTCTCCATGACAGGAGCGGTGTCGACAAAGACTTTGACCTCAGCGCCGGGTTCTTGCTCGGTCAGCCATCGGGCGAGCGCCTTGAGCCGTTTCTTTACGACATCGTGATAGTCCTTGCCTTGCGCGTAAACCGATATGCGCGCGTGGCTTCGCGCGTTTTCCAAAGCCAGCGGGTCGCGCCCCGGCGCATAGCTCATACCCAGCGCTATGACCGAGCGCGCCTCGGGCCACAGGCTTTGGGGCGACCGACGGTGATGGAGGCGTGTCTCCATCCACTCCATCGATCCGTGGTGCCCTTCTCCCAACCATTCCTCCAGCCGCGCGCCGCGCACCGGATCTTCACGCGCGCTTGCAACCCCGCAAGCGCTGAAACCGAGCGCGCGCGCCTTGTCGGAAAGACGGCTGGCCAAATCATCGCTGATTTTTATGGTAAGCGCTGGGTTAACCATGTTTGGGGTTACTCCCGTTTAGCCGCCCCCTTTAACCAGCGGACCCATGGATATGGCAGTAGGCGATCTTGAGCACGCGAGCAAACGGGCGGAAACGCTGGCTCGCCCGGAAACTGAACCCGACAACAGGCCCCTTGCGATCGAAGCGCGCGGGCTGGTCAAAAGCTTTGACGGCACCCGCGCGGTGGACGGCGTCGACCTAAACGTGCCCGAAGGCGCGATCTATGGCGTGCTGGGCCCCAACGGAGCGGGCAAGACGACAACCTTGCGTATGCTGCTGGGTATTATCGACCCTGACGAAGGCGTGCGCCGTGTGTTTGGAAACGACCGCCCGCATGATCTCAGTCGATTGATCGGCTACCTGCCTGAGGAGCGCGGCCTCTACCCCGCCATGAAAGCGGTGGAGGCGATCGCGTTTATGGGAGCGCTGCGGGGTCTGACGCTCGCTGAGGGGCGCAAGCGTGGCCTCGAACTGCTCGAACGCCACGATCTGGGCTACGCAGCAGACCGCCAGATTCGCCAGCTTTCCAAGGGCATGGCGCAGACCGTCCAGCTGCTGGGCACGTTGGTGCACCAGCCGCGCCTGGTGGTTCTGGATGAGCCGTTCTCAGGGCTAGACGCGATCAACCAGGGCAAGCTGGAGCGGATGATCCGCGCGCTGAGCGAAGAGGGGGTGACGGTGATCTTTTCCACCCACGTCATCCACCACGCCGAACGCTTGTGCGAAGGCGTCGCGATCATCGCCGGAGGCCGCGTGCCCTACGCTGGCAGCGTCGAGACTGCGCGCGATCGCATCCCGGCTCAAGTTCGGCTGGAGACAAGCGCACGCGACGGCGGCTGGACCGCCGCTCTGCCGCAAGACGCGCGGCGCGAAGGCAACTTCTTCTACTTCTCTTTGCCCGAAACCGGCGTCGAACCCCTGCTCAAGAGCCTGATCGAAGGCGAAGCGGGGATCCTGTCACTCTCAATCGAGCGCGCTGGCTTGCACGACGCTTTCGTCGCGATTGCCGGCGAAGCAGCGGCCCGCCAGCTCGAAGCCGACGCCCAAAGCTCTTGAAAGACGAGACACGCTGATGACCAACCAAGCTTCTGCTGACGTGAAGGCGCGCCTTTCCTTCCTCGAAGCCGCCTGGGTGATTGCCCGACGCGACTTTGTCGCGGTTCTGTTCAGCCGCGCTTTTCTGTTCTTCCTGGTCGGGCCGCTCTTCCCCGTGCTGGTCGGCGGGCTGGCGGGCGCAATCGGCAAGACGAATTCGCAACAGGCCGTCAGCGTCGAGATCGGCATTGCCATGACCGCGCAAGACAACGCAGCGATGATCGCAGCGGCGACCACTTTGCGCCCGAAACTGCGCGGCGCCACGCCGATGCTAACCGAGATCGACGAAGCGCGGGGCAACCCGGATTTCGACGCGCGCGCCTTCATGGACGCGCGCCGGGGGAATTACGCGGCGATCGTAACCGGCAATTTGGATGCGCCTAAACTGGTTGGCACTCAGCGTCAGGTCGACCGATGGAGCGGGCCGATTGAGCTCGTTGCCGCCACCGCCGCGGGCGCTTCGCCTTCACGATTCCCCGAAGCGCAATCCGAGGTTGTCACCGCCAACGCCGCCTCGGAACGCTACAGCCGCGTGCGCACCGCGCAGGCCGCGCAAATGGTGCTCTTCCTGCTGACGATCCTCTTGGGTGGCATGGTCCTATCCAACCTCGCTGAGGAAAAGGGCAACAAGATCATCGAGATTCTGGCCGCCGCTTTGCCGATGGACGCGGTGTTTATGGGCAAACTCTTCGCCATGCTCGGCGTCAGCTTTGTAGGGATCACGGTGTGGGGATCGCTGGGCTGGGGGTTCTGGGCGATCGCCGAGGACGCGATCGTCACCGTCACTCAGACCAATTACCGCGACCTGCCCGGCCCTGCGGTGGGTTGGCCGCTGTTCGTCGCGCTCGGCATTACCTATTTCTCGATGGCCTATCTGCTGCTCGGCTCGCTGTTCCTGACGATCGGCGCCATGGCCTCCAGCGTGCGCGAAGTGCAGACGATGTCGATGCCGGTAACGATGCTGCAAATCATGGTTTTCTTCCTCTCGGCAGCGAATATCGGAGCGACCGGCACCCCGCTTGAGCTCACCTCGGTTGTGTTTCCGCTCTCTTCACCCTTTGCGATGATGGCAAGGGCCGCGCTTGAAGAGACGCTGTGGACGCACGCTGTGGCCATCGCCTGGCAAGGCGTGGCGGTGATTGCGCTGGTCAAAGGCGGCTCGATGCTGTTCCGCAAGCGGGTGATGAAATCCGGCGGGGCGGGCCGCGAGAAGAAATCGCTCTTCTCGCGCCGCGCAGCAAGGGTGGACCGGTCAGCCGCCGAGGCGGTCGCGGAACCGGCTGAATAGGTCGCAAAACGCAACTTACTATTGACATCAGTGTTAGTTACGTCAGGATGACGATCGAGAGCGGGTGCATGCAAAGGCCTGAATCGAAAATACAGGCCAGCTGACCGCTCCACTGTTTGGAGAGAGAGCAGCTATGGCCACCACCCCCAAGCTTGATCGCGCATCGACAAGCGAGACCGCAGACAGCCCCGAAAAGCGCGTCTGGCGCACGTCACCCAGCGCACACGAAGCGCTCAAGACGCACTACGAGGCAAATCCCGAACAAAAGCTTGTCTTCCCGCACAAGTGGGATGTCAGCCGCTCGGACATTTACGTTGAGAATCGCTGGCAGCCGATCTTTGCCGAAATGCAAGCGGCCGGGCCGCTGCACTATATCGATGAAAGTCCGTTCGGCCCCTATTGGGCGGTCGTCGGCCACAAGGCGATCCAGCATATCGAGGCCCTGCCCGATATCTTCTCTTCGAGCTGGGAGTATGGCGGCATCACGATCCTCGATGCGCCCAAGGAAGAGCTGGACAAGCCCAAGGAAGAGCGCTTCGAACTGCCGATGTTCATTGCGATGGACCGGCCCAAGCACACCGGCCAGCGCCGCACAGTCGCTCCCAACTTCACCCCCAGCGGAATGACGGAAATGGAGCCGGAAATTCGCCAGCGCACCGGCGAATTGCTCGATTCGCTTCCGCGTGGCGAAGTGTTCGACTGGGTCGACACCGTCTCAATCGAGCTCACCACCGGCATGCTGGCGCTGCTGTTTGACTTTCCGTGGGAAGATCGCCGGCTGCTTACCTTTTGGTCAGACTGGTCGGGCGACACCGAGCTGGCGACTGTGCGCGAGCTTGACGAATTCCGCCGCGGCGTCCTGTTCGAAATGGCCGAGTACTTCCAAGAGCTGTGGGTCAAAAAGACGCAGGAAGAGCCGGCGGGCGACCTCATCAGCATGATGATCCATTCCGACGCGATGAACCAGATGGATCCGATGGAGTTTATGGGGAACCTCGTCCTCCTGATCGTCGGCGGCAACGATACAACGCGCAACACGATGAGCGGGATCATCCATTCGCTCGATCTGTTCCCCGATCAGCGCAAGCTTTTCGAAGAGAACCCGGATCTGATCCCCAACGCGGTGCAGGAATGTCTGCGCTATCAAACGCCGCTGGCGCATATGCGCCGCACCTGCACCGAAGACACCGAGGTCTTTGGCCAACAGATCCGACAAGGCGATAAGGTCGTCCTGTGGTATCTGGGCGCCAACCGCGAGGAGAGCGTGTTCGAAGACCCGCACAAACTCGATATCACCCGCGACAACGCCAAGCGGCATATCGCCTTTGGCTATGGCATTCACCGCTGCGTGGGCGCGCGTCTTGCCGAATTGCAGCTGCGCGTCCTGCTCGAAGAGATGCACAAACGCCGCATGCGCGTGCATGTGGCGGGCGATGTGGAGCGGGTGCGGGCGAACTTCGTCCACGGCTTCCGCAAGCTCGAAGTGGAGATCACCGAGTTCTGATCGCGCCGGACGCGCCGCGTGTCGGCGGGGTGAAACCTTTTGGCTCCTATCGCCGTATTACGAGGTAGACACTCGCACGAATACGGATCGCTTGGACATGAAAGACATCGCCCGCTCGCGCCGCTTTTTCCTGGGCACCGCCATTGCCGGGATTGCCTTACCCCTTTTGGGCGGGTGCGGGGCCAGCCCGGCGCAAGCCAAGAGCTACCGGATCGCCAAAACCGAGGCGCAGTGGCGCGAAAAGCTGACCAAGGGTGAATATTACATCCTGCGCGACGCGGGGACCGAGCGCGCCTACACCTCGCCGCTCAACGCCGAAAAGCGCAAGGGCATTTTTGTTTGCGCGGGTTGTGGCAACAGGCTCTATTCGTCGGCGCACAAATACGACAGCGGCACGGGTTGGCCGAGCTTTTATCAGGCGATCGACAAAGGCGCGGTGGGCACCAGCACCGATTACAAGATCGGCTATCCGCGCACCGAAG
>ERZ1740065.19-NODE-19-length-78564-cov-7.559872_pt1 | contig 78564 bp, 65 predicted proteins | sample MGYA00581738_ERZ1740065 | MGnify/ENA primary metagenome ERZ1740065 (study PRJEB43018, sample SAMN04849749) | marine metagenome | isolation source: floating plastic debris | place: Pacific Ocean | collected 2008-09-01 | study: EMG produced TPA metagenomics assembly...
TGCCGACAAGTTGGCCGACGTCAGTTTTTGACGAGCCGTCGCCCGCTGCGATCCGCACGACATAGACGCCACCCAATTGCTTCACCGATGCGCAGGCCAGTTCTCTGGCGAGTGCCCGGGCGAGCACATCGAACTCGCCGTCGCCGAAGGGCGTCGTGCGCTGACCGCGAAACTGGGGATCGGTGGCCCGGGTCCGAAGCGCACGGCGTTGCGTACCCGTGAGGCTGCCTTGCCAGCGATTGTCGTGGCCGGTGACCCAGGTGCTGGTGCGCGCGTCGAGGGTCCGAAGAACGAGTTGAATGCCTGACTGGCCCTGCTCAGTGATTTCGAGTCCCACGTAGTAGTCGATGTCCGAGCGGCGGCAGTCGAGCGTCGGATTCATGCCCGTGGGTGCTGCGAGCTGAATACCTGGTACCTGAAGCAGGGCTGCCGACAGCTGGTCCCGCAGGGCAAGCGCCAGTGCATTTGTGCGCGCCGCCGGAGCGCCGTTTTCGAACGCCACTACGCGAACGTTCTGGCCGCGAAACCGCGGGTGGTCGCGGAACTGGCGCGTGAGCTCCGGCGCAACTTCCTGAGCGACCCAGCTCTCAGCGTCCTGCCAGCGCAGCGCCGCATCGGCAGCGCCTGCGACAAAGAGCGCGCACAGCAGGGTGACCACGCGCAGCACGTCAGGGCTCCAGCCGGATCTGGCCGTCGCCGGCGATGTAGAGTGCGCCGCCACGGTGTTCACGGACAATCGCGTCGAGCTCGCGTTGCATGTTGGCAGGCAAGGCCACGCCCCAGGTGACGCGGGAGTCGCCTCCGCGTGTCAGACGCAGCGCGCGCAGCACGTCATCCGGGACCGTGCCCGGGTCCATCTCGTGATAGGCATTGGGTAGTGACGCGGGCCAGAAGCTCACGCGCCCGCGGTTGAAGCTCATGCGCAGCGTCGAGGTGTCATCGAGGGCAAACAGGCCGATGGCATTGCGACCCACGAGTCGTGTCAGTGCGGTGTCGGATTCGAACTGCAGCGTGAAGCCTTCTTGCGGTGGCGGTGGCGGTGGCGATGGCGTTGGCGGTTGGGCCGCCGCCGGCATCGGCTCCGGTGTGACAACAGGCTGCGGAGAGGTGACGACGGGTGCGGGTGACCGCGTGAGTACAACAACCTCAGGTTCGGGTTCGGGGGTTGGTTCGGGCGCAGGCGCAACGGGCGCTGACACGGGTTCCGGTTCACGCACCGACTCGGGAGGCACTGTTTCGGCCACAGGCTCGGGCGCGGTTGGCACTGGGCGCGGAATGCTCTGCACAAGCGCGAAGATCACGACCAGGCACAGCGCCAGGATCGCCATAAAACGCATCACGTCGGTTTGCAGGTCGGCGGCGCCACCGGCATCGGCGTCGACGCTTCGGCCCATGCCGTAGCGGTGTGGCACGCGCATCACCACTCGGGCTCCTGTTCCTCGCGGCGGAGAAAGCGCTCAATGCGCTCCAGCGAGGTGCGCACGCCGGCAACATCCTCGCGCGCCTCCTGGTCGTAACGCGCCTGCAGGGCCGAGCCGAGCACGATGGCTTTGTACACGCGCATGAGGTAGCCGCCGATGCCGCCGAAAATCGTCGTCGACAGCGCGAGCAGGATGCCGCCGTCGACCATGCGTTCGAGCATCTTGAAGGCGCCTTCCTGCACGGACACGTCGGGCTCACCGAGCGCGAAGATCAGCGCGCTGCGCATGCCGATGGCTGTCCAGATGACGCCGGTGCCAAAGAACAGTGTCGTCCAGATGTCGGTCAGGTGGTCGATCTGAACGATGCGGTCGATGGGGCCCACTTCATCGAGCAGTCGGCGCAGGCGCCCTAGGCTCGCGAAGAACACGAGCAGCAGCAGCGCAAACACAGGAATCGATGAGCCCAGATTCATGGTGGCCCAGTCGAACCAGCCCGACAGGCTCGGCACACGGTCGTTTTCGAAAGTGACTACACCGTAGTGCGACAGCGCGAACACGAGGGCGCCGCCGCCGATGAGTGTGCCGACGGCGCCGCCCGCGAAGCCGCGCAGAAACTGCTGGCGATGCATTGCGGTCATCGCCCGTGCGCCTTAGCGGCCTGCGGCACAGGCCGTACAGGTCGCCTCGAGTACGAGCTCGACTTCCTTGAAAAGTCGGTCGGCGCGGTAGTAACCGGCATCATCGCGGCTGACGCGAAGCAGACCGCGTTCCTTGTCGCTGAGTTCACGCTCCATATCGAGCAGCACCCGGTCACGGCGCGGGCAGGTGTGCGAGCAGGTGTTGTAGTCGCTCGCAAGTGTCATGAACTTCACGTTGAAGAAGCGGTTGTAGTAGTCCTTGGCCTGGCGCTGGCTGAGCAGTCCTTCGTCCGCGGTCCAGACCAGGAACTCGCTGAACACCCGTTTGTTCTCGGGCCGCGGATTGCCTTCGGCGGTGGTCAGCAGCGTGTCGAAATAGCCGTTGAATTGAGCGGTGCATCCGGTCGCGAGTTTGTCCTTGACGTGCATGACGGCGGCGTCGAGGTTGCGTGTTGTCGGACCGTCGCAGGGCGGCGGTGTGGCTGCGCAGCCGCCCAGGAGTGCGACCGCGGCGACGATGAGTGTCGTTTTGAGATTCATGATCGTTCCTTACTGCTCGAGGGGGCTGCGGTAGGGCTTCTCGACACTGCCCGGCGGCGGGCCTGCAATGACGATGTCCTCCGGCGCGTCGCCAAACAGGATCGACTTTACGCCGCCAACGACCTCCATCATCTCGGGCGTGATGGCGCCGAATGACTGGTTGAGTTGCTCAATCAGCGTGGCGCGCGCGATCTCCTCGCGAGTCCGCGCGATGAGTACGCTGGTCTCGTCCATATCGAGGTAGATGTCAGACGCAAGTACGGCCAGTGATTGATCGGCACTGGTATTCGAGGAGGCGACGAGCTGGTAGTACTGGCGGAATCGCTCGGACAAGCGCATGCCGGAACGACCGCGCAGGCTTGGCGAGGGCGCTGCGGCATTCGTTTTTTGTTTACCGATGAGCGTTTCCTGCAGGGTCCAGGAGGTCATCTTGGTGCCGATTTCAGAACGCAGGCGTTTCTCGAGACTCAGGCGTGTGTTGTTGACCGTGTGTTCCATATCGGGAAGGCGCGCTTCCATGATCTCGAGCATCTCGAGGTAGGCGGCGCCGATCTGTTTCGACAGCCGCTGACAGCCCGGGTCGCCTTCGGCACCTTCGCATTTGCTGTCGAGGTAGAGCTGCTGCTGCTGGTCGAGCCGGCCAATGACTTCCTGCAGACCGGTTTCCATTTCCTGCGCGACGGCACTCGTCTGGCGTAGGTCTTCGACCACGGTGGTCGGGAATAGGCGGATGGTGGGGTTGGTGTTGGCGCTGGCCAGGCCCGGAACGAGCAGGGCGACGAAGGCCAGTGCGCGGTGCCAGGAGATTCGCGCGTGCGTTGCGTACATATCGCCGCTCCCTTTGTGTGAGCTGTGTGTGATGCGTGCGAATGACGCTACGCCCGGGTCGCTGAATAGAACCTGAACGCTTTGTAGACGCGGCAGAGACTGGCATCGGAATGCCGGTACGGTAGGCTCTGGGTTTCCGAATCAAGCTGCGAATGACTGTGAGCGACTACGACACACCAGACTTGCCACCCGCCGTCGATGCCGAGCGCGTCGAGTTTGAGGGTCGGGCCGGGCGGCAAAGCTACTACCGCGATGGGGAGGGCGCGCCGTTGCTGCTGTTTCACAGCATCAATGCGGCGGGCTCGGTGTTTGAGGTCAAGCCGATTTTCGAGTACTTCCGCGAGACACGGTGCGTGTATGCGTCGGATTTACCGGGGTTTGGCTTTTCGGATCGCGGTGATCGCGACTACAGCGTGCGGCTTTACACAGATGCCGTGCACGACCTGGTCGATCAGGTGGCAGGCGACGCGCCCGTTGATGCTCTGGCGCTCTCGCTGTCTTCAGAGTTTCTTGCGCGTGCCGCCAGCGAGCGACCTGAGCGATTTCGCAGCCTGACCCTGGTGACGCCGACCGGTTTTTCGCGCGGCGCGGATCAACTGCGCGCTCCGGAAGGGATGACCCGCGAGATGCGCTGGCTCTACAAGGTGTTGACGGTGCCGCTGTGGCGTAAAGGCCTTTACGGGCAGCTTGTGCGCCCGGGTGTCATACGCTATTTCCTGAAGCGGACCTGGGGCGCGGATACGTTTGACGAAGCGCTCGCAGCCTACGACGATCTGACCACGCACCAGCCGGGTGCCGAGAATGCGCCCTATGCGTTTCTATCCGGCAAGCTGTTCAGTCGCGACATCCGCAACGTCTACGAAACACTGCAGATGCCCGTCTGGCTGCCGCATGGCACGCGCGGCGACTTCAAGGACTTTCGCGAGGCCGACTGGGCGCGCGCCGCCGACAACTGGCGTGTGCAGGCGTTCGAAAGCGGTGCGTTGCCGCATTTCGAGGTGTCCGATACGTTCTTCGCCGCAGCTGAGGCATTTCTGGCGCAGGCCTGACCACCGTACGCCACGGCCCGGTCGCGCTAGAACGTATCCGTCAGTGGCGGCTTCGGATACGGCTCAATGTTCTGATGGAGTATCGCGTAGGAGATACCGACCACCCAGGTGACGTAGACGAAGCCGACGATGCGCTCGTAGGCGCCGATCCAGCTTTCGTTGACGAGCAGGATCAGGGGCACTAGCAGGAACCAGAGTCCAAGGCAGACGGCTGAGAACAGGCCGATGGACTTGGAGCGGCGCGAGAGGCCGGGTTGCAACATGCCCATGGCGACGCCCGTCAGGCAGGCGGCGATCCAGAGTGGATCATTGGCTTCAGGGCCCATCAGTCGCTCCGGGTCGGCCTCTTTGTAGAACCCGGCGATGTACCAGACAGCGAGGCCGCTGAATACGAGCACGATGCGCGCCCAGGGCCACATCCTGCCGCGGTCGATGCGGCGGAAACCCAGCGCCATGGCGAAGTGTGCGGCGCCGAAGAGTGCGAGTCCGAGCCCGTGCAGGTCACCGTACGTGCCTTGGCTGAGCTGGCTAATCGGTGTGCGGATCGGGTCCTGACCGCTCAAGATGAGTACCAGGACATGCAACATGGGTGTCAACGCGCCCGCGTAGAGCGCGATTCGAAAATAGTAGGTGCCGCTCACTGTTCAAGCTCGCTTGTTTGAGGCGCGTAGGGTGTGGCGATGATGTGATACACGTCGAACCATGATTCGCCGTCATCAAAAGTCCACTGCTGCGCCCAGGTCCAGCCTTCCTCATCGGGCGGGTAAAACACGATACGTCGTGGCGGGTCAGGCACGGGTTTCACGATGTCCATGATGATCCGGCCGTCGTCTGCCTGCCTGGCCGTGATGTGTTGCAGGCCCTTCTGACCTGCAGCGGCCCAGACGATTTCCCAGGTCTTGGTGTCGGGGTTGTAGGTGCGCAGGTTTGTGCCCCAGCCACCGCCGTTGGGCATCCAGAAATCCTGGATGGCTGTGCCGTCACCGATGCACTTGAAGATCCAGCGTGCGCCCTTGCCTTCAATCCACCCACTACCGTCGCGTGCGAACGACTCGTCGACGATCTTCCAGTCGCCCACGTACCGACCGAACTGGGCCCTGTCGCCCTCAAGGCAGGCGTTGTCTGTGTCTGTCTCAGCGTCGGCCCAGGCAGGCGCAGCCCACATCAGGCAGGCGGCTAAGGCAATGGCGTATTTCATCGTGGTTCCCCTCAGTGGCTTTTCGAGCCGCTTTACGGGGAGAGACTACACCAGGTGGACTCAGGGATTCGGTGCGCCGTAGGTATCCAGCTGTTCACGCAGCCGGCGTGCCCAGACCTGCGCGAGGCGCCTTACCTCGCTTGCATTACGAACGCGGTTGGATTCTTGCAGGCCGATACCCGTGCTGGCCTCGGCCGCGCGTCGATCAACAGCGCGCGCAAGGATGGTCTCGGTAATGGAATCACGAAGCTCAAGTACAAGGGTCGCTTCGCCCACCTTGCTGATGAACACGGCGTCGCGGACGCCGGTAGTCTCGGGTGGCACGTAGGAGACGACGTCGAGTAGCTTGCCGCGGACAAGCAGCACATCAGGGCCCGGCGTGTTGGTGAGTTCGAAGTGCTCACTTTCTGCGAGCGCCTTCACGAAGGCCTCCGCAATGATGCTACTGAGCGCTTCTTTTTGGCGTTCGGTCACTTCATAAGGGCCGCCGCGCGATCGTGCAGACCAGGTTTTACCTGACTCGCCGCCCGGCCGAAATTCGATGCCGGCGCCTTGCAGCAGGATTTTGTTGTACTGCGAAATATCGATGCCGGGTCGCGCCCAGGCCTCATCGGACTTCGAATTGGCGACGGGGTAGAGGCCGTCGAACGTAACTTCGCCGCTTTGGTCGATCGTCGGCGGTGCCGACGTGCACGCCGCTACGATCACCGCGGAAACTGCGGCAGTCAGAGTCTTGCGAAAACGCGTCGCTCGAAGAATCGCGTTCGTGTCGCGGCAACAATCAAACATCTTGAGTTCCGCAGGTCTTCAGAATGAGTAGCCCAGCGACGTAATGACGCCGTAGTCATTCTTTTCCGCATCGGGAACGATTGGGTCGCTATCGTAACTGTTGTAGAAGCTGACTTGCCAGAACAAGTCGGCAATGAGCTCCCAGCGGAAGCGCATATCAAACTCCGCACGCACGCGCCCGGTGTCGGTAAGGTTTGGGAAGACCAGCAGGTTGCTGCTGAGATCAAGTTCCGGCGAGTCGTAGCGGAACCAGTCCCAGTTGATGCCTGCGAAACCCTCAAGCGAGTCCTTGTCGCTCAAGCCGGCGCTGACGTTTTCGCGACTCACCTGCACACCCCCTGAGACCAGCAGCGACATCGCGTTGGACTGGATCAGGTAGCGCCCGCCGCCGGCGCCCACCGAGGTCCGCAGGTCGAGTCCCAATTCGTCATTGCGGTCGATGCGAACGACGGCGCCCGTGCCCCAGCGTTTGGGCCACAGCCGCGTATATTCGAAGTCGAGACTCTTTCGTTGGTTCGACTCCACGCCGTCGCTATCGGAAACGATCACATCGGCATTCAGCGAGTACAGACGCTTCTCCGTGCGTGCCACCAGATCAAACCCGGCATTCAGTTGCTCGACTTCCGTCGACTTGGCGAAGCTGTAACCGAAGGTCACGCCAGCATCGATACGGTCGCGAGCGCGTTTCTCGATCGGTGTCATGAGAATGACCTCGGCCATCGCGAGCGTCACGGGGCCCTGAGCGGTTTCCACGACGACGTCGCTGGAAGCCACGGCGGTACTCAATGGACCAAGGAAGCGGGTGCCATCCTCGATCTCCACCTGAATGTCCTGGCCGCTGACGAGCGTGGCCACCTCATCCCATTCAATGGGAATGGTGCCCGTAGCTGCTGAATCAAATCTGAGCTTGCCGCGCTCCAGTGACTTGAGTTCGCCCGAGAGTCGATCGCCGTTGCGCATCGTTACGACGTCGGCATGAACCACAGTCGACACGAGTGCGGCGAAGGTGACCAACAGATATCGAGAGTTTTGCATGGCTTGCAGGTGAATTGCGGCGACGAAGCAGAGTTATAGCGGACTATCCCGTATTTTGCTCCTGGTAGACGTCTTCTAGTTCACCGGCGCTGAGCGGCGCTATTTGCAATGCGCGATCGTGCGGCGCATGTCTGCACTCGGGGGCCTCCACCCTGAGATCACAAGGGCGGTACGATGAATGCTTCTCAATCAAAGATCGGAGGCGTTCGATGACAACGCCAACCCCTATCGCGTGCGACCTACATGACCACATCGAGGTCGCCTGCCTCTTTCGCTACGAGCTTGCGATTCAACTGCGGGATGGCACCTCGGTGACGGGCAAGGCGTTGACCACGCGTACGCTCGGCGACAAGACTGAGCATCTGCTGCTTGGCACCAAGGGAGATTCGACGTCAGTGCCGCTGAACGATATTCGCCAAATTGACGTTACGACTCCGGGAGCGCGGTTTTCATCGCTATCACTCTAGCAGGCGTCTTATTCCCAGCTACCACCCAGCGCGAGATTCAGATTAATCCACTCATCAAGTTGCTCGCGGCGGGCCGTGACCACGGCGGCGTCGGCCGACAGTGTGTTGGATTGCACGACGAAGACGTCGAGCAGGTCTGTTTCGCCTTCTTCATAGCGTAGCTGCGCGAGCTCGAAGGCTCGGTTCTGTGCGTCTGCGGCTTCTTGCAGTGCTTTTACGCGCACGGCAACGACCCGGTTCTGGTCGAGGCTGTTCTCAACTTCCTGCAGCGCGTTGAGGACGGCTTGCGCATAGGCGGCAATGGCCTGACGCTGCACAGCGCTGGCCGCATCGATCTGTGCGCGACGCAGCCCTGCGTCGAACAGTGGGCCAAGCAGAGCCGTGGCGAGCGACCACGTGCCATTGTCGGGGTCGATCGCATCACTGAAATCGAGCGCGGCGATATCCAGCGCGCCCGACAGGCTGAAGGTTGGTAATCGCGTCGCCTTCGTTGCGCCGACGTCACTAAAAGCGGCCCCAACATCCAGCTCCGCCGCGACCAGGTCCGGACGGCGCTCGAGCAACGTGCTTGGCACGCCCGCGCTTGGCAGGGCAGGCACTGGCGGCAGATCTGTGCGGCTCTCAAGAGCGTCGGCTGGATAACGTCCGACCAGCACCTCGAGTGCGCGGCGCGCGAGCCGCTTGCTGCCCTGAGTCTGTGCCAGCGTCGCCCTGGCGGTTGCAAGGTTGGCATTGGCCAGGGACGCATCGTAAGCATCAGCTGCGCCCAGTTCGCGTTGTGCCGAGACGATGCGCGCTGTCTGCGCCAGCGCGTCGAGCGACTTTTGCGCCACCGCTTCCTGCAGCTCCGATTCGATGAGCAGGAAATAGGTTTGCGCCACGGTGGCGGCCAGCGAGTACTGCGAGAACACATAGTCTGCTTCCGCCGACGCGGCCGCGTAAGCCGCCGAATCGCGTGACGCGCGCACACGACCCCAGACATCGAGCTCCCAGCTCAGCGACAGTCCTGAGGCATAGCTGTCAGCGCTGCTTCCAGCCACGGGGCCAGCTTCGGCGGCGGAGGCCGAATAATTCAGCGCCGGGAACAAGGCGGCGCGCGCCTGGCGCGCCAGCGCCCGAGACTGTTCCAGCCCCGCAAGCGCGGCCTGTAAGTTTCGGTTATTGGCCTGTGCCTCTACGACGAGTGCTGTCAGCACCGGGTCGTCGAACGCTGCGATCCAGCCAACCTGCACATCACCCACAGACTCCTGGGCGACCTGCCAGGCCGGCGGTAACTCGGGCAGGGCCGGGCGGGTGAGCTCAGGCAAGTTCGGCTTCTGGGCAAACGGCGCGCATGCCGTCAGAGCCACCGTGCTGGCAAGGAGCGCGAGTCGTTTCATGTCGTGGCCTCCGCCGTGCCGGCAATCTCGGTCGACTTGATGCCGAAGAGCAGTGCGTAGAGCACCGGCGTGACGAGCAGGGTAATGAGCGTTGCGAAAGAGAGACCGCCCGCGATCACCACAGTCATCGACTGGAAGAAGGCGTCGAAGAACAGTGGCAAGACGCCGAGCACGGTGGTGAACGCGCCCATCATGACCGGTCGCAGGCGGCTGGCTGCCGACTCGACGAGCGCGTCAAAACGGGGCATGCCGCTCGCGATCAGGTCGTCCGTGGAATCGACGAGCACCAGCGAGTTCTGGATGAGCAGCCCCGACAGTGACAGCAGGCCCAGGATCCCCATGAACTCGAATGGTACATTCGTCAAGTACAGGCCGTAGGACACGCCGACAATCGCAAGCGGCACGATGGCCCAGATCACGATGGGCTGGCGCAGCGCGTTGAACAAGAACACAACCACGAGCACCATCGCGAGCAGACCGATCGGTATCGTCGTGGCGAGGTCGCCCTGTGCCTCGGAAGAGTCGCCAGCCTCACCACCCCAATCCAGAGAGTAACCGGCGGGCAGCGGCACGGCTTCGATAAGTGGCTGAATCGTACTCAAGAGGTCAGCGGTAACGACGCCTTGCGCAGGGTCGCATTGGACGGTGATCGTCATGACGCGATTGTCTCGAAGGATGCGCGCATCTCGCCACGTCAGTCCCGGCCGATCGATGACCTGCGCAAGAGGCACAGACTGCCCCGTGGTCTTGCTCAGAATTGGGATGGCCGGCACGTCCCAGGGTTCGACACGCTCGTTGCTGGGTGCGCGTGACACGATTGGAATTAACTCATCACCTTCGCGGTAGAAACCGCGAGTGATGCCGTCGAAATTCTCGCCCATGGCTTCGGCGAGGTCTTTGCGTGTGATACCGATACGTTCACCGGCATTCTGCGAGTACTGCGGTGTGAGTACGGGGACTTGCCGGCGCCAGTCGTCCTTGACCAGGATCGCGCGGCCATCGGCGTGGATGATGGCTTTGGCCTCATTGGCGAGCTGGCGCAGAACCGCGGGATCGGGCCCGGAAAACTCGGCCTCGATTTTCGAGCCGCCACCGGGACCCATGCGGAATCGCCAGACCTTAGTCTGCCCATCGGGAAATTCGGCGTCGCCGTAAGCTTGGATTTGCTCAATCAAGCCAGTGTTGAGTTCGTAGGCGCTCGTTTTCACGAGCAGCTGACCATAGTTCGCGCTCGAAGAGGCGGCGTCGTAGACCAGCATGTAGCGCAGCGCGCCCTTGCCCACGAGCGTGTGCACCGACTCGACGCCCTCAAGATTGCTTACGAACGCTTCCATCCGCTGCATGTCCCTGTTGGTGCGCTCGATATCAGTGCCCTGTGGCAAGTAATAGTCGACGATAATCTGGGGGGTGGTGGACGCCGGGAAGAAGCCGACCTTAACCTTCCCAAAGACGACGATCGCGGACGCGAAAATGGCGACCGTGACGACCAGGGAGATCGTCTTGTTCGCGAGCACGCCGCGGATGAGTTGCTTGTAGGCGCGCATGAATCGCCCCTCGCTGCTCTCGCCATCCACGACAGGCTTCGTTGGTGATGGAAACAGGTGATAGCAGAGCAGTGGTGTGATCGTGAACGCGAACAACCAGCTCAGGCTCAAAGCGATCATCACCACCCAGAACAGCGAGTTGGTGAATTCGGCCGTGTCGCCAGGTGCAAATCCAATGGGTGCAAAGGCGATGACGCCTACGAGCGTGCCGCCGACAAGAGGACGCATATTCTTGCGCGCGACCTCTCTGGCCACCTCCAGCTTGTCGCGCCCCTTGTTGACGCCAACAAGGATGCCGTCGGTGATCACGACACCGTTGTCGACCAGCATGCCCAGCGAGATGATCAGCGCACCCAGTGAAATCCGGTGCATCGGGACACCACCGAGCCACATGAGCAGCAGCGTCGCCGCCATGGTCAGCAGTACGGTGAGGCCCATGATGAATCCGGAGCGATACCCCATGAACACGAGCAGGGTCACGAAGACGATGACCAAAGCAGCGACAACGTTGGACGCAAAGCTCTGGATGGATTCGTTGACCACCTTGCCCTGATGGTAGTGCTCGTGGAGTTCGACGCCTAGAGGTAACAAATTGCCAAGCGTGGCGAGCTTCGCGTCAATGGCCGCGCCCAGCTTGACCACGTTATCGCCGGAAAGCGCCGAGACGCCCAGACCAATGGCAGGCTCCCCGTTCCAGCGCACGAACTGCTCGACCGGGTCCTCATAACCGCGCGTAACGTTCGCAATGTCTCCGAGACGGGTGATTGTGCCGTTCTGATCGTCGGCAACAAGCAGGCCCTCGATCGCCGCGACAGAGTCGATCGCCCCCGTCGGGCTGATTTCGATACGTGAGTCGCCCAGCCGCATGTTGCCGGCGGAGGTCACGGTATTCTGCTGCGAGAGGGTGTCGTAAAGCGTATTGAGCGATACGCCGAGTGCCGCTGCGCGTTGGCGGGGAATCTCGACGTAGATGACTTCGTCCTGCTCGCCGAGTGTGGCGACCTTGGCTACACCACTGACAAGCAGCAGCTCCTTGCGCAGCGACTCGGCGATACTCGCCAACTCGGCCGATGAATAGCCTTCACCCGTTAGCAAGTAGTAGATGCCATACACATCACCAAAATCGTCATTGACGATGCTCGAGCCCGCCCCCGGCGGCAGGTCGCGTTGGGCATCATTGACGTAGTTGCGGATCTTCGTCCAGACAACGGCTAGCTCAGAGCGGCTCTTGGAATACTCGAAGCGAACCTCGACCGTCAATTCCGACATGCCCGCCGTTGACGTCGAGCGCACTGACTTCACTTCGGGCAGCTGCTGCAGTTTGGCTTCGAGCGGCTCTGTGACTTCGTTCATCACCTCGATCGGGCTGGCACCCGGGTAGGGCGTAAACACCTTGGCGATGCGAATCGTGAACTCCGGGTCCTCGAAACGCGGCATGTTCTTATAGGCAAGCCAGCCGCCCCAAAGGCACAGCGTGGCGACGATCCCGCAAATGAGCGGGTTGCGAATCGAGAGGACTGCGAGATTCATAGTTGTACCCGCACGCCTACTCGGGCTGCCATTCGCGAACCTGCATACCGTCGGCCAGGAAGGAGACACCCGCCGCGACGATAGTCTCGTTGCCCTCAAGCCCGCTTGTCACAGTCACGTTGTCCGTAACGTCCTGGCCCAGTGTGACGGCGCGCTTTTGAAGTCGCATGTCATCACCCACCACCCAGACGAACCGCTCAGCGCCTTCGGCCAGGATGGCATCGATCGGTACAGCGATGCCTGCCGCTACGATGTCGCCGCTGGTGCCCTTGAAATTGAAGGTCGAACGCACGGTCGCGGTCATACCGGGTAGGATCAGCAAGCCTTCAGGGGGCGCGAACGTAAAACTGATCTGGTAGGTCTGTGTGCTTGGATCAGCCTGCCCCGACAATTCGCGAACCACCGCAGGGATTTCCAGCTCCGGTGCGGCGTCGAGAATCACACGGGTGTTAACCGGCTCGAGTTGCGGTATGCGCGCAATAATGGTCCCCGGAATATCGATGATGGCCTCGGTCTCACCGCTTTGGAGTACGACGACGGCTTCCTTGGCTTGGACATTCTGAAATTGCTCGATGAGGACGCGCGATACCCCCCCGGAGAACGGTGCACTGATGATGGTGTCTTCGAGGGCTTTGCGTGCGGTATCGACGGCCGCCTGGCGCACCTCAAGCTGCGTTTGCCGCTGTTCGAGCACGCTTTGGGATATAGCGTCCTGGTCGCGAAGGCGCTGAGCGCGTCGATATTCAGACTCCGCGTTTTGATATTCGGCCTGGGCTTGAGCCAGGTTGTTCTCAGCATCGCGTTGGTCGAGCTTCGCGATGATGGCGCCGCGCTCGATTTCCTCGCCTTCGAGGACGTTGAGTTCAACAATTTGCCCCGCAACTGGGAAGGTCAGCTCGGCCGATTGCGCGGCACGAACCACGGCCGGAAAGCTCAGGTTTCGATTTTGTGACGCATTGCCGACGGTAATAAGCTTCGCCGGTCGAATGACTTCAGCCGTTTCCGGTGCTGATGTCTCGCCACATGACGCCAGTGCGGCCGCCGCAGTGATGACGGCTGCCAGCCGCAGATACCCAACCATGCTTGCTCTCCCGGTCAAGTTGTTGGCAGGCGTATCGAATTCAACGCCCAACAGTTCTGGCTCGAATTGTAGCGGTTTGCACCGACGAGCTGGGCACAGCGTACGCGAAGCAGGCCCAAAATTGTATACACTGTCAGTTCTTGACTGCTTCGGCAACACTGAGACACGACCGCGTCAGCGGTCCAACGGACGAGATGTCGTGACGACACGTCAACAACACTACTTCACGGAGCGCGCTGAGGGTCACGCTAAGCGTGCGCGAACACGTGCGGCTTTGCTCGACGGTGCCATTTCGGTGGTTGCACGACACGGTCTTGAGTCGACGACGATTCAAGCGGTGACGCGCGCAACGGGCGTTGCACACGGCACCTTCTACAACCATTTCGATGATCGTGAAGACCTGCTTGTGTCTGCGGCGATCGCGGTCCTGGACGAGATCAACGTGGGTGTTCAGGCCGCGGCACAGCGTTTCCCGCCCGGGGTGGACCGGCTGGTCATCGCTGCGGCGAAAACCATCATGGAAGCGGTCTCGATTCGCGAGTTTGGCCATCTGCTGGTCGCTGCGGTGGGCCGATTCCCACAAGTCACCGATCGTATTCGACCTAAGCTGCGTGCCGATTTGCGTGCAGCACACGCTGCTGGGGTGGTCCGGGTGGCGCCGACTCGTCTTCTGGACGAACAGATTGGCGCGCTGCTCGGCCTGGCCATCCAGCGCGTGTTGTCGGGCGGGCAGGTGAGCCGTATTACGCGAGAGACGGCGCATGCCATCTTGCGCCTGTTGGGTCAAACACCGGACGAGGCGGCTGAGACGGTCGCCAGAGTATTCAAGGTGATGTCATGAGCCTTGCCGATCGCACACCGCGCATCACGGTTGGCTATCCCGGTTTGCTCGCAAGTCTCGTCTTGATGATGCTGCTTGCGCCCATCGCCGAGCCGGAGGGCTCGCTACGTTTTGCCACGAGTCTGGTGTTTGCCTTTTTGCTGGTGTTCTCCGTCTGGACCGTCAGTCACGAAGCGCGCGCTACGATGATCGCATCGGCGTTGGCGCTCATTGTCTTCTTGGGCAGCACGCTCATGGACTGGTTCGATCTCGGACAGACCTTCGGCGTGTCGATACTTATTGTCGCGTGCCTGTTCTTCGCCTATGTCGCGAGCCTGGTTCTGCGTGATGTCTTCTTGTCGCGGACCGTCACGGCCCAGACCATCATGGGCGCGATCTGCGCCTACATCTTGCTGGGCATGTTGTGGGGCTACCTCTATAGCCTTGTCAATGCGCTACAGCCCGGCGCATTCAGCGACAACATCGAGGGAACCGGGCTCATCGGCCGCTTTGTGTACTTCAGCATGGTCACGCTGACGACGCTCGGCTACGGCGACATTACGCCCGTGTCGGCGGTCGCGCGCGGCCTGGCCGTGGTCCAGGCGACGCTGGGACAGGTCTACCTGACGGTGCTCGTCGCGAGACTCGTGGGTATCCACCTGACTCAAAACGGACGACCAGAGGGCGACTAGCGCCGGGCCAGCAAGCCTTGGACCTTGCCTTGCCGGTCATTCGGCGCGACGATCGAGCCGTGGCCATTGCGGGAGGGGAGTGCGGTGCACCGACAGACTCGAACAGGCAGCCTGCGCCGAGCCGGCTGGATCATGGCGTGGATCATCACCGGTATCACGTCATTGGCACGGGCCGAAACGCCCCGATTCGATCCGCTTGATTCTCTGAGCCCAAAGACCTCGCGAGCCGATGCGCTCGCATTACCACTGCAGACGGTCACACTGTCGACCGTTTCGCTGGAACAGGTCCGCCTGTTCTACGTTGAGGGCATGGGTATGACGTTAACGGGCCCGGTTGTCGTGCCGCGTGACGTCAAAAAGCAGCAACGCGCCCTCTGGGAGATCCCCGACACCATTGGCTGGCAGGAATATCACCTGACACGCCACGGCGCGACGATCAGCGATCGGCCCGCGATGTCGGTGCGTGTACTCGTGCTCGACACACCCACGCCCACGATTCACGCCTCCTGGAATGCGCGCAGCCTGGGCGGCTTTTCGATGGGCTTCCCGAACCGCCAACAGCCCGCGCTCGACGCGCGTATTCGCAAGCTCGGCTTTGGTGCACTCAATGCACTGGAGATCTACGACGTACCCAGGACCGACGGCTCTCCCTACACGATCCACGAGACGATCTTCAACGCGCCCGATTTCGTACACGCCGTGGGCATCGACCGCGTGGGCATGCTGCCGCTTGGCGCCGTTGACTCCGAGACCGGGCTCGGTGGCCCCGGCTATTCAGCTCAGGTCGTGGCCGACAGCGATAACGTGCTCGCGTTCTACACGGAGGTGCTCGGTCTCGAACTGCGGCGAGACGCCGTTTGGCAGAGCGCCGGCGAGGACGGCGCCATGGCCCTGCCCAATGGCACAGCGTTTCGTTTTTCGATTGTCTTCGCAAAGGGCTACGGCCCAGGCGGTCACTTGCTGTTTGTCGACTACACGAACGGTGAGGGCATCGAGAACAACGCACCGCCGCGCGTGCCCAACCGCGGCATCGGTATGTGGAGCTTTCCGGTGACCGATCTCGCCGCGGTGGCGCGCCGCGCGGCGGCGTTCGGCGCCCGCATCGTGCACAAAACGGTTCGCATCGACGATCCGCTGCACGGTGCCGTGCGCGCCATGACGGTGCTCGCGCCCAACGGCTTTCTGGTCGAGCTTTACGAGGTGGTGCCATGAGACGTCTTGCGGTCCTCATCACGCTACTCGCGCTTTATGCGGTGGGGCGCGCGGATAGCGCTTCGGAGACGGGCCTGTCCGGCTGGAGCGAGGCGGTGATTACGACCGTCAGCGTGGACGAATGGGTCGGCTTTCTGACAGAGCACGCGGGCTGGGAGGTTCGCGCGCGGGGACCCGTCGACGCGGGCCTGCGCGAGCTCTGGCGCTTACCGGAAGACGCGAGCGGTGAGGAGGTCCTGCTGGGCAACACGGGCGCTGACCACGGCTTCATTCGCCTTGTGGCGCTGGAGCGTGTCTCGCAGGACTGGATTCGCGCCGACACGCGGCCTTGGGACACGGGCGGCCACTTCGATCTCAATCTGCGTGTCCGCGGTTTGCACGAGCTGCGTAAGGCAATGCTCGCGGCGGGCTGGCAAGGTGACAGTGAACCCATTCAGTTTACGTTCGGACCATTTGAAGTCATCGAGTGGATTGCGCAGGGTCCGGACGGGGTGCGTCTTGCGGTTATCGAGCGGCTCAAGCCGGAGCTCGAGGGCTGGCCCAACCTCCGGGTTCTGAGCCGCACCTTTAACGCGACGCAGACCGTGGCAGACATGGCCACGGCGCGCGATTTCTACGAGAAGGTCCTGGGGATGCAGACCTATCTCGAGCATCGTGGCCCAAGCAATGACGCGGGCCCTAACGTGTTAGGCCTGCCGCACGATGCCGCGGCGCGCGTCGTGCGCGAGATACGCATCCTGCACCCGCAAGGTGTCAATGACGGCTCGATCGAAATCCTGTCATTCGAAGGCGCTACGGGGATTGCCGTTGATGACCAGGCCTCGCCGCACAATATCGGGCTCTCGGTATTGCGGTTCCCCGTCGACGATCTCGACGCAACGATGGGCGCGCTCGAAGCACGTGGCGCGGTGTTCGATGGGCCGCCCGTTTCACTGTCCCTGGCTGGCGTTGGTCACGTAAGCGCCGTGGCACTGCAGTCGCCCGAAGGCGCTCGGCTCGAGCTCTTTGAGCGATTGCGGTAACACGAGGACAATCCGAGCAGGGTGCGCGACTGCCTAACGCTCGGTGGTTTACTCCGCTTCGATCAGCGGCACATACAACGCAAGCTGTGCATTGACGTCGGACTCGAGTTTGGTCTCGAGTTGGTAGAGCCGAGCGACCTTGAGGGGCGGCAGGACTCTTCGGAATGCCTTGAGGTGTTTGCGCTGCACCTTGACGAGCTGCGCCTTGACGGCCAGGTAGTCCTCAACAAAACCTTCCGCCATGGGTTCTGTCACGGTGCCCGCCCAGTAGGCCTCGAGATAGGTCGCGATAATCTCCGTCTGTTGGTCGCGAACGATATGCATGTCAGCTGCATAGTCGCGGTAAACAGGCCAGAACGCGGTGTTCTCTTCGTCGGTGAACCGCATTTCCTCGCGCAGGATTTCCTCCTGCGTCGATTGGAGCACTTTGCGGGATTCCGCAAACGAACGAATCGCAGACTCTGCACGCTCGTCGGCTTGCGTAATCGCAGGCGCCAGGATTTCGACGATCAGCAGGGCGATAGTCATGATGCGCATGTTGGCTCCCGTCGGTCGAGACGCGCCTGATATCGTCGCGCCGCTTGTGCCGCCAATGCGATTCGATACACTCAGAACCAATTTCGCGGCGGATGCTGAGGATAGCAAGCATGGTGAACCAGCACCCAGGGATCTGCAATACGGCGCGCCGTGTCATTGCGGTCAGCGCGGCGACGCTGGCGGTTATCTGGCTTTCAGGTTGTGCGACCAGCGTTGAGTCGACGACCTACCGCACGCCACCGGAGAGAAACATCGAGTACGCGCAAGTCGCGACCGATGCGGACTTCAGTCGCTACAGCAAACTGCAACCCGAGCCGCTGGGGATCTACTTCCCCAAGAATGTGACGTTGCCCGACGCCGACAACCGGCGTATCCGGCAGATCTTCCGCGCGGCGTTCCTGGCCGAGCTCGAAGGCTTTGAGCTTGTAGGTGAGCCTGGCCCAGGTGTCATGAACGTCCAGGGCTCGCTGATCGACATGCGCAGCGGCGCCGGGGTCATTCCCCAGCTTCGGCGTGGCATCAACGAACTCGCCACGCCGGGAAAGATCGTCTTCCTCATGGAGATGCATGATTCGGAGACGGGACGCACGCTCGCCCGCGGTGCGGACAGTGCGGCGGCGCCCGTGCTAGCCACCGAAGCCGGTATGGAGACGGACTGGGACAGCGTCGAGGTCGCGGTTGCCCGCTGGGCCCGGCTGTTTCGTCAATTCCTCGACCAAAACCTCGCGCGCTAAGAAAAACCGCCGACGTAGCGACAGAATCTCCCGCCCGGGGCGACTGAAGCCGAAACGGGTTGATCACCTCGGTACCCTAGACTTGGCTTTCGAAGCACTGATTCGGCAATACGGCGATATGGCCTGGCGTATCGCGCTCTCGCACGAGCGCAACGCGGCCATTGCCGAGGAGCTCTACCAGGAGATCTGTTTCGCACTGTGGCAGGCGCGCGAGCGTATCGCTGAGGCAGACAGTCCGCGCGCGTTTGTCGCGCGCGTTGCCATGAACCAGGCCGTATCGCATGTGCGCCGTGAGGTCCGCCAGCCGGATGTGGTCGCTGACGCCGACGCTGAATCGCGGCCAGGAGACGCGGGCGTCGACGACGCCATCGAACGATTCGAGCAGCAACAAAAACTGCTGGCTGCCGTCCAGGACCTGCCTTTGAACTGGCGCTTGCCCGTGACGCTGACGCTTGAGGGCTTAAAGCCCCAGGAAATCGCCTACGTGATGGGTACCAGTGCCAACACGATCTCGATGCGCCTCTCGCGCGCCAAGAAAGTCCTGCGGGAGCGCATGGCGGATACACCCGATAATAACGGTGAACCCGATGAAACCTGAAGACACGTTGCACGAATTTAATGAGCTCTGGCAAGCGCTGCCTGATGAACAACGTCAGGCGCGACCTGTGGCCGACGTCGATCGGCGCCGACGCCGCCAGCAGCTCTACCTGATGACCGAGCTCGCCGTCTCGACGATTGGCAGCATTGTCGGCGCGGTGCTCATTGCCAACGGCTCGATCGCCATCGGCATCGCAGCGATCGCCTACTCACTGTTTGGCGGCGTACTGGGGTGGTGGACTCGTTCCGGCAACCTGAGCGCCCTGTCGACGAGCGTATCGGCGCGGTTGGATTCGCTGCAGGCCATGTACCGCGCACGACGCAATCACAACGCCGCAGGGGTGGCGATGTTTGCCGTGGCCATTGGGTTCTACCTCTATGTGCGCGGCGCGCAGGCTGCACCACTTTCCGGCGTCGATGTGAGCATCCTGCTGGCGCTTGCGGGGATGGCCGCGTTTTACCTGCACCGAACGGTCCGATCGCAACGCGATCTCGCAGAACACACCGCGCGCGTCGGCACGCTTAGCGAGGACGCCTGACCCAGCGGCGCTAGTTGCAGCCGCTGAGCGCAGTGATCCAGTCGGAGACCAGGGTGACGCCGTCCGCGTCGACGACATTTGACCCAAGCGGTGGCATCGCGTGAATGTCGCGACGCTGCATACGTTCGACGACCAGTGACGTCGCCGCACTGCCTGGGTTGATGAGCTCTGCACCCGCGATCCCCAAATCACCTTGTAGCGGCGTTGCCGCGCACGCGTTGGTGTTGGCAAGCGCCGTGTTGTAACGCAAGTCCATCGTCGACGGTGTCGGACCGTTGGGTCGGTGGCAGCCTGCACAGTTGCTGTGCAAATAGGCGCGGGCGCGGTCATCGAGGCTGGCACCCGAGTCGGCCGGGTCTGCGAGTGCATCAAGGCCCGCCACAGGGCCGGGCAAGGCGCTGCTAAACATCATGACGTGTTCAATGGTCTCGAGCTGGTTGGACGTGCGGCCCGTTTCTGGATAGGTGAAGGGCTTGTTGAGCTGCGCGATTTCCGGTCCCAACGCGCGCCCTGCGGCAGCCGTGTGACAGGCCATGCAGCCTGACTCGGACGGGTAGATCCAGTCCTGGCCATTGATGTTGACCACCTTGCCGCCGCGCACGCGCGTGGCTTCGGTTTGCGCCGTATTCCACTCGTAGGTGTAGCCCGCCCAGACGCCATCGGGATGGCGCATGAGATGTCGTGTCTCGACAAGCGCGCCGCCCAGGCGGAAGTTCTTCACGATAACGGTGCCCTCGGGGAATTCGAAGTCACCGCCTGCGTTGATGTCGATCGTCGCGCCGTTGGGCAGGCCGATGTAGCGGTCCTTGACCGCGCCGTCCGACCAGAATGGGGCATTGAGGTCGTAGGGCAGCAAGCCAGAGTAAGGTTGGGTCACATCGCTCGAGTCCACGCAACCCGTCGCCGAGAGCTGGTCAGGGATCGTGTCCAGAACGGGCGCGCCCGCCGGATCGAGTCGCCGAACGCGGCCCTGGCCCGTGCTGCCGTTGATGTTGACGACATAGATCTCGTTGTCGGGTCCGTAGGCCATCGCCGTCGGATTGATGCTCGAGTTGATGAGCTGATCGTTCGTGTAGCCGCCCTGGCCGTCGGGTTGCGCGGCCCAGAAGCGACCTGAACCGTAGTCGGAGAAGATATAGCGACCGACAAGACTCGGTATGGCGCTGCCGCGGTACACCTGGCCACCGGTAATTGAGTTGCCGAGGCTGTGGCCGTACTCCGTGACAGGGTCCGTGAGATTCAGCCCTGCGCAGTCGCCCGCGTTGCCTGTGTTGGACGTGCCTTCCTTGCAGCGCCAGCCATAGTTGCCCCCGAGCTCCACGAGGTCGACTTCCTCAACGGCGTTCTGCCCAACATCTGCGAGCCAGAGGTCGCCGTTATCGGGGTCGAAGGTCCAGCGCCAGGGGTTGCGAAAGCCCCAGGCAAAGATCTCGGGGCAGTTGGCGGCGTTGCCTGCGACCCCGCACTTCGGGTTGGCCGCAAAGGGGTTATCAGCTGGGATGTTGTAGTCGGCGCCTGTGCCGTTCACATCGATCCGCAGCATCGCGCCGAGCAGCCGCGTGTTGTCCTGCGAGCGTGCGAGCGGGTCATTGCCGCTGCCGCCATCACCCAAACCGATGTAGAAGAAGCCGTCGGGGCCAAACGCGATGTCACCGCCGTTGTGGTTGTCGAAGTCCTGGTTCACCTGGAGCAGGATCTGTTCCGACGTGCCGGCACCCGGCGCATTGATGTCATCAACGATGAGGCGCGAGATCACCGTGCGCATGTTCGGGTTGCTGTTCTGGATCGTGTAAGAGAGAAAAACCTCGGGCGTGTTGGGGTAGTCGGGGTGGAAGGCCATACCCAGGAGGCCGCCTTCGGAGTTAGTGCGGATCGCGCGCGTATCGGTCAGGTCGTAGTACTCCGTCGCCGCAGTCGGATTGTTGCTCGGGAAGGTCATGATCTGACCGGGTTTCTGCAACAGGAACCAACGATTGCCACCGGGTTCAAGAAGCAGCTTGGTCGGCTGGGAAAAACTCGACAGCGACGGGTAGGGATCCGTGATGGACACGCTGGCATCGTCTGTCGGTCGCGCCGGCGCGACGCAGGTTACATTGTTGGGTCGCGTGTCGAGACCGAACAGGCCCGCTACGATATCGTCGTCGATGATCGTACCTGTCGCCGTGGCCTGGCTGATCGTGGCGTTAGTGGGCGCGCTCAGTGTGACCGTAAATGTCTCGTCGCCTTCGGTTTGCGCGTCGCCGACAATATCGATGGCGATGGTGGCTTGTGTCGTGCCGCCCGGAATCTGCAGTGTGCCGCTGACGGCGGTGAAGTCGGAGCCTTCGCTTGCCGAGCCAGCGGTGGTGGCGTAGTCGACGCTCGCATCAGCCACACTGCCGCCCGCGGGTACCGACGCCGAGGCGGAAACGGTGAAGTTGAGCGTGGTGACGCCTGAATCGCCTTCGGTGATCGAGGCGTCGCTGATCGCGAGCGTCGGATTGACGGAAACCGGTGTGGGCGCAGGATCACCACCGCCGCCACCGCCGCAGGCCGCGATGAACAGGCAGTAGATCCATGCAAAACGCTTGTAGGTTCCCAGTGTGGCAGGTTCGGAACATTCGCTGAACATGTCGTGTCCCCTCGACAGTTACTCGCACGTTGTACCGCGAGGCTAGCAAATGTCTTTGGGACCTGTGTCTCAGTTTGTGCGTTTGTCGCTGTATGGAGACGGTTCTCGCGTGAGATCAGAGCAAGCTGCGGATGTGGGCGATTCGGCACGCCAGTTCGTTCTCGAGCGCGTCCAGTTCTGAGAGCAGCAGTTCGCGGTGTTCCGTCTCATCCTCACGCGCCTTCATGAGCGACTTGAGTTCGCTGAGAGCAGACTTGAGGCTGGGTGCAGTCTCAAGCACATCCGTTTTCCGACCCTTGCCATCCGTAGCGGTTTTTTGCACCTGCGGAAACTCGTAGCTGCGACTGACGGGCAACAATGAGCCCTCCTTGCGCTTGTAGACAATGCGCAAGGTGTCGACACCCGCCAGACTGTTAACCATGTAAGTGCGGATTTCGCTGGGATTGAGAATGCCCATGTCGTTTAGCTGCGGGTACTGGCTCATGTCGGTTCGAACTCCCTGGGATCGCGAGATGCAGTCGCACGGTCTGCGCCGTGTCCCGCGTCATTCTGCAGGGTCTTGAGGCGCATGCCAAACGTCAAGGACCGCGCTGACACAAACGTCGGCGCGGCCCTGCGGTTCTATCCGGGCGGCGGTCAGGCGGCTACGGGTGGTGCAGGCTTGCGGTGATCAACGCCACCCGGCACGTAGCAGGCCACCGTTGGGACGGGGTTCGTCACCATGGCCACATCCGCGAAGCCGGCACTTTCGGCGCCTGACTCAACCGCGCTGCAGACTTGCGCGGCTTTGGGCTGGTTCGTCACACAGCGCAGCATCCCGTACTCGGCGTTGACGCGTGCACCTGCGATGCCTTCGCTTTGCTCGTTGGCCGCAAAGCGGCCGTAGGTGACGGTGAAACCCGGGGCGCCCGAGTCAAGCAGGAACTCCATGAGCTCGGGGCACTGCTCGCGCGGCGCGATGGCCGACAGCCTCACCTGGTCACGCAACAGCGGCCGTTCAGCGGCGAGATCGTCAATACCGACCCCGCGACCGCCGCTGCCGACATCGAACACGGCCTGGTCGCGCCAGTGCGAGTGGCCGCTCAGGTGGTCGATCGCGTTGATGATCTGCTGCATGTTGGCCTGGTAGTGGTGGTGCGACACGCGCGACGCCAGGTGGAACATGCCGCGGTCAATGACCATGCGGTACATGAAACCGCGACCCGGCAGGTGCAGCTCGCCGGCCTTGGCCATGGCATCGAAGACCTGGTCCGCGTCGCTTTCGTCGGCGATCACCATGAGCACTTCCTGCTCGTGTTCCTTGGTGATGCGCAGCCAGCCCAGGCGGTCGCGCAGGCCCCGGCCTTCGCCGTAGTAGACGATGGGGCCGTGCGCGCCTGCACTGATGGCCGCCTTGCTGACACGGTCAGAGAGCTTGTGCCCGACCGTGCAGTAAATGATGTTGAGATTCTCGGTGAGCTTGTGCCCCGACTGGGCCGCCGGTGTGTCATCGCGGGACGGCCAGACATTGAATTCTGAGCCGAAGTAGGCGTGGGCGCAGGGGGGCGAGTACAGCGCGCCCGTCGCCTGCTGGGGCAGTCGTGCGCGCTCGACGAGCGTGCGCTCGAGGTGTGGTACTTCGTCGTTGGGTGCGAGCAGGTGCACCATGGTCTTGGCCGGGCTGATCGGCGGCACGAAGCGCTGCCACCAGTGCTCGCGAAGCAGCGTGCCGCGGGCCTGCCAGATGATGGCGCTGCTGTCAGGCGCTTGCAGAACGGCATCGGTGATGCGGTCAACACCCGCAGAGGGCAGCACCGCGGTCACCATCGAAACGGCGTGGTCTTTGCTAAACATCAGTTGGCATCCGCTGGTGCGAGGGTTTCCACGGTCTCATCGACCTTGCGTTGTGCGCGTCGCTGCACGCGCTGCGTGTACAAGCCGACACCCAGGACCGTGAGGATCGGGCCGACCGAAGCCAGCGCCAGGATGCCGAAGCCGTCGGAGACGCCGGGAATGTTGGCGCCGACGCCGAGACCCATGGCGAGAACGAGCGGCACCGTGATGGGGCCCGTGGTCACGCCCGCGCTGTCCCAGCTGAAGTTCACGAACTCGTCGGGTGAGATCCAGGTGAGCACCAGCACGAGCAGGTAGGGCGGGGCCAGCATCCAGAACAGGGGTATGCCGTAGGCCATCTTGAAAATGCCGGCGGCGATACCGCAGCCCACGCCAAAAGCAACGCTTTGCATCAGGAGTTTCTTGCGGAACGCGCCCACCGTGATGCGCTCGACGGTGTCGCCCAGCGCGTTGAGTGCAGGTTCCGCGAGCGTAGCGCCGTAACCGAGGAAGAAGGCGAAGCAAATGGCCACGACCTTGCCCGCATCGGCGCCGAACAACGGGCCCTCGATGTGGTTGAGGCCCCAGGGGAAGATCTCCGCGAAAGCAACGGGTACGTTGCTACCGAGCTGCCCGCCGAGCGGTGTCAGGCCCAGCGCAATACCCGCGCCAAACAGAATCATGCCGACGAATGCGAAGGTCACACCTACGCCGACGTCATTTCGCGGCTGCAGTCGCTGGCGCAACACAATGCGCAGGACGAAGTAGAGGAACACGCAGAGCGGAATAATGGCGCGCAGGGCATCGGTAAACGCCGTCTTCGCGGTGGCATCGAGCGCGATCGTCGTGTCCCAGCTTTCGCTACTCGTAAACGTGAAGTCACGACGGTAGGGCTTGGTGATGACCATCTCGGGCTCAAGCACTTCGATCTTGCCGTTGACTAGGCGTGCGTTGCCGCCGTGCATAGCGAGTTCGTAGCCGTCAGGTAGCTCGCCGGAATCGAGGTAGGCCTGAAACTCCGCATCCGTAATCGGCTCGAGCGATTTCTCGATCTCGATGACGGGCTCGGCTGTGACATCTACGGCAGCGGCGACCGTGGTGTCGCCGCGGTAGTTGGGGCCGCCCCAGTAGTCGCCAGCCGTGTGGTGGTACATGGCCAGCATCAACACGGCCAGAATCGGGAACAGCGAGGCCAGGGTGACGATGCCAAAACCCGAGTTGCCGCCACCCGAGTCGCCGCTGACCACACGGCACACGCCGATACCCAGCGCCAGCACGAGCGGCACGGTGACCGGTCCTGTCGTGACTGCGCCGCAGTCCCACGCGAGTCCGAGTACGTCGGAGAGCAGGGGCACCTGGCTGAAATAGAATGACAGGCTCAGCAAACCGGCGACCGCGGGGATGGCCAGGTACTTGAGTGGCCACATAAAGAAAAAGCGCAGGACGCCGAGCATGACGGCGACACCCACACCCACACCGACGGCGCTCACGAGCTGGCCTGAGAAATCATTGAGCAGGCTGTAGAGCAGGGGCGCCTCGGCGGGCTTCACTCCGGCACCAGCCGCCTTCAGCACAGCGATCGCAGGTTCCGCGAACGTGGCGCCTGCGCCGAGCAGAAAGGCGAATACCAGGATCACGGGCATGCGGCTGTTCTTGGGCAGCACACTGCCGATCTCCTCGCCCAGTGGCATGAGCCCAAGACGCAGACCTTCCATGAAGAACATGAGCCCAACGGCGACCACAAAGATGCCGAAAGCGATCATTCCCGCGTAGGCGATGGGCAGCTGCAGGATCAGCAGCTGGAATACGATCAGGTAAACGACAATAAACCAGATGCCTTCCACCTGGTTCATGAAGTTGCGCTTCACGTACGGCCACAGGATACGCAGTGAGTCGCGCAGTCCAAGCTGGTAGCGCGGGTTATCAGGGACACCGGCCATTCGCCGCTACCTCGTTACATCGTCCCCCGGGCTAGCGGCGGTTTACCGTAATGCTTTAACGAGAGGTGAACTGAAACGTCTCTAGAACAGCTTGTGCGCGCCCAGCGCGTCGTCGCCGTCCGTGCTCGACAGTGCATGCGTGTAGTGCGCGCGCAGCGTGTCGGCACCCGTACTCGGCGTGGCATCGGCATCGTAGCGTTTGGCGTCGGCGTCCCAGACAAGCATTGACTCCGTTGCGTAGTAATGGCCGATGCGGGCGAACTCGGCTTTGGCCGCGAGGGCGGGAATCACGCGCGACAGCGGCGCCAGCAGAGCAATGGCCACGCGAAACAGCGTAACGGGCACGCGCCTGAAGGTCGCGGGCTTGCCAGCCAGTTCGAACAGCAGATTGCCCTGATCGAGCGGTGTCACCGCCGCGCCTGGCCCGCCGATGGGCAAGACGGCATTTCGGCGTCCGGCGTCGTCGATACTGTCAACCAGGTAGCGCGCGAGGTCGCGCTCACTGATCGGCTTGCACGCGGTCTCGGTACCCGTGCCGAACACAAGAAACGCTTTCCCGTCGCGAATGCGCGCCACCTGTCCCGAGATAGATTTGAAAAATGCGGTTGGGCGGATAATCGTGTAGCCCACTCCTGATGCCATGAGCTCTCGCTCGAAGGCGAGCTTCGCATGCTGGAAGGCCAGGCGTGGCTTCTGGACACAGAGGGCGGACAACAGGACGAATCGCGACACGCCGAGCGCCGGCGCCAGGTCCAGCAGATTGCGATTGGCGCCGTAGTCGACACGCTGCGCGTCATCAGGCGCACCGTTGCGCGAGGCCAGGCACGACACAATGGCGTGCGCATGGATATCAGCTAACGCGTGTTGCAGCGTCGCCGCGTCGGTCACTTCCGTGACCCGGACTTCGCAGTGCTCAAGTACGTCGGCACCAACGTGGCCGGGATGCGCTCGGACCAGCGCAATCACGTGATAGCCCTCGGCCACGAGCGCCGCTGCCACGTGTTGGCCGATGTAGCCTGTGGCGCCCGCGAGAACCACGGTCTGTTTCAACGCTGCCATATCGCGCAGCATGCCACGGTACACTGCGACGATGAATCGAAACGTTTTGTCATGGGTTCTGGGGCTGGTGCTGGCCGCCGGTGTGGTTGCGATCTGGGCGTCGAGAGCCCCGTCGGAGGCACCGCCGCCGGAGCGGCCTCCATCAACAGAGACGGAACCCGAAACCGGGGCGTCCGAATCGGCGGCAATACCCGCATCCACCGAGGCGGCCACTGCGGGCGTTGCGACCTACAGCATTGCCGAGCTGGAGCAAGCGTTGCAGCTCGCCACAGAGCGGCGTGAGCAAGCTGAGCAGGTCCTGGATGAATCCGAGGCCGACGTGGAACGGCTCGAGGCCTTTGTCGCCGAGATTCGCGCGCGCGGCGAAGACCCGGCCGACTACGCCGATGAGGGCCTTGAACAGTTCCAGCCGGCCTTCATGCGCTATCAACGCGCGTTTGCGGTTTTTGAGGAAGCCGAGTTGGTCGAGCAGGCCGCTCAAGATGCGCTTGCAGAGGCGAGGGCCGCAGCAAACCCTTGAGAAAAAGCCCGCACGCCAGGGCGGCGTGCGGGCTATCAGGGCTTAGCGCCGCCGGGCTATTCAGGCGGGCACAATCCTGTGCGCAGGATGTCGGGCGTCTGGCCTGTGGAACCCACGGTGTAACGGCAGCCATAGGCCGGGTTCGCTACGGTTGCGGGATCAAGTACATCGTCACCCTCAGGGCGGATGCCCTCGTTAACCCAGAGCACGAGATCGTCGAACGTCTGTACGAGTTCCTCTGCCGAGAATTCGCAGTGACCAATGGCGCGCGTCGCACGCTGCACGAGCAGGTCATCGCGGCCCCAGAATGCAGCCTCCTGCGCGTAGATCTGCTGCATCTTGAAGGGCACAAACAGATCGCCGAGCGTGTGCACGCTGAGTACGGGGATCGAAATGAAGCCCGTGAGTTCAGGGATGCGCTGCAGCTGCAGGAATCGCCGACGGTTGACGTTGCGGTCGCGACCGACGCGCAGCACGAGTTCGTTGAGGATGGCCTCAGCCGAGCTCTGACCTGGGTCACCATCGAGCTGGAACTGCCGGCGGCGGTTCTCGTAGATGTTGCCCGACACGACGCCGTCAACGGTGCCGTCCGCGCCCCAGAAGCTCACCAGCAGCGGCTGGAACACCGGGAAGCCCTGTTCGAAGATCGGCCGTTCGCCACCAGAGATCACGCGTAGCAGGTTCTTCAGATTTTCACCCTGCGGTGAGAGCTGTGCCGGGAAGCCCGCGCCGTTGTTTGCGAACAGCGTGCCGATCGTCAGCGGTAGTGTCGTCACCGCGTAATTGTCGGGCGGCGGGAACTGCGACTGCACGAGTGGATTCACCTCGGCAGCCAGTGCTTCGGCACCAAACTGGTAGTCCGCAAAGTACTCGAACAGCTCGACGTCACCCATGACGCCGCACAGCGGTGCCGCACCGTCGTATTTGACACCCCCTGAAAGTGCGCCCAGCACACGGACAAAGCGGCGGCACAGACGGCCGCGACGACCTTCCGGGCAACGGTAGTTCGGGAACATCTCGATAGCTGCGCCCGTGACGTGGCCACCCATGGAGAAGCCGGTGATCAGGGTGCGGTTCGGCTGACCGACTTCGCGCGCAAAAATTCGTGCCAGGCGGTTGGTGCTTTCCACGCCGTCTTTAACGTCATAGCAATTTTTCGAGTAGCTCGAAGCCGCCCACGCATAGCCGCGCAGCAGGAAGTAGTCGCGCAATGGCGGATTGTCGACGGTCAGCGGAACGAGTGCGCCCGTGGCTTCGTCGGCGATACAGCCGCGGAAGCCATGCGCGTACATGACGAGATCGCCGTTCCAGTTGACGGGCACCTCGTAGCGGTAGATTGCTCCGTGGCTGTCGATGTCTTCGACAATGGTTTCGGTGAGACCCGGGATCGGGTCAAAGGATCCGGATTCGCCGATTGGAAAGACACGATCGTCTTGCGGGACGCCGGGTTGGTGGCTTGCAGTCGCCGATACGGCGACGAGGCAAGCGGCTGCGGCAAGCAGCCTCGCTCTTGTTAACATAATTTTCCCCCGTACGCGGCCGGTATCCCCCCGGATGTGGCCACGGTGCTTAAGCACGTTCGCGCACATCATAACGTGTTGTCATGGGCCCGCAACACAGCGGCCCGTGCGACACGAGCTGCGGTAGCTGCGACAGAGACTTAGCTGGCCTGGAAAAACGGCGTTGGGTTGGCCCCGTCGCGAATGTCGGCGCGGGCGCCGAACAAGGCAGCGAATTGATCGGCGGGGACGGGTTTGCCGAGCAGGAAACCCTGAACCTCATCGCAACCCAGTCGCGCGAGGCACTTGAGTTGCGCCTCGGTCTCGACGCCTTCTGCAACGACGGACAAGTTCAGGCCGTGGGCCATGGCAATGATCGCTGCACAAATGGACTGGTCTTCATCGCTGGTCGTGATGTCGCTGATAAATGCGCGGTCGATCTTGACGGTGTCGAGCTGGAAGCGACGCAGATAGGCGAGCGACGAGTAGCCCGTGCCGAAGTCATCGACGGACAGGTGGCAGCCCATGTCACGAAGCGCTTTGAGCGCGGCGCGCGTCTGAGGTGCGTCCTGCATGATCACGGACTCGGTGAGCTCCACATGAATGAGGCTCGGGTCGATGTCCACCTCTGCGGCAGCAGACTGAATGGTGCGCGCGGGGTTGCCGGTTCGAAACTCCACGCTCGACACATTGACCGCCACAGGAATCACGGGCTGGGAGAACTGGTGCCAGATGTCGATCTGGCGTGCGACTGCGTCGATAACCCACCGACCGATCGACTCGATCATCCCTGTTTCTTCCGCGAGCGCGATGAACCTGTCAGGCATCACGAGTCCGCGCGTCGGGTGCTGCCAGCGAATGAGCGCTTCGGCACCTGTCAGCATCTGACGCTTGATGTCGAACTTGGGCTGCAGGTGCAGCTCGAACTGGTCTGAGAGGATCGCCTGGCGCAGATCGCGTTCAAGCGTGAGCCTTTCCTTGATGCGCTCAGCGATGTCGTCGGAGTACACCAGGCAGCGGCCATTGCCGTCGGTGCGGGCGGCGTGCGCGGCGGCCTGTGCATTCTTGACGAGTGCATCGGCACGGTTGCCGTGGGCTGCGTACCAGGCCACCCCGACGTTGGTCATGAGTGCGATGCGTTCGCCCTCATCGACTAGGGTCTCGGAGAACCGCTGCACGATATGACCGCCCAGTCGCTCAGCCCGCTTGCCCGCATTCGCGCCGGCGATGACGACCGCAAACTCGTCGCCGTTAAGGCGCGCCGTCTCAAACAACGTAAGATCGTGGCAGGTACTCGCCACGGTATGCATGAGTCGGTTGGCGAGCGCCTTCAAGACACGATCGCCGGCACTGTGGCCCAGGCTGTCGCTGATGCGCTGTACGTGGTTGAAGTCGACCGCCAGTATGGCAACGGTGCCCTCCGAATTGCTGTGCATTTCGATCGCCGTGCGCACCTGCTCAAGGAAGCGCTTGCGGTTGGACAGTCCCGTCACCGGGTCGCTGTGCGCCAGACGTTCCATTTCGGCGTCGCGCTCGACCTTGCTCCGGTACCAACGCAGCGACAGCCAGGTTGTGAGTGCCAGCAGCAGTGCGTAGCCCGTGTAGGCCCACCAGGTCGCCCAAGGCGCCGGATGAACGCGCAACGTGAGCAACACGGTGTCGGGTCCCGGGACGCCGGCCGCACTAATGGCGCGCGCGTGCAGTCGGTACTCACCCTGGGTCAGATTGGTGTAGGTGAAGCGCCGCGCAGTCACAGGTGACACCCAGCCCGCATCGAAGCCTTCGAGTCGGTAGGCGATGCGGTTCTTCGCGGGATCCACGTAGTCCGGAACGGCCAGCTCAAAGGTAATGATGTCCTGGTCGTGTTTGAGATCGAGCTGCTCCAGGCCTTGCAGCGTCGTCGCGCCGGCGTAAGCCTGGTTGTCGATTTCGATGGCCGCGAGTCGCACCGACGGTGCCGCGACATCTTCGGAGACGCGCACCGGGATGAACGCGTTAAAGCCGCCCGCGCCGCCAAAGTACAGTCGCCCGTCAGGGCCGCGATGATGCGCGCCGAAATTGAATTCTTCGCCCTGCAGTCCGTGCCGCGTGTGGAACTTGCGAACCGAGAGAGTCTTCGGGTCGAAATGCATGAGGCCACTGTTCGAACTCAGCCAGAGGTGGCCACGTGCGTCGGGCTCGATGCCATAGATCACGTTGTCCGACAGCCCGTCACGCATGGAGATATTGCTGAAGCGCGGACTGGTCAGGTGCGAACCGTCGAGCGGCAGTACGTCGAGGCCGCGTCCCGCGGTGCCGATCCAGAGTCGTTGCGTGTCCGCATCGTGGTAAACCGCGTAGAGCCGGTTGGCGCTTAGCGTCCTCTCATCGTTTTCACTGGAAAGAAACTGCGTGGTTTTCGCTTCGACCGTGTCGTGGAAGAACAGACCGTCGCCATCGGTCGCAAACCAGAGCCCTGTACCGCCATCGCCCACGATCGCTGTAACGCGTGACTGCGCCAGCGTACTGCCATCTCCGAGACCGCTGTCGAGTCGGTCGACGGCGCCTGTCGCAGCATCAATCCGGTTCGCACCGCCACCGAAAGTACCGACCCAGATCGCACCATCAATCGTCTCGAACAGCGACATGACGCCGGCGGCCGAGAGTGTGGCCGGGTCCGCGGGATCGTGCGGGAAGCGCGTGATCTGGCCCGAATCGAGTGCTACCTCGAGCACGCCATTGGCCATCGTGCCGACCCAAAGCCGGCCGCGGCTGTCGAGCAACAGCGACATGGTTCGCAAACCCGCAAACGTGTCGCCGAACAGCGTTTCAGCCGGTGTGAGCTCACCGGTCTCAAGCGTGAGTCGCTGCAGCCCTTTACCCATGGTGCCGATCCAGACGTGACCGCGACCGTCGGCGGCGAAAGCCACAATGACGCTGTCGGCAAGATCGGACATGCTGTGCAGGCCGAGGGTCCAGCTGCGCGGGTTCCATGCGGCGACGCCTGCACCGCGCGTACCCACCCAGAGCACGCCGCCCCGATCCTGGAACAGCGTCATGACGTAGCTGCTGCCCAGGCTGCGGGCGTCGTCACGCCGGTTGGCGTAGGTCGTAAAGCGGTTCGCGTTTCGGTCGAGCAGACTCAGACCGCCTGCCGTCGCCACCCAAAGTCGTCCATCCGAGTCTTCGAGGATGTCGCGGACGTAGTCGTTGGCCAGTGCGCCCGGGTTGTCAGCATCGGCGCGATAGCGGCGCAACGTGCCCGATTCGCGGTCGATGGCATTGAGGCCGCCTTCATAAGTGCCCGCCCAGATCACGCCGTCCGACGTCTCGTGCACGGCAATTACGGTGTTGTCGGAAAGACTCGTGGGGTCGTCTGCATCGTTGACCCAGCGGCGCATGGCACGGCTGCCTGTCTCGCGTGCGTAAAGGCCTGCACTCGTGGCGAACCACTGCGTACCGCCGGCAGCCTCGATGATGTCGAAGACGGTCGCCGTTGTGGGAATCGCAATGGCCGGGTTCGGATGGTCGAAGCGTTCGACCTCGCCCGAGGCGACATCGATGCGGTTGAGCCCCGCGTCCCTGGTGCCAACCCAGACGGCACCGCGGCTATCGATATCGAGACTGCGCACCGCATCGCTCGACAGGCTGTTCGCGTCATCGGCGTCGAATCGGTAGTGCGTGAATTGGGCGGTTTGCTGATCGAAACGGGCTACGCCGCCGCCATCGGTGGCCAGCCACAGGTCGCCCTGGGTGTCGATCTCGATATCCCAGATGTAGTCATTGTTGAGACCGCCTGGCGCCCCGCGGTCGTAGACAAAGCGCTCCACGGTACTGCCGTCGTAACGGTTCAGTCCGCTCTCGGTGGCAACCCAGATAAAGCCGGCGGGGTCCTGTGTGACGCGCGTGACGGTACCTTGCGAGAGACCGTCCTCGATGGAGAGGTGGTCGAAAACCATGCGCTGGCTCGCAGTCTGCGAGTAAGCCGCTGACGCGGCGGCAAGACACAGGGTGAGCGTCACCAGGGCGTAGACGGACCCTGTCGCGCGTTGCCTTACGGCGCTGTGTCGTGAGCGGTTCATGCCATCCCATTCCCAGGGCGCGGGTTCATTCCCGCGCGCCGAAACCTACTCGTGTGGTGTCCTGCGGGTCGCGTCCTGCGGCGCTGCTGTGGGATCCACACGCTGCCCCCTGATGTAGCCTTGTCCCCAGATGTATCCCTGGCCCCAAACGTAACTTTGAGCCCAGACATAGCTTTGGCCCCAGATGTAGCCCTGGCCCCAGATGTAGCCCTGCCCCCAGATGTAGCCCTGTCCCCAGACGTAACCGTCCGATTCCGTGTAATGCGTGCCCTTGGCGTCGACCCAGTAGAAGGAGCCGTCCTCGGCAACGCGCACAGGCCCCACGGGGTGCTGCACACCGTCTTCGTCCACAAGAACATCATTGCCCTGGTTGGCGCAACCCTCAGCCTTGCTCATGGCGGCGAGATCCGCACGTACGACGCCAGCACCCTGGCGCAGTACACTCTCAATGTCGGTGCCGTTCTGATTGCTGACGGGCTGTGCCGAATCAATAAGGCGGCATTTCACATCGTCGGGCGACAGCCCCGGATTCATCTCAAGCAACAGTGCAGCGACGCCGCTCACAACGGCTGCCGATTGCGAGGTGCCCGACATCGCAAAGTGGCTCTGATTCCAGTGCTGCGAGTCCGGATTGCCGAGTGCAATCGAAGACTGCGACGGCATGCGACCAATGATGTGGCCTCCCGGTGCGATCACTTCAGGCTTTACGAAGCCGGCCGGCGTCGGCCCTGCGCCTGAGAACGTTGTGACAAAGTCGTCAGTCGGGTCCTTGGGCGTGTAGTTATCGCTGGTCGCGCCCACGGTGATAATCTGCGGCACGTTGCCGGGCACACCGATAGAAAAGTAGTTGCTACCGTCGTTGCTGGCCGATGCCACCACGACAATGCCCGCGTCCCAGGCCGCCATGACGGCTTGCGCCAGCGGGTCCTGCCAGTAGTACGAGCTCGGTGCTGCACTCAGTGAGAGGTTGAGCACGCGAATCTTGTGTTGCTCGCGGTTCGTGACCGCCCAATCGATGGCGCGAATCACGCTGGCGTAGGTGCCTTTACCGTCTGCGTCGAACGCGCGGAGTGCGACGATGCCGGCACCGGGTGCGATGCCTTCGTAGCCCGAATTGTCGAATGCCCAGCGGTTGCTCGCCGCAACACTGGTGACATGCGAGCCGTGACCCGAGTCGTCGCCGACGCCCGTTTTCACGATGGCTGTGGCGCCCGTGGTGTCGACCTCGGCGCGCAGGCGCATGTCGATACCGTTGAACATCCACGAGTCCCAGATGCCCGAGTCGACGACAGCGATCGTGACGCCAAGGCCTGTAATGCCCATGGCATGCAGCTCGCGCGCGCCGACCTGGTCGGCGTAGGCGGTGTAAGCGCCTGCATCGGCCGAGACGTTCTCGTTGTCACCGAACAGGCCCTGCTGGCCCGCATCTTTGGTGTTGGACAAGTCGGTCAGGAAGGCGTAGGTGAGCGCCGATATATCCTGCCAGCCGCTCGACGTCGTGGCCGAAGACGTAGCGGACCCGGCCAGCACGTCGCTCGCGGCAGCGACCTGCTGGGTTTCCGTTCCGGGTTCGTTACTGTGCTCGGACGTGTCGTTGTCTTTGTCTTTCTTTTTCTTTTTTTTCTTTTTCTTCTTTTTGTCTTTCTTTTTGCCGCTGGTCTCGACTGGTGTGTCGGCGAACACGGAGACGGATGGCGCCGCCTGCAGTGCAGCAACTTGCTCAGCGGTCAGGTCCGCATCGATCGCGTTGATGATGGCAAGTTCACCAATCATGAGGCCGTCGACGTCGGCAACCAGCTGCGCGGCAGTGGCCACGGAATCCGCAGAGACGATGTAGCGTGTGGTCTCGGGAGGTGCGGCATCGTGGTTGAGATGTGTCGTGCCCAGCACGGCTGCCGTAGCGGCGGCGAGAGCGATGACGATGCGGCGTTGTCGTTGTGGCATGGCGCAGGGTCCCTGATGAATGGTGCGACGCTGGCGTCCTGCCGGCGCTAACTGTCTGTGATTTGCGACGCATTACAGCAGTTGGCGCATGTCTACGGCCTAGACGATGTCGTTAATCGCCGGATTTGAGTGTGACTCGAGTCACATAAGGGGCCGGTTAAATGTTGCAGCCGTTACGAGCTTTGCCGATCTATGTCTCTGTGCAAGCAGCGGTTTCGCCTGTTTTAATGTCGCAACAGGGTCCGACAAGCAGCGGGGGCGAGCGGATGAGAAAGACCGGGACGATCGTGATTGCAATGGCCGCGTTGGCCGGATGTGCGAGCCGCGGGCCGAACACCGATTTCCTCGCGATCAACTATCAGCGTACGGCCCAACTTGAGGGGCCCGACCGCAACCCTGTGCTCGTGATCCCGGGGCTGCTGGGGTCGACGCTGCGAGACACGCGCACTAATGAGTTTGTCTGGGGCGGGTTTGAGGACGTATCCGTCAATCCGAATCAGCCCGAGGGACTACGCGCCCTGGCCTTGCCCGCATCGCCATCATTGGACGGGCGGGTCTCCGACGACGATGGCGTGGAGCCCACCTGGGTGCTCGCACGGGCGCGCGTCAAAGTGCTGGGCCTGCCCTTCAACCTCAACGTGTACGCGGGCATCCTGCAGGCGCTGGGCGCAGGCGGTTATCGCGACGAGTCCCTGGGAACCGCAGGCGCGATTGACTATGGCCCCGATCACTTCACCTGCTTCCAGTACCCTTACGACTGGCGCCGCGATATCGTCGAGTCCGCGCAACGGCTGCACGACTACATTGCAGACAAGCGCGCCTACGTAAAAGGGGAATACGCGACGCGGTTTGGCATCGAGGACGCGGATGTGCGCTTCGACATCGTCGCACACTCGATGGGCGGACTCGTCGCGCGCTACTTCCTCATGTACGGCGATGCGGATCTGCCTGCGGATGGCAGCCTGCCCGAGCTGACCTGGGCAGGTGCACGCTTCGTGGACCGCGTCATTTTGGTTGGCACCCCCAACGCGGGCTCGGCCTTGTCGTTTCGCAATCTCGTTAACGGCTGGTCGTTAGGGTTCCTGCAGCCCACCTACACGGCAGGCCTGCTCGGCACCTACCCATCGGTGTATCAACTCATGCCACGCAACGCTGCCACGCCCGTCGTGTGGCGCGACACGGGTGAGCCTGTGGGCGATCTTTACGCGCCGTCGCTCTGGCAGGCGCAGGGCTGGGGGCTGTCATCAGCCCAGGCCGACGCCGAGCTTCGACTGTTGTTACCCGGCGTCACGGACTCGGGGCAGCGTGCGGCCATCGGCCGTGAGATGCAGGCGCGGTTGTTGCGCCGGGCGAAACAGTTTCACCGCGCCATTGATCGCGAGGCGCCTTTACCCGAGGACCTGTCGCTCATGCTCGTCGTGGGTGACGATCGCAGCACGGCGGCTGTCATTGGTGCGCCGCGAGGTGGCGGCAAGGTGTCAATCGTTGCCACGGGCGACGGCGATGGCACCGTGCTCAGGTCCAGCGTGTTGCACGACCAGCGCCGAGCAGACGACTGGCGGCCGACGCTACGTTCGCCGCTCGACTACGACACTGCGCTGTTCCTACCCGAGACGCACACGCACCTGACCGACAGCCCGACCTTCACGGACAACATCCTGCACTGGCTGCTCGAGGACCCGCGAGACTAGCCCGCGGGTCCCCGATCAATCAGCCTATCCTCAGCGTCCCGGCGTCCAGGGCACCTTGGCCGCGTTCATGGCGGACTTGAGCGCCGCGTAGTCTCGGTCGATGCGCCCGAGTTCGGCGACGATATCATCGTACTGCGCGCGCGCGATGCGGTAGCTCTCGCGTTGCGCCGGCGTCGGGCCGTAAACCGTTGACGTCGGTGCGAAGCGCGCGTGCCAGAGGCGCATGTACACGCTCATCTCCTCCCAGGCGTGGTAGATGTCACGCGTCGGGTGCGACATCAGGCGCTCTTTCTGATCCTGGAGCCGGTCCTGGAGTGCCACGGCAGTCGCGTAGAGGCTGCCATCGGTTGTGGCGCGCTTGAGCGTCATCTTCGCAGCACCGAGTTCCTCGTGCAGGCGGGTGATCGACTGCTCGCTGCCATCGGCGGCGCTCATGAGTTCTTCGAGCTGCTGCTCAAAGATCACGCGGTCTTGCTGACTCGAGCCCGGCAGCACCGGGTCGGGCCGGATCGATACGACCTCGATCGCCTGCTCCTGGCCCAGGTCGGTGCTCACGCCGTCGACGCGGCGTGCCATGCTGACGGTGTAGTTGCCGGGTGCGACCATGACGCCTGCGCCGGGCTCAAACTCTTTCTCGAGCTCGCGCGGTGTCCAGGCCTGCAGCGACGGGTAACGCAGGTTCCAGGCGACGCGATGGAAGCCGGCCTTGGCCGGGCCTTCGATGCGTCGCACGACGGCACCGTCACTGTCGCGCACCGTGAAGATGATGGCGGGCTTGTCTTCGCGTTGCTCGTCGAGAAGGCTCTCGAAGCTCGGGAAGCTGACGTCCTCGTTTTCTTTTTCGAGTTCCTTCTCTTCCTCGCGGCGGGCTTCTTTAGCCGTCTGAACGTCTTCGGCGAGGTAGTAGGTCAGCAAGGCGCCGAACTCGGGGTTCTTGCCCACCCAGAAATTATCGCCATTGGAAGACTGGCAACCGTTGCTGCCGCAGCCAAGACCACGCTTCGGCACGTACCAGGGTGCCGGGCGCACAGGGAATAGCACGCTGCCGTTCTCGAGAGCGTCGGCCGTGACGTCACGCAGTGCCGAGTAGTCGTCGAGCACGTAGAAGCTGCGGCCGAATGTGGCACCCACGAGGTCGTTCTCCCGCGTCTGAATGGCCAGGTCGCGGAAGGCGATGTTGGGCGCGCCGCCTTTGAGCTTGGTCCAGGTGCCGCCGCCGTTAACGGTGAAGAACACACCGAACTCTGAACCGACGAACATCAGCTCAGGCTTGACGTGGTCCTGGACCACGCGCCAGAGCACATGCCGGTCGGGCAGGTTGTTCGAGATGCGTGTCCAACGACGGCCGCGGTTCTCGCTCTTGTAGATGTAGGGCGCGAAGTCGCCGTTCTTGTGGTCGTCGACGACGACGTACACTGTGTCTGCGTCGAACAGATCGGCTTTGATGTCATTGACGAAGTAGCGTGCGCCAACGCCGGGCAGACGCTCGACGCGCCGCCACGTGGCGCCACCGTCTTCTGTGACCTGAATCAGGCCGTCGTCGGTGCCCGCGTAAATGACATCGGCGTCGGCAGGCGACTGCGAGATATTGACGATCGTGTTGAACTCGGACATCGCGTAGAAGTCCCAGGGCGCGTCGTAGCTCCAGGTGCGGCCCATGAGCGGTGCGTCGACACGACGCTCGTTGCGCGTCAGGTCACCCGAAATAGCGCGCCAGCTGTCGCCGTAGTTGTCGCTGCGCCAAACGCGCTGCGAGGCGAAGAAGATTGTCTTCGAGTCGTGCGGGCTGATGAGGATGGGCGCGTCCCAGTTGTAACGATCGGGTGCCTCGCCTTCCGCGGCCTGCGGTTTGATGTAGACCTGTTCACCCGTGCGCCGGTCGTAACGGACGAGGTTGCCCTGCTGCCACTCGGCGTAAACGATGTCGGCGTTGTTGGGGTCAACCGCAGACTGGTGGCCGTCACCGAACAGCGTGACGAACCAGTCGCCGTTGGTGATGCCGTGCGCATTCACGGTGCGGCTCGGGCCACCCATTGAGTTGTTGTCCTGCGTGCCGCCGTAGACGTTGTAGAAGGGCGTGTCGTAATCGACGGCGACCTTGTAGTACTGCGTGATCGGCAGGTTCGAGACGTAGCGCCATTTTTCGCCGCCGTCATAACTCTCGTAAATGCCACCGTCCGTGCCTGCGAGCAGGTAGTGCGGGTCGTCGAGGTCGAAGGCCAGCGCGTGGTGGTCGGAGTGGCGCGTCCGCCCGGGGACCTGTGAGAAGGTTTTTCCACCGTCTTCTGTGATGTGCATGCGCACGTCCATCTGGTAAACGCGGTCCTTGTCGAACGGGCTGGCGAAAATCTCCTGGTAGTAGTGCGGTCCGGTACCGCTCGAGAGGTAGTCGTTGCGCTTTTCCCAGGTTTCGCCGCCATCCAGCGAGCGCCAGAAGCCACCCGTGCGGTTGGCAAGCTCGATCGTCGCGTAGACGATGTCGGGATCGACGGGTGACACAGCGACGCCGGTCTTGCCCATGGTCTCCTTGGGCAGACCCTGGGTCAGCTCGCGCCAGGTCTCACCGCCGTCGAACGACTTGTGGATGCCCGTGCCCGGGCCACCGTCGAGCAGGGCGGCAACGCTGCGCAGCCGCTGCCAGGAAACGGCGTACATGACATCGGGATTACGCGGGTCGAGATGAACCTCGGAGACACCCGTGTAGTCATCATCGGTGTCGTCGTTGCCGAGACCCTCACCCAGTACCTTGGTCCAGTTCTCGCCGCCGTCTGTGGTCTTGTAGAGACCACGGTCACCGCCGCCCGACCAGAGCGGACCCTGAGCCGCAACGAACACGGTGTTGGAGTCGCGGGGGTCGATGCGGATCATGCCGATGCGCTCGGAGTCCTCGAGGCCCGTGTTCTCCCAGTTTTTGCCCCCGTCTCGGCTCACGAAAACACCAGAGCCGTAACCGACGTGGCGTCCCGAGACGTTTTCGCCCGTGCCGACCCAGATCACGTCGGGGTTGTTGGGATCGATGGCGACAGCGCCTACTGAGTAGCTGTCCTCATTGTCGAAGATCGGCGTCCAGGTGGTGCCCCGGTTTTCAGTCTTCCAGACCCCGCCCGAGCCCACGGCGACGTACCAGGTGCTGGCGTTCTCGGGGTGGATGGCAATGTCGGCGATGCGGCCCGACTTGAGCGACGGGCCGATGGAGCGCCACTCGAGACCCTTGAAGGTGGCTTCGTTGAAGCCGGGGCCGGAGTCGTCGTCCTGGGCGGAGACGGAAACGGACAGGAACAGGCCGAGCACGGTCGCAAGCCAGTAGCGCATGAGGATCCCCCAAAAAAGTGTGCGCCGAGTATAGCCAGCGCGGCGGTGCCAGGCACCTGTTGTCGGCAGGATCAGTAGGCGTAGCGCAGCGTCAGGTAGAGGTTTCGGCCTGTGGCATCGATGCCCGAGCCATGTACGCGGTAGCGCGCGTCGAGCAGGTTGTCGACGCCAGCCGCAATCTGCCAGCCGGCCACATCCTGCCAGCTCACGCGCGCATCGACCGAGACCCAGCCCGCCGTGCCCGCGGGATCGATGCGCGGGTCTCGGATATCGCGTGCGCTGAGGCGGTTCTGTTCCCGCGAAAAGTTGACCCAGCCTTCGGCCGTGAAGGCATTGCCGGCATAGTCGATGCCCAGGCGGCCCGAGAGGGGCGGGATACGGTCGCCCGGCTCGGCGGGGTCGTCGAATTCGCGTTGTTCACCCCGCGTGTAGTTGAGTACCGCGTGTCCCGACAAAGCGCCGGTCAGCGCCCAGCGGCCGCCGGCCTCGACGCCGTAGATGTCGGCGCGCTCGCCGTTCTCACTGCGCACCACGTCGCGGCCGGACAGTGTCACGTCGCCTGTCAGCACCGACGTAATGCGTTCGTCGTAGCGCAAGGTGTAGGCGACGACCTCGAACTGGTCGCGGGCGCGGCGATAGCGAAAGCCAATATCGGCGTGCTGCACGCGTTCTGAATCGAGTGTGGTGTTTGGCACGTTAAAGCGGTTGCCGGGGCGCTCGCCCAGCGTGCCCAGATCGAAGACGTTGGGCGCTCGAAAGCCGCGACCCGCGTTTGCGACGAATTGCCAGGCGTCGGTGATCGCAAAAATCCAGCCGATGTCGGCACCGATATCCGTGACACTCAGCGAGGCGGCCGCGGTGGCTTGCGCCTCGGGAAGCGTGACGCGCGCGCGACTGAGCCGAACGCCCGCGTTGATCGTGTGGCGCGCTGTGAAGTCGTGGGCGATATGGGTGTAGAGACTCGATTGCCGCACACGCGCACCGTCGGGAAAACGGGGCGCAAGGACCTGTGCGGTACCGTCATTGATGTCCGTCTCAAAGCGGCTGCTGTCGACACGGTCATCGTAGTGTTCGGCGCCCACAAGCCACGAACCTCGTTCTGTGTCCCGGCCAGCGCTCAGCGTGAGTCCGAAGAGATCGCTGGCATTGCGCTCACGGCGCCGCAACGGGCTGCCGAAATCTCGGGTGGCGCGGTCGTCGTCGATACGCTGCCAGGCGGCGTCTGCACGCCAGTCAAGATTCAGCCAGCCGGTATCGCGCTCGAGCCGGCCGTGCAGAAACGTGCGTCGGTCAGGCTCGAAGCGAAACTCGGATGATGCTGGTTCCGTATGTCCGAACCCGGGCACCAGCTCATCCACGCGCGGAGTTTCAGGTTGCTCGGCGTATTGCAGGTCGATGGCCCAACGCCAGACATCGCTCGGTTGGCCGGCCAGCGCCAGTCGTGCCCCGAGTGCACTGTAGTCACTGGGCCCAATGCGGTCGCCGCCACCGACGCGACGATTTCCGGCGGTGAGGTAGTCGGCACTGGCGATGGCGGCGAGCGTCGGTGCGCCGATATTGACGGTGCTGCGAATCGAGCGCATGAGTTCGGCACTGTCGAAGGACAAGCCGACGTCGCCCGTGACCCGCGTGCCGATGTCAGAAAACTCAGGTTGGCGCGTGACCACCTGGATGGCGCCGCCGACTGCATCGGTACCGTACAAGGCGGCCGGTGTGCCGCGAAGCACTTCGATCCGATCAACCGCCGTCACCGGCACAAGCGCAAGGTATTGCGTGGGCGCGCTTCGGAACAACGCGTTGTTGAGCCGTATGCCGTCAACCAGGTGCAACAGCGCCGAGCCACGCAGGCCGCGAATGATGGCCGCGCCTTGTCCCGGCGTCGTCTGCTGCAGGTAGACACCGGGCGCGGTTACAAGTGCATCGGTGACCAGTTTGTCCGACGCGGCGATACCGCCATCGATGACGGTGAGTGATGGTGCAACACTGCTCGTGGTCGCGGGACGCCGTGTCGCGGTCACAACGATCTCATCGAGGTCGTCCTGCGCATGCGCAGGGTTCGCCATCGGCCCCATGGCGGCCATGGCAAGTGCGCCCGCCAACGCTGCCCCGCGCCTGAATGCTCGCGTCTTTGTTACTGGAGTCATGCGAACGGCGGGCTGTGGCCTGTCTGGTCTCTGGATGGGTTGCCGACGGTAGCGCGCCGGGGACGATCCCGCCAGCGCCCGTCGAATCGGTATCAGGCGCTCTTGCGCCGGGCGGGCCGGCGCCGGCGTTTCTTCGCGGCCGGCGCTTTTACCTTGGCAGGGGTCTTCTTTTTCCGACCACTGCTTCGGCGTGGCTTGCCGCGCTGGCCGACCTTGCCGGCTTTCGGTTGCGGCGCGGCACGCGGGTCCGGCTCGAAACCGGCTACGACTTGGGTCTCGACCTTAGTACCGAGCAGCTTTTCGATATCGCGCAGGAGCTTATGTTCATCGACGCAGACGAGCGACACGGCGTGTCCGTCCTTGCCGGCCCGCGCCGTGCGCCCGATCCGGTGCACGTAGTCTTCAGGCACTTCCGGAAGCTCGAAGTTCACCACGTGAGGCAGTGTGTCAATGTCGAGCCCGCGCGCCGCGATGTCCGTGGCGACCAAGACCCGGACCTTGCCGGCCTTGAAGTCCGCCAGTGCGCGCGTGCGCGCGCCCTGTGACTTATTGCCGTGGATGGCGGTGGCTTGGAGCCCGTCCGTGGTCAGGGCCTGCGCAAGTCGGTTGGCACGGTGCTTGGTGCGCACAAACACGAGCACCTGGCGCCAGTTCCCGTCGCCAATGCACCAGGACAGCAGTTCGCGTTTGCGGCTGCGATCGACGGGGTGCACGACCTGGCTCACGCGCTCTGCGGTCGTGTTGCGCGGCGCGACTTCCACTTCCACGGGATCGCGCATGAAGCTGCCCGCGAGGCGGCGAATGTCCTTCGAAAAAGTCGCCGAGAACAACAGGTTCTGCCGGCGTTCGGGGATCAGCGCAAGCACTTTGCGGATGTCGCGAATGAAGCCCATGTCGAGCATGCGGTCTGCCTCGTCGAGCACCAGCATTTCGACGGCCGACAGGTCAATCGTTTTTTGCTCAGCGTGGTCGAGCAGGCGCCCCGGTGTGGCCACGACGATGTCCACGCCCTTGCGCAGTTTCGCGGCCTGCGGTCGGAAACTCACACCGCCGAAGATCTGAATCGAGCGTAGCGGCAGGTGGCAGCCATAATCTCTGACACTCTGCGTGACTTGCGCGGCCAGCTCGCGCGTGGGCACGATGATGAGCGCGCGGACGCGGCGCTCGCGACCTGGCGTTTCTGACAGGCGCTGCAGTAGCGGCAGCGTGAATCCAGCGGTCTTTCCCGTGCCCGTCTGGGCGCTGGCGAGGACGTCGCGTCCTGCCAGGACTGGCGGGATGGCTTTACGCTGGATGGGTGTGGCTTCGCTGTAGCCCTCGTTTTGGACAGCACGAAGCAATTCGGCCGTGAGGCCGAGTTCCTGGAACAACATGGGTGTTCTCTCCGAATCGTCTGACCCGCAGCGCACTGTGGGTACGCACGGTTCGGCCCAGACTGGAATTCTCTCGGGTATGCCCCGTTAGCAAGACTGCGTAGCGGGGGGTTGGCGCAGACCAAAGTACGCCAAGCGGGGCGGACTCTAACAGAATTGGCGTCTAGGTACTCAATCTAATTCAATTATTTACGGCTGCCTCTACGACCCGGGTCGAGGTGGGCGGTGTCGTGCCAGGTAGCGGTCGAGGCCGTTGGCGAAGGCCTGTTTCTCACGTTGGCCGAATGCCGGCGGGCCACCGCGCGTGTCGATGCCGCTCGCGCGCATCGTGTCCATGAAGTCGCGCATGTTGAGCTTGGCACGAATGTCCTCGGCCGTATGCACCTCGCCACGCGGGGTCAGCGCTTCTGCGCCGCGCTCGATGACCTCGGCGGCCAGCGGGATGTCAGCCGTGATGACGAGGTCGCCGTGTTCTACACGCCGCACGATCTCGTTGTCGGCAACGTCGAAGCCGGCGGGTACCTGCAGCATCGTGATATTAGGCGCGCGCGGTACGCTCAGCGATTGGTTGGCCACGAGCGTGAGCTGAACACCCGTGCGCGTCGCGGCTCGGAACAGAATCTGCCTGACCACGAGCGGGCAGGCGTCGGCGTCGACCCAGATCGTCAATGCGGGCTCAATCGAAGTCGACGTCCGCGTAGGGATTCGGGCCGCCCGCGTCGATCCAGGCGTCAAGCTCGTCGGACAGCACCGACAAAGGCACGGAACGCAACGCGAGGATGGTGTCGTGGAAGTAACGCTGATCAAAGGCCGTCCCGAGTTCTGCCTCGGCGCGGGCGCGTTTGTCGCGGATCAGGATCTCACCGAGCTTGTAGGACAAGGCCTGGGCCGGCCAGGAAATATAGCGGTCGATCTCGGTCGTCACTTCACGCTCCGATAGCGCCGCGTTGTCGCGCAGGTAGGCGAGTGCCTGCTCGCGTGACCAGCCGTAATGGTGCACGCCCGTGTCGATCACGAGTCGGCAGGCGCGCCACATCTCATAGGTCAGCTGCCCGAACTTTTCATAGGGTGTCCGGTAAATACCGATCTCGCCGCCCAGCCATTCGACGTAGAGTCCCCAGCCTTCGCCGTAGCCGGAAAAGTAATTATTGGCGCGAAACTCGGGCACGTCTCCGGGGGCTTCGCTTGCGATCGCAAACTGCAGTGAATGACCTGGTGAGCACTCGTGCAGCGTCAGCGCCGGAATCGTGTAGAGCGGGCGTTGCAGCAGGTCGTAGGTGTTCATGAGGCAACGACCGTAGCCACCGCGGCCCGCCGTGTAGGTTGGCGCGATCTCGTCGGGCACGGGCTCAATCGTGTGACGCTGGCGCGGCAGGAATCCGAGGACGTCATGGATGCGACCGGCCATCCGCTTGTCGACGTAGGCGGACACACCCATGAGCTCATCGGGTGTCCTGGCGTAGAACTGCGGGTCGGTACGCAGGAACTCAAAGAACTCTGGTATCCCGCCGTCGAACTCCAGGTCTTCAATGATCGTGAGCATCTCCGCCCGTATGCGTGCGACTTCGGAGAGCCCCCGTTGGTGAATGGCTTCGGGTGTCAAATCCAGCGTTGTGTACTGGCGGATCTGTGCGCGGTAGAACGTGGCGCCATCAGGCAGGTCTCGAGCCGCCAGAGTGGTGCGCGCGTTGGGCAGGTATTCGTCCTGCATGAACGAAAGCAACTCGGCAAACGCCGGTATCACGGCCGTCTCGATGGCCTTCATGACCGCATCGCGGGTGCGCGCCTGCTCCTCGGCAGTCATGTTGTTCGGGAATCGCGCGACCGCTGCGGCGAATGGGTTTTGCACGCCTTCCCGCAGGAAGGCGACGATGGAACCGTCGCGCCCTTGCAAGGTTACGGCAGGCGGCGTGTAGCCTCTGGCGAGCCCGGCGCGCATGTTGGCAATGTGCTGATCAAAGTAGCGCGGCAGGTCGTTAAGCCGGTTCACATAGCGTTCGTAGCTTTCGAGATCTCCGAAGCCGCGACGGGGTGCGAGATAGCTCCAGAAGAACGAGTCTGAGTTCAGCGGCGCTTCGTAGGTTCGAAAGCGCGCGTCTTCGGCAGCCGACGTGACGATCTGCTCGAACACGGCCGCGTTGATCTGCTCCTCGGGGCTCAGCGCGTCGCGCGGGATTTGTGCCAACGCGGCCAGCGCCTCGTTCCAGTAGGCAAGCCGCTCGGCGTAGGCTTCGGGCGAGACGTCCGGGTAGCGTGCGCCGGCCACCCATCGACCAGAATCGTCACGCTCGCGGCCTTGTTGTTCCTGACGCCAGGCGTACTCGTCTTCATAAAGTGCTATGAGTCGGGCGTCCGCATCGCCGCCGGCGTCTGGCAGCGTGGTGCATGCGCTGGTAAGTAGCGTCGCGAGCAGCAGGGCGATTCGTGGCATGACTGGGGTCCGTGGCGGGCAGGCAGGGCAGACCATACGCCACCTCAGGATGCGCCGCCAAGCTGGGTACGACGCGATAAACACACGCCCCGGACAGGGCCCGGTGCCGCGTCAGTGTTGCGGCATCGCCGCTCTCGCAGAAAGCAGTCGGTCCTCGGGCTCGCTCTGGATACCCAGGTTAATACGCGCGAGGCGGCGTGCCAGCTTCGGGTCGGGCAACACATCCAGGTAGAAGCGCGTCATCTCGCGCGAGTGAGCCCAGTCCTCTTCAGCGATCCAGGCGCGAAACTGCTGGTCTGCGTGTGCAATGGCAGTCTCAAGATCAGGCTCGTGACCGGTCGGGATGCCGACAATCATCTTGCGCACCGACAACGCCAGCGCCTCGGGCCCCTCGGCGAGAACGCGTGTCGCATCGTCAATCCGGTCCTGGGCAAGCAGTACATCGACGAGTGCTGCGCGCACTTGCGTGCGGTCGGCGAGCGCCAACGACTCCGTGTAATGCGCCACAGCGGCTTCGGGATCCGATGTTGCGGTGGCGTCGCCGGCAACGCTCAGCGTCCAGGCGAGCACTTCGGCGTCCGCCCGTTCACGTTTCGTGCCCAGCAAGACCGCTTCGATCTGGCGCTGCGCCCTAAGCGTGTCGCCTCGCGCGATATCAACGCGGGCGTGACAGGTCGTCGCGACCAGCAGGCTTACGTGACGCAGTTCCTGGCACGCTGTGGCCGCATCCTCGTCCGCACCCTGGACCAGGTACAGGGACGCGAGCTGCAGCCACGCCTCATCATTGTCGTAATCGCGGGAGATCACGTCGCGGAGCAGTGTCTCCGCCAGCGTAAAATCGTGGCGTGCCTGTGACACAACCGCGGCGTCGATCAACTCAAGCAGCGTCGGGTCGCCAAGGTGGGGCTCAAGCTCTGCCCAGGCGGCCTCAAGATGCGCGTCGTCGCCTGTGACGCGAAAGGCGGTGAGGCGTGACTGGATGCGCGTGTGATCGGGCTCCGGATGCGCGTCGTGATGCGCGCCATCGTGGGTGTTAGCGTGTTTGAGATCGTGGGCGCTGGCAGGCAGTGTCGCTGCGGCCAGGAGCAGTCCCGCGCACAGCGCGACAGCCCCGCGGTAATTCAGTGTGTTCATAACGGTCTCTCAGGTAGGGGCCGCCCCGGGGGCTCTGGGGGAGCGACAAGCGCGCCCCCGGGGCGACAGGTTTACTCCGCGAGCAAGTCCGCGAAGTCGTCTTCGTCTGCGTCCTGAGCAAACTCGACGGCGTTGATCAACGTGGGTGTTTCCACGTCCGTTGATGTGAAGGTGTCACGCGCGAACTGCTGCAGCGAGCGCTGTTCGGCAACCACGCTCAGCAGAAAGTCGACACGGGCCACCTGACCGAGATCGTCGGTGGCAACCACCGAAACCGTGGTCTCGCCGGTGACATCAAGCTGTGGCGTCACTACGAGAGAACCAGAACCCCGCTCATTGCGAACCAGGAGTCCGTTTTCGGGGACGATTTCCGGTCGGTCGGCGCTCGCCACGACCGTCACGCTGCTCGGCCGCTCGTCTGCGACAGAGAAGCTGATGGGCGTGCTCGCGCCGTTGGCATCGATGCTCTGATCCGCGATGTCGCTGATCATTGGCGCAGCGTTGACGGCCGTGGCGTCTCCGGAGCCGCCGCCGCACGCAGCGGTCAGCGACACCAGCGAGGCCACTAAGAGGAATTTCATTTTCATGGTGAAGCCTTCTCTTACCGGTCAGTTCTTGGGCTGCGGCAGCGGCGCGCCGACGGGGGAGCCCGGGTAGGGCGTCAGCAGGTACGGGAAGCTCGCATCGAGGTCCGTAGCCTGCAGCGGGGCGCCATCGGTGAACGAGACGGTACCGACCGGCGCGTCCGCAGGATCGCAAAGGCCGAGGTTGACGCCTGTGCCGTTCTCACCGAGAGGCAGGTCGTGGCAGAGCGCACCCATGACCACGCGCAGTGCGATGTCGACGCTGTCGTCACCCGGGCGGCGGCCGTTGGGGAACCCAGCCAGGTCGCCAGCGGCAACACCGAGCGGATGCTGTGCTTCACGAACGGTCGGCGCGATGGCCGTGTTCAGTCGGAGCATTTCTCCAGGCGCGACGTTGGCGGGCTGGTTCAGACCCGGGAAGCCTGTCAGGAAGGCGGTGACCAGGTCATTGCGCGGGAAATTCGAAGGCGCGAGGTTGTCGAAGGGGACGAACTCGGGAATGGCTTCACCCAGGATCTCGTTGACGGCGTCGCGGAACAGCGCGTCGAGGATCAGCGGCAGGCCGGGGTTCGTCACGAAGGGCAGGAATTGATCGTCGTCCTTGGGCTCACTGGAGTTGAAGCGGTCCTTGCTTTCGAAGCCGACCACAAGCTCATTGACGAGCGGTGCGGACAGGCGCGACACCTGGGTCCAGGCGCCACCGCTGATTTCCGGTTTCAGGAACGTCGGCCGCGGGTTCAGAATATTGAGCTGGCGCAGGCTGGAGGTTGTCCACGCGCCGATCACGGATTCATCACCCTGTGTCAGGCAGTCCTCATGCAGCTCCAGCGCAATCGAGGTGACGTTGTTGCGGGCCAGGATGTTGCGCTCCGGGTCTTGCGTGACGCCGCCGGGGAAGCCATCGCCGTCTCCAGCGCCGGCGCTGCTGTCACCTTCGATCGGAACGAAGTTCACGAGGTCGAAGACTTCGCCCAGGCTCAGCTTGAACGCTTCGTTGCGTTGGCCGACAAAGACGCGGCCGGGAATCGAGCAACCCGGAACGCTGATGTCGTGTACGAAGCTGTCGGCGTAGGCGGTGTAGCCGCCAGGGCCGCCAAAGGTCTTCGTGCCCGAGTAGTCGAAGGGCTTGCCGAAAGCCTTGTCACCGGTTGCCACGTTGGTCGCCGTCCTGCGACGGCCACGACGACGATCACCTTCAATCAGTGTGACCGTGTAGGTCTCAACATGGTTCAGGCCCGGTGCACCGTTGGCGTCGATCGGTGCGATGTTGCGCAGGACACTGGAAATTTCTGTGCCATCAACATTGAGTCGAATCGGTCCGCCGGCGGGGAAGGCGTCTTTGAAGCGAAACTGGAAGGTCAGGTCTTCACGGCTGTCGCCATCATTGTCCACGTGGATTTCGTAGAGCGCCTGGCTGTCCAGCGGGAAGTAGTGGGGACCGCCGTAGGCGGCTTGCACGGGCAGGTAGTTCGCGATCAGGGTCACGAAGTCTTCGCGGCCCGGCTCGTAACTCTTGAACAGGTAGAAGTCGGTGCCGTCTGCCTGGGGGTACTTGGTGACAAACGGTGCCTCTCGGTGACTCGACGCCATCGCGGTGCAGGTTGCTGCGATCGCAATGACCGTGCCGAGGCAGGTCAGTGTGCGTTTCATGGGGTTGTGCTCCTTGCGGATTGTTAATGGAATTGCAAAGAGCGGTACGCAGCCGCCGCTAGACTGGATCGAAAAAATATCGTTCCGGATCAAAATTTTTTCGCGGGCACGACAATTTCGATCCAAACCAATCCAGGCTGCGTATCTACACAAAGCGCGGCAGTCCGTACGCATGCATTTGCTATAGTCGCGGCATGGACCAGCCCACGGTGCAAGACGGGTACAACGAGGCCGGCAGCGAGCTCGACACGCGGTGCGTGGCCTGGGTCACCGCGATGGCGGCGGGCGACGAGCAGGCTTTGGAGTCGCTCTACGACGCCACGCTGTCAAAGCTGTTTGGTGTCGCCCTGAGCATCGTGAGCGACCGCGCGCTGGCCGAGGAGGTGGTTACTGATGCTTACCACGCGGCGTGGACGAACGCTGGCAACTACGATGCCGCGCTGGGTCGTGTCATGACCTGGTTAGCCTCGATTTGTCGCAATCGTGCGCTCGACGCACTGCGGCGCGAAGCCTCTGCCGCGAGACGGCATGAGACCGCGGCTACATTGGAAATACCGGATGATGCGGCGGCACCAGAGCAACTGCTTTCGGTTCTTGAGGACGGCCACGAGATTCGCCGTCTCTTCGAGGCCCTGCCCGGCGACGACCGCCAGCTGATCGCGCTGGCTTATTTTCGCGGCTACAGTCAACAGCAGATTGCCGAGCTGACGGCGTTACCGCTGGGGACCGTGAAATCAAGGATGCGGCGTGCCCTGTCTACGCTGGCGCGCGCGGCATCACCTGACCTGGCTATGAGTTGAACGAGACGTGAGCGAACCTGACGACAAGCCTTTGCCCGCTGCGGTAGCCGGTGCCATCACCGATGCCATTGCGCCTGTCGTGCCTGACGCGCACGCGGCCGCGCGTATAAAGCGGCGCTTGTTGGAACGCGTGCGTGGTGACGACGCTGCCGCTGATCTCGTCACTGTGTCCGGTACGTCAGACGACTGGATTGAGACCAGCCCCGGCAACCAGGTTAAGGTGCTTCGAAGCGATGATGAAAGCATGTCGATTCTCGTTCGACTCGAGCCTGGCACGACATTCCCCGCGCACTACCATCCCGTCGAAGAGGAAACCTACGTCGTGGAAGGGGAAACCTATTTTGGTGACATCCACCTCAAGGCGGGCGATTACCACGTAGCGCCCCAAGGAAGTTCGCACGGCGAGGTGCGCACCGAAACGGGTTGCGTCCTGTTGATCCGCAAGGGCCCCGACTAGTCGTCGTCGGCCTTGGCCCTGATCAGCGCTTCGGCCTCGGCAAGTCGCGCCCGCAAGGCGTCACGCCGCGTCTGAAGGGCAGCTCTCGCGTCGTCATCGGTGTCGACGGCTGCCTTGCCGTTTGCGGCCAGCAACGCCGCCTCAAGCTTCTGCAGGTCCTTGCGTAACGATTCGACGGAGGCGGCATCCTCGGCCTTGTCGAAGGCAACATCCTCGCCCTGGGTGCGCGCGGGAGCGGGCTGCCGCCGTTTTGTTACGGGAATCACACTTCGCTGCGGGTCGAGTGCGCGCGTCGTCATGAAATTGGGCGAGACGATTTCAATGCCCCCATCGTGCAGGGCGTCCAGCATTGCCTCGCGCAGCCGCGAGCGTGCCGAGATGAGGCTCTTCACGTCTTCAAGCAGACCAGCGACACGATAAACGATGGAAAAGTCGCCGAGTTCACGCACTTGTACAAAGCCATCCTTGAGCCCAGCCACATGCGTGGCCTCACGCAGCAGCTTGACGACGCGGCGGTGACCGACGTCATAGCCGAGTGACACCTCTGCGGTAATGATCGTCCCCGAGGCGCGAACCACCTGCATGGGCTGCGTCACCATGTAAAGGTTGGGCACCGTGACGAGATCGCGAAACTCGGTCTGAATTTCGGTGTGCAGCAAGTCCATTTCGGTGATGCGACCCGTGAGGTCAGCGACCGTGATGAAGTCGCCGGGACGTGCATTGCGCATCACGCGCAGCATGACCCCCGCCATGATGTTGCCGATAAACGTTGTTGAGGACAGGGCGATGGCGGCACTGAGCAAAATGCCTATGAGGCTCAGCAGCTGACCACGCAGGGCGTCTGTGATCGGTAAGGCCACGATGATCGTGAGCCCGCCGGCAAACGTGAGTGCCAGCATGATGAATTGAAAGCGGAACTGCGCGCTGGGGTCATCACGCCAATGGCGTCGCAGGACCCAATTCGTCAGACCCAGCAGCGCCAGGACGGCGGCCACGGTGGCGAGTAGAGGCACAAAGCCGGTCAGCACCCCAATTACGTCGTTTTGCACCTCGAAGCCCCTGCGCCTCCCCTCTGATTCAAGAGCTTAACGCGGCCTCTGCGCACACTCCACGTGCCGCGGCGCCGTTGTGATGAGTCGGTCACCTGCGCGTGATCCTTTCGTGAACATTGGGCCCCACTGTGTCCCGGCACTGTTCACAACCCCCACACGCAAGGGAGCGCAATCATGAAACTGTTTCAATTCAAGGGCCGTCGACTGGCCAATGTGGCGGCCGTCATTGCCGTCGCGATCATCACCCTGCCGTCGGCCTCGGCCGACCGCACCTTCTTTGGCGGCGAGACCTACCGGATCACGATCACCAACCTGACCACGGGTCAGCCGTTCACGCCGCCCGTTATCGCTGTGCACAACCCGCGCGCCAACGTGTTCGCGCTGGGCACGCCGGCCAGCGAAGGCGTGCGTCAGATCGCCGAGAACGGCAACAACGCGCCGCTCGTCGCTGCGTTGTCGGCTAGCCCCGACGTCAGCGAAGTGATTGAAGGCACGGCGCCCATCGTGCCGGCGGCCAACCCGGGTGGTACGCCGTTCGACAGCCAGGCCACGTTCGAATTCACAACACAGACGCGTCGCACCCACATCTCGTTTGTCAGCATGCTGATCTGCACAAACGATGGCTTTACGGGCATCAACACGATTCGCCTGCCGCGAAACAGCACCACGATCCTCGCGCGCGGCTACGAGACGCGCACCGAGCAGAACACCGAGGATTTCGCGGACATCGTGCCGCCGTGCCAGGGCCTCATTGGCGTGTCGTCGGACGACGCAGGCACGGGTGAAAGCAACCCGGCGCTGGGTGAGAACGGCATCGTGATTCCGCACCAGGGTGTCGTGGGCGACAACGATCTCGTCTCGCGCGTCCACAACTGGGCTGATCCGGTCGCCAAGATCGTCATTGAGCGTGTTCGGTCTGATCGCCGCTACTGATCTCCACGCTCTTGATCAAAGCGGTCAGACGAGGTGGCCCCGCACCAGCGGGGCCGCCTTTTTCATTTGTGCGACCATACGCACTATGTCGCAAGCCATTCTCAACGTCTTCACCATCTCCCACTACTGCGAGAAAGCGCGGTGGGCGTTTGACTATCTCGGCGTGCCTTACCGTGTGCAGGTGCTGGCACCGGGTGGGCACCTCAAGCTGGCACGAGAGCATGGACTGCGGCGCGGTGGCTTGCCGTTCTTGCTGACGGATGCGGGTCCCGTGCAGGGTTCGGCCGAAGTCGTGACCTGGGCCGAGCAGGCGGCGCCAGCTGATGGCCCTGTGCTCTCGACAGACGCGACCCGCGACACCATTGCAGACATCGAACGCCGGCTCGACGAGGTTGCGGGCGTGCACTCACGTCGCCACTTTTACTCCGAAGCGATCCTGGCTCAGCCCAAGGCGGTGCGTTCGATCTTCTTGCGGGAGCAGCCACTGCTGCAGCGGCTCAAGCTGTTTGCTGCCTGGGGCACGATTTGCACACTGATGGCGCGCGGCATGGACCTGGGACCCGCGCAACGCAAGGACAGCCGAGACATTCTGGAACGTGAGTTCGATTGGCTCGACGGTTTGCTGTCAGACGGACGGCCGTACCTGGCCGGCGACCAGTTCTCACGCGCAGACCTTACAGCGGCGAGTCTGCTGGCGCCCGCAGTGCGGCCGCCCGATCATCCCTTGCACGGCGTGATCGTGTCGCCGCCGCTGCATGACGCCGACGTCGCGCGCTGGGCGGAGCGCTCCACAGCGCGCTGGGTGTGCGCGATGTACGCGCAATACCGCGGCCAGAAGCCCGCTAGCTGACGACGGGACTCAGGAAGCCCGGTGGCTTGACGGCCATGATGGCGCAGTCGATCCGCCCCAGGATGGCTTCGGCTGTGTTGCCGATGAAGTAGCCCGGAATCCCCGTGCGGCCAACGGTGCCCATGACGACTAGCTGTGCGTCGATGGTGGTCGCGAGCTGGGGTACCACGGCCCGTGCGGCGCCTTCGATCAGGTGGCGCTCGGGCTCATGCGCCCCGTCAAGCGAGGGGCAGTCTTTCGCGACCACGGCGGCGAGCCAGGTCTGGTGCACGGCGCGTTCGGCACGAACGAGCTCATCGACTTTGACGGCAGGCAGACCGGTCCGCGACGAGCGCAGCGTGTCCTCGCCCTGCAAGCGCCACGCGTGTGTGACGTGCAGACGCGCGCCTTCCATACTCGCGAGCGACGCGGCCATTTCCAGCAGCTGGCGGTTGAGGGCGTCGTTGCCGGTGTTCTCCGGGCGGTAATCGATTGCGACCAGGATGCGTTCGTACCGCGCGGGTCCGGCATCGCGAACCAGCCAGACGGGGCAGGGACACTTGCGCAGCAGTTTCTTGTCGAAAGGACCCAGTGTCTCAGCCGCCGATGCAGTCGGCTCCGTGGCTTTGATGACGAGGTCGTAACCGTGCACGACCACCGCGCGAATCACATCGATCGGCGTCGCACCCGCGATCAGTTGCGTGTGAATGTCCGGCAGGTAGTTGGGTGCTTGTGACACGAGGTGGCGCAGCTCTTCGCGCGTGACATTGGCGAGGGCCTCGCGCAACGCGTCGTTGGCGATGGGGCCGAGCTCTGGCGCCACGGCCACGACGGTGAGCTTGGCGCGATTGCGTGCGGCCAGAGAGGCAGCGCGATTCAGGGCGGCCTTATTGTCCGCATCGGGTTCGACGATCAACGCGATGTTGGCGAATCGCTTCATGGTGTTGTCCTCAGGACAGTGTGCTCACCGTTATTGTCGCTCAACGTATGTCTTATTTAGGAGGCCTCTAAGTTCGCCTTTACCGAATAATCATTCGTTTGCCACGAAGCGTCAGGCGCCGGCGTTATCTTTCTGCGGCGTGGGCGAGACGTCGGCGAAGGCCTCCACGTGTGCGGCGAATGCCGTCCCGGCTTCGGTGTACATGTTGTAGACCGTACTGGCGCCATGCGCCCGCAACGCCTCGGCCTCGTCGGGCAGCTTTGCCAGAGCCGCCTTAAGTCCCCGGAATTCAGCCTCCTCAAGCCGGCGCAACACGGACAGCGTCGTGCGTAGCTTCGGCAGCGCCAGCAGGACCTGCTCCAGGCGGTGGGTCGCCTGGACACGGTCCCAGAAATCGGCGTCGCTGGGGTCGCCGAGCATGACGCGCCGGCCGGCTTCAACATGATTGCGTGCCGTCACAGGATCGATATCGATCCCCACGACGGCGTCTCCAGCCGTGCGGCGCACCTCGTCATAGGCCGCGGTACCGACACCGCCCATGCCGACGATAACAATGCGCGCGTCGCCGATGTCCAGCAGCCGATCATCGGGCAGACGTTCGACGTGTTGGTAGCGCCGCAGTGCGTGCCCGAACCGAACGTAGAGTGCGTGCGTGCGTGTATTGAGCAGGGCGGCGAGCACGAAGGACAGCGACAGCGAAACGGCGATCACAGCGAGCCATTGCGCGCCGATGAGACCCAGCGAGGCGCCGATAGCAGCCACGATGAGCCCGAACTCACTGTAGTTCGCGAGATTGGTGGCCGCCAGCAGCGCGGTGCGCGCACGCAGACGAAAGCGCGTGAGCAGCATGAAGAACCCGGTTGCCTTGAGTAGCACAAATGGCGTGAGCGCTGCGCCGATGAGCGCCGTCTCGGCATTGAGCCCGCCCCCGAGACCGATCGAGACAAAGAACGCGACCAGGAAGAGGTCCTTGAATCCCAGCATGCGTTTGGCGAGCTCATCGGCCTTGGGATGATTGGCAATGAGCACGCCCAGCACGAGTGCGCCCAGGTCGCCCTTGAGTTGCACAAGCTCGAAGACCTCGGCGCCGCCCAACGCAAGCAAAAAACCGTACAGCACCATGAGTTCGCCGTAGCCCACGCGGTCGAGCAGTGCCGTCAGCACACGCCGCAGCGGGATCAGGATCAGAAGCAGCAGCGCCAGTGCGGAGGGCAGCTTGCCCGACGATACGGCCAGAAAAACAACGGCCGCAATGTCCTGGATGATCAGGATGCCGATGGCCACCTGACCGTGCAGGGCATTCATTTCGCCGCGTGCTTCGAGTGCCTTGACGGCAAAGACGGTGCTCGAAAAGGACAGCGCGAAGGCCAGTAGCGCAACGCCGGGCGTATGCAGTCCGTCAAAGACACCGAGCCCTGTCATCGCGAGCAACAGAATGCCGACAGCCGCCACGGCAACGGTCGTGATCATGTGGACGCTGCCCACAAGCCAGACCTGCGGCCGGGATAGCGTACTCAAGTGGATCTTGAGCCCGACCGTGAATAGCAGCAGCGTGATACCGAGGTCGGAGAGCTCCTCAATGAGTGGACCTGTGGCCACGCCTTGTGTGGCGAGCATGAAGCCGGCGGCCAGGTAGCCGACCAGGGGTGGCAGGCGCAGCCATTGCGCTGCGAACCCGAGCGCAAACGCAAGTGCGAGGACGGAGACGTCCCCGAGATTGACGGCTACCCACTCGAAGTCCATGGCGGGCGCCAGCTTACCGCACCCCTGACTGGGGCGTTGACAGTACACCGCCGCGGCGAGTGGGGGTCTCGCCGCGGCGGTGCGTGGGGCTCAGAGCAAGTGGTAAAAGACCACAGGGGCGGCCATCCAGAGCAGGCCCTTGATGAAAAAGAACCAAAAGCCGATGGCGCCGAAGCGTTTCAGCCAGGCGGGCAAGGGCCGCCCATCGGCCATCGTCGCGGCCGTCATTGCCGCGCCTCGGCCAGCGTGCTCTCACTGGCGCGACGGAACAGGCGCCTGATTGAGGGTATGAGCGCGGGGACACGCTTCTTGTAGTCCCTGTATTCCGGGTGTGCGTTGGTGAGATCGCGTTCCTCGAACTGAATTGCCACGAGGATGTAACCGGTGGTGAGCAGGGCGAAAACGAGGTGTGCGACCGTCATGACGGGCGTGGCCCAGAAGATGATCAGCCAGCCGACGTAGATCGGATGACGCACAACGCGATAGATCGCGGGCTGTACGAACTTGAGCGGCTCGGGCTCACGGCCGCGGAATGCCGCCCAGCTCTGGCGCAGGCCGAACAGGTCGAAGTGATTAATGGCGAAGGTGGCGTAGAGCAGGATCGTCCAGCCGAGGCCGCACAGACCCCAGGCGATGGCCTGACCCGTCGGATTCGATATCGACCAAATGACGCCGCCCATGGGCTCCCAGAGCGCGAACAAGAGGAACATCGCGAGGCTCGAGAAGAGAACGTACGTGCTGCGCTCGGCGGCGGCAGGCACGACGCGTGTCCACCAGCGCTTGAAGGCCGGCCGCGCCATGACGCTGTGCTGTACCGCGAAGATGCCCAGCAACAGGGCGTTAATGAACAGGGCCGTACCCAGGGGGGCTTCAGGCACCGAATCAATCGATTTTGGTACGATGAAATTGCCGATGAAGCCAATCGCGTACAGGAAAGACGCGAAAAAGACGGCGTAGCTGAACAGGCCGTAGGCCAGGAATGCAATGCGTTTCATGTCGTTGTCCTCTTTGTCGGTTGTTTGCGTTAACTGTTGATAACAAAGCGCTTTTGAAGCGTGGGGACAGTGTGGGTCAGGCCCGGTCACCAGTCATGACCAGCCTCTGACCCTTTGCTGACGGTGTGATGACCGATGGCTGATCGAGGCGTGGGGTGACAGAAACGGGGTCAGCGCGCTACCGGTTCGGGGACTGCGAACTCGATGTCGGTACACGGGAATTGAGAAGGGGTGGCGAGCCTGTGCCCCTGCAGCCGCGCGTGTTCGACTTGCTCGTGTTCCTCATCGAGCAGCGCCATCGCGCCGTAGACAAGGACGAGATTCAGGACGCCGTCTGGGCCCCCATGATCGTCTCCGAGACGGCGCTCACGCGCGCGATCATGAAAGCGCGTCGGGTCGTGGGCGACGACGCTGACACCCAGAGGGCCATCCGCACGGTGCATGGCCACGGCTACCAATTCGTAGCGCCACTCGCGGACGCGGGGGCGCCGCCTGAAATCGAGGCGCCGCCAGAAGCGGTAGAGCCCGTTGCCGCGGCAGCAGGCCCACGCCGGGCGGGACTGGCGCTGGCGGCCCTGACGATCGTGGCCATTGTCGCTGTCGCGCTCTGGCCCAGTGCGCCCGGCGATGCGGCTGCCGTTCGCGTGGCCGTTCTGCCTATCGCGAATGACACCGGTGATGCCGAGTACGATTGGGCACGGCTGGGCCTGATGGGCCTCGCCCATGACTACTTCACCGATATCGATGTCGTTGACACGGTGGCGACCTCGGATGTGGTGCGTTTTGTCGACAACTCGGGATGGTCGGGTGCTATCGACAGCCCTGACGCGCTGGATCAGGCGGCCCGATTGCGCCGCGCGTTTGGCGCGAGCCATGTCCTGTTTGCGTCGCTCGAGGCGCACGTGGGCGGCTTGCGATTGAGCTATACGCTTGTGGGCGCCTCTGGCCCACGCGCCGAGACGACCATGGTGTCGTCGCAAAGTACGCCACTCGTGCGTGGCATGGTCACGGGCGTCAGCAACTTGCTCGGGGGGCGCCGCTACGCGCCCGATGGCGTGACGGAAGCCATCGACCAAGACCCGTTCATCAACGAGGCCTACGCCCGCGCCGTGGCTACGGCGCTTGAGGGACGATGTGCTGAGGCCGCACCGCTATTTGATGTCGTGCTGGCACGCAATGAGGCACTGGATCGCGCGCGCATGCTGGGTGCGGGCTGCAGGTTTGAGCTTGGGGAGTCGGCCGTGGCACAGGCCGCGTTCGAGGAACTGTTGCAGCGCGACAGTGTCGCGGCCGACGCCGGGCTGCGCGCTGAGGTGTTGCAGCGCCTGGGCAAGCTGCACCACCGCGGTGGTCGCCACGACGAAGCCGAGTCGGCCTATAACGAAAGTCGTGCAACCGCCGAAGCCGCCGGGGACAAGGAAGCGCTGGGTCGTGCGCTGATCTCGGCTGCTGTACTGGCCAAGGACCGGCGTCAGTTCGATACCGCGCGCGATCTGCTGTCGCATGCGACGCTTGAGTTTCGGCAGCTCGAATGGCAGGTGTTGCCGGGCCAAATCGCCTCAACGCTCGCCAACATCGCGATGAATGATGGCGCGCTGGATGCCGCCGAGCAGCATCTCGACGACGCACTGGCGAGCTTCCGTGCGTTGGGCGATCGCGCCAACGAAGCCAAGATGCTCAACAACTATGGCTTCCTGCGTCGTCTGCAGGGTCGCTTCAGCGAGGCGGAGCCGCTGCACTTGCAGTCACTCGAGATCCGCCGTGAGATTGGCGACCGCGTGGGGCAGGGCCGGATCCTCAACTTCCTGTCGATCCTCTACCAACGCGAAGGGCGGCACGAGGACGCGCTTACCGCGGCCGATGAGGCCGTTACGATTGCGCGTGAAGCTGACGATCAGTTGTTCCTGGCGACGGGCCTGGCGCAGCGCGGCGCTGCAGAGCGCGCGCTGCAGCGCTATGAGACCTCAATCGCCACCTACGCCGAGGCGGGCGATATCTTCATGCAGATTGAAGATGTATCCCGCGCGCTGCAGGTGCGGTTGCGGCTTGCACGCATCGACATCGAACGCGGTGATACCGACAGCGCAGGGATACGCGTTGCCGACGTGCTCGACACGGCGCTGGCGGCCGATCTGCCGGAGCCGGCTATTGAAGCGATGCGCTACGCGGGCGATTTGGCGTGGAAAGAGGATGATACGGCAACGGCGCGCGACTATTTCGAACGCGGCTTGGCGCATGTCGAGCAGACGGGTTTCGAGAGCATGCGCTATCCGCTCGCCCAGCGTCTAGCGTCGATCTACCTCGATGTGGGCGAGCTGGATGAGGCGGCTTCAATGCTTGGGTTCCTCGTGGAGCAGGAACCCAGCGTCTATAACCTGACCCTACAAGCGCGGTACGCGCACCTGACCGGGGACGCGGCGCAGGCCGTGACCTTTATGTCGGAAGCCAAGACGCTCGCTGGCGACGCCTGGGCCGAGGACAACGAACAGCTGTTGACAGAGTACCGAACGCTGGCCGCGCAGCGATGAACTAGGCGCGTGCCGTCGCCGCTGCCAACACAAAGTCGAACTCAGCAATCAAACCGCCGTCCTCGAGCGCCGTCATTTTCATGAGTAGCCGCTCATCGTAGATGCTGTCGTCGGCGTTGCCAGCTTCGCCCGGGAAATAGAGCTGCGTGGTGAGTTGCGCCGTGCCCGGACCTTGCAGCTTCACGTGAATGTGAGGTGTGCGGCTGATGCCGAAATCCGTGTAGGGAGCCGGCTTGATGGTCTCTACGCGGAACCGGCCTTGCGCGTCGGTGAACTGGTGGCCGCGCAACGTGAAGCCCTTGTTGTCATAGATGCCGTCGGCATCGCAGCTCCACACATCGATCACAGCACCCGCGACGGGCCGGCAGTCCGTGGTCAGAATCCTTCCTGCAATTAAAAGCGCCTGGCCCGCTGTGCCGGACTCGCGCAGGTTTGCCCGCTTTGGCGTGTTTGGCGTGTAGTAGGGCCCCTGGGTTTGCGCACGCGTCGCTGCGCTGTCTTTGCAGGCGGGCGTGGGCGCAAGCAGTCCTGCGGACTCCGGATAGGCGTAGCCGTGGTCGGTCTCGCGCGTTTTCGCGAATAGCCACGCTGCGCCGCCGGCCGCCGTTGCGGTCACAACCCCTGCAGCTCCGCCGACGCATTTGATGAGGCGGCGACGATTGAGACTCATGAGGTATAGCTCCCGGAAATGGCGCGTTCATGCCATGACGAACAGGCTAACACGCTGACCTTCGGATTCGAGTGCTGTGTCACGTGCACACCTGCGTTTCAGCACGTATCATCTTAATGAGAATGGTTCTTATTCGCGTTGCATTCGGCATGACGTCGACAGCTGCACGCAGGGAGCGCACACATGACCCTATTTCGAATTCTGTTTTTGAGTGTTCTGACGCTGGCCCTGAGCGCCTGCGCAACGACGGAAGCCCCGGAGGCGCCAGCGGTCGCTGACGCTGAGCCGGAGGCGACCAGGCCGACGACCGAACGACAGTTCACCTTCAGTTGGTCGTTCGTCGATGGCGATGCCATGGCGCCGCGCGGCGGCATGACAACGGGCACGCCCGTGTCACTGGACACGGCGCCAGGTGTCGCCTGGGCGGCGTTGCAGGCGCCAGAATTAACTGCGCAGGAGCGCGACCGCCGCGCTATCGTCGCCATGGCGGGCGGCTATCGCGCAAGTTTCGACTTCATCGAAACAGCGGGCTTTACGTCGGACTACGAACCGTCTCGCCCCTACCGGTCCTGGGGCACCGAAAAAGTGTACGTCGTTGCCGATACGCCCGACTTCGTCAGCCTCCAGCATATTCTCGTGATGTTCATGGTGGGTGAGAACGGCGAGACGATGGGGCCGTTCGTCATCAAGCACTGGCGTCAGGACTGGCAGTTCGAACCTGAGACCTTTCATGAGTACCAGGGCGGAGACAGCTGGGCCAGAACCGAGATGGATGCAGAAACCGCGCGTGGCAGCTGGAGCCAGACCGTGTGGCAGGTGGACGATTCGCCGCGCTACGCCACGATCGGACGCTGGCAGCACGATGCGGCCATGTCCTTCTGGGAAGGCGAGGCCACGCTGCGACCGCTGCCGCGACGTGAGTACAGCGTGCGCGACGATTACGACGTACTGCGCGCCGTAAATCGTCACATCATCACGCCGACAGGTTGGGTGCACGAAGAGCAAAACGACAAGCTCGTGATGGGCGACGTGCCGCGCATCATCGCGCGCGAGGCCGGTCTCAATCGCTACGAGCGCATCACTGATCATGATTTCACCGCTGGCGACGAATACTGGGAGACGACCGCTGCATTCTGGGCGGATGTGCGAGCGTCCTGGCAACGCGTCCACGACGAGCACGATGCATTCGTGTTCAAGGCACAGGCCGATGACGGCATTCTGTTCGGCAAGCTCTTTGAGTACGCCGGAAAGCTGGAGGCTGATGGCGACTACAACGCAAGCGCCGCGCAGTCGTTTATTGATGCCGCAATGGCGGCACACCTCTCATTGGATGGGTCAGCCGAGGCGACCGCAGGGTACTGATTCGGGGTCGTGCCGTTCTCCGACCTGGCGTTCGCGGTAACATTCGGGTCTGGATCGAACGGACGGCACGGTGAGCGACAGACCCAAGAATCCCGGGCGGCGTAGCTGGCTTCGCGCCGCAGGTGCGGCCGCGGCATGGCGCTCGCTTGGCTTGGCCGTTCCGCATTGGCGCTTGATTCCCGCCGGGCTTCTGCCTGTGGTGGCGCAAGCCGGGACCGATGAACTCGAGCGGTACGGCAAGTCCGAGTTGCGACTGCTCAACGATCGTCCGCTAAACGCCGAGACGCCGGCACATCTGCTCGACGATGCAGTAACACCGGCGGCGCGCCACTTCGTTCGCAACAATGGCTACGTTCCCGCGGCTGCGACCGATGCCAACGCCTGGTCGATCCAGGTGCACGGTGAAGCCTGTGCCGCGCCGCGCTCGGTGACCGTCGGCGAGCTGAAACGCCGCTTCAGACAGGTCACACTACAGCTGCAATTGGAGTGCGGCGGCAACGGCCGCGCCGAGTTTCGGCCGCGCGCCAGCGGCAATCCCTGGACCACGGGCGCAATTGGCTGCGCGCAGTGGCGTGGCATCCGCGTGGCGGACTTGCTCGACGACGTGGGGATGACCGATGCTGCCGTGTACGTTGCCTATCGCGGTGCCGACCGACACCTGTCGGGTGCGTCTGACAAGGACCCCATCTCGCGCGGCGTGCCTGTGGCCAAGGCGCTTGAGCCCGAATCGCTGCTGGCCTTCGAAATGAATGGTGCCCCCATTCCGTTGCTGCACGGTGCGCCCGCGCGGCTGGTGTTTGGCGGCTGGCCCGCGTCGACTAGCGGCAAGTGGGTGAACGAGCTGTTGATCCGAGACCGCGTTCACGACGGCGCAAAGATGGGCGGCAAGGCTTACCGTATGCCTTGCGAGCCGATGGCGCCCGGCGCCAAGGCTAAGGACGACGCCATGTGCATTATCGAGTCGATGCCCGTGAAATCGCTGATCACGTTTCCGGAATCGGGAAGCACGGTGCAGGCAGGCAACCGTTTCGAGGTACGAGGACACGCTTGGGCCGGCGACGATCGCGTCAAAAAAATGCACATCTCGACAGACTTTGGTGCCACCTGGCAGCGCGCGCGCCTCAGCCGTCCGGCCAACCGCCTCGCCTGGCAGCATTTTCGCGCCGAGTTGACGCTCGACACGCGGGGCTATTACGAGGTCTGGGCGCGCGCGACAGATGCGCAGGGTGTGATGCAACCCATGCTTGTGCCCGGCTGGAACCCCAAGGGTTATCTCAACAATGCTTGCCATCGCATCGCGGTGCAGGTGACCTGATGCGCGCTGTATTGATTGTGTTTGTGTTGCTGCCCTGGGTGCCTCTCAAGGCAGAGACGCCAAAGGTCGATCCAACGTCGGGCCTTGTCGTCGCGCCGGGCTGGCAAATGGTGCAAGCGCACTGCAGCGCCTGCCATTCGTTGAAACTCGTAACCACGCAACGCGGTGATCGCGAGTACTGGCTGGGGTTGATTCGCTGGATGCAGAAGACGCAGAACCTCTGGGAATTGCCACCGGCTGTAGAAACGCAGGTGTTGGATTACCTGTCAAAGCACTACCGCGAAGACGACTGGGGTCGTCGGCCACCGTTGCCTGCGCGGCTTTTGCCCGACACGCCCTGAGCCGACTATAGTCAGGGCCGGGAATCGCGTACGACAACAACACCAAGGGGTACGCAGTGTCGATAGTTAGCGAGTTGCGGCGACGCAATGTGTTCCGCGTAGCAACCGCATATGCCGTTGTCGGCTGGCTCATTCTTCAGATAGCAGATGTCGTGCTCGACTTCGCCGGTGCGCCGGAGTGGACGGGCAAAGCGCTCATCGCCCTGTTGCTGATCGGCTTCCCGGTTGCCGTCGTGCTGTCCTGGGTGTTTGAGGCTACACCGGAAGGCGTGCGTCGTGACGATGGTCAAAGTCGGCCCGATCGCGTGCGTGCGCAGCGACTGAACACGCTCACCATTGCCGCGGCGCTCGGGGTTGCGGGCCTGTTTGCCTGGCAGCAGTTTGGCGCGCCGCCTGCTGCTGTAGCGACTTCGCCGACGGGCGACGCAACCGCGCAAGCGCTGCCCGTCACATCATCGCTGAACGTGGATGCGGCTTCGATTGCTGTCCTGCCGTTTGCCGATTTATCCCAGCTTGGCGACCAGGACTATTTTTCTGACGGCATAGCTGAGGAAATTCTCAACGTGCTCGCAAACGTTGAGGGTCTCGCGGTTGCGTCACGCACGTCCGCGTTTGCATTCAAGGGCCGAAGCTCCGTGGGGATTCCCGAGATCGCCGCCGAACTCGGTGTGCGGCATGTACTCGAGGGCAGCGTGCGTACAGCGGGCGACACAATCCGCATCACGGCGCAGCTCATTGACGCCCAGAGTGACAAGCATCTCTGGTCGCAGACTTACGATAAGCAACTCACGGCACAGAACGTCTTCGAGATTCAGGACGAAATAGCCTCGGCCATTGTGGTTGCGTTGTCAGAGTCGCTGCAGCTGAGTGGTATTGCGACGAGCGCGCTCGCCGTTCGTGCAGATACCGAGAACCTTGACGCCTACCAACTCTTCCTGCGAGGGCGGGACCGCTTTCGCATTCGCAGCCAGGACAACATTCCGGGCACGATCGCGCTGTTTGAGCGTGCGATTGAGCTCGATCCCAACTTTGCGCGCGCCTGGGCAGGCTACGCGGCTGTAACAGCAGTGGCGCCAAGCTGGGGTTTCCCGGGCGAGACCGAGCCCTACTATGAGGTATCGCAACGTGCTGCGAACAAGGCTATCGAGCTCGATGACAGTCTTGCCTTGCCGTATTCCGTTCTGGCTTACACCACCCGCGAAGCAATCCCTCTTGATTTCTCGAGGGCCTTCGAGATGTACGAGAAGGCGTTGGAGCGTGACCCCAACGAGGTCAATACGCTGCTGTGGCGGGGTATCGATCGTATCGCCGTCGGGCAGTTCGATCTGGCGTCCGAGGATTTCGCGCGGTGTCGTACGTTGGATCAGAGCTATCTGAACTGCTTCGCGTTTGATGCGAATGCCCGACTCTATGCCGGGGACTACACGGCAGCGCGTGAGCTGTTCATGAAGACTGCGGGTCTGGGCAATCAATCGCAGTCCGAGAATACCGCCATAGCCATGATTCACAAGGAGCCTCGCGATACGGCCATCCTGGCGCTGTCGTGGGCTTTCGAAGGTTCTGGCTGGGCTTTCGAAGGCGTTGGCGAAGATGCGGTCGAGCCTCAGCTTGTCTACCGAGTGCTGCGGACCGACGATCACAACTACGCACTCGAACTGGAGGCATTGAACGCCGCCCTCGCTCGACTCGGTCTCGGCTCTGTGGATCTGAGATTGCCGCTACCGGCACTATTGTTCCGCCAGTATGAAGAAATTGAGCCCAATGTGTTCTTCATGTTCTGGTGGCACCCGACGTTCAGCCATTTTCACGCGAGCCCGCATTGGCAGCGAATCGTTACGGAAATGGGCATCGCTGACTACTGGCGAGAGCACGGCTACCCGCCGCAGTGCCGTGCTGTGGGCGAAGACAGTTTCGAGTGCGATATCCCGGCGTTGTAGCGTTCAGGTAGCCGGCGCCACGATCGGTGACTGTTCCACAAGCCAGTTCACGACCTGTGTGTCATCAGGAATACGAATGCGGCCATAGCCCGTCTCGACGAGACCCAGTTGCCGAAGCCGCGTGAGCGCCTTGCCCAGGGCCACGCGCGACACGCCAAGCTCATCGGCCAGCGCGTGCTGCGTCACGGTAATGCGATCGTTCGCTTCCGAATCACGTGGCTGTCGGAGCAGTGTCTTCGCCGTGCGCGCGGGCAGCGACAGACGGCGCTCGTCGTCGATGATCTCGAGTGCGAGCTGCAGCCGGTTCGCGAGCAGCGTAATAATGGCCGTGGCGATGTTCCGGTCGTCGGACATGAGCTGTTCAAGTCTGGTTGCGCTGATCACGCAAAGGTCGGTTTCACCGACAGCTCGAAAATCGAAGAAGCGTGGGGAGCCCGCAAACAGCGGAAACTCGCCGAACGAATCACCCGGCGTGAGCGTTGCGATCACGACGCTGCGACCGTCGCGGCCCAGGTTTGAGAGCTGCACGGCACCGCGGATCACGATCGATAGTTGCCGGTCCGTATCGCCGCGCCGGTGCAGCCAGGCGCCGTCGGCAAACGTGCGACGGCTGCCATGCGACAGCAGGCGTTCGCGCACGATGCTCGGCAGGGCTGCGAACAGGCTGGCCTCGGAAGCTGCGACTATCGGCGTTTTCGTTTCAGTGCTCACAATGTAAACAATTTAGCATTCTGCGCCATGCGGGGTTGATACGATCTCACTATCGAAGCACCTGCCGAGCTGACTATGCGTGTCGAAATGCTGCTTATCCTGCTGATATTTCTGGGGTTCGCGCTTGCGGAGCTCTTGCGTACCCAGCTGTTTCGCAAGCCCGGTCAGCGTCGCAAGGACGCCGTCGTCGAAGCCGTCAGCTCGGGATTGCTGGCCTTTGTGACGCAACCCGCCGTGCTGCTCGCGAGCGGGTTGCTCATGGCGGTGATGCTGCCTGAGCATCGGGACGCACTCGTTACGTTGCCAATTCTCGCGCAGATTGGTCTGCTGCTCGTGTTCGACGACATGACGCAGTACGGATGGCACCGCCTGTCGCACAACGTGCCCTGGCTGTATGCCTTGCACCGACCGCACCACGATGCGCCTTACATGAGTATCCGCATCGTTTACCGCAACAACTTCTTCTACTACCTGTTGATGCCCGGCATCTGGTTCTCGGGCGCACTCATCTATCTGGGGCTCGGTCCCGTTTACGCCGTGTACATCGTCGTGAAGTTGCTTGTGATCTGCGGCGCGCACTCGGACGTCCGCTGGGACGCGCCGCTCTATCGCAGCCGCGTGCTCGCGCCTGTGATGTGGTTCGTCGAGCGCGTCATCTCCACCCCCGCGACGCATTCGGCGCATCACGGCAAACACGCAGCCGACGGCCTGACGAATTACAAAGGCAACTACGGCAACCTGCTCTTCTTCTGGGACGTTCTGTTTGGCACTGCCAAGATCACGCGGCGTTACCCCGAGCAGTTTGGCGTTGAGAACCTGCCTGAGGTCGGCGCCGCGGAACAGTTGTTCTGGCCGCTGGTCAGACGGCGGGCAGCGCAACCCGAGGGCCACGCCGCCCGCGAAAACAGACACGCGCCGACCTAGAAAGAGTAACTGAGCCCGATCGACAACACGGGGTAGAGGTCGTAGTCCTCGAGGTCGTCCTCGGCGATGCGTTCTTCTGCTTCGAGGTCGGCCAGAAAGTCCGGGTCCGTGGACAGCGTGCCGCCAACGCTTGAGAACTGCACCGTCGCTTCGCCCTGGAACAGGACGCCGAGGTCGAAGTTGATCAGGAAGCGCTCACCGACGCCCCAGTCGTAGCCGAGGCCGAGGTAGGGCGCCACACTGTCGAATTCGGTATCGGCAGAGAGCACGCCGGTCTCTTCGATGGTGTAGATCATGTCGTCGATTTCGTAGGTGGCTGTCGGGTCCGCGACCGCGACGATGGCGTTCTCGTTGAACACGGCGCCCCCCGTGATCCTGAAGCCGCCGCCTGTGGGCCGGTAGTCCGCGAACAGGGTGATGGAGCTGAGCTCCAGATCACCGTCGAAGTCGACACCATCGAGGTCGTCCTCGAAGTCGTAGTCGTACTGGTTGAACCCGCCGCGCACGGCCCACTTGTCGGTGAACTCGTAGCTGCCTTCGAGACCCAGGCCGAGCGTGCCGACCTTGCCACCCATCGTGCCCTCAGCGTGTGCCTGGGACAGTGCCAATGCGGCTACAGCCGCCATCCAGAATCGCGTCATGATCATTTCCCTCGGTGTTCTTGCTGTGACATGCGGCCGTGAGTGACCGACCGCTCAAATGTGCACAGCTTGGCGATTGGGGACCTTTGGAAATGTTTAAGTTGTTCTGAAGGTTGGCTTAACCGTTGAAGTGACTGGCAAAAAAGGTGCGCCGAATCGGGTCGCCGGTATCTTGCACCGGCTGCGTAGTGGCCTGTTATGCTGTGCCGCCCACGAATCACCTGGGAGTTCCGCGTTGACCTTTCATGCCCGTCTGGCGCTTGCCAGTGCTGTCTTTGCCTCATTCTTTCTGGCGTCGGCGACCCACGCTGAGGTTCCCATCGTGCAGCCGGGCGCCCCGGGCGAGCCGCCGCGTGCCCTGAGCGCCGACGAAGCCACCGCGATCGCGGACACGAGCTACACCAATGATGACGTGCGGTTTATGCAGGACATGATTCCGCATCATCACCAGGCGCTGCAGATGGCGGGTCTGGTCGCGACTCGCACCAACAATTCTGACGTGATCGACATCGCGGGCCGGATCAATGTGTCGCAGGACGATGAGATTGGCTTTATGAAGGCCTGGCTCGCCGAACGCGGTGAGACGGTGCCCGACCCTTCGGCGCACGATGCCATGCACATGAGCCACATGATGGCCGGGATGGCGTCGCCCGAGCAGATGGCCGCGCTTGCAGCCGCCGAGAGCACGGCATTCGATCGTTTGTTCCTGGAGCTCATGATTGCGCACCACGAAGGCGCCGTGACGATGGTTGAGGCGTTGCTAGAGCAAAAGGGTGCGGCTTATGACCCCGTGCTATTCGAATTCACCAACGATGTGACCAACGACCAGACGGCCGAGATCGAGCGCATGAATGGGCTGCTCGTCACCCTGTCGGCCGATCCGCGGGCCGGTCTTGCCGTGGGGCTGTTCGATGCCGGCGAGGCCATCAGCAACCTTGAGCTCGTGGCGACGCTCAAGAAGCCCGCGGGATTCTTCGACCCCGAAAATCCGGCCGAGCTGCCCTCAGACCCGGCCAGCATTAAAGAAGACGAGGAAGCCAAGGAAGAAGAGAGCGACGATCTGCCGCGTCGCCCGGATCCGCGCAAACTGCGCTATCCGAAGCTGAGTTTCTCCAACACAGACATGGCATTTCGCGATGACGTGCTCGTCGCGGGCAGCTACCACGGCTTCAACGTGTACCAGCTCGGTGAAGACGGCGCACCGGCGCTCATGTCATCGATCGTTTGCCCGGGCGGCCAGGGGGACGTTTCCATCGTCGGAGACCTGCTCATCATGTCGGTGGAGGAAACACGTGGCCGGCTTGACTGCGGCTTGCAGGGCATTTCCGACGATGTGAGTAAAGATCGTTTCCGCGGATTGCGAATCTTCGATATCCAGGACCTGACGCGTCCCGTACAGGTGGGCGCGGTTCAGACCTGCCGCGGGTCGCACACGCACTCCGTCGTTTCGGGGCCCGGGCGCGACGGCAAGATCATCGTTTACAACTCGGGCACGTCGAGCGTGCGCGAGTCTGACGAGCTGCCGGGCTGCTACGACGAGACGCCAGGTGACGATCGTACGGCGCTGTTCCGCATCGATGTCATCGAGATTCCCGTTGATGATCCGTCTCAGTCACGCATCATCGACAGTCCGACCGTGTTCGCGGACGATGACACGGGTGCGCTGGCCGGACTCTGGCGCGGCGGCGATCACGGTGACGAGACGCAGGACACGCGACGTACGGACCAGTGCCACGACATCACTGTCTTCCCGAGCGCCAATATTGCCGCGGGCGCCTGCTCCGGCAACGGCATCATCTTCGATATCTCCAACCCGCGTAAGCCCACGCGCATCGACGCGGTTGTCGATGCGGGTTTTGCCTACTGGCATTCCGCGACGTTTAACAACGACGGCACCAAGGTGCTCTTCACAGACGAGTGGGGCGGTGGCAGTCGTCCGCGGTGCCGCGCTTACGACCCGCTCGACTGGGGTGCCGATGCCATCTACGACATCGTCGACGGCAAGCTTGAGTACCGCAGCCACTACAAGATGCCCGCGCCACAAATCGACACCGAAAACTGCGTGGCGCACAACGGCTCCATCGTGCCCGTGCCCGGTCGCGACATCTTCGTCCAGGCCTGGTACCAGGGCGGTCTCTCGGTGGTGGACTTCACAGACTCCGCCAATCCCTACGAGATCGCGTATTTCGATCGCGGACCGATTGACGAGGAGTTCCTCGTGGTTGGCGGTTACTGGTCGACGTACTGGTACGAGGGTCACATCTACGGCACCGAGATCGTGCGCGGCCTGGACGTCTTCGCCTTGCAGCCGAGTGAGTTCCTGACCAAAAACGAGATTGCCGCAGCGAGACTTGCCGACCAGGGCCAGGTGTTCAACCCGCAGCAGCAGCTGCCCGTGACCTGGCCCGCGGAACCCGTGGTCGCGCTTGCCTATATCGATCAGCTCAATCGCGACGACGCGATTGACGCGGCGCTGGCGAGTGACATTGGTGCGGCACTGGATCGTGCGGGAAAGCACATGGCGTCCGGGGAACGCGATCGGTCGCTGTCGCGTGAGCTCAAGCAACTGGCCAAGGCCCTGAAGCGCGACGACGCGCAGGGTGCTATTGCGCAGCGTCTCGACGCACTGGCCGGCACGCTCCACGACATCGCCAAGCGCCTGGGGTAGACCTCATGCGCTGGTTCATTCCCCGACTGCTCACGGCACTTGTTGCCGTGACGTCGCCGGCGGTCTGGGCCTGTGACGCCGAGGCGCTTGCGGCCGTGCCTGAGCCCCAGCGGGTGACGACAATGCACCTGCTCGCGCTGCGGGCGTGTCTCGCGAGTCCCGATCCTGCTGTGCGCGACGATTTTGCCTACGCGCGTTTCGTTGCGGTCATGCGCTCGGGCGAGGTCTCACCGGACACGCTGGAGACGCTACTCGCCGACTTTGTGTTCCGCCTTTCTGTGCCGGAGCGCGGTGGCGACGGCTTCGAGGCACCGTTTCTGGTGCTCGTGCTGGCCGAGATTGCGCGCGTCGATCGTGTCAGTCCTTATCTCGACGACAAGCGGCGCAAACTGCTGGTCGACGCGGCGTGGCGCTACTTGCGCGGTGTGACCGACTATCGCGGCTTCAAAGACGGCGAGGGCTGGCGTCATGGCGTGGCGCACGGCGCCGATCTTGCGATGCAGCTTGCGCTCAATCCAGAGCTCAGCGCTGAACAGGGCGCACAGTTGTTAGCGGCCATTGCGACCCAGGTTGCCCCTGCGTCCGGTCACAACTACGTGTTCAATGAACCGGGTCGCCTCGCGCGACCGGTGTTCTTCCTCGCAATGAACGAGCGAGTCTCGGCGGAGACACTCGACACGTTCTTCTCCGCGTTGACGCCTGACGCTGGGCAGCCGCTGTGGCAGTCGCCCTACGGATCCGAGGCGGGTCTCGCGGCCCTGCACAACACCCGCGCCTTTGCTCAGGCACTCTACGTCTACACGGCAACCAGCCCATCGGAGCAGGCCGCGGCGCTCAAGGCGCGGGCGGAAGCGCTGATTCGCGCGCTGCCCTAGTAGGAGGCGCCAGGGCGTCGGCGTCGGTTACGACGCGGCTTTGCGGGGCGGGGCACCGAGCACTTTGCCCATCGGCGAGCGACGCACGAGCACTTCATAGCTGCCTAGAATGACGGGCAGTGACAGCGCAATCGTCGCGAGGTACTTCACCACGGCCGGCAGGTCGAACACCGCCATGATGCCGCCCGCGGCAATGACCACGGGAAAGTGGATCAGGTAAATCCAGTAAGACGCGTCGCTGACGTATTGGCCCAAAGCGCCTCGCGTTGCGAAGAAGCGCTGGAAGATGCCGAGCAGGCCGAGCGTCATGGCAACGGCCAAGATGGCGTTGGTACCACCGGCGATGAGGCCCAGCCTGACGTCTGTCACCGCTTCGGCCAGTAGCCGCTCACGCGTGGCCCAGCCACAGAGGGGCATCACAGCGAGCGCGACTGCCGGACCCAGCCACCATCGTGCGGTGAGCTTGGGCAGCAGATCGCGCCAGTGAAACAGCGTCCAGCCGATCAGGAAGAAACCAAAGACCGCGAGCTGCATCCAGCCGTCGGTGCCCTGGCCCGTGCCCGATGAATAGGAAGGGATCATGAAGGCGGCAACGCACAGTGTCAGGCCGATAAGACCCGGCGCCCGAAACAGGCTGCGTTTCACCCGCGTGGCAACCACCGCCAGGCGGTTCGCCTGTGCATCGACAAGAGATTGCACAATGACAGCGCCCCCTGAGAACAGAATCAGCGAGGCCAGGAACCAGAGGTGATACACCTTGCCCCAACGCAACCACCGGGCTTCCGTAACCAACTGCCACGCGCTGGCAAGACTGCCCGACAGCGCCGCCGTCTGCGCAAACTCGTAGGCGGCGCGGGTCAGGGGGGTCAGCAACAGGTAGCCGACAACGAGCGGCAACGCGATGCGCAGGCCGCGGTTTTTCCAGAACGCAGCGCTGCCCCGGCGGGCGTACAGCGCCGAGGCAGCGAAACCCGCCGTGACGAAGAATGCGGGCATGGCAAAGCCGTACAGAAACACCGCCAACACATCCGCGGCTGGCAACGTTTCCGGGTCTTTGAAACGCCGCGGCACGGTGGTGTAGGGCAACAGGGGGTGGCCGAGCATGACCACGCTCATCATGGCCACGCGGAGACTGTCAATGGCGGTGTTTCGTTGATCCGACTGCGCGGCGTCGGCGAACCCGTGGTTTGTGTGTGTGCGTGTCACAGGTGTCCTGCTTCGGCGCTGTGTTGCAAAATCCTAGCACCCACAGAGCCTTACAGGCGCCCACGATCACTCGGGATTCACGTGGTTTCAGAAAAAACTGAAATGCTTGACGTACCCGCGTCGAGCATTAATATCTTCGCATCTTCAAATTCTTGAAGATTTGAATATTCAGAGAGATCCAAGGACACGTCGTGGGGACGGCGTCGTCCGAGATGCGAGGAAACGTCAGGTATGCCAAGTCGTGAAGTCATCGCCAAAGAGCTTGCTGAGATCTTCAAGCTCGTCGCGCACCCGGACCGAATCCGGATTATCGAGGAGCTGGCGAAGGAAGAGCAGGACGTCAACACGCTGGCCAGTGCATTGAGTTTGCCTGGCACGCGCGTGTCGCAGCACCTGTCGAAATTGCGTGCGTATCGCTTCGTCGAAGAACGACGGGACGGTCGCCACCACTACTACCACCTCACACACCCCGAAATCGCACAGTGGATTGTCGACGGTGTGGAGTTCATCGAAAAGCGGGCCAACGGCGTGAGCGACCGGGAAATTCGGACGGCACGCCAGCTTTGGTCGACGAGTTGAAGACCGGGCGCGACACGCCACGGTAAGCAATTCACAACAAGGGAGGTCCTGATGCTTCGATTCGCTGAAGACGAGTCGAATGCCAGCAGGGTCTTTTCAACCGAGAGAACGACCTGCTTGAAAGGAGCGCGTCATGAAATTCTTTGATACTTCCAACATGCGTGGAGACATTTACGGCGGTCTTACCGCGGGTGTCGTCGCGCTACCGCTGGCCCTGGCCTTCGGTGAAGCGTCGGGTGCCGGACCCATTGCCGGTATTTGGGGCGCCATTTTTGTTGGTTTCTTTGCATCGCTGTTCGGTGGCACGGGATCGCAGGTCTCGGGTCCCACCGGACCAATGGTTGTGGTGTTCGCCGGCGTTTTCGCGTCGCTGTCGGGCGACCCGGCGCTCGTGTTCGGCGCTGTCGTGCTCGCAGGTCTGCTACAGATCGTCTTCGGTTTCATGAAGCTCGGGCAGTACATCCGCCTGGTGCCGTACCCCGTAATCTCGGGCTTCATGAGCGGCATCGGTGTCATCATTATCGCGCTGCAGGTCTCTCGTTTGTTTGGCCATGAGCCGACGGGCGGCGGCACCATTCCCGCGCTGACGGCGATCCCTGGCGCGGTCATGGACCCCAACCTGTCGGCACTTGCTATTGGCGCGGTGTCGCTGGGCGTGATCTTCTTCTGGCCGGCATCTCTGGGACGCTTTATCCCGGGCGCGCTCGCCGCGCTGATCATCGGTACCGTCATGAGCCTGTTCATGTCGGGCGCGCCGATCCTCGGAGATATTCCGACCGGCTTCCCGTCGCTGATCGTGCCCGGCTTCACGGCCAGCACCTTTCTGATCGTTGCAGAAGCAGCCTTTATTCTCGCGGTTCTGGGGGCTATCGATAGTCTGCTGACCTCGCTGGTGGCGGACAACATGACGCGCACGCGTCACGACTCGGACAAGGAACTCGTCGGTCAGGGCATCGGTACCACGGTTGCCGGTCTGTTCGGCGCGATCCCGGGTGCCGGTGCCACGATGCGCACGGTCGTCAACATCCGTACGGGCGGCCAGACCAAGATTGCGGGCATGCTGCATGCTGTCGTGCTTTTCGCTGTTGTCATCGTCGGTGCGCCACTCGCGTCGAAGATTCCGCACGCCGTGCTGGCCGGTATCCTGATCAAGGTGGGCTGGGACATCATCGACGTGAGCTACATCAAGCGCGCACACCGTGGCCCGCGCTGGGACCTCGTGCTCATGGCCAGCGTTTTGGGTCTCACGGTCTTTGTTGACCTCATCACCGCAGTACTGGCGGGAGTCGTCATGGCGGCGCTGGCGTTCGTCAAGCAGCTGGCTGACCAGCAGCTCAAGGAAGCCCGCGATGGTCGCGAAGACGCGGTCGTTACGGACGAGGAAGAAGCGCTGCTGCAGTCTGCTGATGGTCGCGTCATGCTGTTCGACTTCGGTGGGCCGCTGAGCTTCGGTGCTGCGACGGACCTCGGCCTGCACGTGCGGGAGCGGGTCAAGAGCACGTCAAGCGCCATCGTGCTTGATTTTCACCGCGTACCCTTCCTCGATGTGTCCGCAGCGCGCGCTGTGGAAACGATCATCTGCGATGCGCGTCAGGCGGATCGCAAGGTGTTCACGACGGGTATGAGCCCCGATGTCAGGCAAGTGCTGCGCGTGATGGAGGCAGACCACTGCCTGCCGGAAGATGCGGAGTATCAGAAGCGCGTGGACGCGATTCGAGCTGCGGTTGAAGAAGTTCGCAAGAACGGAAAAGGGCCTGCCGTCAACGACGGTGATCCCCAGGCTATTGCGAGCTAGACCAACGCTGCACGGCGAACCAAACGGCCGGCGTGTCCTGGTGCACGTCGGCCGTTTTTTATTCCCGCTCGCGCCAGGTCAGGAAGAGGGCTTCGGGCAGCTGCGCCTTGAGCTCGGTCTCCGTGAGTGCCTCGTCGTTGGCGACGAGATCGTCGAGTGCCTTTAGCGCGGCGTCTGCATCACCGCGCTCCCAGGTGTCGATAATGAGCTGTACGCGCACGTCGGTTGGCGCAGCTGCGTCGACGGCGGCGGCAATACCCAGCAATTCGGGTTCGGTCGGTGCCGCTGCTTGCCGGGCGACTTCCTCCGCGCCTTCAGCGTCCAACTCGGTTGCGGCCACTTGCTCACGCCGTTCCGGCAGGTCAGGCGCTACTGCCGGGCTGGCGACCATCGATTGTGGGGCACGTTCCAGGGCGCGTTCACGCCGCGCCGGCTCGGATTTGGCTGCGACTGGGCGATGCTCTGCGTCGATGCTGGCGTCCTGGCTGACGCGGCTGCCGGTTACCACGATCGTATCGACAACCTCAGATTCCTCTGCGACATCAGCGGCAACGAGGTTGTCGTCCGCCGTCCGCGCGGATTCGGCCGGCGATGCCTCTGCTGTGGCCTGCGTCTGCGCGCTGGCCGGCGCCGAGGTAGCGCTTTCGTTGGATTCCGGCGGGCGCATGGTGAGCACCAGTGTTGCGCTCAGGACGACTACGGCGGCGACCGCGAGTCCCGGCCGCCAGTGGGGGGCTTCGGCTGCGGGTTCGGTCGCGCGCTGCGCGGCGGCGAGGATCCGCTGATCGAGTGCGGCATCCGGTAACTCGCCCCCGTCGCGGCGGTAGGCATCGCGCACATCGTCAAATTCAGGGTCGTCATGCTCAGTCATGATGGGCTTCCAGTGATTTGCGCAGCTTTGCCAGCGCATAGCGCAATCGGCTCTTGGCGGTCTCGGGCGTCACACCCGTCACCGCGGCGATGTCATTGAGATCGAGGCCACCTTCCTCGCGCAACAGAAATGCCGTGCGTTGCGGCTCAGGCAAGTTGGCGACGCCTGCCGCAAGCGAGGCCATGGCGCCGTCGAGCTCTGCCTGACGTTCCGGCTCGGAAGACGCACCGCCCGCAACGCTGTCCGGGTCCGTGTCGCCGCGTCCGTCGTCGGCGATGCGCACGGCGCTCCGTCGGTAGTGGTCGATGACCCGGTTGCGTGCCATGCGGTACAGCCAGGTCGTAAAGCGCGCGGTCGGCTCGTAGCGGTCTCGCGCATCAATGAGCTTCATCCAGACGTCCTGGTAGAGCTCATCGGCCAACGCCTTGCTTGTGACCTGACGCAAGACGAAGCGGTAAAGGCCACCGCGGTGGCGGTGGTACAGCACATCGAATGCCGCTGCGTCCCCGTTGCGGTAGCGGGTCATGAGCGCTTCATCAGGCTCGGGCGCGTCCATGCGCCCGAGTCTGGCCGCAGCCAGCGTCGCGGTCAAAGCGACGTGTCAGTCCCGGCCGCCCTGGGCGACAGGCTCCGGCGTCGACAGGCCGCGCGTCAGGTTGACGAGCGAGACGAATTCACCGCGGTAGCCAAACGCGTCCTTGCCGCGCGCTGAGTTGGCCAGTTCGGTGATGTCGCCATAACCGAAGTCACCGAGGTGGTTGCCGCCACGCAGCTGCTGTGCAAACGCGGCGACGGCTGCCGAGAACCGGAACGCCTCGGAAGCTCGCGACAGACTGGCGAGCGCGTCGTCGCGCATGACGGGCCACTCGAGCAACTTGCTGGCGCCGCCTTCGGGCGACTTGTAACGCATGCGCAGGAAGGCGATTTCGTCGGTGTTGCCCGGTGCCTTCTCGGTTTTGCCGTAGCGCAGCGGGTCGATGCGGCGGGAGCTGCCCTCGACGAAGGCCAGTTCGTAGATTGCGGTGACCGTGTGGCCGGCGCCGATCTCGCCTGCGTCAACCTTGTCGTTGTTGAAGTCCTCGCGCTTGAGCGCACGGTTTTCGTAACCGACGAGGCGGTACTCGGCGACGACGGCCGGGTTGAACTCCACCTGGATCTTCACGTCCTTGGCGATGGTGAGCGTTGTTGCTGTGAGTTCATCGACGAGGACCTTCTGCGCCTCGTTGAGCGTGTCGATGTAGGCGTAGTTACCGTTGCCGACGTCGGCGATCTGCTCCATGAGATGATCGTTGTAGTTGCCCGTACCGAAGCCGAGCGTGGTGAGCGCGATACCGGCCTCACGTTTTTCGCCAATGAGGTCCTTGAGCATCTCGATGTTCGTGGTGCCCACGTTGAAGTCGCCATCCGTGGCCAGTATGACGCGATTGATGCCGCCCTCGATGAAGGCCTGCTCGGCCATGGCGTACGCCAGGCGGATACCGGCGCCGCCGTTCGTGGAGCCGCCTGCCTGCAAGCGGTCGAGTGCTGCGATGATCTCGGCGTTGCGGTCACCCGGTGTGGGTTTGAGCACGACGCCTGATGCGCCGGCGTAGACCACGATGGCCACGGAGTCGTCAGCGTCAAGCTGGCGCACGAGGAGCTTGAGCGACGACTTGAGCAGCCCGAGCTTGTCGGCCGAGTTCATCGAGCCCGAGACGTCGAGCAGGAAGACAAGATTGGCCTGGGGCAGCACGTCAGGCACATAGCCCTTCACGCCGATGTGCATCAGCCATTTGTCTTGGGCCCAGGGCGCGGGGGCGACTTCACGCGTGACGCTGAACGGTGTCTTCGCGCTGCGTGGTGCGCTGTACTCGTAATCAAAGTAGTTGATCAGCTCCTCCGCGCGCACCGCGTCGCGTGGCGGCAACTGACCCGAGCGCAGCAGGCGTCGCACGTTGGCGTAGGCGCCCGTGTCGACGTCGATGCTAAAGGTCGAGACCGGGTTCTCCGCGGCCAGACGTAGCGGATTGTCCTCGAAGTGCGCGTAGTTCTCGCGGTTAGCGATAGGCGCCTGAGGCACGGCGATCACGTTGCGCGAGAGCATGGCGCCCGTGACCACAATCTGGTCCTGACTGCGGTCGCGCCGCGCCTCCTGCTTGGCCGCGGCGATGGATGGCACGGGTGCAGAAAGCGCCGGCGTGTCGCCTTCCGCGTCGGCAACGGATTGGGTCGTGGCGGGCTCCGTGACAGCAGTGTCTTCAGGGGGCGGGACAGGCTCACGCGTCGCGGGTTCGTGTGAACAGGCGGCAAGCACTGCGGCTAGCACTGCCAGACCGATAAAAAAGAAGCGTTGAATCCAGGGCATCGGGGTTCTCCTAGGGGGGTTGTGGTTCCGATGCTCTTACAAACGCAGCAAACCGACGAAACGGGTTAATACGATCGGGGAAATTCCTCTAAATCAATAGAATCAATGAATTAAGAGGTAAATCTCGAAAGCGCGAAGTGCCGATCACGATCACACGTGGATGAGACCACGCCGCAGGCCGATGTACACCGCCTCGCTCCGGGAGTTGACCGCGAGCTTCGTGTACAGGCTTTTGATGTAGTCGGGGACGGTATTGGGCGAGACGTGCATGCGCTCGGCGATGTTGCGGTAGCTGAGTCCTTCGGCAAGGCCACAAAGCGTTTCGAGCTCGCGCGGCGTCAGCGTGCCCTGTGTCGCGTCGGCCGCCGGCTGGCAGCCGCCGCGAACCTCGGCCAATACGTGCCCCGCGACGCGCGCGTCGATGGGGTTGTCGCCCTCGAGCACGGCGCGCAGGTGCGACAGCAGGTCGGGTGCCGTCTTGAGGACGTAGCCGTGTGCGCCCCGCGAGATGGCGGCAATCGTATTGTCGCGCGTGTCGAACACCGTCATGACCAGGCAACGCGCATCGGGCTGCGCGAGGCGCTGCGCGTCGAGTACCTCGAGACCGCTACCGTCGGGCAGGCGCCGCTCA
>ERZ1740065.20-NODE-20-length-78202-cov-6.677416_pt1 | contig 78202 bp, 72 predicted proteins | sample MGYA00581738_ERZ1740065 | MGnify/ENA primary metagenome ERZ1740065 (study PRJEB43018, sample SAMN04849749) | marine metagenome | isolation source: floating plastic debris | place: Pacific Ocean | collected 2008-09-01 | study: EMG produced TPA metagenomics assembly...
AGCGGAGGTGAGGTAATCGCTCTCTTCCAAAGCGAACACATCGATCCCGCGCGTGATCTCAGTCGCGTAGACACGCCCGTTATACCAATAGGACGACCAATAGCCGCCGACGACCATCTGGTCCTCATCAATCGGACCGCGATCGAAGAAGGCGATCTCCACAGGGTTCGAGCTGTCGGTGAAATCCATCACGCTGATACCGCCCTGATACCAGCTTTGCACAAAGATATCGCGGCCCGGCACCGGAACGATCGAGCCGTTATGGGCGACGCAGTTCTCCATGTCGGTCTGCGGACCGGGCATCTTGTAGTGGCTGCGGAACTCCAGCTTGCCATCCACAATATCGTAGATCGCGTTGGCGCCCCAATCCATTGGATCAGAAGCCTTGCAGCGCGGACGCCCACCGCCACCCCATTCATCGGTGAAAATCACTTTGGTGCCATCGTTGTTGAACGTCGCCGAGTGCCAGTAGGCAAAGCCCTTATCGAAGACCGCGTCGGTGCGAACCGGATTATAGGGGTCCGAGATGTCCATCAGAATGCCGTTGCCCGAGCACGCGCCAGCCGCGATGCCAAGCGCCGGGAAAACGGTAATATCATGGCACTGATTGGTCTGACGCGTGTTCTGCGTGCCCTCGCCACTTTCGCCGCCTTTCCAAAGCCCAGCGATTTCACCGGTCTCGGCGTCCGCGAAAACGCGCGGACTGCTGACGATGCGCGATTGCGACGGATCCGCCAGCGGTATCTCAATCACGTCGATGCTGAAGAGCGCAGTGCGGCTATCGGCCGCGCTTGCAATGCAGCGCTCAAGCTCCTCTTGCTTGCGAATGCGCGATGTGCCTGAATTGTACACGACGATCTTTTCATCATCATGCGCAACGACTGAGTGGGTGTGGCTTCCGCGGCACGTTTGCACCTGGCCGACCTGGCGCACCGCGGTGAGATCAGAGATATCGAAAATGCGAAGTCCGCGAAAACGCTCTTCGCTGACATCCTCTGCCACGCCTTGCAGGCCGCAGTCGACGCGTCCCCGGGTCTGCTCAACGCTCATCACGAGGATATCGCCCACGACCGATACGTCACCTTGCCCACCCGGACACACAACCGAGCTCATGAGATCAGGCACGCCGTCCTCACCCAGCTTGTAAATGTTGAAGCCGTGATAGCTGCCCGCGACCATAATATCGTCGAAGAACGCCATGTCGGTGTTGGCAAAATCAAGCAGCGGCGAACGTTCGGCGTATTGAGTGAGGCTTTCCTCCTCTTCCTCATCGCGCACCGGAGTCTCAGCCGCGTCGGCTACCGCTTCAGCGGCGTCGGCAACCGTTTCTGCCGTTTCGTCTTCAGCAACTTCAGCCTCTTCCGGTTCATCCTGCGGAATAGCCGGACGCAAGTCGGCCGGGTTATCGGGATTAAAGAAGCCGGCTGGCTTGGACAGGCTCACAACCTTGCGCAAATTCAAGATCGCCTCACCGGCATCCGCAAAGCCCGGGGTCAGGCCAGCACGCGGATCGGGCGACAGCGATGCAAGCAAGTCGTTCATCTTGTCGATCTCGGCCTGCTGATCATTCTCGATATCACCGACGAACTGGAACAACACGGGGTCAGCTGCGGTGCCTGGCTGGCCCAGCAGATCGTCGACCATGTCGATCGCACCTTCATGGTGGGCGATCATCAGAGTGAGGAACAGGCGGTCAAAATCAACCCCTTCAAGCGTGGCCAATTCGGCCATCTGCTCTGGGGTTGCCATGCCTGCCATCTGTGAATGGTCGATCATCGCATGCTCGGAATGGTCCATCGCTGAATGATCCATGCCGTCGGTCATGCCAACCATAACGGTCTTCTCGCCGCGCTCCGCAAGCCAATCGTTCATGAACTCGATTTCGTCCGCCTGGCTTGATTCAATCCGTCCGCCGATGGCGACCAGTTCTTCGCGATTGGTGCGATCCTTGATCAGCTGGGCCATTTCCACCGCTTGCTGATGGTGTCCGATCATACCTTGCATGAAGGCGACATCCGCAGGCGTGTAGCTAGCCGCGGCCAGAGCGCTCGCCTCTTGCGCGCTAAGAGTGCGGCTCGCTTGCCCTGGTGCGCCCGGTTGCACAATCGGCGCGGCCTGAGCCAGCGCCACACTGGACGAACCGAGCAGCAGAGCCGAAAGCGCAGCGCGCGCGGCAAAGGTGCGGTGAGAATCGGACATGAAGAGTTCCCCGTGTTACAAAAGTCTTGCCGCGCAAAGTGCCGCTGTTCAGCCTCCAGTCAAGGGCGCTGTACCACCTTTGTCGAATAGTTGGTTCGGAACCGACCCTGATCCGTTCACGTATTGGTGTTGGAAAAGCGCGCGAGCGAAAAATTGAGGCGATCGCCAGGCGGACGACAATTTGCGGCCCGGTCGCTTGCATCGCACAATTGGTCGCAACGGCCAGCGCGTGCTCTTGCCGGGACGAATCGAGCGCGACTAGCGTCGTAAGTTAAGCTTACGCTAACCTAACTCGGAGACATTGACGCCTATGCTTCGCAACCGCTGGTTTCTCGCATGTCTCGCCTTTGCTGGTGCACTTTGGGCGCCCGCTCAAGCGAACGCGCAAAATCAGCAGCCGGATTTCGAAAGCAGCTTTGACAGCGCCTTTGGCACCGAAATGCGCTCGCCGACCAGTTTTGAGGCGATTTACGCATCCAATTTTGAGCAGCAAATCGCAGACCTTGCGGATGGATCGCGCGGGCGAATTGGCGTCTACGCAGTAGACCTGAGTTCAGGCGAGGAAATCTCGGTGCTGGCCGATATGCGTTTTCCTATGGCCTCGACCAGCAAAGTTGCCGTGGCCGCTGCATTCCTGGCCGGTGTGGACAATGGGAAGTTCAGTCTCACCAGTGAATTCCCGCTGCTGATCCCGATCCGCTCAAAGAAGTTTTCCAGCGACAAGGCGCCGGTCAAGAACGGAAAATACCTCCCCGCGCATGAGTTAATCAGTCTGATGATCTCCAAAAGCTGCAACAGCTGCACGGACGCTCTTCTCAAGGTCGTGGGCGGGCCGGATGCGGTCAACAGCTGGGTTAGCAAGGAAACGGGCATCGAAGACTTCGAGTTGTCGCGCGACATCGCAACGCTTGTGCGCGATGATGGCGAGTTTGACCCCGTTGAATGGGTCGATCCGCGCGATTCCGCGACACCGCGCGCGATGGGGCAACTGCTCACGGGCCTCTATCAGGGCAAGTGGCTGAGCGCGGAAAGCCGCGATTTGCTTATGGCCGCGATGGAACAGACCACAACGGGCCGTCGCCGTATGAACGCGGCTCTGCCCATGGAGGCGAGCCTTGCCCACAAAACGGGGACGCTTAGCCGCACCGCCAGTGATATTGGTATTTTCCGCCTGGCCGACGGACGCGCCGTAGCTGCGGCTATCTACGTGACCGGACAAAGCGCCAATCTGGCGGACGAGCGGCGCAACAAGCGAACGGCCCGCAAACGGCGCGACGCCCGCATCGCGGATATCACACGGGCGCTGTACACAGGCTTCTCCGCCAAGGCCGGGCTGCTTGATGATCCAACCAGCGGCTGGACCGCCGCGCCCACTCCAGAAGCCACGGGCGGCTAAGCTGGAGAATGAAAAAGGCGGCGCCTTGCAGCGCCGCCTTATCCAAAAACCAGCGCGCCTCCGCAAAGGAACGCCAAACTTGGAAGCGAGTTACTCGCCAGCCATCATTTCTTCGGCCTTTTCGGTGGCGGCTTCGACCGCTTCGCCGGTCGCTTCCGCAGCGCCTTCAACCGCTTCTCCGGTTGCTTCGGCAGCGCCTTCTACGGCTTCGCCGGCTTCGCCAGCCTCAGCGGCCATCGCGTCCACAGTTTCGCCGGCCTTCTCAGCGGTTTCCGAGCAAGCGGCAAGGCCAAGCGCCGAAGTCGCAACGGCGGCAGCAAGAACGAACTTACGCATAATGGAAAATCCTTATTCAACGAGTGAAAAAGCGTGGGAATTCATATGCCTGATCCACGCGAAGCCGGATAATTGACCCCCGACTCCTGCTCGCACAATAATGGCCGGAATATGGCACTTCAAGCCCGCACACGTGCAAATAGACGCATTTCGCCACTTTTCAGCCACATTTCAGCCGAGTTGCTCGATTGGCTTGAGCGCCCCCCGCAGGCTCTTTGGAGCAAATCGACTACCGTCGCTGGCGCACCGATGCTAGCAGTCCGCCATGGCCGATCAGCAGCATCTTTATCTCGTCGATGGTTCCTCTTACATCTTCCGCGCCTATCACCGGCTCCCGCCGCTAACCAACCCTGAGGGCACACCGGTCGGCGCGGTCTATGGCTACACCACAATGCTTTGGAAGCTGGCCGATGATCTCGATCGGGCGGACGGACCCACCCATCTGGCGGTTATCCTGGACAAGGATTCCAAAAGTTTTCGCAACGACATCTACCCCGAGTACAAGGCCAACCGGCCCGAACCGCCGGAAGATCTGCGTCCGCAATTCCCGCTCATCCGCGACGCCACCCGCGCTTTCAGCCTTCCGTGTATCGAGGAACAAGGGCTCGAGGCGGACGATCTAATCGCCTCCTACGCGCGCGAGGCGCAGCGACAGGGCTGGCATGTCACGATCGTCTCTTCGGACAAGGACCTGATGCAGCTCGTTGGTGAAGAGGATGGCGCACGCATCGACATGCTCGACACGATGAAATCGATGCGAATCTACATCCCCGAGGTCGAAGAGAAGTTCGGAGTAAGGCCAGAGTTGGTGGGTGATGTGCTCGCGCTTATGGGCGACAGCGTGGACAACATTCCCGGCATCTACGGCGTTGGGCCCAAGACCGCGTCCAAATTGATCGCCGAACACGGCTCGCTCACCGCCGCGCTGGACCAGGCGCCCGAGATGAAGAAGTCGAAGCTTAAGGAGCGCCTTATCGAGGGGCGCGCTGATGCGGAGATGAGCCGGGTCCTGGTCACGCTAAAGGAGGACTGCGAACTGCCGGTGGCGCTGGGAGACATGCAGCTGACCGCCATCCCCGAAGAGCCGCTAACGGAGTTTCTTCAGCGGCACGGATTCACCTCTTTGCTCAAACGGCTCGGCGCGGGGGCCGGGAGTCCAGAGCGCGCCAACAATCTCCACCCCGCCAAAGCCGAGACCACTGGCGACGTGAGCACCGCAACCGGAGCGCGCCAACCTTTGCCAGATATGCCCGAGGTCGATCGAAGCGCCTACCAGACGGTCCAGAGCCTTGCTGCGCTTGAGCCGTGGATTGCGCGCGCGAAGGCCACGCGGTTGGTCGCGGTCGACACGGAAACCACCTCGCTCGACGCGATGCAGGCGGATCTGGTGGGTGTGAGCCTCGCTCTTGCGCCGAACGACGCATGCTACATTCCGCTTGCCCACGGAGGGACCGATCTGCTGGCCGAGAAGCCCGAGCAGATCGGCGTTGAGGAGGCTTTAGCCCAGCTCAAACCGCTGCTTGAGGACACTGCAGTGCTCAAGGTTTTCCAGAACGGCAAATACGATCTCAACGTGCTCGCGCGCTATGGGGTCAATGTGCATCCGATCGAAGATACGATGGTGATGAGCTTCGATCTCGACGCGGGGCGCGGCGAAGGGATGGGCGGCGGACACGGTATGGATGAGCTTTCCGAGCGTCATCTCGGCCACACTCCGCTCGCCTTCAAAGACGTTTGCGGGACGGGTAAGAAGGCGATCCCTTTCGCAGAGGTGCCGCTCGCCCGGGCGACCGAATACGCTGCGGAAGACGCTGATGTGACCTTGCGTCTTTATCGCACCTTGAAGCCGCGTCTTTCGGAAGAAGGCGGCACGCGGGTTTACGAGCGGGTCGATCGTCCCTTGATACCCATCGTGGCCCAGATGGAACGCGAAGGCATCAAGGTCGACCGTGCGCAACTTGCGAGGCTTTCTGAGGAGTTCGCAACGAGAACCGCCGGGCTTGAAACGGAAATTCACGAGATTGCTGGACAGGAATTTGCTGTGGGCAGCCCCAAGCAATTGGGCGAAGTCCTCTTCGACAAGATGGGTTTTAAGGGTGGCAAGAAAGGCAAAAGCGGCGCCTATTCGACCGATCAATCGGTGCTCGAAAAGCTGGCGGGCGAGGGCGCGCCGATCGCCAAGAAGGTGCTCGAGTGGCGCCATCTTTCGAAGCTCAAATCGACATACACAGACGCGCTGCAGGGTCAGATCAACCCTGAGACAGGACGCGTCCACACGAGCTATAGCCTGGCCGGCGCGCAAACCGGACGACTGTCCTCCACCGATCCAAATTTGCAGAACATCCCGATCCGGACCGAGATTGGCCGCACAATCCGGCAAGCCTTTGTTCCCGAACCCGGCAACACTCTGCTCGCCGCAGATTATTCACAGATCGAACTGCGATTGGCCGCCCATATGGCCGAGGTCGATACCCTCAAAGACGCCTTCGCCAACGGCGAAGACATTCACTCGCGCACCGCCACCGAAATGTTCGGCGAAGTCACCCGTGACACGCGCGCACGCGCCAAGACGATTAACTTCGCGATACTCTACGGTATCTCACGCTGGGGACTGGCCGGGCGGCTGGAAGTCGAACCTGACGAAGCGCAGGCGATGATTGACACCTACTTTCAGCGCTTTCCCGGCATCCAGAGATACATTACCGAGACCCTTCAAACCGTGGGCGAACAAGGCTATTCGGAGACGCTGTTTGGCCGCAAGACCTGGTTTCCCCGGATCACATCCAAGAACCAAGCCGAACGCCAGGGTTCTGAACGCGCCGCCATCAACGCACCAATCCAAGGGACCAGCGCCGACATCATCAAGCGCGCCATGGCGCGCATGCTGCCCGCCTTGCGCGACGCCGGTCTGAGCGAGGTGCGCATGCTGCTGCAAGTGCACGACGAATTGGTGTTTGAACTTCCGGAAGGCGATGTTGCCGCCGCTTCGCTGGTGATCGAACGTGTGATGTCCGAAGCCGCGCTTCCCGCCGTCACGCTCGACGTACCGCTTGCGATCGATATCGGCACCGGCGCCAGCTGGGACGCTGCGCACTAGTCTGTCGGTTCGGATAGACTGAATGGGAAAAAAGGAGGCCACTCAGAAGGCATCATCCAACACGCTTCAAGCCCGCAATTGAAAACGTGTGAGACACATTGCGCTTTGGGCGGCCTACATTCACATGGCCAAGTATGATTGGCGCCACGTTTTCGTCAGTCGTGTTTCTTCGCGCGCGAAGGTTCCAAGGTATCAGGCTCAAAGAACCCAATAGGGTTAACCTCGACCGCGCGTTTCTTCAGCTCGCCGCGCATAGCGCGATACTCCGCCTCCATTCGTGGCGTAACCGTTGCCCGGCTGTCCTTTAGCGCCTCTTCAAAATCGACGGCAGAGACCTCCACTACCTCGCCTCCAACGCGCCGCAGGGCGCCCAGCCCTGCCCGACGCACCACGTCTTCGAGATCCGCACCGGTGAAGCGTTCCGTATCCGCAGCGACCGCTCGGAGATCAACATCGCCACCCAGCGGCATTTTCGCGGTGTGGATGCGCAGAATATGTTCGCGGCCAGCCTGATCGGGCGTGCCAACATAAACGAGTTCGTCAAAGCGTCCCGGGCGGAGCAGCGCGGGATCCATAAGTGCAGGCCGGTTTGTGGCTCCGATCACCACAACCGATTGGAGTTCTTCCAGGCCGTCCATCTCCGCCAGGATCGTGTTGACGACCCGGCCCGTGACTTGCGGTTCGCCCTGACCTGATCCGCGCGCGGGGACCAGACTGTCGATCTCGTCGATAAACACGACGCATGGTGCCACAGATCGCGCCCGCTGAAACATTCGCGCGATCTGCTGCTCGCTTTCGCCATACCATTTGGAGAGCAGATCAGAGCTCTTTATGGAGATGAAGTTCGCTTCCGCTTCCTTGGCCACGGCTTTGGCAAGCAACGTCTTGCCGGTCCCGGGCGGGCCATAAAGGAGAAAGCCTTTAGCGGGCCGGATCCCGAGACGTCGGAAAGCATCGGGGGTCTTGAGCGGCAGTTCGACGCCCTCTTTGAGCTTCTCGATGGCGTCACCAACACCGCCGATATCGTCCCATGCAACGTTGGGCATCTGAACCATAACCTCGCGCATGGCCGACGGCTGGATGCGCTTGAGCGCTGAGAGGAAATCCTCGCGCGTCACGCACAGATCGTCGAGCACTTCAGGCGGAATGGTCTGCTCATCAAGGTCCAGCCGCGGCATGATACGGCGTACCGCGTCAATGGCGGCCTCGCGCGCAAGAGCGGCCAGGTCTGCTCCGACAAAGCCGTGCGTCACCCTTGCGAGCTCTTCCAGATCGACCGCGCTTTCCAGCGGCATGCCGCGCGTGTGGATCGCGAGAATCTCGCGCCGACCGCCCGTGTCGGGAACGCCTATCACGATCTCGCGATCAAAACGGCCCGGACGGCGCAGCGCTTCGTCGATTGCATCGGGGCGGTTCGTCGCGGCGATCACCACGAGATTGGCGCGAGCCTCGATTCCGTCCATGAGCGTAAGCAATTGCGCGACGAGCCTTTTCTCCGCTTCGCCAGGCACCTGTGTGCGCTTAGGCGCGATCGAATCGATCTCGTCTATGAACACGATGGCCGGCGCGGCGCGGGTGGCCTCTTCAAAGACTTCACGCAGGCGCTTCTCGGATTCGCCATAGCCGGACCCCATGATCTCCGGTCCGTTGATGGTGGAGAATTCCGCGTCCGATTCGTTCGCCACCGCTTGGGCAAGCCGCGTCTTACCCGTGCCTGGAGGCCCATGGAGCAGCACGCCCTTAGGAGGATCGACGCCCAACCGGGTGAACAGCTCAGGATATCGCAGCGGCAGCTCCACCATCTCGCGCAGCGCGCGGATCGTGTCTTCCATGCCGCCAACGTCATCGTAATTCACACCGGCGCGCGGGTCGCGGGGCTCTTCAAACTCGGTCCGCAGTTCAACTTCGGTGTTCTCGTCGATATGGACGATGCCTTTGGGGCTGGTTGAAGCAACGGACAGGCGAATTTGCGTCAAAGCGTAGGCTGGCGCCCGCAGGAGCTGACGCACATCGCTCGGCATATTCTGAACCGGCTGCTGACCGGTGGTTGCCACGAGATCGCCTGCAAGCAGTGGCTTGCGAAAGAAATTGCGTTTGAGCGCTTGCGTTGGGCCTTGGAGCCGCATGTCGCGTTGAGCGGGCGCAAACACCACTCGGCTTGCGGGTCTGGACTGCGTTGCGCGCACCTCGACATGTTCGCCCGACGCGGCCTCGGCGTTGCCGCGCTGCAATCCATCAAGGCGGACGACGTCGAGAGTATCGTCCTCAGGATAGGCGGCCATCGCGATAGCCACTGTCAAGCGCTTGCCTTCGATCTCGACGATGTCACCTTCTGTAATGCCAAGGCTTTGAAACGCGGAACGCGGCATACGCGCAATGCCTTGTCCGGACTCTTCTTGGCGCGCGGGCGCGACCTGAAGACGGGCCGATCGCGCAGCCGCTGGTTTGTCCGCATCCGCCATCAAATTTCCTCTCGCCGCCCATCGGTGCCGCTGCCTTGAACAGGCACGCTAGGTTTGTGCGTGGCGCAATGCAATTGGCGAAACCGAAAGGCGTAATCACCCTGATGCATCGCTTAAGCGACCCGCGCCAGTGACAAAAAAAGCCCGGCGCAAAGGCCGGGCTGAAAAGTTTGGGAGAGGATGCCTGAAAGGCACGTTGGAGATATGGAGGGCGGCCAGCTTTTGTGCAAGTGCGAAAGCCGCATACTTACTTGCAAAATCCGCATTGAATATATCTAAGTGTTCGTTTTCGATCACATTATCGAACGTTATTCGCTCATTCTGTAGGCAGATGTCTAAAAATTAGGCAATTTTGTGCGCGTATGATGCTGCACTGCACCAAGTAATACCGCCGGCCGACTCATTCGAATCGCGCAATCACCACGCGGCAGGGCCGTCAAAGCCAGAGGTGACTCTGGCCAATCAAGCGATTAGGCAACACCGGTCATTTTGATCGGCTTTCCGAAAGCCCTAACCACAGGCGTCTTGCTCATGTCTAAGATCTACCCCAGCGCTGAGGCTGCGCTGGAAGGCGTGCTCACCAACGATACGCTCATCGCTGCGGGCGGATTCGGGCTTTGCGGCATTCCCGAGCGACTGCTCGACGCGATCCGCGATAGCGGCGTCACCGGCCTGACCTTCGCGAGCAACAACGCAGGGATCGACAACGAAGGTATCGGCAAGCTGCTGCGCACACGCCAAGTCAAGAAGATGATCAGCTCCTACGTTGGCGAGAACAAGGAATTTGAGCGCCAGTACCTCGCCGGTGAGCTTGAGGTTGAATTCTGCCCTCAAGGCACCCTTGCCGAACGGATGCGCGCCGGCGGATCCGGTATACCGGGCTTTTACACCAAAACCGGTGTTGGCACGCAAGTCGCTGAGGGCAAAGAGCACGCTGAGTTTCCAGATCCTGACGGCGTGATGTCGACCTACATCCTTGAGCGCGGTATTTTTGCCGATCTCGCCATCGTTAAGGCTTGGAAAGCGGACGAAACCGGCAACCTGATTTTCCGAAAAACGGCGCGCAACTTCAACCAACCCGCGGCAACTTGTGGGCGCGTATGCGTGGTGGAGGTAGAGGACATTGTGCCCGCGGGCGCACTTGATCCCGACGCGATTCATCTGCCCGGTGTCTTTGTAAATCGTATGGTGCTTGGGGCACCCTACGACAAGAAAATCGAGTTCCGCACAACCCGCGAGCGCGAGAGCGCGTGAAGCCGGCGTACCGCTCGTTTGCAGCCCTCGCCTGCCTCGCGGGGCTAACCCTGTCAGGCTGCGCTGCGGTCGCGCTTCCAGTGCTGGCTGGCGGGGCAATTGTCCGCTCAACCACTGACGGTATCGACGCCGATTTAAGCCGCGCCAGCACACCGGATCAGAGCCCAGCGCCGCAAGCCGCCGCCAGTTCAACACCTTCTCACACCCGCTATCACGATCCCGAGGAAAAGGATGCGTTTGCCCTGTTCTTTGCCTACGCCAAGGGTTGGAATGGTCAGAAAACGGCGGCTTTGCGCCAACCGGCGGCCCTGGATGGTGTTCGAAAGGAATGTCGGAACACAGCGCCCAGTGTGCTGATCGATCTGGACCCGGCCGGCTCTGTGTTTGCACCCGGCATGGCCTTATCGCGCCGCAAGGAATTGGCTGCCAACCTCGCAGAGCTCAGAAAAAGGAACATCTCGGTAGCCTGGATATCCGCCGCGTCAGCTGCGTATGCAGGTGATGTGCGGCTCGCCCTCAAGAACAGCGGACTTGATCCCGCATCAAGCGACGCGCTTCTCATGATGCGTTACCACACGGATCGCAAACAGACCCGTCGCAACGACCTTGCCGAGGCGATGTGCCTTATCGCGATCGCCGGCGACGAGCGCGCGGATTTTGATGAGCTGTATAAGCATCTGATCAATCCCGAGGCCGCCTACACGCTCGAAAGGATCGTGGGAAATGGCTGGTTTCTGGTACCCAGCCTGATCATCGCCACTCCGAACGCGCCCGCAGCACCCGACACACTCCTTGTCGCCACCATGGAAGAGACCAAAGAATGACCGACCCTGCCAAGCACATCGGCTGGAGCCGCGATCAGATGGCCGCGCGCGCTGCGCGCGAGCTGCGGGATGGCTACTATGTCAATCTTGGCATCGGCATCCCCACGTTGGTTGCCAATCACATCCCGGACGGGATGCTGGTGACGCTTCAGAGCGAGAACGGAATGCTCGGCATCGGACCCTTCCCTTACGAGAACGAGGTTGATCCTGATCTGATCAACGCAGGCAAGCAGACAATCAGCGAATTGCCTCACAGCGCTTACTTTGACAGCGCGACGAGCTTTTCCATGATACGCGGTGGGCATATTGACCTTACTGTCCTTGGGGCCATGGAGGTCGCGCAAAACGGGGATATCGCAAACTGGATGATCCCGGGCAAAATGATCAAGGGTATGGGCGGGGCGATGGACTTGGTCGCCGGTGTCAAGAAGATCATCGTTGTCATGGACCACACAAGCAAGGCGGGCGATCCGAAATTCATTCCATCGTGCAGCCTCCCGCTCACCGGAGCGGGCGTGGTCGACATGATCATCACGAATCTCGCCGTATTTCACCGACCCGATAAGTCTGAGCCCTTTAAACTCGTTGAGCTCGCGCCGAGCGTGAGCGCCGAGGAGGTCGCCGCCAAGACCACAGCGACTTACAAGGTGGACCTTTAGAAGAACGGCAGGACACGGTCACAACTTGGGACCGCAAGAAGCCTCATCAGCGCCGTTCCACGTAGGGTTGTCCTTTGGCGGACGGTGGCCAAACCGCTCTAGACCGCTATAGCGCGCGGCATGACCACATGGCTTGAATCCCCGCGCAACCCAAACACGCCTTTGGCCGGCCTTAAAGTGCTGGAATTGGCGCGCGTCCTAGCCGGCCCTTACGCCGGACAGGTGCTGGCCGATTTGGGCGCGGATGTGATCAAGGTCGAGAGCCCGGAAGGCGATGGCACGCGCCAATGGGGTCCGCCTTGGGTCACGCGCGTGGGGGCCGACGGGGTCGAGCGCCGTGAGGCGGCCTACTACCACGCGTGCAACCGCGGCAAGCGATCTATCGCGGCCGACTTCAAAGATGAGAGCGCGCTCAACAGAGTTCAGGCTCTGGCGCGGGATGCCGACGTCCTGATCGAGAACTTCAAGACCGGGAGCCTCGCCAAGTTCGGCTTGGACTATGGGTCGCTTACCGACAGCAATCCAGGGCTGGTCTACTGTTCGGTAACCGGCTTTGGCCAAACCGGCCCGCGCGCGCATGAAGCAGGGTACGACTTTGTCATTCAGGGTATGAGCGGCTTTATGTCGCTAACCGGAGCGCCCGACAGCGAACCTGTCAAAATGGGGATCTCGATCTCCGACCTTTCGACGGGCATCTGGGCGGCCAATGGCATTCAGGCGGCGCTCTTGATGCGCGCGCGGACAGGCAAAGGCCAACATGTCGACATGAGCCTGATGGATTGCTCGGTGGCGTTGCTGTCAAACCAGGCAACCTATCACTTCACCACTGGCGCAAACCCGCCACGGATGGGCAACGCTCACGCGCAAGTTGCCCCTTATGGCGTCTATCCTGTGAGCGATGGGCACGTGATCCTCGCGCCGGCCAACGATCGCCTGTTCGCCAAACTGATGATGGTGCTGAACCTCGAAACGCTGGCCCAGGACCCGCGCTTCGCCCACAACGGCAACCGGGTGACCAACGCACGCGCGCTGGATAGCCTGATCGCCAAGGCTTCGGCTCGATGGACGAAGACGTCTTTGCTCGACGCGTGCCATGAAGCGGGCGTTCCCGCCGGGCCGATCAACAATCTGGATGAAGTCTTTGCCGATCCGCAAACGCTGTCGCGCGGCCTCAAGGTTGGGCTCGGTGAGTTGGCCGGCGTGCGCAGCCCATTTGTCTTTTCCGACGCCGAGCTTGCCCTGGACGCCGCGTCTCCGATGCTTGGCGAGCACGGTTAGGACAAAGCGCGCGCCACCCGGCGCCAAAGCCACTCTAAGGGTCCCCTACTGATCCGTGCGCCCCAAAGCGGAGACCAGATGAGCATCGCCACGATTGGCACAAAGCTGAGGGCCAAAGCCCCAGCGCGGGTCACCTGACCAAACCACCCCAAGCCCCAACCGGCAAAGAGCGCTGCAAAAATGACGCTGGTCGCAATGTAGTTGGTAAGCGAGAGCCGCCCGACGAAGGCAAGGCGCCGCGTCACCGCTCCATCCGGCGCCAGCAGCGCCATGGCCAGCAACGCATAAGACAGTCCAAGAAGCGTATCGAACGGCGCCGATACAATCAGGGCCGCGGAACCGGCAAGCGCCCCTGGAAAGCCCGCCTCGGCAACCCACCATCCGATGGCCAGCAGGGCAGGAATCGCAACGATCGCGCAAGCCGCGGCGAGCCGCTGTAAGCGAAAGGTGCGCCATTCACCCGCCAACATTCCGTCGCGCCACAGGCCCATACCCAAAGTCATCGCCGCCAGGTTCAACGGCAACGCCGAAAGGAGCGCGGACAATTGATCCGGAATTGTGGCGCTTCGGCGCGCAATCCGCTCGCCCAGACCCTCTTGGCCCAGACGAAGAGCGTATTCCAGAGCGCCGGGATCAGAGCCAAAGTTTCGCTCCGCGAACAGCGCCGCATCTGTGCCGACACGGCCCGCGTAAAAATCGAGCCCTGCGGCTCCAAAGACGATAAGGCCGCCGCCAAGATGCAACGCCAAAAAGCCGACCGCGATCGCATAAAGCGCGGCAGACGACTTGCCCCTAAGGAACGGCAGCGCCATGCCTGCCACTGCGTAAACACGCAGCACATCGTTGCTGGCCAGAACGATGGAATGCGCAAGGCCTATACCGAAAAGCACCGCCATTCGGGCCATGTGCGCGCGCCAGGGCCGTTCGCGCTCTTTATCCAGGAGAATAAGACACCCCGCGCCAAAGAGCATCGCAAACAGAGTACGAAATTTGTCTTCAACAAAGACAAAGCTGGCCAGCCAGACCAATCGATCTGCTGCGCCATCCGCTCCGTAGGCGACGGGGTTGTAGTACGCCTGAAGCGGCAACGCGAAGACGTAGACGTTCATCCACGCAATGCCGATCACTGCGACCCCGCGCACGGCGTCGAGCTGCGCTACACGATTGCCTGAATGGTCAAAGGGCCGCTGCATAGGACAGCCCTAGCGCAAAGATCAGCTGAGCGCCGACTTCAGATCATCGATCAGGTCGGTACGCTCCCACGGGAAGAAATCGCCTTCCGCCGTACGCCCAAAATGACCATAGGCCGCGCTTTTGCGGTAGATCGGTTTGTTGAGGCCCAGATGGGTGCGAATACCGCGCGGAGTAAGACCACCAAGCTTAGCAATCGATTTGATCGCGCCCTCAATCCCCGCATCCGTCACCCCCTCGGTGCACGTCCCGTGCGTGTCGACATAGAGCGACAGCGGCTCGCTCACGCCAATGGCGTAAGCAATCTGGATCGTGCAGCGGGAAGCCAGGCCGGCGGCCACCACATTCTTTGCCAGATAGCGGGTGATATACGCGGCGCTACGGTCCACTTTCGTGGGGTCCTTGCCGCTGAACGCCCCACCGCCGTGCGGGGACGCACCGCCGTAGGTGTCGACAATGATCTTGCGTCCCGTAAGACCTGCGTCTCCATCAGGGCCACCGATCTCGAACGCGCCGGTTGGGTTGATGTGCCAGGCGGTCTCCTCAGTGATGAAACCTTCGGGCAGAACGCCGGTGACCACATTCTTCACATAGGCTTTGAGTTCAGCCTCCTGGTCGCCCTCATGATAGCCGCGCGCGTGTTGGGACGAGACGACGACGGCGGTGCAGGCGACCGGCTTACCATTTTCATACTTCAGGGTGACCTGGCTCTTGGCGTCCGGCTCTAGAAACGGAGCAAGACCCGATTTGCGATCGGCGGCGAGTCGCTCAAGGATCTTGTGGCTGTAATCAAGCGTTGCCGGCATCAGGTCTGGAGTCTCATCGCACGCAAAACCGAACATAATGCCCTGATCGCCTGCGCCTTCATCCTTGTTCGAGCCTTCCTCTCCGGCATCGACGCCCATCGCAATCTCCGATGATTGGCCGTGCAGGTGATTTTCAAACGTCAGCGTTTCCCAGTGAAACCCGTCTTGCTCATACCCGATTTCGGACACCGTGCGGCGCACTGCGCTCTCAATCTCATCGCGCGCACCAGGCGCCCAGTAATTGTTGTATTTCCAGTCTTCGCGGCTCGTATCGTACATCGGCGTGCAACGAATTTCGCCCGAGAGAACGACGCGCTGGGTCGTGGTCATAGTCTCGCAGGCAACGCGCGCTTCGGGATCCTTGGCCAGCATCAGGTCGACGATCGCATCAGAAATCTGGTCGGAAACCTTGTCGGGGTGCCCTTCAGAGACACTTTCCGAGGTGAACAGGTATTCTTGACGCATGGGAACTCCCGATTGCTGTGCGTAGTGCCGGCCACCTCATGCAGATATAAGGAAACCTTTATGTCTGGGCAGCGCCGTAGCTGCGCGATCTCCGAAGCGCAAGCAGTCTTGGGACGCCCAGACCCGCCAAGATCAGCAGCGCCGACCAAGCGAGCGCAAGCGCGTTGCCAAAGCGCGAAAACAGGGTCGGCGAACGCGCTTGCGGCACACGTCCTTCCAGCGCTGCGGCGGCCCCTGTCGGGATGTGTTGACGCACCGACCCGTTGGCATCGATGACCGCGCTTATGCCGGTTGTGGTCGAACGCAGGACAGGAAGGCCTTCTTCGAGAGCGCGCAGGCGCGCTTGCCCCAAATGCTGCGGCGGACCCCACCCGCCGAACCAACCATCGTTGGATGGGTTGAAGATGAAATCGGGGCGATCCTCGCGATCAACCACGCGGCCGGAAAACACAATCTCGTAGCATATCTGAACGCCGGCCTTGCCAAACGGACCAAGATCGAGCGTGCGCGGGCCAGGACCTGGACGATAGTCGATCGACCCGGCAACCAGGCGCGAAAGGCCAAGGGGTTCGAGTATCGAGCGCATGGGCAGGTATTCGCCATAAGGCACCAAGTGGGCCTTGGCGTAGTGATGGGTAATGTCACCCGCCCCGTTAAGCGCAAGGACCGAGTTGCGCGCGCTGATCGCCCGCCGGCGTCCCTCAACTACGCCAATGTCAAGATTGACCACCCCGGTTAGCAATGTGGATTCAGCCCCGATCACCGCGCCGATCCGCTGTCTGGCAAACTCCGGATCCCCTTGCCTTGTCAGCGGGTTTGGGACGGTCATCTGGTTGTAGTAGCGTTGCGGGTAACCGTCCTCGAGAAAGTCTGGAATAGCGCTCTCAGGCCATAAGACCAGTCGCGGTTGCGAGCGATGCGCGGCGGTTAGGTTCGCAATACGCTCAAACTGTTCCTCGAATTTGGAACTGTCGTTTATCTCGTCTTGGGGAATAAGGGGTTGGACGAGCGTAAAGCGCGTTTGAGTGTTCTCTTCCCAGGAATCTGTGTCAGGGAAAACCATCCTGATCGAAACAAGGGCAACCAGAAGCCCGAGAGCCAGCCAGCGCTTCGATAGGGCAAGAGCCACAGCGCCAGCGGCGATGACGACGGCCAGGCCGGACAGCGCATAGGTACCAGAATACGGGAGAACGACGCCAAGGCCGGGTGCCGTCCATCCGCCAAGCAGGATCATCCCGAGCGGGGGCCAAGGATATCCGGTAAAGGCCCAGCTCCTCGTCCATTCCAAGAGAATCCAGGCGCCGGCGAGCACGACACCGAAGGCAAGCGGGGGTGAACGCCGCGCAAGAAGGTGAGCGGTAAGCGCCGCAAGAGCCGGATAAACGGCCAAGTAGGCGCACAAGAGGGGGACCGCAATCCAGCCAAGAAACTCAGGCATCTTGGCCTGATGCGTAAAGGCCGTTGCAATCCAATTGTTAGCTAAGGTCAGATGCACCCAGCCGAAAAGCCATCCGCACCAGGCGGCCGCCCGCCATGTGGGCGCCTTGTACAACAACGCGATGAAGCCGCCCAAGGCCGGCAAGGCCAGCCACCAAAAGTGTACGGGAGGATATCCGAGCGCTGAGATCAGGCCGAAACCCACGCACGACAGAGCTGGACGGTTTGCGCATGCGCGCCAAAGGCCACCAACACCTTCGTAGACGGACGAAAGCATCACACGGTCAACCTATCGCGCGCACGTGGCTTCGCAGCCCCTCAGCTCAAATCTATGTCAGCCGACCGCTTCCAGCGCGTCACCATCGTCGCTGCCGGGCGAAGTGTCGCCACCAATTGCGGGAGGAAGAACCGAGGAGTCAATCTCTGCAGGCTCGCCATCGTCAGGCGCCTTCTTCGTGCGGGGCTTGCGTGCGCGCGGCGCCCGGGTCTCGTCCGGGGCCGATCCCCGGCGGCGGCGCGATTTGGTATCAGCCGAGCCCTCGTCTGCCTCTGCGGCAACCGCATCTGAAGTCTCAACTTCCTGGTCCGCGAGTTCCCCTTCAACGCCGACTTCGCCTTCGGCCTCCAGCGCATCGCCATCTTCACGGCGGCTGCGGCCACGGCGAGCGTTGCGGCGGTTATCGTTGCGACGGGCATCGCTGTCATCGCCCTCTTCAGCGCGGGCATCGCCGTCATCGCCGCGACTTTCGTTGCGCTTGGCGCGGGCCTCTTCCTGGCGCGATTTGTTGTCAGCGATGACCCGGAAATAGTGATCCGCGAATTGCAGGTAGTATTCGGCCTGAACCCGATCGCCGTTGTGCTGAGCGTCTTGGGCCAGTTTCTTGTACTTATCGAGCAATTGCGGCGCGTTACCACGCGCCCGGCTGTCAATCCGGTTAAGCTGGTTTCCGCCGCCGCCCTGGTTGCGATTACCGCGACCGCGGCGACGATTGTTCCGATTGTTATTCAAGGAAAGTCTTCCTCATTTGCAGCCCTTGCGGCACAGCCAGACGCAAAAAATACAGCGCCTTGCGGCCATTTGGTCCCCATGGGCCCTAAAATCACCCGCATCCCTCCGGGACGCGGTGCACACTCCGTATCGTGTCGACCAAAGAGTCGTGACCCTCACGGTCGAAAAAAACGATAAGTCGGAGCTTGACGTGGCGCAGCACCCAAAAGCGCTGAACGGCATGTCTGATTCGACAGCTAGCGAGCCGAAACCGATTTGCCAAGCCCCACCGCCATTTTCCCTAGGAAAGGATCAGCGCGCGTGGCCGATTTGCAAGATCATGGCGAAGTTCGGCGTCCAATCCTTCTTTTTCAGCAAGTTCGGCCACGGCCCGAGCCTGACTGGCACCAATTTCCAACACGGCCTTTGCCCCTGGAAGCATGAGCTCGGGCAATGACGGGATCAAGCGCCGATAGTCATCAAGTCCGTCTGATCCGGCGAACAGGGCCCCCGCTGGCTCGAAGTTACGGACATCGATTGTCAACTCGGCGTCTGTTTCAACATAGGGCGGGTTTGCAATGACCAGATCGACCCGATCAAGTCCCTCGGTCCAAAATCCGCCTTGATCACCCTCTTCGCTCCAGTCGGCTTCCAAAAAGCGCGACCGCCCCGTCAGACCCAACCTTTCTGCGTTTTCGGACGCCACGGCGAGCGCCGCTTGGCTCCGATCCAATCCCGTGCCGCGAAATCCTTCTCTCTCGGCCAGAAGGGTGAGAAGGAGCGCGCCTGACCCCGTACCCAGGTCGAGGATTTGACCTTCTTCGAGATTGCCCAAGGCGCACAGAGCGGCGTCAATCACGGTCTCGCTATCCGCCCGTGGGATGAGAACGGCGCGGTTGACCAAAAACTCGCGGCCGAAGAAGGAACAGCGACCGGTGATGTAAGCGATTGGTTCACAGCCAGCGCGGCGTTCAACCAAGAGGTCGTACCCTGATGGAGCGCGGTCTTGCATGCGATGAAGGAGCGTTTCCGAGCGTCCGGTCCGCAATAGGTGCGCCATAAGCAGTTCCGCATCCAGTCGCGCGGTTTCGCTTGTTGCTTGCAACCGCTGCGCTGCCGCGCGGACAGCCTCAGCAACGGTCACTGCGCCAGCGCCGCCAAGCGCTTACCTTCATCCTCGGCAATCAGAGCATCGACCATTTCACCAAGTCCGGGGCCGGCTAGGACATCGTCAAGTTTATGAAGCGTCAAACCAATGCGGTGATCGGTCACACGGCCTTGGGGAAAGTTGTACGTGCGAATCCGCTCCGAGCGATCGCCGGATCCGACCATCGCCTTGCGCGCTTCGGCCTCCGCGCCCTGCGCTTCATCGCGCATCTTTTCATAGAGCCGCGCGCGAAGGACCTGCATCGCCTTGTTGCGGTTCTTGATCTGGGAACGTTCATCCTGCTGCATGACGACGAGCCCCGAGGGCAAGTGCGTGATGCGGACCGCGCTATCGGTCGTGTTGACGTGCTGGCCGCCTGCGCCCGAGGCGCGATAGGTGTCGATCTTCAGGTCGCCTGCATCAATCTGGACATCGACCTCATCGGGCTCGGGCAAAACCGCCACTGTCGCCGCCGAAGTGTGGATGCGCCCGCCGCTCTCGGTCACCGGAACGCGCTGGACGCGGTGAACGCCGCTCTCAAACTTGAGCTTGGCGAAAACGCCCTGCCCGGTGACGTTGGCAACGATCTCTTTAAATCCGCCGACTTCGCTGGCGTTCATGCTGACCGGTTCGACGCTCCAGCCGTGCTCGGCGGCGAAACGTTCGTACATGCGATAAAGATCACCGGCGAAGCGCGCCGCTTCATCGCCGCCCGTGCCAGCGCGGATTTCGAGCATGGCGGGCCTGCTGTCCGCCGCATCGCGCGGAAGCAACGCAATGGCGAGAGCTCGCTCCTTGGCGGGAAGGGCCTCGCGCAAGGTGGTGAGCTCCTCTTGCGCCATCGCCTTCATCTCCGGGTCGGCGAGCATGTCCTCAAGACCCACGATTTCTTCGCGCGCGGCCCTTACGTCGGCAGCGATTTTGGCGACCGGCTCAAGCTCCGCGTAATCGCGAGAGGCGCGCACGAACTCGTCACCTTCCAGCGTGCCGCTGGCCATGCGCGCTTCGAGCTCTGCGAAGCGATTGGCGATTTGGTCAAGGCGTTGGGGGGGGATTTGCATTTATCTGGGCTCTGGAAGGGTTCGAACCTCTTCGTCCAACTCATCGATCCTGTCGCCAAGCGCGCCAAGATCTTCGTCAAAGCGAAGATCCCAACCTTTCTCGATGATCTCATCGATAGAAAGGCTGGTCTGTTCTCCGGTGGCGAGGTCTTTAAACTGGAGGCGGCCCGAAGCGATTTCATCATCACCAATGATAATCGCTGCCTTCGCGCCAGCTTGATCCGCCCGGTTGAAACGCTTCTTCATATTTCCACGAGCAAATATCTCGGTCGAAAACTGGGTCATGCGTAAGGTTTGCGCGACTTCGACAGCCTTGAGTTGAGCATCCGCTCCGATAGGAATGACCGCGAACTCGACTGGATCACCCGCTTGTTCCCCCACCAGCATAGCCAGCCGCTCGATCCCAGCCGCCCAGCCGACCGCCGGCGTCGCCGGACCGCCCAAGCTCTCCATCAGCCCGTCATAGCGCCCGCCGCCCAAAACCGTGCTCTGCGAACCCAGCGCTTCAGCCGCCGCCGAACCCTCATCGGGGACGAACTCAAACGCCGTGTGGCGATAATAGTCGAGCCCGCGCACGAGGCTCTCTGCCCGCGTCCACGCGACGCCCGCCGCATCGAGCCCGCTAGTCACGCTCTCAAAAAATGCCAAAGCCTCGCCCGAAAGATACTCATCGATCTTGGGCGCGTCGGGCAAAAACACCTTGTCGCGCGGGTCCTTGCTGTCGAGGATGCGCAGCGGGTTCTTGTCGAGACGCTCCTGGCTGTCTTCGGAAAGATCGCCGCGCACCTTCCCGAAATACGCAATCAACGCGGCGCGCCAGGCCTCGCGGCTCGACGCATCGCCGAGTGTGTTGAGGTGCAGGGTGACGCCTTCAATCCCAAGCTCGCGCAAAAGCTGATCCGCCATCGCCAGCAATTCGACATCGGCCTGCGGCTCCGCGGCGCCGATGATCTCGGCGTCAATCTGGTGAAACTGGCGATACCGGCCCTTTTGCGGGCGCTCATAGCGAAACAAAGGACCGTGCGTCGCAAGTTTCAACGGCGCGTGCTGCTGCCAGCCATTGGTGAGATAAGCGCGCGCAATTCCGGCGGTAAACTCGGGTCGCAAGGTTAGCGAGTCTCCCCCGCGATCCTCGAAGGAATACATCTCTTTGGAGACGACATCGGTCGTCTCGCCCAGCGAACGGGCAAAGACCTCGGTCTTTTCAAAGACCGGGAATTCGGCGCGACGGAAACGATAAAGACGCCGAACGCGCTCAAACGTTTCGACGACAAAGGCAAAGGCCTCGGCGTCGGGGCCGAAGATGTCCTGGGTGCCGCGAATGGCCTTGGGAGTGTTCTTACTCATAATGCCCTGTATCTGGTTTCCTGAGCGCCTAAGACCAAGGGGGGCCTTTCGCAATGCCCCGCCGCGCGCTAATGGGCCGCACGGTCAAGCCGCCAACGCTCAAACGCCCGGACCGAAAGCGGCGCAGCTATCAATTAGGAAACCCCCTTCCATGCGCATCGACAAGATACCCACTGGCGCCAACCCGCCGGACGATCTCAACGTGATCATCGAAGTCCCTACGGGCGGCGAGCCGGTTAAATACGAGTTCGACAAGCAAAGCGGAGCGCTGTTCGTCGATCGCATCCTGCACACGCCCATGCGCTATCCAGCCAATTATGGTTTTGTCCCCCACACACTCAGCCCCGATGGCGACCCTCTCGATGCGCTTGTTATTGCGCGATCGCCATTTATTCCAGGCTGCGTGGTGCGCTCGCGCCCAATTGGTGTGCTGAACCTAGAAGACGAGCATGGCGGCGATGAAAAGCTGGTCTGCGTGCCGGTGGATACGACGTTCCCCTATTACTCGGACGTGGGGGAAACAAAGGACTTACCCTCGATCATCATGCAGCAGGTCGAGCATTTCTTCACCCATTACAAGGACCTCGAAGCCGAGAAATGGGTTCGCGTCGGCAAATGGGGCGACCGAGCCGAAGCGCGCCAAATCGTGATCGAGGCAATCGCGCGCGCCGGCAGCGCGGCTTGATGGCCGTTCGCCGCTCTGGTGGAGCCTGGCTCCGCCAAATCAGGCGCGTCAAAGAAAGGCGAAGATACCCTTTACAAGGGCGGTAAGACAAACGGGCAACCCAATCGCAAGCAACCAAAGGGCGATCGTATCCCGACGGAACGCCGAAGCGAGCTCTGGATTGGTGGCGTCCTCGTCGCTCAAGCTGGTCCAGCGGCGTTCGAACCACCGGCACGCGGGTATGATGGCCGCTACGAGGATCACAAGCGCTGCATAAGGCAAGATGGAGGAAAACCCCTCGGCCAAGGCCTTCACGGTCATGTAGATTTGCAGTCCGGTGTAAACCAAGAGAGCGTATGCGACATGATCGCTCATCGCTCTCCGCCAATCCGTTGACGAGCTTGCCGGACCCGCGTCCGCTCGCTCCTGCTCCTGCGACAATTCGTTCATTAGCCCGCTCCCCGACGGTTTAACCTCTCCGTCGGGACTATCCCAAACCCAGCCACGCGTTGCAAGCTCTGTAACAAATTTGCAATTCCCTTGCATGGAACGCAAAGCTGCACCGCCACTCTTCTGGAATTGCTGGAAAATTGTCGGCGCAGATCGAAGCTGAGCCGAATCCGATCCACGCTCGCGGCTCCGCTTTGGCGGTGAAAATACGCGAATCGCAAAGATGTGGCGCCGTTGAGGGCCCGCGTGAGCGCCGATCTTTCACCGCTCCAACGGTCTATTCTTGCAAAAATCCTGCCAAATGCGTCATTGTTCGCAAGACTAAGCAGAAACCACCCTTCCCTGATACTACGACTTTGCTAAAGCTGGCGCGATGACTGACACAACCACCCTTGCGAACGACGCGCTAGAGACTGAAACGGCCCAGAGTTCGTACAGCGACGCACCGGCGAGCAAAGAGATGCCTGAGGGCGGTCTCGAAGTTATATCGATCGCCAAAAGCTACGACAAACGCGCTGTGCTGAACGACATTTCGCTTAGCGTTGCCAAAGGAGAGGTCCTTGGCCTCCTTGGACCAAACGGCGCGGGCAAGACGACGTGCTTTTATTCGATCATGGGGCTGGTCAAACCCGATTCCGGCCGCATCCTCATGGACGGTGAGGATCTTACAAACCTGCCTATGTACCGGCGCGCCATCCTGGGAATTGGCTATTTGCCGCAGGAGACAAGCATCTTCCGCGGCATGACGGTTGAGGAGAACATCAACTGCGTTCTTGAGATGGTCGAACCGGACCGCGAAACGCGGGCAAAGGAGCTTGAACGGTTGCTGGGCGAATTCGGCCTCACGGATCTTCGCGACAGCGCGGCAATGGCGCTTTCCGGGGGCGAAAGACGGCGCTGTGAGATCGCGCGCGCGCTGGCTGCAAAGCCCTCCATAATGTTGCTTGATGAGCCATTTGCCGGGATCGACCCGCTTTCGATCAGCGATATTCGCGACCTCATCAAGGATCTGAAGCGGCGCGGCATCGGTGTGCTCATTACCGATCACAACGTGCGCGAGACGCTCGATATCGTCGATCGCGCTTGCATTATCTATGGGGGCCAAGTCTTGTTTGCCGGCACACCGCAAGACTTGGTGGCCGATGAAAATGTGAAACGGCTCTATCTGGGCGAGAGCTTCACGCTCTAGGATCACGCTGCATGGCTCTCGGCCCTCGCCTGGACCTTCGCCAATCGCAATCGCTGGTGATGACGCCGCAATTGCAGCAAGCGATTAAGCTGCTCGCGGCGTCCAATCTTGAGATCGAAACCTATATCGGTGAAGCGCTGGAAGCCAATCCGCTGCTGGAAGCGGGGGCTGTGTCTTCCGAGAACACCGGCGATCCCGGCGAGCCGGACGATATCCCCCGTGAAGAATTTACTGCGGACCAACTTATCGCTCAAGGAGGCGGGGAGGGTGACGCCCCGCTCGATCTGGATACCAGCGCACTGGATCGGGATCGCGACACTGGCGATGGAAGCACTGCGTCGCGAACCGCGAGCGCCGACGACTGGGGAAGGGCCGCAGGATCGGGTGGCGGCATCGACGGTGAAGCGCCGGATATCGAGGCAACACGAGCGGCTGAGCTTTCCTTGGGAGACCACTTGCTGGCTCAGATCGGAGCGGTTGTGCGCGACGAAAGGCAAGGCTTTGTTGCGCGCCACCTGATCGGCCTTCTCGATGACGCCGGCTATCTCTCGCCGGATCTGCGCGAGGTTGCGCTGGACCTTGGTGTTGCGCTCCAGGAAGCCGAAAGAGCGCTTCTCGCGATCCAGACACTCGATCCCAGCGGGGTTGGGGCGCGCAGCCTCGCCGAATGCCTCGCCATTCAGGCTAAGGAGGCCGACCGCTACGATCCGTGCATGGCGCGTTTGATCAACAATCTGGAACTCATCGCGCAAGGCGAAGTGGCCCGCCTAAAACGCTTGTGCGGCGTTGATGAGGAAGACCTTGCCGACATGTTGAGCGAGTTGCGAGGCTACAATCCCAAGCCTGGCCTGGCCTACGCGCAGACCAGCGACACAGCGATCGTCCCTGACATCCTGCTTACCCCGAATGGCGAACATGGATGGGACATTGCGCTCAACGAGGACACGCTGCCTCGTCTGATCGTCAACCGGGACTATTATGTCGAGCTGTCGGGTGGGGCGACCAATCCAGAGGCGCAGACGTGGCTCAAGGAAAAGCTGGCCGATGCGCACTGGCTTATCCGCGCGCTGGATCAGCGACAAAAGACGATCCTCAAAACCGCAGCCGAGATCGTCAAACAACAAGATGGGTTCTTTAGACACGGTGTTTCCGAGCTGCGCCCGCTCACCTTGCGCGAAGTGGCGGAGCAGATCGAGATGCACGAAAGCACGGTGAGCCGCGTCACGAGCAACAAATATCTTTGGTGCGAACGTGGGACGTTCGAGCTAAAATACTTTTTCTCCAGCGGGGTCGCTTCCAGCGACGGCGAAGGCGCGTCCTCTGAAGCCATCAAGGCGCGGATCAAGGCGCTGACCGACGCCGAGGACCCCAAAAAAGTGCTGTCGGACCAAAAGTTGGTGGACCTGCTTAAGGAAGAAGGTTTCGATCTCGCGCGGCGAACGGTCGCTAAATATCGCGAGGCTATCGGGATCGGATCGAGCGCTCAAAGGCGGCGCGCGAAGAAGATCGCGGGGCTCTAGAGAGGCATCAATGCCGCAATTGCGTGCATCTCCGCATCACTAGGTAGAAACCCTGCGACTCGTGGAGTCAGGCCGGTTTACACTAAATTAACCTTTCCCGTTCAGATGTTGTGTGGTTAATACATGACAACACCTCTTTATGAGGCGTTACCGCACCGAAACGTGTCACGACCCAGATTTTTGGGGCAACTAGGGGACCAGCAATGCGCGTGCTGCTGATTGAGGACGAGCCGACAACCGCTAAGGCGATCGAGCTCATGCTGACCACCGAAGGGTTTAATGTCTACTCAACCGATCTGGGCGAGGAAGGCCTCGATCTGGGCAAGCTCTATGATTACGATATCATTTTGCTCGATCTGAACCTGCCGGACATGCACGGCTATGACGTGCTTAAGAAACTGCGCGTTGCGAAAGTGCAAACGCCGGTTCTGATCCTTTCAGGCATCGCCGAAATGGACAGCAAGATCCGCTCATTCGGCTTTGGCGCCGATGACTATGTGACCAAGCCCTTCCACCGGGAAGAACTGGTTGCGCGCATCCACGCCGTTGTGCGGCGCTCAAAAGGCCACAGCCAGTCGATTATCCGCACCGGCAAGCTTGCTGTTAACCTCGACGCGAAGACCGTCGAAGTCGACAGCGCCCGCGTCCACCTGACCGGTAAGGAATACGCGATGCTCGAGCTGTTGTCGCTGCGTAAGGGCACCACGCTTACGAAGGAAATGTTCCTCAACCATCTTTACGGTGGCATGGACGAGCCGGAACTGAAGATCATCGACGTCTTCATCTGCAAGCTGCGCAAGAAACTCAGCCATGCATGCGGCGGCGAAAACTACATCGAAACGGTTTGGGGCCGCGGCTACGTTCTGCGCGATCCCCATGAGGAAGTCGAAGCGGCCTAACCGCACACCATTCTAGTCTCGCAAACGCGCCCGGGGCCAGTATTGGTCACCGGGCGCTTTTTTGTCAGCGCCGCGCCAGTCCAGCGGCGAGATCAAGCCCGGTCGGGTCCTGGAAGGCTCGCAGGCCGAACTCCGGCGCAATCGCCAACAAATGATCGAAGATGTCGGCCTGAATGCCTTCATAGATATCCCACGCAGTTGTGTTGGTGAAGCAATAGAGCTCGATCGGCAGACCGTGCGTCCCCGGCGCCAATTGCCGCACGAGCAGCGTGAAATTCGCGTCAATGCGCGGATGCGATTTCAGATAGGCCTGTATATAGGCGCGGAAGGTCCCGATATTGGTAAGGCGCCGCGCATTCACAGGCGCGGCTTCGCCGTCCAGCTCGTTCGCGTTCCACTCGGCAATCTCTGCACCCTTCGCCTCGAGATAGGGCGCGAGCACGTGGAACTTCGTGAGGTCGGCCACCTCGTTTTCACTCAGAAAACGGATCGAGTTCTGGTCAAGAGCGATGCTGCGCTTGATCCGCCGTCCTCCGCTTTCGGCCATGCCGCGCCAATTGGCGTAGCTGTCGGAAACCAGTCGATGGGTCGGGATCGTGACAATCGTCTTGTCGAAATTCTGCACCTTCACCGTGTGCAGCGAAATGTCGATCACATCGCCATCCGCGTCCATGCTCGACATCGTAATCCAGTCGCCCACGCGGAGCATGTCGTTGGTGGTCAGCTGGATGCTCGCGACTAGGCTCAGGATCGTGTCCTTGAACACCAACAGCAAAACCGCCGTTATCGCGCCCAGACCGGACAGCAGCAGCAACGGGCTTTCATCGATCAGGATCGAGATCACGATAATCGCCGCGCCGCACAGGACAAGGATCTTGGCGACCTGGACAAAGCCCTTGATCGGACGGTTCTTGGAGGTCGGCAGACGCTCGTAGAGCTCGTTCGCGTAGGCTAGCCCGCGTATGATGGCCATCGCGACCGACACGACAATGAGCGCCTGCGCGGTGTGCATGATGAATGTGCGCGTCTCGACCGAAAGACCAGGAACAAGCCATTCAAGCCAGATCCCACGCGAGATAATCAGCAACGGCACCACCGTCGCAGCCCATCCGGCGGCCTTGTCATCCGTGTCGGTCTTTTGGTCGAGCCAGCGGGCCAACGTCGCCAGGATTACCGCCTTAAGGATGTAATTGGCGATCACAGCGGCAAGGCCGAGCCCAAGCAAGCCAACAAAGGTCTGCACCCACGGTGCCTGCTGGTCGAAGAAAATAGCGAGTTGTTCCATATCTTGCGCGCTCTAGCGGGGAAGCCCCCCCGGCCTCAAGCTTTGCAAGCACTGGACAAGCGCAAAAGAGATCGCCAATCGCTGCTCCCCATGACGGCATACAAGGAAGGCGACCCCACCACGCTCAGCCGGCTCTATGGCCGCAGCGTCGGCAAACCCCTGCGCGCGCGCCAGCAGGAGTTGGTCGACACGCTCCTTCCCAAGATTTCGGTACCGCAAGACGGGCCGGTTACGGCTGCCGCGCTTTTTGGTGAGGAGTGCGCGCTGCATTTTGAGATCGGCTTTGGTGGCGGAGAGCATCTTGCCTATCGCGCGGACCTCTTGCCCAATCACGGCTTTATCGGCGCCGAGCCCTTCCTCAACGGCGTAGCGCAGGCGCTCGCTCATGTGGAAGAGGGCAAACTGGCCAATGTCCGCCTTCATCACGGAGATGCGCTCGAAGTGCTCGGGCGCATGCCCGACGGAGCGCTCACCATGATCTATCTGCTCCACCCCGATCCATGGCCCAAAGCGCGCCACGCCAAACGCCGGATGATGAACGATGGCCCGGTTAAGCTGATCGCGGACAAGCTGAGGCCGGGCGGCGAATTTCGCTTCGGCACCGATCACGCGGTCTATCTGCGCCACGCGCTGATGGTGATGCAGCGCTACACCGATCAATTCGAATGGGTCGTTGACGGCCCGGCAAGCTGGCAAAACCGCCCGTCGGGCTGGAGCGAGACCCGCTACGAACAAAAGGCGCGCGAAGTCTTCGGCCACGAGGTCTGGTACTTCCGCTTTCGGCGGCGCTGAATTGCAATTGCGCCCCCTTGGCGTCAGACTGCACCGCAACAGGGGGTAGCTATGGTAGCAAGGCGGCAATTTCTTGGGGGCTTGGTCGTTGCGGCCGGAGCGCTGACTGCATGTTCCGAAGTCACCAGCGGCGGCGATGAATCGGGCGGACGCGCGACCAATCCAAAGTCAGCTGGCCTTGATGCCACGGCTCTTGAGGATGCGCTGGTCGGGTCTTCCTATCTTGGTACAGGCGGCGGTGGGAGCCTTGCTGAAGCGCGAGCGCTGATTGCGAAGGACCTCGCCTCCGGCCTTTCCTTTCGTCTTCTCTCTGTCGACGCCTTGAGCGACACGGACCGTGTCGCCTGCCCTTATGGGCTTGCCAGTCTGGCGCCGATGAGCGAGGAAATGGCAGCCAAACTCGAAGGGAATGAAGCCAAGTTTGAAGAGACCGTTCAGCTCGCCTTCGAAACGCTGGAAGACCATGTTGGGCAAAAGTTCGCAGCGGTGATCCTTGGCGAGATCGGACCTTTAAGCCTAGCCGAGGGCCTTTCGATCGCAGCGCGCCTTGGTGTCCCGGCCCTTGACGCCGACACCGTCGGTCGTGCCGTCCCTGAGATCAATCAGCACTCAGTTAAGGTTGCAGGGATACCCCTTACTCCCATTGGTGCGGCGACGCCCTTCGGCGACCAATTGGTGGTCAAGACTCTGGGAGATCCAAGCCGTGCCGAAGACCTGCTGCGGAGCGTATCGGTGGTCAGCCAGCTTTGCGGGGTGACCGACAGTCCCATCACCGGACGGCAAGCCCGAGCCAAGGGGACACTCGTCACCGAGAGCTTCACCCTTGCCCAGTCAATCGGCGAAGCGGTTCGTTTGGCGAAGGAAAGCGGCGGCGATCCTGTTGAAGCGGCGCGCGCTGCGGGCGATGGCTACCTCTTGTTCAAAGGCGCTGTCGCCGACTTTGACTGGCGCGATGAAGACGGCTTTCTGGTTGGCACGCTCGATCTTGAAGGCACCGGGGCGTTCGCCGGCCAAAGCTTCAAGACTGACTATAAGAACGAGCACCTTGTTGCGCGCCGCGACGGCCTTGTAGTGGCGACATGCCCGGACCTTATAAGCGTCATCGATCTTGAGAGCTTTGACGGGGTCAACAATCCCGATTTCACCATGGGGCAAAGGGTCGCGGTGATGGGCTTTCGCTCCGATCCGCTGTGGCGCGAAGAGGCGGGTCTAAAGGTCTTCAGCCCGGCTTATTTCGGCTACAACTTAGACTACGTCCCGATCGAAGAGCGGATCGCCTAACCCACAACCCCCGCGCTCGTCAGCACGGCCAGCGTCAGCACGTCGGGCGCGAGCGCGGTCATCGGGGCGATCTGCACCGGCTTTTCCATGCCCAGCAGCATCGGGCCCACAGTGCTGTTCGATCCGAGCTCGCGCAGCAGCTTAGCCGACAAATTGGCCGATTGCAGGCCCGGCATCACCAACACATTGGCCGGCCCCGACAGGCGGCTGAACGGGTAAAGCTTCATCACCGCCGGGTTCAGCGCGGCATCGGGCGCCATCTCGCCCTCATACTCAAAGCCCGGCTCTTCAGCATCAAGCATCGCCACCGCATCGCGAATGTTGTCGAGCCACTGGCCCGACGGGTTGCCAAAGGTCGAATAAGACAGGAACGCGACGCGCGGCTCATGGCCCATCCGCCGGGCAACCGCCGCCGTCTCTTTCGCAATGTAGGCCAATTCCGAGGCGCTTGGGCGTTCGTTGATCGTGGTGTCGGCGAGGAAGGTCGTGTGGTTCTTGCCAATCATCATGTGGATCCCGAAGGGCAAGGCGCCCTCCTTTTTGTCGAGCACCAGATTCACCTCGCGCACCGTCTGGGCGTAGGTTCGGGTGAGACCTGAGATCATTCCGTCGGCATGGCCCAGCGCCACAAGCAGCGCGGCGAACACGTTGCGCTCTTGATTGACCATACGGCGCGCGTCACGCTCGGTGTAACCGCGACGCTGCAAACGGTTGTAGAGATAGTCGACCATCGCTGGGACGTGTTGACTGTCCGCTGAGTTCTGAATTTCAAAGCTCCCGGGGTCCGAGACCGAAAGCTGGTGCAGCTTGTCGAGCACCGCTTTGGTGCGCCCGACCAGGATCGGCGTACCATAGCCAAAATCGCGGAACTGGATGGCCGCGCGCAGCACGACCTCCTCTTCCGCCTCGGCGAAAACCATCCGCTTTGGGTTGGCTTTGGCCTCGTTGTAGACTCCGGTGAGCACGCTTGTGGTCGGGTTGAGGCGGCTTCGCAGCTGGACCCGGTAGGCCTCAAAGTCCTCGATCGGCGCTTTGGCGACGCCCGAATCCATCGCCGCTTTGGCGACCGCAGAGGACACAACCTCGATCAGGCGCGGATCGAACGGAGCAGGGATAATGTAGTCGGTGCCAAACTTCTGGTTCTTGCCATAAGCGCTCGCCACCTCTTCCGGGACACGTTCACGAGCGAGTTCAGCGATGGCGGCCGCAGCAGCCACTTTCATCTCTTCATTGATGGTCGTCGCCTGGACATCAAGCGCGCCGCGAAAAATGAACGGGAAACCCAGCACGTTGTTGACTTGGTTGGGAAAATCGCTGCGTCCCGTGGCGATGATCGCATCCGGACGCACCGCTTTGGCTTCGTCTGGCATAATCTCGGGAACAGGGTTGGCCATCGCGAAGATGATCGGCTTATCGGCCATCTTTTCCACCCATTCCGGCTTAAGCGCGCCAGCGGCGGAAAGACCCAGGAAGATGTCAGCCCCTGCGAGAGCCTCTTCCAAGGTGGTCGCTTTTGTCGCGACGGCGTGAGCGCTCTTCCACTGGTCGACATTCTCGCGGCCAGGAGTGATCGGGCCGCTCCGATCGCACATGATCACGTTCTCGTGCGGGACGCCCATCGCCTTGATCAGCGCGGTGCAGGCAATCGCCGCAGCGCCGGCCCCGTTCACAACGATTTTTACGTCTTTCACATCCCGTTGGGTGAGATGGCACGCGTTGAGCAACCCGGCAGCGGTGATGATCGCCGTGCCGTGCTGATCATCGTGCATGATCGGGATGTTCATGCGTTCGCGAAGGGCCGCCTCGATAACAAAGCATTCTGGAGCCTTGATATCTTCCAGGTTGATGCCGCCAAAGCTTGGCTCCATCAGCGCGACCGCCTCGATAAAGGCGTGGGGATCCTCTGTGGCAAGTTCGAGGTCGATCGAATCCACATCCGCAAAGCGCTTAAACAGCACCGCCTTGCCTTCCATCACCGGCTTGGAGGCCAAAGCGCCAAGATTGCCGAGACCCAGGATGGCTGAACCATTGGAAATGACCGCCACGAGGTTTGCTTTAGCCGTGTATCGGGCGGCGAGCGAAGGATCCTCGGCGATGGCCTCTACCGGCGCCGCAACGCCGGGCGAATAGGCAAGGCTAAGGTCGCGCTGCGATGTCATAGGCTTCGTCGCTACGACTTCGAGCTTACCGGGCCGAATGGTCTCGTGATAAAACAACGCTTCGCGCGTCGTGAAGCCACCCTTCGGTTCGTCAGCGATAAGTACCTCCTGTTGCCGCCCTTCCTTCGGCGTTTAGACGGCGATCGTTACAAGTCATAGGAGAATTGCGTCTTTCGAGGAGGGATCAGGGGATAGCCCGTAAGGGCGACCTCCCGAATCGGCTTAAGGCTGATAACCACAGCCAAATGGCCGCTGCCTCGTCACCCAAACCCACTCCGATGATGGAGCAATATCTCGCTCTCAAAGCAGAAGCGTCGGGCTCGCTGTTGTTTTATCGTATGGGCGACTTCTTCGAATTGTTCTTTGATGACGCAAAGCGCGCCTCTGCCATTCTCGACATCGCTTTGACCGCGCGCGGCGAGCATGACGGAGAGCCCGTCGCCATGTGCGGCGTTCCCGTGCATTCCGCTGAAGCGTATCTCGCGCGGCTGATCAAGGCGGGCGAGAGGGTCGCTATCGCTGAACAAGTCGAAACGCCCGACGAGGCCAAGGCGCGCGCCAAACGCGAGGGCAAGCCATCTTCCAAGGCGTTAGTGAAACGCGACATTGTGCGTTTTGTGACAGCGGGAACGCTAACCGAGGAGGCGTTGCTTGAACCGCGCCGGTCCAATGTTCTGGCAGCCCTGGCCAAACTGCGCGAAACCATCGGCATCGCGTCGGTCGACATTTCAACCGGGGTGATGGTGCTGGCCGAATGCTCTTCTGAATTGCTGGGCGCGGAGTTGGCCCGGCTGGGCCCGAGCGAGGTGGTGGTGCCCGATGGATGGGCTCAGAGCGCCCCCGAAGACCCAGCCCTCCATGCGCGCGCAAGCTTTGACAGCGACAGCGGAGCGGCGCGCCTGGCCGGATTGCACGGCGTCGCTACGCTGGACGGCTTTGGAGAATTCTCGCGCGCGATGTGCGCGGCAGCCGGGGGCTTGCTTGGCTATCTTGACCATGTGGGTCGCGGGTCGCTGCCGCTTCTTCTTCCGCCGCAGACGCACGCAGGTCAGACGACAATGGTGATGGATGAGGCGACGCGCGCGAGCCTTGAAATCCTCTCCAGCAGCGGTGGGTCCAGGGCCGGCAGCCTTGTGGCGACATTGGATCGCTGCGCAACAGGCGCCGGATCACGTCTTCTCGCTGAGGATCTGTCTTCCCCCTTACTGAGCGCTCCGATGATCACCGAGCGGCTTGCCGTCGTCCAATTTTTTCGCGATCGCCCGATAGAACGCGCCAGCCTGCGCGATCTTCTGCGCGGCCTTCCCGATCTGAGCCGTGCCCTGGGTCGGATCGTCGCCGATCGAGGGTCCCCGCGAGATCTTGGGCAAATCCGCGATGGCCTGCTTGAAGCCCAACGCATCGAGACAGGTCTGCGCGCTCTACCCGATAAACCGCCGCTTCTTGAGGCGCTCTTGCCCGGTCTTACAGGGCATGGCGCCTTGACCGATTGGATGACGCGCGCACTGGTTTCCGCTCCGCCGACAGAGCGCGCTGGTGGCGGCTTTATTGCAGAGGGCTATGACGCCGGACTGGACGAGCTGCGCTCAATATCCGGCAGCGCGCGCCGCGCCATCGCCGCTATGGAGGCGCGATACCGCGAGGAAACAGGTATCGCGAGCCTCAAGATCAAGCATAACGGCGTGCTTGGCTATTTCATCGAAGTCCCCAGCCGTCACGCGGACCGCCTGATGGAACCGGACAGCGGCTTTACGCACCGGCAGACCATGAAAGGCGCGGTGCGGTTCAACTCGCTCAGCCTGCATGAGGAAGCTTCGCGAATCTCGGAGGCCGGCGGTCGGGCTATGGCGGCGGAAGAAGCGCATTTTGAAGAATTGGTCGCCGCCATCATTGCGGCCCGCGAGAAGATCGCCGACACCGCCGCTGCGGTGGCAAGGATCGATGTCGCGGCCGGCAACGCCGAACGCGCAGCGGAGGGCGATTGGTGTCGGCCGGACATTGAAGAAACCCCCGGCCTCTCCATCACGGCTGGGCGTCACCCGGTGGTTGAAGCGGCGCTCACGCAAACCCGCGACCGCTTTGTGGCAAACGATTGCGCTCTGAACACCGACAATCGGCTCTGGCTCATCGGGGGGCCGAATATGGGCGGGAAATCGACGTTTCTGCGGCAGAACGCGCTCATTGTTCTCATGGCTCAGGCGGGGTGTTTCGTTCCCGCCGAAGCGGCGCGCATTGGCCTGGTTGACCGCTTGTTCAGCCGAGTGGGCGCGTCCGACAATCTGGCGCGCGGGCGCTCAACCTTTATGGTGGAGATGGTCGAAACCGCCGCGATCCTCTCGCAGGCGACGCCCAGCAGCTTTGTCATCCTCGATGAAGTCGGGCGTGGAACGTCAACCTATGACGGCGTCGCTTTGGCTTGGGCGGTCGTCGAAGCGGTGCACTCGCAGATTGGCTGCCGTTGCCTGTTCGCAACCCATTACCATGAACTCGCACGCCTTTCTGAAAGCTGCGAAGCGCTTTCATTGCATCATGTTCGCGCGCGTGAGTGGAAGGGCGAACTGGTTTTGCTTCACGAACTGGCTGAAGGGCCGGCAGACCGGTCCTATGGCCTGGCCGTGGCAAAGCTGGCCGGTGTGCCTCCACCGGTTGTTGCGCGAGCCAAGGCGGTGTTGGAGCGTTTGGAGAAGACGCGTGCGGAAACCGGCGGGATTGCCGCGGGCCTTGGCGATTTACCCCTCTTTGCCGCTTCGGCCGTGCCTGATGACACGCCGCAATCGGCATCAGACGAGCTGGCTGATCGCCTCGCTCAAACGGATCTGGACGCGCTTTCGCCGCGCGAAGCGCTCGACCTTCTCTATGATTTAAAGCGCGACATGGCTGAGCGGCGTTGACGCAGGCGGAGACTACCAAACCTTAACCGCCTATGGGCTAAAGCCGCGGTCATGGCTGACGGTGTTTTGGCAAACAGTAAGAACGCTCTGATCTTTGCTGGTGGCGTTATTGCGTGCGCCGTCCTGCTCGCGACGACCATCGGGTCGCAGTTCACGCCCAAGGACCAAGGCGAAGCCGTCGAAGAGCAAGACGTGCCCCGCACAAGGACAGCCACGGCCAGTCCCTCGCGGCAACGGCCTCGCTCAGCCAGCGCTTCGGCGCCATCAGAAACCGAGTTTTTCGGGGACTTTGAGGGTTTCGCCGATGATAAAGCGCTGATCGATGACACCGCTGGTTTTGATCCCAGTCCCGCCGATGAATCCAGCGTGATCTTGGAAGAGGCCCCCTCCTTCGAAGAGCCTGACGCGCAATCATCGCGATTGACCAATCAGCCATCACGCTTGGAGCAAGAGCGCGAGGCGCCCACTAAGAGGCCCAAAAGAGGTGACGTCCCGGATGATGTGAACTGGGTCTCGAAGAGCGGGCAACGTTGAACGCAGGGCCGTGCGGATCCCCTGCGGGTTGGGTCAACGGGTGGGCACCGGCGCTTCGCCGGAATAGTCGTAAAAGCCGCGACCGGTCTTGCGTCCCAGCCAGCCAGCCTCGACATACTTCACAAGCAGCGGTGCGGGGCGATACTTGCTGTCACGCGTCGTCTTGTACAGCACTTTGATAATATCAAGACACGTATCCAGCCCAACAAAGTCAGCAAGCTGGAGAGGCCCCATCGGGTGGTTGAGACCAAGGCGGCAGCCCTTGTCGATATCTTCGATCCCTGCGGTCGACTGACCCAGCACAAACACCGCTTCGTTGATCATCGGCAGCAAGATACGGTTAACGACAAAACCCGGCTCATCCTGGCTAAGCACCACCTCTTTGCCCAACCCTTCGGCAAAGGCCGTGACCCGGTCGGTTGTTACTTGTGCGGTCGCAAGGCCGGGAATGACTTCTATCAGGCCCATGACCGGCACCGGGTTGAAGAAATGCAGCCCGATAAAACGGGATGGGTCTGGCGAATGGTTCGCCATACGCGTGATCGGGATCGAGCTCGTGTTGGACGCCATGATCGCGGTGGCGGAGAGCACTTTGCCCGCGTTCTCAAAGATCGCTTGCTTGATCGGTTCCTTCTCAGTCGCCGCTTCGATGATCAGGTCAGCGCTCTCCATCGCGGCGTAGTCGCCAACCGGTGTGATCCGCTCAAGCAGCGCCTCGGCTGCGTCCGCTTCGATCTTGCCGCGACCAACCTGTTTGGCCACCGCCTTGTCGACCCGCGCCTTGCCCGCCTCGGCGTGTGCAAGATCGATATCGGCGAGGATTACATGCATGCCTTGCCCGGCGACGGTCTGAGCGATCCCGGTTCCCATCTGGCCGGCTCCGATAACCGCGATATTCCGCATAGCAGCATTTCCCTTCGCATGTGCAGCAACTGACGTGGCTCGCGTCGTTAGCGGCGCAAACAAGGGATGGCTAGAGCGTTGGGAGCCTCAGGGGCTGCAGGGCGATAGCGCCTTAGCGGTTGGCACCGGGCACCCACTTTACATCGTCAGCGCCGTTGGCGTTGGTGACGCGGGCGAGGACAAAGAGCAGATCGGAAAGCCGATTGATGTAAATGAGCGCCGCGGGGTTGACCTCGGTCTTTGCCGCCAGTTCCGTCATAGCGCGCTCCGCCGCGCGAGCGCTGGCGCGCGCGATATGAACGCGCGCAGCCGCCTCGCTGCCGCCGGGAAGCACAAAGCTGGTGAGGGGCTGGAGGTCCTCGTTAAGCGCGTCGATCTGGCTCTCAAGCCACTCAGCTTGGCTTGGCACGATACGCAGCGCCATCTGCGATGGAGTAAAGTCTGCGTCAGGAGCCGGCGTCGCAAGGTCCGCACCGAGATCGAAGAGGTCGTTCTGGATCCGCGTGAGCGCCGCTCGGTGTGCCTTGTCTTCAAGCGCGCAAATCGCCAGCCCGATAGCGCTGTTTGTCTCATCGACTGCGCCCATCGCTGCAATCCGCGCGGAGTGCTTTGGCGTGCGCGATCCGTCAACGAGGCCCGTTGTCCCATCGTCGCCCGTGCGGGTGTAAATCTTGTTCAGTTTGACCATGGGAGTTGCGTCTTAATCCCCGCCAGCCGCGGCGAGCAGTCCGATCACCACAACGACCGCGATCGCGGCAGCCTGATACTTGATGCGGGCGAACATGGCCTTGTTCTGCATGTTCTGCATCTCGGTGACGGTTTCGCCCTCCCCGCTTTCCAGATTGATTTTGGTTGTTTTCAAGAACGCGACCACTCCCTTCACAAGGGAGTAAACGACAAGCCCGGCCAGGGCCACGAACACAGCGACGAGCAAATAGATCATGGCTCTCTAAATAGCTCGCTCGCCCTCAGGTTCCAGCGATCTTTGCATGGGCGCGCCATCGCACGCGCAATTCCTCGGCCAGCGCCCGGCCATTTTCGCCGGCGCGGCGTTGATCACCAAGCGCGGGCGAGCCGCGACGCTTCGACAGCTTCTTCCCTTGATCGTCCATCAACAGGCCGTGGTGATGCCAACGCGGAACGGGAAGATCGAACAAGGCCTGAAGGAGCCGGTGAATGTGGCTCGCAGCGAAAAGGTCCCTGCCCCGGGTCACAAGCGTCACGCCGTCCTCAGCATCGTCCAGCACGACCGCCAGATGGTAGCTCGCCGGGGCATCCTTCCGCACGATCACCAGATCGCCAAAGTCGCTGGGGTCAACCTCCACACATCCGGCCTCCTCATCGCTCCAAACCAGTCGGCCCGCTTCGGCCATCGCCTTTTCAACATCCAGTCTCCAAGCGACGGGAGCGGTCGGATCGAGCCTTTTCCCCTTGCAGGTCCCAGGATAGATCAGGCCTTCCTCGCCCCGCCGCGCACCGGCCGCTTCGATCTCTTTGCGGGTGCACACGCACGGATATAGGAGCCCCCTGTCGATCAGATCGCTCGCCGCCAGGGCGTAGCGCTCAAGTCGGGTCGATTGGGCTGGCACTTCACGCCACTCCAGACCAAGCCATTCCAGGTTGCGGCGATACTCATCGATCAGCTCTGGTCGGGTGCGCCCGCCATCGATGTCCTCGATCCGCAAGAGAAATTCTCCGCCGGCTTCGTGTGCGAGATCATGGGCAACGACCGCTGAAAAAGCGTGGCCACGATGCATCGGGCCATTGGGACTTGGCGCAAAGCGGGTGACTAGGGGCATGGTCGCCTCACTCTTGGCATAGAGCCGCCGCGCGCGCCATCCACGCCTTACTCTCAGCCTCTAAACAGTTTATCCACAGGCTGCCCACAGTCTTACTCAAAAGAGCGGGCCATTCCTCGTCGTGGATAGCACGCTTGTAACGGCTTTGACTCTTTCCCTTGCCACGGCATGATCGCATTCAATCAGGGAGGGACGCGAAACGTGTTCAAAGCCGAACTGATCGAAGGCGCGGCAAAATTTCGCAGCGCCGATGAGGACCCGACGAGGAATCTTTCGGGCTGCCCCGCGCTTGTGCTCAACGCGGATTACACGCCCCTGTCTTATTATCCGCTCTCGCTCTGGCCCTGGCAGACGGCGATCAAGGCGGTGTTCCTCGACCGGGTCGACATTGTCGCGAGCTATGATCGCGAAGTGCATTCGCCCAGTCTGGACATGAAAATCCCAAGTGTGATCGCGCTTAGGCAATATGTGAAGCAAAGCGAGTTTCCCGCGTTCACCCGCTTCAATCTGTTCCTGCGCGATCGCTTTCAGTGCCAGTATTGCGGCAGCACCGAGCATCTCACGTTTGATCATGTGATTCCGCGCCGTCTTGGTGGCAGAACCACCTGGGAAAATATCATAACCGCCTGCGCGCCCTGCAATATGAAAAAGGGCGGACGCACGCCAAAGCAGGCCAATATGCCGGTTCGAATGAAGCCGATCCGCCCAACAAGCTGGCAGTTGCAGCAACACGGCAAGCAGTTCCCGCCCAATTACCTGCATGAGACGTGGCGCGACTGGCTGTATTGGGACATCGAGCTAGAGGCTTGACCGCCGCGCTTTGCCGCGCAAGGTCAGCTTCATGACCGCGCTCATTCTCTCAGCCTTGCTCGTGGCCGCTTCGATTTCGATCCATTACGAAACGCTGCGCCTCACGACTATTGGAGCAACGGACCTGGGGGTGCGTCCCCGGATACGTCTTTGGATGATGTTGGCAGGGGCTGTAACCTCGCATCTGATCCATATTGTGCTCTACGCCGTCGCCTATCTTCTGCTCGAATACTCTTTCGAGGTGGGCGCGATCGAAGGGCCGGACAGCGGCCCCTTCAACGACGCGTTCTACTTCTCGCTCGTGTGCTACACGACGCTCGGATTTGGCGACGTTTATCCATCAGGAGCACTGCGCCTGCTGAGCGGAATTGAGGCCCTCAATGGCCTTGTCATGGTCACCTGGACCGCGTCGATGACCTATCTGCATATGGAGCGCTTTTGGCGGATGGGTGCCGAAGAGTAAGCCTTCTATGTCACCGCCGCCCGCTGGGTGAACTCCGCGCGCCGCCATTCCCCATGCTCAAAGACAGTGGCCAGACGCTGCGCCGCCTGCGCGATATCCGCAAAGCTCAAATAGGCCGGGGCAAAGCCCAAGCGCAGGATATCCGGATCGCGGAAATCGCCGATTACACCGCGCGCGATCAGCGCCTGGCAGATGGCGTAAGCGTCGCGGTGGCGGAACGAAAGCTGGCTTCCGCGCGCGCCGCTGTCGGCGGGGCTTACGAGGTCGAGCTCCAAGCCATAGCTTTGGACGCATTCGAGGAAAAATTCCGAGAGCGCTTGCGACTTGGCGTAGAGCCGTTCGACGCCGATCTCGGCGATCAGATCGACGCCCACTTCCAGCGCGGTCAGGCCCAGCACAGGCGAGGTGCCGCATTGCAATTGCTCGATCCCGGGTGCGGCTTCGTAGTCGTCCGAAAAAGCAAAGGGGCGCGCGTGTCCGAACCAGCCGGTCAGCGGTTGTTTGAGATCGGCCAGATGCCTCTCGGCAACAAAGGCGAAGGCGGGCGCGCCCGGGCCCCCGCACAGATATTTGTAGCCACACCCTGTGGCAAAATCCGCGCCGACCGCGTTGAGATCCACCGGCAGAGCTCCGGTTGAGTGGGAAAGGTCCCACAAGACCAGCGCTCCCGCTTCATGCGCCGCTTTGGTAAGCTGCGCCATGTCGAAAAGCTCGCCCGTCTTGTAGTGCGAATGGGTGAGCATCAGCACAGCAACGTCTTCGCCAAGCGCCTCCAATATAGTCTCGCGCGGGGCCAATCGCTGTGTGGCAAGGCCCTGTCGCTCAAGCCCTTGGATCATGTAAATATCGGTGGGGAAATTGCCCGGCTCGGACAGGATCACCTTTCGCCCGGGCCGCCTTTCGAGACCCGCAGCGATTAACTTGAACAGGTTTGCGCTCACCGTGTCACAGGCAATAACCTCATGCGGATGCGCGCCGATCAGTGGAGCAATTTTGGCGCCGATGCGGCTGCCCATCTCAAACCATCCAGCCTCGTTCCAGCTTCGAATAAGGCCCTCGCCCCACTCGTCCTCAACCGCGCGCGCTATCGCTGCGGGGGTGGCCTTGGGCAACGCTCCGCGCGAGTTGCCATCGAGATAGACAACGCCTTCGGGAAGCGTGAAAAACGAGCGATACTGACGAAGCGGATCGGCCAGGTCACAATCGCGCGCCTGTGCGAAAAGGGTCACGGCCATTCTCGCAGGATCGCGCGAACCGGCGATGCATCCGCGTTCACAACCGGCAGCGGTAAGGCGATAAGTTCGTAGCGTCCTTCGGGGACGTTATCGAGGACGAGTCCTTCCAGCACGCGCATATCGTGCTTAAGCACCGCTTTGTGAGCGAGCATCTCCTTGGAATCCTGGGGATCGATAGAGGGTGTGTCGATTCCGACAAGCTTAACCCCCTGAACCCCGAGCCATTCGATCGTCCCTGGGGCGATGGCGGTGGTGTCGTTATCCCAGGTGTCGTGCGGGAAACGCTCAAAGGTGCGAAACAAGACCCGGTCGACGCTGTGCAAACGCGGCAAGTCGCCGACTTCGATAGCCGCGCCTGCGCGACGCGCGTCCACCACCAGGCACTCGCCGAGATAGGGCTCCAAGCCGACACTCGCGATGTCAGGTGCGGTCTCGCAATAGTGCAGGGGGGCGTCGGCGTGGGCCCCGGAATGGGTCGACAAAGTGAGCGCCGACACGTTCACCGGAGAGCCCGACTCCATTTGCCAGGTGCGTTTGTGCTCAAACGCGGTGTCGCCGGGCCAGACAGGTAGCTCAGGTCGCAGCGGCTGAGAGATGTCCCATATGCGCCGACTCATATGGCCGTCCTCACGCTGAGCAGTTCGGGAAAGAACGCTTGTTTGAGAACACCCTCAAGATACGGCACGCCTGGTGTTCCACCAGTGCCCCGCTTGAAGCCGATGATCCGCTCAACGGTCTTCAAATGGCCAAACCGCCAGCGTTGGAAATGGTATTCAAGATCGACGAGCTTCTCAGCGAGTTCATACAAGTCCCAATAGGAATGCGGCTCGCGGTAAATGGTGGCCCAGGCCGCTTCAACGCTGGCGTTGGCTGAGTAGGGTGCCGCTAGGTCCCTTTCAGTCACGCTCGGGTCAATCGCGAAACCGCGCCGCGCGAGCAGCGCAATCGCTGCATCATAGAGGCTTGTGCGCGCTGTTTCCTCGCGTAGCCGCTCAGACCAATCGCCGGTCCTTTGATGCAGGCGCACATGCTTGGGATCGCGTCCTCCGAGCATGAACTCCATCATGCGATATTGGGGCGATTGAAAGCCCGACGAAGCGCCCAGATGCGGCCGAATTGCCGAGTAATCGTGCGGTGTCATCGTGCTCAGGACATCCCAGCTCTGGATCAATTGCGTCTGCGCGCGCGACACGCGCGAAAGCATCTTGAACGCTGGGCGCAGATCGTCTGCTTCAATCGATAGGCGCGCGCTTGTGAGCTCATGGAGGCACAGCTTGAGCCACAATTCGCTCGCCTGATGGACGATGATGAAAAGCATCTCATCATGCGCCCGAGACGCAGGATGCTGCGCCTCTAGGATGCGCTCCAGATCGAGGTAACTGCTGTAGGTGACCGTCTCATTCATAGCTTCGCCAGCCCTAGCGCGTGCCATAACAGGCGCAAGTTAGCCTTCAAGAACGCGGGTTTCCGGGTGATGCTTGTCGAGGTGCTTCTTGATGATGCGAAGATTGCGTGTGTTGGAGCGGAACACAAGGTCAGCCGCGTCGCCAACAAGCGGCACCAGACCGATCAGGGTGTCGAACGCGACATTGGCGCCCATCCGGGTAAGCGACCATTTGGAAAGCCCCAAATTGCGCGCCTCCCACACGATGTAAGCGCCCATCGCGGTCGTCACGACGTCGCCGAGCACCGGTACGAGACCAATCAGCGCGTCCAATCCGACCGGAACGTTCAATCCCGGAATGCGAAAGCTGCGCTCTAGCAGGTACTCCATCGCTTCGACCCGAGCTCGGATCGAGGCTGGGTCCGTCCCGATCGGAAGCGTGAAGCTCATCCCATCAGGGCCACCACCCGGCCAGCCGTCCGGAAAAGGATCCATATTACCCGGATTGTTCATTTTCGCTCCTCTCCAGTCCTAATTGGTGGGTCCAGAGAGCGGGAACAAGGGGTGCAATCCCCACGGATTGGGTTGGTAGTCGGCAATCGAGCCGCGCACGAGCGACCAGCGAACGGGAGCGCCAAGCGGAATGAACACGTCTTCCGCAACCAAGACAGCATGCGCCTCAGCGAGCATGCGGCGCTTGACGCGTGGATCGGTGATGCTGAGCGAAGCGTTGACCATTTCGTCGGCCGCCTCTGAGCACAATCCGATCTCAAGTTCGCAATTGAGTTGATTCAAGTACCACCGCGGGCTTGAATAGCGCGCGATTGTGTCGCGCCAGGTAAGCTCGGCCCCGGCACCCGGTCGCACCTGAACCGCACGCACCCCAATATCTGCCCAAGCGCGCGCAATACCGTCGAACACCAGATCGCTACCCGGCCCTTGCGGCATGCCAATCCGCAAGACAACTTCGTCGACCTCATTTTCATCGCGCCATGTCGCCATGCGTGTCGCGGCGATCTGACGTCGCTCGTCGAGCGATAATCCTTCCCAGCGACTTCCGGCAATCGCTTGATCACCAAACATACCTGGGGGAACGATCCAACTTGTCGGCTGCCAACCGCCAAGACCAAAGGGCTCAATCAAGGCGGCGCGGTCAAGCGCCATCGAAAGCGCCTCGCGTCGTGCAGGGTCGGCCAACACTCCCTCGTCGCTTCGAAACACCAGTCCGAAGAGCCCCTGCGCGGGATCGACCTGGATCGTTCCTCGAGAGAGCGGCCCGAGCTCGATCTGCGGGAACGCGGAGAGCGTGCCGTTCAGGAGCAAGTCAATTTGGCCCTTGGAAAAAGCGTTGATCGCCATACCGGGCGGCAAGGAGCGCACGGCCAAGGAGCGACTCGAGGCTTCCCAATCCGGGCGCCTTGGCAGTCCACGCTCCTGTGGCGGAAGCGCGCTCAGGCGCGCAAGGGGTTGCTCGTCATCGCGCGACACCACCATAGGGCCGGCTCCGCTTCCGCTTTTGATCACTCCGAGCTCTGGTTGAGCCAAGAGCCGCAAGAAATCTGGCATGGGACTCGAAAGGCGCAGTTCCACGACCTTCTCCGTCATCGCACGAATATCGGTAACCTTGGCGAGGTCGAGGCCTAGTGCGGTGCCCTCTAGCTGGCCCAGAAGTCCAGTTAAAGCCAGTTCAACATCTTCCGCCTTTACCGGCTCCCCGTCTGGCCAGGCGCGCTCTCTGAGGCGAAAGATATAGCTCATGCCGTCGTCGGTTACGATCCATCGTTCGGCTAGCGCCGGCACAACTTGACCCGACGAATCAAGCGCCACCAAACCTTCAGTCGACGCGGCTCTGAGATGTTGAGCGGCGGGGGATAGCTGCACACCTTCTTCGAACAGACTTCCTGAATCGCCGACAATTCCAACTTCAACCGGGCCATCTGGGGCAAACGGCGTACACCCCGCGATCAAAAGGGTGCATGCAAGCAGACAAGTAAATGGGTATTGCGGAGCCATCATCCCATCACTCCTAACAGAGTGATGTGCTCGCGTCAGCGAAGTAAGAGCGGCGGCGCCTGGATAAAGACGCTTGGAGCGCGGTCAGACTTTTCGCAGGGTCGTGGGATCGGGGGGAGCGGGCGCTTTGTGGGCCCAGGAGGCCTTTAAGGTCATGTCGACCTCTTGGCTTTCAGTCTGAGATGGTTTGCGCGCGAGCTGAGAGTCGATTTCGCGATCAAAGGCGATACCAAACCGCTTATCCTGCACCCAGGCGACACTGCCCCCGACCTGGCCGACATTGCGCAGCTCAATTTCGAGCCTTGTCCCGCGTTGGACAAAGACATTGCCTTCGCCCATCATCCCGCCATCAGAGAGATTGCGCACCCGCACGCGGTGCGCTTCGCTCTCTTGTTCGACCCGAACGCTGGCGAGTAGAAACAGACTGTCGCGTGTCACGCTGCGTGTCTCTACACCCGTCATATTCGCCGCTTCTCCTGCGTTCTTTGCTTGGTTCGACCTCGATGCACCGCGTTTCTGCCCCCGCAGGCCCGCGATCTGAATCTCGCTAGGCAGGCGCGGTAAACGGATCGTTAACGCGAAGCGCAGCGAGGGATGAGAGTGGGCTAACGTGCCAAAGTGAAACGCTTATCAGGCAAAGTGTTTAGACAGTCAGAGCAGCCGAAGAACGCACACCCTGCGTTCTATTCGTCGCGGCTTACTTTCTCGCGACGCTCATGCGCCTCTTGGGCCTCAACGGTCATGGTTGCCACAGGGCGCGCGATCAAACGCTTTAGTCCGATCGGATCACCGGTAACTTCACAATAGCCGTACTCGCCTTGGTCGATCCGGCGCAGCGCGGAATCGATCTTCGAAACAAGCTTACGCTGGCGGTCACGCGTGCGCAGCTCGATGCCCCAGTCCGTTTCACTTGATGCGCGATCGTTCAAGTCCGCCTCTCGGATTGGGCCATCCTGCAAAGACTGGAGCGTCTGATCCGCCGCGCTGTGAATCGAGCGCTTCCATTCGATCAGTAGCATCCTGAAATAGGTCTGCTGTTGCTCATTCATATAGTCTTCGTCATCGCTGGGCACATAGTCCGGAGCGAGCAAACGTTTGGCTTTTTCAAGGATGTCAATTTCGTCAGCTGCAGACGTCGCCATTGGGCCCTCTTGTAACAGTCATCTTCCGCCTGACAGTCCCATATCAGCGCCTGAGCGTGCTCATTGGCAAGCTTGCCCCCCAGCAAGTCGCAGCGATTGGCTGGCCCTATAGGCATGACAATTGGGCCTAGCAAGCGACTTTGCGCATAGGCGCGTGAGCCAACCCCCGAAATCGCGCCGCTCTTGCCGGGGAAAACCCTTAATGCGTCGCGCTGTTAACCAATTGTTAGCCATGATCAGCAAGACCTTGGTGGACCGCGATCAAACGGATGTCCGATCGCTTGAACATTTGAGAGCAACTTGGGGGAATGCATAATGGAACTGACACCAATCAAGTTTGAAACCAGCCAGCCAACCGAAAACAAGGCCGAAGATCTCGTGGTCGCTCGTGCGCTTGCCTCCGCGGCGCGCGGCAACGTTTCGGCCTTCTTTGATCTAGGTGTCGTGTACTCGACTGGCAGCGGCGGGGTTCCGAGCGACCTCATTGAAGCGCACAAGTGGTTTAACATCGCCGCAGCGCGCGGACACGAGGACGCTGCGGTCTGCCGCGCCGATGTTTCCGACGAAATGACTGCACGAGAAATCGCCGAGGCCCAGCGGCGCGCGCGCCAATGGCTTGCTGACGAACGCCGCCGGGTTGCCTGATAGAAAGCTCAGTCTGTCTTTTTGAACGGCGTACGCCCGTCGAGGAAAATCTGATCGGTGGCTACCCCTTCGCGCTCGCGCTCGAGAAAGTCCGCTACCGCTTCGCGAAAGCCGAGGTCTGCCAGCCAGTGAGCCGACCACGTTTTAACCGGCTCATAACCTCGCGCGAGCTTGTGTCCGCCCTGCGCGCCCGCTTCCACCCGGTCAAGGCCAAGCTCAATCGCGAGATCGATCGCTTGATAGTAGCACAGCTCGAAATGCAAAAAACGCACATCTCGGTTGCAGCCCCAATAGCGGCCATAGAGCGCGTCTGACCCGATGAAGTTGAGCGCTCCAGCAATCGGATCGCCATCTTCGAAGGCGAGGATGAGGACCAGCCGCTCGCCCATCCGCTCGCCCAACAAAGTAAAGGCCTCACGCGTCAGATAGGGCGTGCCCCATTTGCGCATGCCGGTGTCTTGGTAGAAGATCCAGAACGCGTCCCAATGCTCAGACCTTATGTCATCGCCTGACAGCCTCTCAATTCGCAAACCCTCTTGCGCAGCTTCACGCTCTTTGCGCAGGTTCTTGCGCTTGCGCGATGCCAGATCATCCAGAAAGCCTTGAAAGGTATCGTAATCACGATTCAGCCAGTGGAATTGGAGATCGGACCGAATGAGCCATTCGCCAGCCTTAAAGAGCCCAATCTGATCGGGCTCCACAAAGGTGGCGTGCGCGCTCGAAAGATGGCTTTGCAAGCAGACCGCTTCGGCTCCCTTCAAAAGATGAGGCGCTAACGCTGGATCGGAAAGGAGCAAGCGAGGGCCGCTAGCCGGCGTAAACGGCGCCGCAATCTGAAGCTTCGGATAATAGCGCCCACCCGCCTGGTGCAACGCATTCGCCCAGCTTTGGTCAAAGACATACTCGCCCTGGCTATGCGATTTGGCGTAGCTCGGCATCGCAGCGAGAAGACGATCCGCCTGATCTTGAATGACGATCGGAACGGGGTCCCAGCCCGTGCCTTCGCCGACACTGGCTGAATCCTCGAGCGCGCTCAGGAATTCGTGTGAGACAAAGGGGTTGCGGTTCCCACCCAACGCGTTCCAGTCTGCGGAGGCAAAACTGCCAACCGAGGGCGCCAATCGCACCGTGAGTTCCTTTGAGGCAGCGCCCGTATCGCTCACCCAACCGCCTCGCCTTCAGCGATAAGCGCGTCGGCGAGAAGACCGGCAACCTTTGCCTCTTCCCGAGTGCGGACTGTCCACGTCAACAGCGGATTTCCAGCCGCGCGCCATTCGGCAGCTTCCGGGCGAGAAAGATCGCGCCGGTCTATTGCCAAAAAATCTGGCTCGGCTTGTTCAATCAAGTTGAGATCACGCCACATGTGCTCAAAACCATTTGGCAGGCTATCAGTGCCCACAAGGCCCCGACAGGTTTGGGGGACATTTGCCTTAAACCACTCAGGAACGCGCGGATCGAAGCTCATCACCGCGTATCGGCCTGAATATTGCTCAAGCGTCCGGCTCACATATTGACACGTCCATTCGACATCATAGGCAGGGCGGGACTTTATCTCGATCAGGAGGGGAGCGCGCCCGGCCAGTGTCTCCAGAAAGCGCTGCAGCCTTATTGGCGTTTGCTTCGAGCCGATGAGCGCGAGGGCCTCCAACTCGTCTGCGGTGTGATCTTCAACAGAACCGACAGCACCGGTAAGGCGCGCAAGATCCCAATCGTGAAACACCATGGGCCAATCATCAGCGCTGCGCTGAATATCGCATTCAATGCCAAGCCCACTTTCTATGGCTGCCTCAGCCGCAGCCAGCGAGTTTTCGGGCACTTTATCGCTATGCAGCCCGCGATGGGCGAACGTCGTTTGGGTGAGCCAAGCCGGTGGGCTGCGACCAGCCATCTCCAGATCACTCACCCGCGATAGCGATGACCGCATCGACTTCGACCGCGGCACCGAGCGGCAGAGCCGGCACTCCGATCGCCGCGCGTGCATGACGACCCCGTTCGCCAAAGACTTCAAACATCAGATCCGATGCGCCGTTGGCGACTTTGGGTTGATCTGTGAAAGCTGGGGTCGAGCTGACAAACGCCCCGAGCTTCACGACCCGCTCAACCTTATCGAGCAATCCAGCTTCCTTCAGCTGCGCCAGAATCATCAATCCGCAAGCCCGAGCCGCTTCTATACCGTCGGGTAGATTCACATTTTCGCCCAGCCTCCCCTTCTTGAGAACGCCATCAATGAAGGGAAGTTGGCCAGACACATGGGCAAAGCCGCCATAGGCTACCACCGGTACATAACTTGCCACTGGAGAGGCCGCATCCGGAAGAAGGATCCCAAGCTCTTGCAAACGCGCTTCAACACTCATGCCGGTTCCTTTTCCAAGCGTGCCACTAGCCACGGCAAAGCATCCGCCCAGCGGTCGATCCTTGCGTCCGCGTTTCCTTCTTTATGCGCACACGTGATGCCCTCTGCGATCATCGGTTCGCCGCACATATGCAGGCGAACAACGTTAGGGACGGTCTCCTTTACCGAAACGTGGTGTTGCGCCAGATCATCAATGAAGACCGCGCGGCGGTCCGCCCCATACTCGTCCAATATAGCCTTGAGCGCGGGACCCTTTGGCCCCTGATTGGTGTAGACGGGTGCGAGGATCCCCACTTTCGCAAGCTGCTCCGCGCGTTTCTCCCGGCGCTCATCGACGAGGTTGGTGAGCACAACAATATCGGCAAGCTCCGAGAGAGCGTTGATCGCCTCAACCGCGCCCTCGATCGGCTCTTGTGTGTCCATCTCAGTGTCGAAGAAGCGGCCCAGCATCTTCCAAGTGTCCATAGCTTGGAGCACTTCGCCAGTGGCTTTCCAGCGAAGGGCCTCCGCAAAGTTGTGCCCCTCAAGATTGAAGTCGACACCTTGGCTTGCTTCCAGCCACTTCTTGAACGGGGCAACCATGTGCAAAAGCACTTCGTCGCAATCGCTGATTATGAGGGGGCGAGTCATTCTAGCTGGCTCCTTGGAGAGAGGTCTTGGCGAGCCGCCATAAGCTCTTCCGGCGTGACCGCCAGAGCTTCCGCAGCTCGTATCAGATCAGGTTCGTAGTTGGCGAGAAAGTCAAGGCATGAGGCAAGAACTGTTGGATCCCCGAGCCCGCTGCGAAGCGTGTCAGGTTCCAACCCGGTTAGTTCCAGATACCGCCCCGCTCGCTCATCGTCCTCAAGCACCCAGCCCAGCGCTGCAAGAGCAAGGGTTGCCGCCCGCGTTGTCTTTTCGGCACCATCAGCATGGTTTTGCGGCATTGTCGCAATCTTTCGTGTGGGGTAATCGGGTAAACCAATCGGGGCGATAATAGCGGGGCGCGTGGTGACCAAGCGAATAATGGTCGTGGAAGATAACGACCTTAACCGCAAACTCTTCTGTGACGTTTTGAACGCGAATGGTTTCGAAGCGGTGCCCGTTGCGGATGGTGAGCTCGTACTAGAAACCGCGAGACGGCACACACCCGACCTTATAATCATGGATATTCAGCTCCAAGGTGTCTCTGGCGTCGACCTAATCGAAGCGGCAAAAGGCGACGCCAGGCTAGAGGCGATACCGGTTCTGGCGGTAACCGCTTTTGCCGCGAAAGGCGATGAAGAGCGGATCCGAGCGGCAGGGGCTTCGGGATATCTGGCAAAGCCTGTGTCGATCACGCCATTCCTCAGCGCGGTAAAGGGCTTGCTGCCTGGTTGAAGACCGCCCAACGCTTGACAAATCTGGTGCCGAAACGCTTTTCCAGCGTTTGTGTATTGGAATTAGGCCAGCCTACCCAAGATTCGCTCAAGAATGAAAGACTACCCGACCATGACCGAAGCCGAAGTTGATGAGCGGATCCGCGCTCTTATCGAGCCCTTCAACAAGAAGGGTATCGATATTGAGGCCCCTACGACGTTTGCCAATGATTTAGAATTCGACAGCCTCACAGTCATGGACTTTGTGGCCGAGATCGAAGATGAATTCGACATAATCATCACCATGAACCAGCAGGCCGAGATTGAGAACTACGGACAACTCGTCGCGGCGGTGCACAAGCTCCAGGATAGCTGATACAAGGCGCCCCTATGACCGACCTAGCCACTAAAGCCGCCCCTGACGCCGCCACGCCCAAAGGAGACCTATTCTCCAAGTTCGATGGGATGATCGAGCTGCGCGAAACGATTCTCGCGACCGGTGTTGAAGATCCATACAATCTCGTGATGGAAAAGGTGCTCTCTCCGACGCGCGCCATCTGCAATGGCCGCGATACAATTCTGCTCGGCACCTACAATTATATGGGCATGACGTTCGACCCCGACGTGCTTGATGCTGGCAAGGAAGCGTTGGAAAGCTACGGCTCCGGCACGACGGGCAGCCGTGTTCTCAACGGCACGTATCAAGGGCACAAAGAATGCGAGGACGCGCTCAAAGAATTCTATGCGATGGACCATGCGATGGTCTTTTCGACGGGGTATCAGGCCAATTTGGGCATCATCTCAACAATCGCCGGCAAGGGTGACTACATCATCCTAGATATCGACAGCCACGCGTCGATTTATGATGGCTGCGCCATGGGCAAGGCTGAGATCGTGCCGTTTAAGCACAACGATATCGAAGCTCTGGAAAAGCGGATGCGGCGCCTGCCAGCGGATGCAGGCAAGCTCGTCGTTTTGGAAGGCGTGTACTCGATGCTGGGCGATGTCGCCCCGCTTCAAGAGATGGTTGCTATCGCGAAAAAGTATGGCGCGATGGTGTTGGTGGACGAAGCGCATTCGATGGGCTTTATCGGAGAGAACGGCCGCGGTGTTGCCGAACAACAAGGAGTAATCGAAGATGTCGACTTCATCATCGGCACCTTCTCGAAAAGCGTCGGAACCGTCGGCGGCTTCTGCGTCTCGAACCATCCCAAGTTTGATATTCTGCGCCTAGTTTGCCGGCCTTATGTCTTCACCGCCAGCTTGCCGCCAAGTGTGGTGGCCACGGCAGCGACTTCGATCCGCAAGCTGCGGCACGGCGCCAACAAGCGCGCGCATTTGTGGGAGAACTCAAAGCGCCTGCATGAAGGCCTGGTTGAGATGGGGCTCTCGCTCGGTACAGACGAACCGCAAAGCGCGATTATTGCCGTGATTATGCCGGACTTGGAGCGCGGTGCGATGATGTGGGAGGCGCTTTTGAAGGAGGGCCTCTACGTCAACCTCGCACGGCCACCGGCCACGCCAGCTGGCATGACTTTGCTGCGCTGTTCGCTGTGCGCTGAGCACTCCACTGAGGAAGTAGACGCGATACTTGCGATGTTTGAGAGCGCCGGCAAAGCGGTCGGGATTATCTGACTAGCGGTCTAATCCGTGGCGGTAAGCCAACGCGCCGTAGCGACAGCCACAAGAGACCCAATCAACTGGGCAGCAATAAACATCGGCGCGTCGCCCGGCGCTATGCCGGTGTATGTGTCGGTCAGCGTACGGGCTACCGCGATAGCCGGATTGGCAAAACTGGTAGAAGACGTGAACCAAATTGCACTGCTGATATACAACGCAACTGCGGCCGGGATGGCAGCGGGTCGATAGCGCAGCAGCAGCAGAATCGTGAGCACTAGTCCAAAGGTTGCAATGAACTCTCCCACCCATTGACCCACCCCTGTGCGCGGAGTGTCCGACACCTGAAGCACCGGCAACGTGAACATCACATGCGCCACGAACCCCGCACAAGAGCCCGCGACCACCTGCACCGCTACGAACGCGGCAGCCAGTCCCGGGCGGATTTCGCGTCGAACTACGAACGCCAACGTCACTGCCGGATTGAAATGGGCTCCAGAGATGGGGCCCAGCATCGAAATCAGGACAAACAGAATGGCCCCGATCGACAATGTGTTGGAGATCAGAGCGACCCCGCCGTTTCCGCTCGCCAAGTCTTCTGCCATGATCCCGGATCCGATCACGGCCAGGAATAGGAAAAAGGTTCCAATCGCTTCGGCTACAAGTTTGCGGGCGGTGTTTGGTTCAGACTCTTCACTGGTCATAGCGTGCCTCAATTGAGCCTGGATTGGCGCAAGGTCCGCCGGCGGATTCATCGCCACCGCCAAACTGTGTCAACACCGCCACACCACCGATCACAAGCAGCACGAAAGCGGATGTCACGAACCCTAAATAGCGATCAATAAGGCTCTTTATAGGAGCGCCAAAAACGCGGAACAGCAAGCCGATAGTGAAGAAGATCATCCCGCGACCGATGAGACTGGCGGCGATGAATGTCGCGAAGTTCATGCTCACAAATCCCGCGCTGATTGTGAGCAGTTTGAACGGTACAGGCGTTGAGCCGGCGATAATGATCGCCTCCCAATCATACTCTTTGAGATAGCACGCCGCGGCCGGAAAGCTCTCAGAAAGCCCGATAAGCTTGAGCAGCCAAACGCCCACGCTGTCAAACAGAGCCACACCTATGAGGTATCCGAACGCCCCCCCTGCCACCGATGCAAGCGTGGCAATGATCCCAAACCGCAGAGCCTTCTTGGGTTCCGCAAGGCACATCAATCCGAGCAGGGGGTGTGGGGGGATCGGAAAAAAGCTTGCTTCGACAAAGCAGAAAAAAGTCAGCCACCCTTGCGCATAGGGGTGCGAGGCTTTGTCCATGGTCCACTCGTATAGTGCACGCAGCCAAGCCATTAGCAGCCAATCTCCCATCTTGGCCCTCGAGCCGCTGAATGTCCGCCTAGGACAGGCTTGCAGGGAGCGCAAGTAGCATCCCTTAAAACCTATTTGGTAAAAAAAGATTGACATTGTAACGCTATTTGGTTACAAAGAGGCAACATCGCAAAAGTGTGAGTCGCAAAGAGATCGCGGCACACCCCGCCCTTCGCGGCCATTCCAACTGGAAAGGCCGCTTTCTTAGTGCCGTCCCGACCCCGGAGGTCACGATCACCGCGTCCCACAAACGAACCAACATCAACGACCAACTCAAGAGGGGTGAGGAGCCTGGCCTTAACCGCCATTGGCGCGGCCGGTTTCTCGACTTTCTGGCCGAAAGTTCAAACGTGTCCGAATCCGCCAGGCGGGCCGGGATCAACCCCAGCCGGGCCTATAAGGTTCGCCGCGAGGAGCCCGAATTCGCCCGTCAATGGCTTGCCGCCTTATGGGAGGGCTACGTCCATCTCGAATTGGAAGTCTTGCGACGGCTTCGCGAAGGAGACAATTCCACCAGCGGCAACGACAAATACGACTTCGCCAACGCCATAAGGCTGCTGAACGCGCATCGCGACAACGCCGTGCGGGCTCAGGCCGAACAACGCAATGTAAGCGCCGCTGAAATACGCGCCTCGATCGATCGAAAAGTCGAAGCGATCCGGCTCCAAGTGCAGCGCGAGAAGCTCAAGAGTCCGGCCAGATCGTGACCATCAATTTGTCGTTCCTCGCCGAGGAAGACAGCGATACACGCGATCGGATCGTAAATGCGCTGGATCAACGTGAGCGCAACGAGTTCGATTTCCATTGGGAATTGAATGCAAGACCGCCGCAACTGGCTCCGACAGGGGACTGGCGCACATGGATGATTATGGCCGGGCGCGGTTTTGGCAAGACCCGGGGGGGTGCCGAATGGGTGCGGCAGATCGCCGAAAGCAAGCCTAACGCGCGCGTTGCGCTCTTGTCGTCTTCGCTTGCGGAAGCCCGTAGCGTAATGATTGAAGGAGAGAGCGGTATCCTGGCTTGCTCACCCCCTGATCGTCGCCCGATCTTCGAGCCATCATTACGGCGACTGCGATTTCCCAATGGTGCGCAGGCCCAGATCTATTCCGCCGCTGAACCAGAGAGCTTGCGAGGTCCTCAGCACAGCCACGCTTGGTGCGATGAAGTCGGGAAGTGGCCGCTTAGCGGAGAGCGAGCGACACGATGCTGGAACAATCTGCTTATGGGCCTGCGGCTTACGGCTCGTCCCCAGACGATGGTGACAACGACACCGCGAACGGTGCCCTTGATCGAACGGCTGTTGAAACAAGAAAAGCAGGGTTCGATCGCGGTTACGCGCGGATCCACTTACGACAATGTCGGCAACCTACCTCGCCGGTTCTTTGAAGCCATTGAGACGGAGTTTTCCGGGACACAACTAGCCCGCCAAGAAATCTGTGGCGAGTTTCTCGCGGACATTGAAGGCGCTCTTTGGACGCGAAGCGTGCTCGAAGCTTCACGCGAAGATGGCGTTGCACCGGTGTATCGCCGGGTCGTTGTCGCGGTGGACCCGCCAGCTTCGGCCAAAGGGGACGAATGCGGAATTGTCGTCGCATCCCTTGGAGAAGATGGCGTGGCCCGCGTCCTTGCGGATTGCAGCGTCGCGCAAGCAGGTCCCGGTGATTGGGCGAGCGCGGTAAGCGCAGCCGCTAAAGAGTGGCAGGCCGACCGGGTTGTGGCGGAGGCCAATCAGGGCGGAGCAATGGTAGAGAGCGTCTTACGCGCCGTAGATAAGGCGTTACCCATCAAGCTCGTACACGCGAGCCATGGGAAAGTCGCGCGAGCGGAACCCATCGCGGCGCTCTACACGGCCGGCCGAGTTCGACACCGCGGGATCTTCGCGAGGCTCGAAGACCAATTGTGCGGCCTCCTAACCGGCGGCGATTACGCCGGGCCGGGCCGCAGCCCCGATAGAGCCGACGCTCTTGTGTGGGCGCTGAGTGAACTCATGCTCAACCGCCCCACGCGGCCAAGCGTTCGCCCGATCTGAAAAGGAACCCATATGGCTTGGATCGATACTTTTCTCTCTGCCTTTAAAGGTGGGGAGACGTCCCGCGTGCCCCTCGCGTCGGGCTTTGTTACCGGCATGCCGGGCGAATGGCTTCATGCGTTTGAGGCGACCATCCCCGATGGCTATGAATACACGAGCGCCGTACGCCGCGGTTTTCTCGCCAACCCGATTGCTCAGCGCGCCGTCCGCATTGTCGCGGAGGGCATTGCCCAAGCCCCACTTTCAAGCTCGCATGCGGAGCTCATGGCGCTTGTTAAGGCCACGAGCGCAGGCCAACCACTTGTCGAAACTCTGGCGGCGCACTTGCTGCTCCATGGCAATGGCTACGTGCAAATCGTAAAGGACGCCCAGGGACGGCCCTATGAACTCTACGCCCTTCGGCCAGATCGCGTGCAGATCGTGACCGATGAAAGTGGTTGGCCGTGCGCGGTCGACTACAATATAGCAGGCGAGCAACGCCGCATCCCGATGGAAGACGACGATGGTTGGCCAAGCCTCATCCAGGTTAAGGCAATGCATCCGCTAGAGGACCACTACGGTGCCAGCGCGCTCGCCGCCGCGCACGAAGCGGTGAAAATTCATAACGCCGCCTCGGCTTGGAATTGCGCTCTGCTTGACAACGCGGCGCGGCCATCCGGCGCACTAGTCTACGATACGGGCGATGGTGCAGGGCTCACCAACGATCAGTTCGATCGGCTCAAATCGGAACTGACAACCGCTTTCTCTGGCGCTGGTAACGCGGGTCGACCGATGCTTCTCGATGGCGGTCTAAAATAGCAGAGTATGGCGCTTTCGCCCGCTGATATGGACTTTGCAACGCTGAAAAGCACCGCAGCGCGCGAGGTGGCCCTGGCATTCGAGTAAGATTGCCGTGCGCGTTGCCGAGAGCTGGCATTTCGTCGACCCGATTGATGGGCTCGAAGTCTACGATCATGCCGCGCGGCAAAAGCGGGTTTTCAAGACGGTATGGCACCAAGTTTCCGTTCCCGCGCAAGCACAAGGTGGAAGCGTGGTCGATGTCGAGGCTCGTGCTATGTTGGCCGAACTGATCGCGGGGCTTCGCAACGTTGGGATATTTACAGAGATGGTGTGACAACACGCGACCTGGCACAACGCCATCCCAACAAAGGCGGGAGACTGTCACGAATGCGAAGGGAATTTCCTCCAAACCCTCATCGAAGCGGTAAAGTTGCAACAGTTCGAGACGATTGATTGCTTGCTACTCAACCGTGGAAAAGATAAAGGCTTTTGAGAGCCTCACGTTTATAAAAAGGGGAAATAAGAATGCGCAAATTCGTCATTGGGATGGCGATGGCTTCGACTGCTCTCACCGCTCCCGCCATGGCCCGAGAAGGCCAGTGGTATATTCAGGGCGAAGGCGGTGCGATGATCGTCGAAAACGTCAATTTCGAAGTCGGCGGCAGCAACGCTGATACCGCCACTGCCGATTATGATACGGGCTATGATTTTGGCGCTCTTGTCGGCTACGACTTTGGCGCGTTCCGTCTTGAGACCGAAGCCGCCTACAAATCCGCCTCTCTGAATGAGCTGACGGCCGGAAGCTCAGGTCTGCAGGTGGGCTCATCCATCGGCGCATCGAATGCCGTATTGACCAATACGACGCTGCGGGCAGCGGGAGATTTTACAGCGCTATCATTCATGGTGAATGCGCTGTTCGATTTTGGGTCGGATGATGGCTTGCAGGCTTACGCTGGAGGAGGCGTGGGTGTCGCCCGCATCGAATTCGACGGAACGGTCGACCTGACCGGCCCCGGAGCGTTTGATGATTCCGACACGGGCCTGGCGTGGCAGCTTATTGCCGGCGTTCGCGCTCCGATCAGCGAAAGCTGGGACGTTGGTCTGAAGTACCGGTACTTCAACGGCGTCGATATGAATATCGTTGATACGCGTGGGATTGATTTCGCTGCAGACCCGAGCTCGCACTCGATTCTGGGTACGATAACTTACAACTTTGGTGGCGAGGCTCCGCCTCCGCCTCCACCACCTCCGCCGCCGCCGCCGCCGCCGCCGCCGCCGCCGCCGCCACCGCCGCCACCGCCGCCGCCGCCGCCGCCGCCGCCGCCCCCACCGCCTTGTAATACTGGACCTTACACGGTGTATTTCGACTTTGATCAGTCGGACATCACAGATGGTGCTGCGACGATTCTTAACCAGGCAGTTACATCTTACGCCAACTGTGGCACAGCAAGCGTCATGCTCGCGGGACACACCGATACGTCGGGTTCAATGACGTACAATATGGGGCTAGCGGAGCGTCGCAACGCTTCGGTTCAGGCCTATCTTGTTGGTCAAGGTATTCCGGAGGCCCGTATCATGGCAGAGGCCTTTGGTGAGACCGATCTGCAGGTGCCAACCGAAGACGGCGTACGCGAGCAAAAGAACCGCCGTGTTGTCGTAACTTACGGTCCGAACTCGGGCATGTAAGGAGATACATAAGGCTAAATGCAGTGAAGGGGGCTGGAGCGATCCAGCCCCCTTCTTTTTGGTGCCAGAGGCTCTGGCGAGCCTAGATTGGCCGCCACAACAACCTGATGGTGGCAACAAGCTCGCTCGGTTCCAGGGCGCTTCCTATATTTTCGGCGCCGCTACGATCCAACTGGGCCAGTTCTGCCAAACGCGTGTATAGCGGCCCTGATAGTCCGGCAGGCACCCTCAATCGATGGACAGATTGCTCTCGCCAGCTTCCTGCGCACGACGAAGTAGACTGCGTTCCGCTTCGGGGACCGTGCGGTAAGCTGCCACGAGCAGAATTAGCCCAACAGGCACGGCAACCAGAAGGCTCAAACCACCGCTCGAAAGGCTACCGGTAATGGTTGAGACCTGTCCCGCCATATACGGGCCAAGGGCAAGACCAACCAATGTGGTCGCCAAGAAGAACGTTGCTGTTGCCGTCCCTCGCATGCGAGGCAAGACAAGGTCCTGAGTGGTTGCAGCGGCGGCTCCAAGCGCTGAACTTCCGAAAAGCGATTGCAAGAAGGCTGCGATATAGAATGTCGTCGTGTCTCTCGTCGTGAACATCAAGAAGAGAAACGGCGCTGACCCGGCGAGCCCAACGGCCACAACCAGGAGCCGGCCGGCAGGGTTGCGTGCACGCAACCAGTCCGCGGCCCGGCCGCCCAAAATCACTCCCAAAAAGCCAGCCATTGCCCCAGGCCCACCGATCCACCATCCGGCTGTCGAAGGTGCCGCACCCAACACTCTAATAGCATAGGGCGCAGCCCAAAACGAGGCTGCGTATGACATGAAGGCAACCATGCCATACCCCAGAATGGTGGTGAGGAAGGCCGGTGTCTGCCAGATCAGTCGAAAAGTTGACGCATCGCGGCGCTGTAACGTCGAAGCCCACGAGAAAATCGCGTAATATCCGATCCCGACCGCTGTCCATTGCTGCGCGTTGCCGGTCAGCCGCACCATGGCGTATGCAAGGCCGCCAATAACCAAAGCCCCAGCGAGGTTTACTGCAATGCCGCGAAATCCGGATTGCGCCGCCCCGATCAAGGTGAAGGGAGGAATGACCGCGACCAGTTCCTTGAAGAATCCACGGAACGGCTCAGCTGGAGCAGGTGTTACAATCCCCTCGCTTTCACCGCGCAAGGGCTCGCGAAGTGTAAAGACCAGTGCGGCTAGCAAGATACCAGGTAAGCCTACAATGATGAAGGCGGCTTGCCAGCCAGCCAGCCCCAGTGGCGCGTTAGTTGGGTAAGCGGCGTTCCACCGCTCGACGATTGCCCCGCCGATGAGCAGGGACACCCCTCCGCCAATGTACAGACCCGAAGAGTAGATCGCGAGCGCAGTCGCCCGCATGTTCTTTGGAAACCAATCCGATATCAGCGAATAGGCACTTGGACTGGCGGTCGGCGGCCCCACCCCGGCTCCGCCCCTTGCGACGCTGAGCATTGCAAAATTGCGAGCAAATCCGGAAAGCGCCGTAAAAGCCGACCAGATAGCGAGGCCTGCAGACATCAAGCGCACGCGATGCCAGCTGTCAGCCAGTTTTCCCAATGGTATGCCGAACAAGGCATAAAAGACGCCGAAGGCGGTACCATAGAGAAAGCCGATCTGATCATCGCGCAGGCCAAGGTCCGCTTTGATATCCTCAGCCAAAATCGAGATGATGTTGCGGTCGATGAAATTCAGCACATAAACTAGCACCAACACACCCAACGCGTACCAGCTATAGGCCGGAACGGATTGTTTTTCCGCCGGCTCTTGCGCCGCAACCGTATCGCTCAAGAGAATTCCCCTAGCCCGTTTATTCGACACGACACTGAACCGTATCCGATTATTTTGCGTATTCCGTGCTATCGATTATTCCCGCCTCGGCAAAACCCTTTTTACGCAATCGGCAGGAATCGCACAGGCCGCAAGCCCTTCCATCCTCGGTCGGATCGTAACAAGACCAGCTCCAGGCTGGATCCAATCCAAGTCTTGCGCACTCCTTGGCAATGTCCGCTTTAGTCAGGTGTTGCAGTGGGGCGCGAATAGTGAAAGGCGCGCCTTCAACGCCGGCTTTCGTCCCGAGCCGAGCGGTCTCAGCAAAGCTTGCAATGAACTCTGGGCGGCAGTCGGGGTAACCGGAGTAGTCGCGCGCGTTTACGCCAATGAAGACATTGCGAGCGCCAGCGGCCTCAGCGCAAGCCATCGTCAGCGCAAGAAACACCAAATTGCGCGCCGGGACATAGGTCACGGGAATGGCATCGCCAACGCCGTGCTTAGGGACATCGATCGCATCGGTCAGAGCCGAACCACCAAAGGCGCGCAAGTCGAGTGCGATCTCCACCTGGCTCATCAGTCCAAGTTCTTTCGAGATCCGTTTGGCCGATTCCAATTCCAACCGATGCCGCTGCCCATAATCGACGCTTAGCGCGCGGACTGCAAAGCCCTGCTCTTGGGCCAAGGCGGCGGTGACCATCGAGTCGAGCCCTCCTGAGAGTAGAACTACTGCGACTGGGCGCTCGTCAATCTTCTCAGCGTCTATCATAGCGCCAACGCGCTAGGCGCGCCGATGCTCGAAGGCAATCACCATATGCCCGTCTAGCAAGAGCCGGTTCGGCGCGCTTCAGCGACAAACTGAAAGGGGAGACCTGAAGAAATCCCGTTACTCTCAATCTGAACCAACGCTTCGGTTTCACGGCGGACATTGGTCCGGCCATAGCCAGTACCAGGACAGGTATATTGCACCGTGAACTCACCCAGCTGGTCCTCAATCACCACGTGGCTGCAATTGGGTTGGTCATGTTGCAACTGGATAAGCTCCTGCCCAGTCTTAATGCAGATTTTCCGTTCAGCCGATCCGTCGCGATACTTTATTGTCCATTCCCCCTTCGCAAGACCGTTGAGCATCCTAAGGCTGTTGGATTGCGCCGCGAGTGGCAGAGCACCAGCCACAAGACCAGCGCCCAGTACGAGCGCTGATCTGATCGAAATTGTGCGCTTTTTTTCTCGCATGAGAGGCTCTCCAGCCATAACTCGCATAACTTCTTGGAGATGTTAGACTAAGCGTGATGAAACGCGCCTGAACGACGGTTCGGAGCTAGACCGAAAGCGGAAAGGTGCGTGAGCAGAACGCGCAGTCGACTTCGATCACGCCAGCTTCGTTGCGCATCGCTTCCTGCTCGCCCGGCGGAAATCGGGCGAGCACGGATTCGTAATAGTCCGCCGTGCAGCGACAACCGCGCGCAAGAGAGGCGCTGGACTGAATGCGGATTTCATCCTCTTCGTGAAACAGTCTCCAGACAATCCCTTCCATCGAAAGGCCGGGATCGAGCAGCTCCTCATGGCTGACCGTGCTTGATAGTGTTGCAACGTGTTCCCAATCGGGATGATCCATGCGCACATGAAGCCGCTCTCGCCCTTCTTCGCCATCCGCCAGATGTTGGACCAAAAAGCCGGCGGCAACGCGGGAGCCATTTCCCGCGCGGCTGGCCACGCGGATCAGGGTTGGCACTTGTTCAGATTGTGTGAAGTATTTTTCGCAGGCCTGCGCTAAAGTGTCGCCCTCAAGCGGAACAATACCCTGATAACGCTCGGTTACACCTGTGCCGCTATCGGTTTCGAAGGTTATCGTTAGATAACCTCTCCCAAACAGCGCTGGAAGCGATGGATTAGCGCCCAGGCCTGCTAAGGCCTCGTCATCAAAGTCCGCGTAGCCGCGCATCGACCCACCGCGAAAATCGCACACTAGCAAACGCACAACACCGTCCTGGGTTTGCGCCTGCATGGTCATCTGCGCATCCTGGCCCTTGAGCAGGCCGCCCATCAGCGCGCACAGGACCAATGCCTCCGCGACCAAATGCGTGATGGGTGCGGGGTAATCGTGCGCTGAAAGCACATCGTCGACCACCTTTTCGAGCCGCACTACACGGCCCCGCGCGTTGCGGTTGGGCAAGGTAAAGCTGAGCAGCGTGTCAGCATAGATCTCTGTCTTAGCGTCCATGCACACTATATGGGCACGTCCAGAGCGGCTGTAAGCCCCGTTACGTCCAATTCGGTCAGCCGAGAAGGCCAAAGCACCACAAGAGAATCGACTTCTGCGCGTGAATTCGATTTTCCGCTTCGTGAAAAACCACGGAATGGGAGGATTCGAAAACCTCTTCGCTCACCTCTTCGCCCACATGTGCGGGTAGGCAGTGAAGGAACAAAGCGTCGGGTTTGGCCTCAGTCATGAGCGCGGCGTTCACCTGAAAGGGCTCCATTGCGACGCGCTTTTCATCCGCATCGGCCTGGCCCATCGAAATCCAGGTGTCGGTCACCAGAACGTCAGCGTCGCGTGCGGCTTCGGCAGGGTCCTGGGTGAGCGTGACCCTCGCGCCGCCCGCGCGCGCCATCTCAACAAATTCTGCGTTGGGCTCAAACCCCGCTGGTGTCGCTACCCTCACGTTGAACTTCATCAAGCCCGCCGCTTCGAGAATCGAATGCAAGACGTTGTTACCATCCCCGAACCAAGCGAGCTCAAGGCCAGGCAGCGTCTTGCCATGCTCGATCACTGTCAGCAGGTCTGCCACAATTTGGCAGGGATGCGAACGGTTGGTGAGGCCGTTGATCACGGGCACGCTGGCATGTCGAGCCATCTCCACGATCTTGGCGTGATCATCGGTGCGCAGCATGATCGCATCGACCATCCGGCTGAGAACGCGCGCTGTGTCCGCAATGGATTCGCCCCTACCAAGCTGACTTGAGCCAGCGTCCAGGATCAGAACCGATCCCCCAAGCTGGCGCATCGCCATGTCGAAGCTGACCCGCGTTCGGGTCGAATTCTTCTCAAACACCAAAGCCAGAACTCGGCCTGCTAAGGGCGAATCGGCGTCCGCGCAGCCCTTGGGCCAGTCGGCACGCGCAGCCTTGCGGTCAATCGCATCGGCGATCATCGCGGCAATGGCATCGGCTCCGGCATCCTCGAGTTCGAGGAAGTGCTGCGTGGCGAGCGCGCTCATGCCTGCTCAGGCAGCTTGAAGCTAGCAGCCCCTGCGGATAGCTTGTCGAAGAATTCGTCAATCTCCGCATCGCCGATCACCAGCGGCGGGATCACACGCAGGGTCTGATCGCCCGCAGCGACGGTCAGCAATTGATGATTGTCGCGCAGGTGGACGAAGAAAGGCCGGCTTTCGACCTTCATCTTGATTCCCAGCATCAACCCTTTACCGCGTACCAGCTCAAACAGCTCGGGATAATTGCCGATAAACTGCTCAAGGCGCGCGCGCACACGCTCCCCTTTCTCGGTCACTTCGGCGAGGAAATCCTCGTTGGCGACCGCTTCCATAACCGCACTGCCCGCCGCCATCGCGAGCGGGTTGCCGCCATAGGTTGAGCCATGCGTGCCCAATGTCATGCCGCGCGCCGCCTTTTCAGTCGCCAGGCACGCGCCGAGCGGGAAGCCACCGCCCAGCCCCTTAGCCGAGGCGACAATATCGGGTTCAATGCCGTAATGCTCATAAGCGTAGAGCTTGCCCGTGCGGGCCATGCCGCATTGCACTTCATCGAGCACCAGCATTAGACCATGTTGGTCCGCGAGCGCGCGCAGGCCGTGCATGAATTCGGTCGAGGCGGGTCGGATGCCGCCTTCGCCCTGGATCGGTTCGACCAGAAAGCCTGCTGTGTTCGGGCCAACCAGCGCCTTGGCCGCTTCCAGATCGTCAAACTCAGCGTACTTGAACCCTTCGAGCAATGGTGAGAAGCCGTGGTGCATCTTGGTCTGGTTTGACGCGCTGATCGTTGCCATAGTGCGCCCGTGAAAGGCGTTGGCAAAGGTGATCATCTCGGACCGATTGGCCGCACCCTCATCGCCTGCATTCTGGTGGTAAGCGCGCGCGCATTTGATTGCAGTCTCAACCGCCTCAGCTCCGGAATTCGTGAAGAAGACCGTGTCGGCAAAGGTATGATCCACCAGTTGTTGCGCCAGACGCTCACCCTGCGGGCTGCCGTAGAGGTTTGAGACGTGCATCAAAGTCTCGGCCTGCGTCTGGATCGCGTCGATCAGTCCGCGATGCGAATGACCCAGCAAATTCACGGCAATCCCGCTGGCAAAATCGAGATAGCGCGTGCCATCTTCATCGATGAGGTGGCAATGATCGCCCTTCACGGGCCGGACTCCGCAACGCGGATAAGTGGGCATCAGCGGCGTGATCGACATGGAAACAATCCCAGCAAAGTTGAGGCCTGCAAAGCCTTCTGCAAAAACAAATGGCGACCCATTTACGGGGTCGCCATCGTTTTAGATAAGGCCGCTCCCGCATTGGGTCAAACGGCGCATTATGAACTCAGGACTTATTCCTGCACAGGCACCAGATTGACAGCTGAGTATTTGCCTCGTCGGTCCACCTCAAGGTCAAACTCGTACCGCTCACCTTCATTGATAGCCGTGAGACCAGAGCGCTCAACAGCACTGATGTGAACGAACGCGTCCGGCTGCCCGTCGTCGCGGACCAGAAACCCGAACCCCTTGGTTGAGTTAAAGAACTTGACCGTACCAGCCGCCTTTTCGCCGGTGAGTTCACGCTTTGGCGGGCCGGCCTGCTGCACAGCGATCACCTCACCCACAACCTGAAGGTCTTGGGCTGAGACTTTGCCGCCGCGGTCCACAAGGTTAAATTCAAGCTCTTGGCCTTCCGCCAGGCCTTCAAGCCCAGCGCGCTCAACCGCGCTAATGTGGACGAAAACGTCCTCACCGCCGGTCTCTTGCTGAATAAACCCAAAGCCCTTTTGGCCGTTGAAGAACTTCACCGTGCCTTTACCGGTACCCACAACCTGAGCGGGCATGCGATTTCCACCGCCGCCGCCGCGGCCGCCACCCATACCACTCCGGTCACCACCGCCACCGAAACCGCCGCGGTCACCTCCGCTGCCACCGCCGCCGCCGCCAAAGCCGCCGCGATCACCGCCGCCATAACCGCCCCGGTCATTCCCGTAGCTGGGGGGAGGGAAGCCATCCTGGCCGCCGCCGAAGGGATCAAAACCGTCTTCGCCGAATCCGTCGCGCTTGTCCCGGCCGCGCCGACGTCCTCTATCGTAACCCATAACTCAGTAAGTACCTTGTCAAACTGCCCACCCTCAAATGCACCGGTGGCGGGGACAGCAGGCCGCACCATGTGCAGGTGTAAAACCAGACGACCCGGCTCCACCAATTGCCGTCGGTCATAGCGCACAAACACTTCGCTGGCGAACGATTTAACCGACCTTCGAGTTTTCTCGCATTTTTATGACATTTTCGAACCACTGCGCAGTATCCATAATCGGCAATTCAAGTACTGCTAGGTAATAGAGTTGAACCAAGATGGAGTTGGCGTTGGAATGCGACGCCGCCCGGGTGCTCTGCGAATCGGTCGTTCAAGTGAGACGTATTTGCGCGAATCAGGGATCCACCCGACCAACCGCACGGGGCCGGCAAAAATTGGTTGGTTTGGTGCTTCCCATAAGCGACTGGATAGCTCACTGTTGCCTTTATTTAGCGCCAACCGACAAGTAAGGGACGTCCGTGTATGAGCGACTTTCGCCAGCTTTCCGCTAACGTGTTTGCGAGCCCGCAGATTGAGTTGGCTGACGTTGCGGAGGCCAAGTCGGTCGGAGTTTCGATGATCATCAACAACAGGCCCGACGGGGAAGACCCCTTAGCGCCTCAAGGGGACGCCATTGCGGCCGCCGCGCAAGCCAATGCGCTGGACTATGTGGCGATCCCCATCGGGCATTCGGGCTTCAGCGAGCCACAAATCGCTCAAATGCGCGCCGCTCTCGCGAGCGCAAACGGCGTCGTGCTTGCCTATTGTCGCTCCGGAACGCGCTCGACCTTGCTTTGGGCGCTGGCTCAGGCAAAATCGGGGAAGCAGCCCGAAACAATCGCGCGCGCGGCAATGGCGGCTGGGTACGATGTGAGCGCGATCCGGCCGATGCTCGATATGTTGGCGTCGCGCTAAGATCTTCTGGCGCCTGAACCAGTGAAAGTTGCCCCTATCCTCATGGAGTTTGGCGCCTCGTTGATAGCGATCTTTACGCTGGCGGGTTTGGCGGTTTGGCTCAGGCTTGGAGGCAATCCCGTCCTACGTAACAAGAACGCAGTGTCCTTGGCGGCAAGCGAGGTCGAGGATGGGTTTGAAACCGAACGCGTTTCGATTGCGCGCGGCGGCCAAGCGGCCCTGGTGCGCGATCCTAAGGGCCGGATCATGGTGATTAAGCGCCACGGCAACAAATTTGTCGGGCGGACGCTGACCGCAGCAGCACGATGCACCGAAGAAGTCGACGCGCTTGTGGTTGACGCAGGCGATCCACACTTTGGGGCGGTCCGATTGCCGCTGAGCGACGCCCCATATTGGGCTGACGCAATCAATCGGTTATAGCGTGGCGACAATGCCCGATTTCTCTCCCACCCAGTACGCTGTGCCCCTCTTTGTCGTGGCGATCCTGATCGAGATGGTTTGGTCGCGCCTGCGCGCACCGCAAGCTTACGAGCCACGAGACACTCTGGTCAGCCTCGCTTTTGGACTTGGTTCGACCGTCGCCGGAGCGCTGTTTGGCGGACTGTCCGTAGCGGCCGTCTTGGGAGCTTATGAGCACCGATTGTTCGATTTTGGCGAGGAATGGTGGCTCGTGTGGTGGGCTTGGCCGCTCGCCTTTTTGATCGACGATCTTAAGTATTACTGGGTGCACCGCGCCGGACACCGCATCCGCTGGATGTGGGCCGCGCATGTGAACCATCACTCGAGCCAGCACTACAACCTGTCAACCGCGCTACGGCAAACCTGGACCGGCCATTTCACTTTTGGATTGCTGTTTGCCCTGCCGCTCGTCTTGCTCGGCTTTCATCCCGTCATGATCGGCATCGTGGGCGGCTTCAATCTAATCTACCAGTTCTGGATCCACACCGAGGCAATCGACAAGATGCCGCGATGGTTCGAAGCGATCATGAACACGCCCAGCCACCACAGAGTCCACCACGCGACCAATCCCCGCTATCTCGACAAGAATTATGCAGGGGTCTTCATCATCTGGGACAAGATTTTTGGGACGTTCGAGCCAGAGCGCGACGACGAAGTGATCCGGTATGGCATCGTCAAACAGCTCGGTACGTTCAACCTCCTTTATTGCGTGTTCCATGAATGGATCGGAATGCTCGCTGATATCTGGCGCAGCCCCTGGAAGCATAAGCTCTCCTACCTGTTGCGCGAGCCTGGTTGGACGCATGATGGAAGCCGCGATACGTCCGGCATGATCCGCGCGCGCTGGATTGAGCGCACAAAGCAGTCGGCCAAATCGCAGTCTAAACCCGTTGCCAAACGAAACCCGATTGCACCGCCGCAGGAAGCCGCATAGTCTCCCCCCAAAGGAGAGGACAATGGAGAGCTTTGAATACATCGTCATCGGCGGTGGGAGCGGCGGCAGCGCGGTCGCTGGTCGGCTAGCCGTGGATGGTACGCGCAGAGTATGTGTGCTCGAAGCCGGTGGCAGGAACAACAATATCCTGATCAAGACACCGGGCTTCATGCCCTTCATCCGCAACTCGTCGAACTACAAATTCGACACCGTCCCACAGGATGGGCTTAACGGACGGATTGGATACCAGCCTCGTGGCAAGGGACTGGGCGGATCCTCCGCCATTAACGCGATGATCTATATTCGTGGCCACAAATGGGATTATGACAACTGGGCCGAGATGGGCTGCGAGGGTTGGAGCTTTAGCGACGTGCTCCCCTATTTCCGCAAGGCCGAGTCTAATGAGCGCGGCGCGGACTCTTATCACGGCGAAAACGGCCCGCTATTTGTTTCAAACCAGCGCAGCCCCAACCCGGTAAGCCATGCCTTTGTCGACGCCGCGCGCGAAATGCAGCTGCGGATGAACGACGACTTCAACGGCGAGCATCAGGAAGGTTTTGGCCTCTACCAAGTCACGCAGCGCAACGGCGAGCGTTGGTCAGCCGCGCGCGCCTATGTTGAACCGATCCGCGATCAGGGCAATGTGTCGATTCGCACCAACACTCTGGTTGAGCAGCTGGTGATCGAACAGGGCCGGGTTACGGGCGTTCGTATCCGGCGTGGGAAAAAGCCGGGGAGCGGTTCGGAAACGCTTTACGCCCGGCGGGGCGTGATTCTGTGCGCGGGAGCGTTCAACTCGCCCCAGATTCTGATGCTGTCCGGCGTCGGCCCGGCGAGGCATCTCAAAGAGCATGGCATCAACGTCGTGATGGACAAGCCCGCGGTCGGATCGCACCTACAGGACCACATCGATTACGTCTCGTCGTGGGAAACGGACAGCGATGTGCCCATTGGTCAGACGCTCAAGGGCACTCTGCGCATGGCAGGCGCAATGATCGAGCATCGCCGCAAACGCACGGGTCCACTGGCGACACCCTATGCTGAGAGCGGCGGATTCTGGACCGTCATGCCCGGCGCACCAAGCCCCGACATACAATGGCACTTCGTACCCGCCGTGCTTGAGGATCATGGCCGCGCGACGGTAAGGGCGCATGGCTTTTCGCTCCATGCCTGCGTGCTGCGGCCTGAAAGCCGAGGGACCGTGAGGCTGGGCTCGCGCGATGCGGGCGCTGCCCCGATAATCGATCCCAACTTTCTGGATGACGAACGCGATATTGCCACCATGCGCGCCGGTGTTCGACTGTCGCATCGCATTGCAAGCGCTCCTGCTTTGCAGGCGTTTGGCCCCTCCGACCGGCACCCGGTCGATCTCAATGACGACGCCGCGCTCGATCACCAAATCCGCAACCGCGCGGACACGGTCTATCACCCCGTGGGCACTTGTCGCATGGGCGCGGACACCGACAGCGTGGTGGATCCGCAGCTAAAGGTTCGCGGCCTTGAAGGTCTGTGGATCGCCGATGCCAGCATCATGCCCAAGATAGTGAGCGGCAACACAAACGCTCCCAGCATTATGATCGGAGAGCGCTGCGCAGACTTCGTCAAAGAGGCCGAACGCGCAAACGCTGCGGCTGTGTAAATGGGACGGGAGAGGCACGACGCCTCTCCCCAACGCTCGCTTTAGTTGTACGCGCGTTCGCCATGTTCGGCGATATCGAGGCCGTTCACCTCTTCCTCTTCAGTCACGCGAAGGCCAATTGTGATCTTCACAATGATGCCCGCAATGAATGTCCCGACACCCGCCCAGGCGACTGTCACCAGCACGCTGAAAACTTGCACCCAGAGTTGGGCGCTCAGCGGGGCCGCGTCCTCACCAGCCGGTCCTCCAAGGAAGCTCTGATAAACAACAGCCGTACCAATCGCGCCGACAACGCCGCCCACGCCGTGAATGCCAAAAGCGTCGAGCGCGTCGTCATAGCCAAGCTTCGCCTTAACCGTCGCGACGAAATAATAGCACACCGCCGAGGAGATTACCCCAAGCAGGATCGCGCCAAACGGCCCGCTATTGCCGGCTGCGGGGGTCACCGCGACCAGGCCTGCGATTACGCCCGAGCAAAAGCCGAGCGCAGAGCCCTTATGGCCCAGCATCTTCTCGATCACCATCCAGGCCAGGCCGCCTGCTGCGGTCGCGACAAATGTGTTGATCATGGCGAGACCGGCGAACCCATCCGCTTCGAGAGCGGAGCCTGCGTTAAAGCCAAACCAGCCGACCCAGAGAAGGCCGGTGCCGATCATTGTCATCACAAGGCTGTGCGGCGGCATCGGCTCCTGTGGCCAACCGCGACGCTTTCCGACCAGGTAAGCCAGCACGAGCCCTGAGACGCCCGCGTTGATGTGCACCACCGTGCCGCCAGCAAAGTCGAGCGCGCCATCCTTGAACAAGAACCCGCTCGCCCCCGCATCACCGGCATCGAACCAGACCATATGCGCGATAGGGAAATAGACGATGGTCAGCCAGATCGGCACAAACATCATGACCGCGCTGAATTTCATCCGTTCTGCTGTAGCGCCCAGGATCAGCGCTGACGTGATAGCCGCAAAGGTCATCTGGAAGCTGATGAAGACGTATTTGCTGATCACTTCGTCGGTGAAGGTAGCGGCCGTGCTGGACGCATCGGTTCCGGCAAGGAAGTAGCTTCCCCCGCTCGCAAACCAGCCCAGCGGCGCCGGATAAGCGGTGTCGCCAAACGCGAGACTAAAGCCCCACATCACCCAGATAATCATCGCCAGCGACGCGGTCGCGCCGATCTGGGTGAGCATGGAGAGCATGTTCTTTGAACGCGTAAGGCCGCCATAGAACAGCGCCAGACCCGGCAAGATCATCAGCATGACCAGAACAGTCGAAGTCATCATCCAGGCATTGTTGCCAGGGTTTGGTACCGGACTGGCAGCAAGAGCCGGTTGAGCGGCGAACAGCGCAAAGGCCGCAACAGCGAGTTTCTTCATCATGTCTTTCCTTAGAGCGCGGTTTCGCCGGATTCGCCGGTGCGAATGCGAGTTGCCGAAGCCAGATCGAGCACGAAGATCTTGCCATCGCCAATAGCTTCGGTGTTGGCGGTTTGCTGGATCGTCTCGACCACCTTTTCCGCGACGTCGTCGCTGGCGGCGATCTCAAGCTTGACCTTTGGCAGCATATTTGTCGAATACTCGGCGCCGCGGTAGATTTCTGTCTGACCCTTTTGTCGGCCAAAGCCTTTGACTTCGGTCACGGTCATTCCCGCAATTCCGATATTGCTGAGCGCCTCACGGACCTCGTCGAGCTTGAACGGCTTGATTACGGCGATGATGAATTTCACGGCCAGCTCCCCTTGTTATTTTTGGCGCAACGTCCTTTTAACGAAGAAGCAAGAGACGTGCCACAAGCCCGTAACCGCGCTTGCCGCAGGGTCAAGCAAAGCCGACCACCGCTCCTACGAGCAGGCACGTGCCTTAGAATTAACCGTTTGCTCAAAAATTAGGCAGTGGCCCAAGCGCCGCGAGAACTCACTCACCAGCAATGTAGCGGTCGGTGGGTCGTATCGGCAGACCATCAATGCTGGATACTCGGCTTGCCATTTTGGCCTCCCATTTGGCAGGATCGGACTGACGGTGCGCTTTCTTGAGCGTCTCGCGCTCGGACTGGAGCTCCATAAATGGGACGCCCCACCCGCACGAAGTCTGAACGCTTTCGACGGCGATGTCGAAGATTTGCCGGGTGCCAGGCAGCAGGGTGAACCGCTCGGCCAGCTCTTCCCAACCGTGATCCTGCGGCAGCACCGCCTTTCCGCGTCCATAAATGCGCAGGATGAGCGCGGGACGGTCAAAATTGCAAAACATGATGGTGATGCGCCCGCCTTTGCCGTTGCCGTCCGCTGCAAGATGCGCGTGGGTTTCGTTTCCCGAGCCACCAAGATCGAGATAGGCGACCCTGTCCGGCGCGATCACGCGGAAAGCATCATAGCCCTTGGGGCTCAGATTGATCCGAGCGTCCAGGGCGGCGGTCGCGACGAAGAACACCGGTTGCTTTTCGATCATCGCGACATGTTTGTCGTCCAGGGTGTCGGAAAATTCAGCCATCGATCTTCTCCCCATTGCCCTCACAAAAAGTCGCGAACCACCCCGATAAACCGCTCGAACTGGTCGTGGTGGAGCCAGTGTCCGGCCTTCTCAAATTCGACGACCTCGGCGGTGTTAAAATGCTCGATCCGACCGTCCTTCTCCGGATTCGAAGCCCAGCTGTCCGAGCCGTACAAAAGCAAAGTGGGGCAGCTAATCGCATTCCAGGTCGCTTCGAGGAATTCATCAGCAATGTCCTCGACACCCCAGACATTAAGATGCGGATCGAATTTCCAGCTGTAGGTGCCATCCTCATTGCGGTTAACGCCATGAATGGTCAGGTGGCGCGCTTGCGCCTCGCTGAGATAGGAGTTCTCTTCGATCATTCGCGCGAAGGCGGCTTCGATGCTCTCATATTTGCGCGGCGACCGGCCCGCCGCCTTGCGCTTCTTCTCGATCCACTCGCGCTGACGGCGAGGATAAGGGGTCTCGCGCATCTTGTCGCGCCATTCGGGCGACGGCCCAAGACCTTCGATCGCGACCAGTTTGGTCACCATATCGGGGAACATGCCTGTGTAGCGCAGCGCCACATTGCCACCCATCGAATGCGCGATGATCCGAACAGGGCCACAGCCTAACTGATGGATAAACTGCGCAAGGTCGTAAACCATGTCAGTGACCACATAATTGCCATCCGACACCCAATCGCTGTCACCATGGCCACGGTGGTCCATCGCAAAGACCCGGTAATCTTCGCTCAAAGCCTGCGCGGTCCAGTCCCAGCTGCGCGCGTGATCACGCCCACCATGGACGAGAACCAGCGGAGGCTTGTCGCCAATATCTTCGCCCTTGGCCCAATCGAGGTAATTGAGCCGCAGACGCTGCGAGATGAAGGTTTGTGAAGTGGGTCCCGATCCGTTCATGGGTCAGGCTTTGCCGCGAAGTGGCGGGCCTCGCAACCCTACCGCTCCTTTGTCGCCGAAAAGGCCAGCTCGGGGTTCTTCTCAACCTGATAGTTCACATCCCACGGGCTCTTGGCCATAAAAACGAGATCCCCGTCGCGATCCTTCGCCAGATTAGCGCGGTTGAAGCTCTCGAACTCGGCCATCGCCTTGGCATCGCCCTTGAGCCAGCGCGCGGTCGCAAACGGTGCGGCCTCCAGAGCCGCCTCAACCTTATACTCCGCCGAAAGCCGAGAGACGAGCACGTCGAGCTGAAGCTGGCCGACCACGCCGACAATGTGCTGAGCGCCGATCTCAGGATAGAACACCTGGATCACGCCTTCTTCGGAAAGATCATCGAGCGCTTTGCGAAGCTGCTTGGTCTTGGTCGGATCTTTGAGCTGCACGCGGCGCAGAATTTCGGGCGCAAAGTTCGGCAGGCCGGTGAAGCGCACCTGATCCTTTTCGGACAAAGTGTCACCCACCCTCAGGGTCCCATGGTTAGGGATGCCGATGATGTCGCCCGCCTCGGCCGTGTCGGCGATCTCGCGGTCTTGCGCGAAAAACAGGATTGGCGAGTGAATAGCGATCGGCTTGCCCAATCCGCTGGGCGTCAGCTTCATCCCGCGCTTAAACGTGCCCGAGACCTGGCGCATAAAGGCGATGCGGTCGCGGTGGTTGGGGTCCATATTGGCTTGGACCTTGAAGATGAAGCCCGTGACCTCCCCGTGATCGGGCTCGATTTGCTCCTCGCCTGCCGGCTGCGGACGCGGCGGGGGTGCGTGCTTCGCGATCGCTTCGATCAGCTCGGTCACGCCGAAATTCTTGAGCGCCGACCCGAAATAGACCGGCGTCAGATCGCCGTTGCGATAGGCCTCCTCGTCGAACTCGGGATAGCCGACCTGGGCCAGTTCCGCCTCTTCGGCGAATTCTTCGGGGATTGTCGGATTGGCCTCGCGCGTGCCCAGAAACTCCTTGGAAGGGCCTTCGGGGCGGCTGACTTCACCGCTTGCGAAATCGAGGATGCCCTCAAACTGCCCGCCCATGCCAATCGGCCAGCCTTGTGGGCTGACATCCAGCGCCAGCATATCGGCGACCTCATCGAGCGTCTCAAACGGATCGCGCCCCTCGCGGTCGACCTTATTCACAAAGGTGATGATCGGCACGCTGCGCAGGCGACACACTTCGAAAAGCTTGCGCGTCTGCGGCTCGATACCCTTGGCTGCGTCAATCACCATCACGGCGCTGTCGACCGCAGTGAGCGTGCGATAGGTGTCTTCTGAAAAGTCTTCGTGGCCCGGCGTGTCGAGCAGGTTGAAGGTGACGATCTCCCCGTTTTCATTGGCGCGCTCAAAGGTCATGACCGAGGACGTGACCGAGATACCACGCTGCTGCTCGATCTTCATCCAGTCCGATCGGGCGCGCCGCTGCTGGCCGCGCGCTTTGACCTCACCGGCCAAGTGAATGGCGCCGCCTTGGAGCAACAGCTTTTCCGTCAGTGTGGTCTTACCCGCGTCGGGGTGCGAAATGATCGCGAAGGTTCTTCTGTTGGACATGGGATTTCAGGTCTGCGCTTAGCCGCGCAGTTCCGCCCCCAGTTTGGCCGCCGCCGCGACGACATTGTCTGAAATCGCTTTCAGATCGGCGTCCTTAAAGGTCTTCTCCTGCGGTTGCAGTGTCACTTCAAGCGCGAGCGACTTTTTGCCTTCGGGCAGACTGCCGCCGGTGAAGACGTCAAAGACGCGGCTATCGGTGATCGCGCTCTTGTCCGCGCCGCGTACTGCGCGCAGCAGATCGCTCGCCGCGAGGGTCTCAGGGACGAGGAACGCGAAGTCGCGCGTTACCGCCTGCAGAGCGGGCGGGGTGAACGAGGCGCGGGCAAAGCCGGCGCTGCCCTTCTTGGGCGGGATCGCGTCCAAGAAAATCTCGACCGCAGCCACCGGACCATCCAGATCAAACGCCTTAAGCGTCGCCGGGTGCAGCATGCCAAAACGCGCGAGCACCTTCTTGGGTCCAAGCCGCAAGGTTGCCGACTGGCCCGGATGGAACTGCTCTCCAGCCTCGCCCATCACCATCAGCTTTTCTGCGGAAGCACCAGCCGCGCCCAACAGCGAGAGCGCCGCCGCTTTGGCGTCATAAGCGTCAAAGCCCGTGGCCTTGCCCGTTGCCCAGCCGCGCGGGATCTTCTCGCCCGCAAGCACGACACCGAGCGTCGCGCGCTCATCGCTAAGGCCGTCAGACCCACGGAAATAGCGCCGTCCCAGTTCGAACGCGCGTGTGGTGTGCGCGCCGCGATCCGTGTTGCGCTTGGCCGCCATCAACAGGCCGGGAAGCAGCGATGGGCGCATGGCCTTCATGTCTTCGCTGATCGGATTGTCGAGCTTCCAGAGGTCATCTGTCGCAGTGAAGTGCGCAGCTTCGGCTTCAGGAAGGAAGGACCAGGTGATCGCTTCGTTAAGACCACTCGCCGCAGCCGCACGGCGCAGCCGGCGCTCCATTAATTGCTGCGGGGTCGCAGTCGGGCGCGCGACGCCCTCGATGCGCGGCAGAGCGACGCTATCCACTTTGTCGAGGCCATGGATGCGCACCACCTCTTCGACCAGGTCAGCGGGCCCTTCGATATCGTGGCGGCGCAGCGGGCAGGTGACCTGCCAGTCGTCTGAGACCGCAAAGTCGAGGCTTTCAAGGATACGCTTTTGCTCGTCCACCGGAACGTCAACGCCGCCCAGACGCGCGGTCAGGCCGTTGTCGAAGGGCAAAACGATCGGTTCGCTCGGCGGAGAGCCCGCGTGCACGTCTTCGCTGGGTGTTCCCCCAGCGAGTTCCACAATCAGCCCGGTAAGAAGGTCCAGGCCCTCTTGCAGGAAGGCCGGGTCCACGCCGCGCTCAAACCGCGTGCGCGCGTCGGACGCAAGTCCCAGCTTGCGCCCGGTCACCCCGATGCGCGGCGGATCGAAATAGGCAATCTCGAGCAGCACATCTGTGGTGTCGTCCTGAACGCCTGAATCCTCACCGCCCATGATCCCAGCAATATCGTGGACCTGTTTGTCGTCGGCGATGACGACCATGCTGGGGTCGAGCGTGTAGGTCTTCTCGTTCAGCGCCAGCACCTCTTCACCCTCAGCCGCGCGGCGGGCGACCACCGCGCCCGAAAGCTTGGCGAGGTCATAGACATGCGCGGGGCGGCCAAACGCCAGCATCAGATAGTTGGTGAGGTCCACCAGCAGCGAAATCGGACGCTGGCCTGCGCTCTTCAGCCGCTGTTGCAACCAGTCGGGCGAGGGGCCGTTTTGGACGCCAGTGATGACGCGGCCATAGAAGGCGGGGCAGCCTTCGGGATCGTCGGTGCGAATCTCGACCGGGCACACGCCGGACGCCTTGAACGCCGGGAAGGCGATGGGCTTGAGCGTTCCCAAACCCTTGGCGGCAAGGTCCCGCGCAATGCCGTAGACGCCCATGCAATCGGGTCGGTTCGGCGTGATCGCGACGTCGATGACGGGCGAGGAGCCTTGGTAATCAGCGAAGGTCTTGCCAACGCTCGCATCCTCGGAAAGCTCGATGATGCCATCGTGGTCATCGCCCAATTCCAGCTCGCGCGCTGAGCACATCATGCCGGTTGATTCGACCCCGCGGATCGCCGCTTTGCGAAGCTCCATGCCGTTCGAGGGCACAACCGCGCCGGGCAGGCCCAGAACGCCCTTCATCCCAGCCCGCGCGTTGGGTGCGCCGCACACCACTTGAACCGGTTCGCCATCCCCGGTGTCAACTTTGAGGACTTGCAGCTTGTCCGCATCTGGGTGCTTTTCCGCGCTTAGAACATGCGCAACCTGAAAGCCCTTCAGAAGCTCAGCCGGGTCCTCAACGCCCTCAACTTCGAGCCCGATGGCGTTCAACGCGTCGGTAAGCTCCGCCAACGTCGCCTCGGTTTCGAGGTGGTCTTTCAGCCATGTCAGCGAGAACTTCATGCGCGCGCTCCGACACCGGCGGAAAGCGTCGGCTGATCAAACGGCGAGAAGCCGTAATGCGCCAGCCAGCGCGGATCGCCGTCGAAGAAGGCGCGCAGATCGTTCATCCCGTATTTGAGCATCGCGATGCGATCGATGCCGAGGCCAAAGGCAAAGCCCTGCCATTGCTCAGGGTCGAACCCGGCTGAGTGCAGCACGCGCGCGTTGACCATGCCGCTGCCGCCAAGCTCCATCCAGTCATGGCCCTCATCATCGCCGTGGCCGCCCACGACGCGGCGATTGCCTTCGTTGGAATAGCCCACGTCGACCTCAACGCTGGGTTCGGTGAACGGGAAGTAGGAGGGGCGCAGGCGCAGCACGATATCCTCACGCTCGAAGAACGCCTTGAAGAAGGTCTCCAGCGTCCATTTGAGGTGCCCCAGGTGAATGTCGCGATCGACTACCAGACCTTCGACCTGGTGGAACATCGGCGTGTGCGTCGCGTCGCTGTCGGAGCGGTAGACACGGCCTGGCGCAATGATGCGGATCGGCGCCCCGCCTTCGTTCTTCGCAGCCACATCCTTCTTGGTGCGGATCTGCACGGGCGACGTGTGGGTGCGCAGCAGCATCTGGCCACCATCGGGCGCTGCGTCAGGGAAGTAGAACGTGTCATGCATAGCCCGCGCCGGATGGCTTTCATCCATGTTGAGCGCGGTAAAGTTGTGCCAATCGTCCTCGATCTCGGGACCGGTCGCGACGGCAAAGCCGAGGTCGGCAAAGATCTCGGCCAGCTCGTCCATCACCTGGCTCACCGGGTGGATAGAGCCTCTGAGGCTCTGCGGCGCCGGCAAAGTCAGGTCGAGCTTCTCCGCAGCCAGCTGCGCTTCCAGGGCAGCGGCTTCGAGATAGGCCTTCTTTGCGTCAATCGCATCAGCAATCTCGGCGCGCACAGCCTGGATTGCGGGGGCCGCTTCTTGGCGCTCCGCCGGGCTCATGCCGCCCAGCGTCTTGAGCGCCAGGCTCACCCAACCTTTCTTGCCCAACGCGGCCAAGCGCTGCTCCTCGAGCGCGTCCAGTGTCCCAACCGCCGCAATTGCGGCAAGCGCGGTCTGTTTATCGGTTGTCAGATCGGTCATCGGCCCATTTCCAAAGGAGCGCCTGCCGCTAGCCGCAATCGCGCAGCGATGCAAAGGGTGAGACGCGACCCTCGCCTGAACCCCAGCTCGCTTTAGCCTCGCGGACAGCTTCCCGGAGCGTCCAGCGTCTGCGCCGCGCTGCCCCAGAGACGCGCCCGCGCTTCAATGAAGGAGGCCAGGATCGGATGCTCCAGCGCCGCGTAGTCGCTTGGAAGCATCGTCATGAACTCTCTGAACTCGCGCGTGAACTGCGCCTGGTCATGATACTCGGCGTCCATCGCTTCAGTCCAGCGGCCGCCCCCGTTCCGGGACTGGTGAAGCATGAAGCTCGTCAAGCTGCGCATCAAGCGCTGGCGCCGCATCAGCAGCTTTGGGGTAAAGCCAAAATAGCGCCGACACACCCGCTCCAGCGTCCGCACGCTCATCGCGCAGTGATCAGCCAGCTCGCTGACCGTTGCGTAGTGCCCATCGACAAGCGCCTCGTGCACCCGGCGAACCTTCGCTTCGTCGCGGCTTGGGCGCATCAGGCGCTCCAGCGTTTCCACGATGTGATCGAACTGGTCCTCAGGCGCCACGTCGGGATCGGTCAACACCGCGCTCATCACGCCAAACTTGGCGAAGGCAGGATGCGCTGCGCCGTCCCACACCGTGTTTGCCAAACCGTAGGCGTCCGCATCGAGGAACCGCGCCCAACCCACCGGCAGGAAGCCAATACCCCACATCCGCGCGCTCCCAATCTCAAACCGGCATGGCAGCGAGCTCGGCCCGGTCGCTCCAAAGCGCACCGCGTCAACCCGCGAGCGCCCGATCTGCGCGCTGGGTGCGCTGCCAGCGAAGAAGCGGATATTGCCCCATTCCGGCTGGAGATAGTCGGTCACCGTGCCGCCATTCTCCACATCGAGCGAGAGATGGTAGAAGGTGGTGAAACACCCATCAAACAGCGCGGGCGGCGCGTGAAACTCGCTTCGCACCGTGTACCCCGAATCCGATCGCGCGCTCGCCGACCCGTCTGTCACTGTTTTAGACACCCCATGCGCGCTCAATGCACAACGTGGCGCGTTCTTACAATCCCTTTGTCGATTTTGTACAATCGCCTCACGCCGAGACGCGCACGAAAAAGGGCGATCCGATGCCGGACCGCCCCTTTTGGTTTTCCGTCGCCGACGCCATGGGCCTAGCCCACGCATCGATCAGTAGGAAAGCGCTTTTACCAGCCTCAAGCCGGAAGCGCGTCTTTCGCCTGCGCGATGATCGTCTTGAACGCCGCTTCTTCGTTCATCGCCAGATCGGCCATGACTTTGCGGTCCAGCTCAATCCCCGCCAGCTTCACGCCGTGCATGAACTGCGAGTAGGTGAGCCCTTCGGCGCGAACGGCCGCGTTAATCCGCTGGATCCAGAGCGCGCGGAAGTTGCGCTTCTTCACCTTGCGATCGCGATAGGCGTACTGGCCGGCCTTTTCGACCGCCTGACGCGCAATGCGAATGGTGTTCTTGCGGCGACCGCGATAGCCCTTGGCTTGGTCGAGGATCCGCTTGTGCT